>Ga0209066_10000143_pt1 | contig 106743 bp, 73 predicted proteins | sample All_14_2_FD_187198 | JGI IMG/M metagenome (GOLD analysis project Ga0209066, IMG submission 187198) | Freshwater microbial communities in response to fracking from Pennsylvania, USA - Allegheny Zone_MetaG_DW_15 (SPAdes) (version 2) ...
GGATTCATGATTTGACAACCTTCCGACAAGGTCAATGTTATAGACACGCACGTTTAACCAGCGCCTGAAAAACAGGCTCTGGACAGCAAAATTAACTGTTCGCGAGCGGCGGTCGGAAGATGTCGGCCGGCACACACGTGCCCAGCAGGGTCACATATTCGGAGGGGACAAAAGGCGTAAATTCAGAAGCGCGGACATCAAGATTGGCGGACGGCTCCACGGCCGCGTGGCACGCGCAGATGCAGACGCACTCGCTGGCTGCGCAAGCGTCGTCCCCGTTCCCGGACAGCGCACTGTCGCTGTGGCAAGCCACCGCGTGCGCGGTCGTCAGAATCCAGACCGCCGTCAATGCGACAACGACAATGCGTGTCAATATGTGCCAAGTCTTTTTCATCTGTTCACAAGTATAATGACAGATTCTTCCCTCATAGTCAAGCCAAGCCATAGAATTAATCGGGCTTGTCGGGTTCAAGCCATGTCGTCATGTACGCACAGTCCCAACCCTCTCGAAGCACTTGTCGCCATCATGCCAGCCCAAACACCCCTCAGACGCTGGTCGTCACAGCGGTCCAGTCCCTCCCCGGAGCCCCCAACAGTTCCATCAGCCGCTTCCGCTCCTCGGCCGTCGCGGTCCTGTCCGCGACCCGCTTGGCCAGTTCCTCAACCGACATCTCCCCAACTTCAGCACTCCCGCATTCCAGAACTTTAGAACTTCTCTCACCGCCCGTCAGCACGTCCGGCAGTTTGTCGCCCAGCACAGCCCGAAGGTGCTCCCGCCCCGGCTTGAAGTAGTGCTTCAGCACAACCTCCACCGTCTTGTGCCCCGTCACCAGCCGCGCCACCTCCATCGGCACCCCCGCCGACAGCGCCAGCGTCACCCACGTCACCCGCAGCCCATGCCAATCGAACGTGGAGGCCCGGCGCGCGCGCCCTTCGAGTTTCTTGACGGTTACTCCGTCCGGTTTCTCGCCGTGGCGTGTCACACGGTCCACCCGCGCCGTGACACCCCCATCTCCCAACGCCTTCATGAAAGGTACGCCGCTGACTTCGACCGCCTTGTGCAGGTCTTGTGACACGCCGCTACGCGCCTGACCAGTGAGTTTCTCAATATCCCTTACGGAATGGCCCGAAGAGTAGAGTTTCACCGTGTTCAGCATGCGGCTGCGCCGGGGTTCGGCCACGCACGTCTCGACCGCTGTGCAGACCTTTTCCAACTCATCGCGGAGCTTAACGAGCGTCACAGGAGCGTTTGCTTGACCGGCTTCTTCCATCTTGGCTTTGTCCGGCAGAATCACCGCGACGAGTTTCTTGAACCGCCAGGTTAACCCGTCCGGATTGTGCCGGATCATTTCTGCGGCTGAAGGGAAGACATAGACATCATCCACTGTCCGTTCCGCCTTTGCCGCTGTCAGAACTTCCCGCAACGGCCCGAAGATCGGGATCTCGACATTCGCGCCGGTCTTGGACGTCTTAACGGCCACGACCCCCGCATCCAGATCCACAGCCGACCACTTAAGCTGGCACACGTCACCACGCCGCATGCCCGTGCAGGCAGCCGTCACCACCAGAGGAAAGAGAAAACGGTCTGACCGGGCAGCCTCAAAGAGCGAAGCAAGCTCCTGCGCAGTGAACGGCCGCCGATGGATCATGTCGCCGTCCTCGTCCTCCCCCTTGCGAGAGATGCCGCCAGAGAACGGGTTGACCATACCGAGGGGCAGAAACCGCGCGAAAGCCGATCGAAGCAACTGCCCAGCCTCGCGGGCCGTCTTGCGGGCATAGTCCTTGCGCAGAGCATCCAAATAGCCGCCCGCCATTTCCGCCGTGATCTCATGCAAGTAGGTCACAGGCATTTTTACCGCCATCCGGGCAAAGACCGTGTCGCACCACGCCAGCCACGCCTCACCCGGCGTGCGTTCCCGCGGCACCCCCCTCCATTTCTCCCCAAGATCCGACAGCTTCACATACTCGACTCTCTGGCCAGTCTTTTCCTCGATCAACCGCTCGACCAGGTGTTGCGCGGCCCCCTTGCTCTTGGTCGCATCCTGAGCCTTCGCCAACTCCCCCAGGGCCTTGCGCCGAGACCGCTCGAACTTCGCGTCACCCGTCTGCCGCAAAGTTTCCGGGACTTTCCCTTCCACTTTGACGCCAAGGTTCCTGACCGTCCGGACGCCATCCACCTGGATCTCGCCGTACCAGAAAGGCCGCCATTCCCCGTTTCTCCCGCGCCGCAAAGTCAGTGACATACCCCACCTCGCATTCTCGTGAAACCCGTTGTTTGAGTATGCTATACTGTGACATAAAAATCCGAGAAATGCAAGCCATAAAACACACACAAGCCCACACACAAGGGTTTAAGTTTAGACAAATACAATAATTGGCAATGTATTATTGGTTCTTACGTTTCTTTCGGGACCAAAAGGTCGAGGGTTCAACTCCCTCCGCTCCGACCATCTTTTAGAGCCAAAAAACCACGAAAACGCCTATGTTTTCGAGGTTTTTTGCTTTTATAACCTGTTGAGCCCCCACGCCACTCTACCCACAAACCGGCTAGTTGACCGAAACTCCGAATCACGGTCGAAAAAAGGGGCCGGTTGCCGAAACGAAAATGGGCCAGGCCCGCGTGTCATTCACCCCGTCGCTCCGCCTGCGCGCGTTTGAGCCGTTTAACACCGCCCCGGGTTGTGAAATGCGCAGACTTCATCTTTGCCGCGCGAATGCGTGAAGCGTCGATTCCGCACAAGACCTTCTCGGACAGTTCGGGTTCCCCGCACTTGCGGCCATGTTTGCTTGCGTTGACGGCCTGCCACGCATCACCGGTACGCTTGAATTCAGCGATCAGAAATTCGGACTCGCGCATGTGGATGCCGGGTTTCTCGGGCAAGCGGTAAACAACGATCCTAGAATAACGCTTGCTTTTATTATAGGTTAATGCGTTATACTATAACACACGGAGCACCTGTTAGAGGATCGAACACGATGAAAAGAACCCTGCAAGGCCGTTACGAAACGATCTCGACCATCGGCGAGAAGGCCCGGGCCTTCATCCCGTCCGACCTCCCCCCGTCGCCGCCGATAGTCTGGTCGCCCGCCCTTCGCGCACGGTTCGACAACGCCCTGCTGGCCCTCGGCCGCCTCGACAGCGTCTCTGCCCTGCTGCCGAATGTGTCCCTCTTCATCTACACCTATGTCCGCAAAGAGGCTGTCCTCTCCTCGATGATTGAAGGCACGCAGTCCTCCCTCTCGGACCTCCTGCTCTACGAACTCGACCAGCAGCCCGGCGTGCCGGTCGACGACGTTCGCGAGGTCAGCAACTACGTCGCGGCCATGGACCACGGCCTCAAGCGCCTGCGCGAGGGCTTTCCGCTCTCCCTGCGCCTGCTCCGCGAGATCCACGCCATCCTGCTGGCGCAGGGCCGCGGCAGCGGTAAGAACCCCGGCGAACTCCGCTCCAGCCAGAACTGGATCGGCGGCACGCGACCCGGCAACGCCGCCTTCGTGCCGCCGCCGCCCCAGCATGTCGCGCCCTGCATGAACGCGCTGGAACGGTTCCTCCATGACCAACCGGAGCCCACGCCGCTTCTCCTCAAGGCGGCCCTGGCGCATGTGCAGTTTGAAACCATCCACCCGTTCCTCGACGGCAACGGCCGCCTCGGCCGCCTCCTGATCGCCCTGCTGCTCTGCGAGCGCCAGATACTGCGCCAGCCCCTGCTCTATCTCAGCCTCTTCTTCAAGACCCATCGCCAGACGTACTACGAACTGCTGAACCGCGTGCGCCTGGAGGGCGACTGGGAAGCATGGCTCGACTTCTTCGCCGAGGCGGTTACCGGTGCCGCCGACCAGGCGGTGGACGCCGCACGCCGCTTGGACGGCATGGCCCAGGAGGACCGCGCCCGCATTCAAGCCCTTGGCCGCGCCGCCGGTTCAGCCCTGCGCCTGCACCACGAGCTGCTCGCCCATCCCATCGCAACCTCCCAACACCTGGCCGACAAGACCGGCCTCACCCCCATGACCGTCAACAAGTCGCTCGCCCACCTCTGCAAGCTAGGCATCGCCCGCGAACTCACCGGTCACAAGCGCAACCGCGTCTTCAGTTATCCCGCCTACATAGCCATCCTCAACGAAGGCACGGAACCGCTCGACAACGGCTGAACGCCGTACATTGACGGGTGTGACATCTCCCCCGCATGCCACAAGGACTCTATCCAGATATCCGACATCACGGGAGAAGCCGACTATGCGGGTCGACGGGGCCGATTCACCGGCACCCTCGGCGTGATCAGAATCCCCATGCAGATCGACATCGGGCTCGGCGACTCACTGGTTCCGCCGCCAACATGGATCGATATCCCGGCCCTGCTCGGTTACACACCCGAGACATCGATTACACATAAACACGAGGGTGCTCATAACGGTTATGTTGTCTTGCCGATCGAGTCAAAGTAGTCATTGATGGGGGCTAACTCGACCGAGTTTGACGGAACAGGGTTGTTGGCATCAAGTTCATCAATTAGGTACGATGCACCAAAAGCCATTTCCTTTTCAATTGTCTTCAGGCGCCTCAGAGACTCATCCGTCTTATGCTTGAGATCGAACATGGCTTTGTAGATCGAGACCATATCTTTTATCTCGTCGAGCGTGCGGCTTTCGATCTCAGTGAAAGCGGATTGGTCATAATGGTTCAGGACCTCCAAGCCGGAAATAACCAGCTTGCCGTTCAAATACTTCTGATAAAGACTAGACTTGGGTTTTGGGTATGCGAAATAGGCGTGATTGAAGGCGAACTGGCAGAATGTGGCCGTAGACAAGTCAATCTGTTGACAACCGTAGAGAAGGTGGAAAATCTGCTCTGGAGTGCCTATCGATAACGCGGTCATTCGAGTGAACAGCGCGGGAACATCGCTGCGCGAGATTCCAATGCCGCCCAACATGAGTGAGCCACGGGTGGGGTCTTTCTCAAAGCATCGCCATTGCTTTTTGAGAAAATCAAAGATCCTCTTTAAAACGGCTTCCTCTGAACCTAGTTCCCACTCCCATATTTTTACGGGTTCGCCGAGTTTGTCGAGCATCGGATAATAGACCTGAAAGACACCGCCTATGATTTTGTGGCCCGGCAGAACAGGGCAAAACTTCATAGCTCCGGGTGTTTCTCTGTCACGATCCTCGGGCGGCGTGTAATACTCGAGGTCAAAGAAGACGATTCTGATCGTATCGGGAGTAAAGCGTAACATTGCCCCCCCCTCACGCAGTTTGGGTGTCCCATTTCGGGAAGTGGTTTTTGAGCCGTTCGACGGTGTGTCGCCAAAGCGGCGTAACAGGCTGACAAACCGTGTTCTGGTTGCCGAAGAACCCCAATTCCTTGACCGGCTTGTCCTCGGGCACCGTGTCAAGCCAGTCGATCCGGACGAACCACTCCGTCTTCTCCGGGTTATCGGCGTTGCTTTTGTAGATGTCGGAGTGCTTGAGAATCTCCAGTGGTGAACAATCGCCCTGGGGTGTCGTGATTTTGAACTCGTGGGCTGGGACCGCGGGGGCGATTACTCGACCGACGCCAACAAAGCCGACTGTGGGGATGTTGACCCACACGCGGTCGCCCGGGGAAAGCATTTTCAGCGTCTGACTGTACCACGCGCCGCCGCCGGCACAAATGTAGCCGTAGGTTCTGGCGTCTTCCCAAGACCGGTATTCCATCGGTCCGAAGGACACATAGTATTCTCCGTTCCAGCCCTCCTTTGCGCCGTCGCCGGAAACGTTCCTTCGCGTTTCGTCTTGGGCAGCGCGGCGCGCGCGGCTCAGGGACTCGTTATACGGCCGGGGCCAAATGCGCAGCGCGACTTCAAAGAGTTGTTTTGTGCGGGCTTGGATAGCGGCCTCGGTCCAGACAGTCACATCCTTGAAGGGGCGGTTCAGGTTCAGGGGCGAGCGCAAGAGGATTTCGTCGACTTTGGCGTTCCATGGGCCGTTCGAGACCGAGGAATTGAGTTTCTGGGTCAACAGAGTGAGATTGCCGATTTTGTGGAGGTTGTCACGCCGCGTCTTCTTTGCTTGTTCAACAGCGAGTTCGTCGGTCATGTCACAGGGCAAGGGCCAGTCGGCAAGGGTTGGCTCCTGGGGCAGCAGGTGTTCAAGGGTGAGGTTCCGGTCGAATTCGACCTTGCCGGACTTCTCGTCGTACAGTTCCCGCTCAATGGCTTCCAGAATCACACGGGTCTTGGACTTTTTGAGGCGCCTGTAGAAGTCGAGCCCGTCCCACGCATCGCTGAATTCCTCGTCGGTCGGCCAGAAAGAGGCCTCCGCCGTCTCCTCCGACAGGGTCTTGCGGATGAAGGCAGGGGAAAAATCGTCGGCTTTGCGGGCCTTTTTGATCAGATCTGTAAAGAGCCGGTTGTAGTTCTTCGGCGTCAGTTCACAGACCATGCGTCGCACGAGGAAGGACTCGATGTCCTGCATGACCTGAACGCGCAAGGGTTGATCTTCGGGAGCGGCATAGCGCTTGCAGATCTCCAGCATGAGCGGGTGCAGGGTGCTGATATCGAACTGCTGAAGACGGTAGAAGAACAGTTCTTCCCGTGAGTTCCTCGGGTAAGTGTCGAAGCCGCGGTAGGCATCCGCATACGTGCGGAACAGCGCCATGTGCTTGGCCGCGCAGTGACCGTTCTTCTCGCTGAAGAAGGATTTGTACGAGACAAACAACTGCGTGTCGAGAATGATCTCGCCATGCATGAGCGTCAGATAGTGGTAGAGGAAAAGATCGAGGCGCGGACGTTTCAGGCGGCCTTGGCGAACCTCCTCGCGCCAGTAGTTGCGGTCGGTGTCGAACACACGCCAGTACTGATCATACAGAACCGTAGTATCGTGTTTCTGCTCGATGGCCTCATGGAAAAGGAAGTTCTTCACGAGGTCGGCAGGAAGCAGCGGCGTGCCGAGGGCGTTCAGGGTCTCGAAGATCTCCTGGGCGTCATCCTTCTCTTCCAGATTGATGACCACGACCTGCAGGCCCTCGACAAACGTGTAGTAAAGGGCGTCCAGTCGCGCAGGGAAATCCAGCCCGGCCGCATCGCCCAGCCAGACGGAAAATTTGTCCCAGAAGTACTGGTAGGCATCGGGGATCAGCCATTCGTCGTCAGGATCGGCATGGGGGAGCTTCCGCACGGCTTCGAGCGAGCCAGCCGTCATTGTGGCGCGGAAATCATCGCGGTCGGCGTTGGTCGGCCAGATTTTGAAGACGTCTTCCGTGGAGGTGCTCAAAGGCACGCTATTGTCCGTGAGCCTGCGGAATGCCAATTCATGGTTGGTCTGACCGTGCGTATGCGCGATGTCGCGAGCCGCCGCGAGGGCGAGCTGGAGGGTGGTGAGCCGCTGCTGCCCGTCGATAATCTGCCGCGCGTGAACCCGTCCGGGCGGCGTGCGAAGTTGGTCGAGAACGACCGTACCGAGGAAATGCGGACGCACGGGACTTCCGGCCAGACGCTTCTGGGCCAGCGTCTCTATCGCATCCCACAGGGGGTCCCAATTCCGGTCCCGGTTCCATACGTAGGGCCGCTGGAAAAGCGGCGCTTCAAGGCGCTCTGTTGTGTCGAAAAGGCGGCTCAGCATCAATTTGGTGACGTCCATGCTCTAGCTCCTTGTGTCCTCAAATCCCAATGATCGACTAACACGTTGCGTGTGTTTTGTGGTCAATGTCTAAAGTACAATCACGACCCCTAGACATCCTCTGCTCATGGTCAAACTCGGAGAAGTGGCCGCGGTATTTACGAAGGACGCTGCGGGCGAATTCGATGTGAATCGTCTGATCGATACCGGAACGCCAAGCCTTCCAGGCCCCCCTGCGAATCAGGCCTTCATCGTGCAAGTAGAACTCCTCCCAGACGAGGTTCAAATAGGCCACCATAGCGTACTCGAGGTGCCGATTCATTTCGTTCAATTGATTATCGGACCACGATTTGAGTGCGGCATCCCACTCGGGCAACAGTTCGGGCGTCACGATGCTGTTGTACTTCTCGCAGTATCTGTCGAACACATCGAGAGCTTTGCCATGGAAATACTGCCACACGCCCCAGAAGAAAGCCGCAAGGCCGCCGACGGGAACAAGTAGCTCGATGCAAGTTTTCAGTTGTTCAAGATTGGTAATATTCATGATTAGCGAAAAACGGCGCTGCCAGGCGCTCTGTGATGTCGAAAATGCGGCTCAACATTAGTTTGGTAACGTCCATGCCCTAACTCCTTGTGGCCTCAAATCCCCCTGATCGACTAACACGTAGCGAGTGTTTATGTGGTCAATGTCCAAAGTCAAAATACGTCCCCCCATCACTCCTCGTCCCCCCATCACTCCTTTAGGTAACGCGAACAATGGTGGACCAGTTTAACAAACGATCATCGAGCGCGTTGACAATCCTCTTCCGGATTGAGTTTCGGCAACGCACATGAAAGCGCGGAGAATCCTTGAGTGATAACTGGATGTCTTCAGAAACGAGAGATGACTCGGCAAAATCCTCAAGATTATGAATGTGACTGTTCCCCGCCGGGAAACGATCCCATTTCTGCAATTCGTCACAAAGTATAGAAAGATATGCTAGAGGGTCGTCATGCAGGCGGATTGGCAAAAGACGACGACCTTCTGGCCGGGAGGTTTGGATGTTGTGACAGGCCACAGAGTATAATGTGGGTACCATAAGCTTAGTGACATTAGTGAAGTCGTAATTATATCGTTGTTGGCCGGTTTCCTCAGATTTGCAGAAATATAATTCATACCAATCTTGGTTCACACCTTTTGTCCTGTCAGCTAACCAGTACCAATATGTACTCCATTGAAGAAGAAAAAGCGCACTTGCAATAGCATGATCTACTTGCCCGACCGAATGTCCGTCATAACCTGATTCCGCTACTGAGTACGCGTAGACCTCTAATCCGTCGGCTCCGATTGTGCTCGCAGGTTTGTGGCGATGAAAAAGACCAAAGGCATCTACGTCCTCGTTGAAGTGGGATAACCATGGAAGTCGTCTAAGCGAATTCAGTTGATCGGAGCAATCCCCACTACAATAAAAGGGCCACTCCCATGGCACATCGCGTGTGAGTTTTCTTATAAAAACCATGAATTCAAGAAAGTCAGTTGCACAGTCGGGATTACGTGGCTGGAGCTGAGCAGTAAGACTAGCAGTCTGGAAAAACCGTTCAGCAAGTCTCCTCGAAGACGGTGTCACATTAGCGGGCTCGGAAAAAATATATCCGATGTCATGGAGCAGTCCGGCGAACTCCCAAGGGAAAACAAAGTCGATCAGCGGATTACCATACCACAAATAACGCTCCCCAAACGCCGATGCTATCGAAGGACAATTTGCATATAACCAAATACCCAAGAAAAAAACATAGACAGTATGCGCTGAATGGTCAGTTTGGCGGGGATACGAAATTGCTCTCATCAGCTCGAGTGTGCGCACTTCTCGACGGAGAATCGCCATATCTTGCATGTCATTACGGATGAGAATTATCTTCGCGAGCAATTCCGCTGCTACTAGACGTTCGGCATCGCTAGTAGCATTGAAGAACTTCTTTGCCAGGGCTAGGAAGTTAGAATCAAATTCAGCAACCAGAGCTTGGCCTATTGGATCTTGTTCAAGCCAACGAAGTAGAGTTCTGTTTATTCCATGCCTTGCCATAATATGATCTCCTGTGTTAAAAAAAACTAACTACACATCAATTCATTTCCCCTTGGTGAGATTCTTAACAACGTCAGCCACCAGGTTGAAAAGCTGGTGTTGGGTAACAACGTCGTCTTTACTGTGGGTCTCTGCTTGGCCGAAGAACTTTTCCGTCAATCCGCCTTTGATCTTCTGCTTCTCTGAATCCGGTAGAAGTTCCAAGTACGCATCAATTGCCGCTAACTCAAGGTGAAGTTTCCTGTTCGTGTTTTCCCGCTGACGATGTTTGGCAGATTCTTGTGCGAGATAGAGTGCCGGAAGAGCAATGATCAGCGTGGTGCCCAATCGAAAACCAAACAACTTCCAGTCAACTTCTGGGTGCGCCAGACTATGGATGAAGGTAATTGTGCCAATTACACCCATAAGCACCATGAGCCCAAAAGAAATCCACCGAAGGAGATCTGCGGCACTTCGCTCTCTTTCTGCCGTAATTTTATAATCGCCAGAAATCGACACATTGCCAACAACATTGAAAATCCGTTTCACCTTTTCTTCTATTTCACTGACGCGCTTCAAAGCGTCAGTAGCATCGGTTTCCATGCGTTTCAGAAGGGCAGCATGATCATCGGAAATTGTTTTGGAGGTTTTGGTGAACTCATTTTTTGATGAGTCAATAAACTGGGTGACTTTTGTCGCTTGATCCTTTTGTGCTGCGGTGAAACATTGCGAACGCTGTTCCTGAGCGGCGGAAAACTGCTTTTGATGTTCGGCAATGGCGGTATCAAGACGCTGTGACTGATTTTGAATTGTTTGGTCGGCGGTCGTTGATTTGGATTCCAATGCAATCAGTTTCAGCGTCAGATCTGCCACTTGTTTGTCAAGTGTTGCCCGTTTGCCGGCCAGTTCATGGAGTTGCTCACCAACTGTGTCAGCGAATTTTGTGACGGCTATCGACAGTGCTTCGGTGTTTTCTGATGAGCTGTTGCATTGTTGTACACGATACTCATTCAAAAGAGCATCCGCCTCGTTGTTGGCATTCTGGATATAACCAGGATCCTTGGACTGTCTAAAATTGTTTCCGTGCGATTTAATGTTAGTGAGGCGGTTTTTTAGATTTTGCCATATGCCTGCGGGGTATAACTCAGGATCAGCAGAATTAAAACGCGCTTCAATGACAAGAAGGACTTTCAGCAGACGGTTGTAGTCTTCCTTTTGCCTTTCCTGAAGGTTTTCAAGTGGCATTCCTCCCGACCATGCCTTTTTAGCGGTTTCTATTTCTTCAGGAAACTTCATCTGCTCGAACTGGATGCTGTATTGGCTCATGACTATTCCTTCCCTTCAATGATCCGCAAGGTGTCGAGCGTTTGGAGTTTGGCGAGGGCAATTCCTAGGGTGATAAAACTATCGGGGTAGTAATCGAGGCGGTCGGTCTTGGCGGCGAGTATTCGGCCACCAGTCAAATGAACAGACCAAGTTTTAGTCGAAGTTGTCTTATGCACGCTCTTCCGTCCTCTTACGGTTTACCGCCATTTTTTAAAGTCGACAAACGGCCATTCAGCTCCTCTAACCGCCTTTTCAATGAAGTTGTGTGGCAAGTCTCTTTTGCAGACACTCGACTACAGTTTTACGTACTGCGGCAGGATCAATCGACTTGGCCTTTAGTGCGAATTCAATTGCTGTTTCAAGATCTAATACAGCAAAAATGGCATCTTCAATCTCGGCGGTATGTCGGTCTACGCTTTGAGAATGACTAAGCGGATTCATAACCCAACTCAGTGCATGCTGAATGCGATGCCTAAGGTCTTCAGAAACAATTGGATGCTCATGAGCAGGTGTCATCCATTTGTGTAGTGTTCCGTTGCAGTTTCTATGATAATTTACTCCCTGTCTTTCTTTCCATTTAAACCCTTCAACAGATCCCCAAAAGTCTTTTACTGAGATTTGCCTTGGATCGGGGTGATATTTAACAGGTATAGAAAAATCGGAGCATGCACGCTTTAACACTTCTTCGAACTTTGTGCGAATATGAACAGCAGCCGCTTTCACGTGTCCTTGTTCAAGAAATTCAAGGGCCCAGTCGAGATGGTCTTTGTCATCGCGCAGAAGTGGTTGTTCGTAATCGCCGACCCGTCTGGAAAAAAGTTCAATGTGTGACCACTTGGAAGACGGAAGTTGTTGTTTACCGATCTCATACCAAGCGCGGTCATGGGTGAGCAATATGATTTGCCAATCCTCAAACGTCTTGTCTTTAAGCAAATGCAAAAGCGGCAAGCGGTGAACCATGTCAAGACTTAGCAAAACGTCGTCAAGAATCAGCAACCGCGGATATGTCGTGTCATCCGCCCGCTTCGGCGGAATACTCATCGCCATCCCGGCGAGATAAAGACAAAGACCGATGGCTGTGATTCGCGATTCGTTGATAAATTCTGATGGTGTTGGCAACGGTGCATTCTCGCGGAAAAGCATCCGAAGATGGATAGACCCGCAGCAAAATTTATTGTAGCGTAAGCGTGAAGAATACGACGTGTCTGTCTGCTTAGTAAGCTCCAACTTGGTCCATGGGACAAAGATCTCCAAAAGTTTGTTGGCTGCTTTTTCTAATTCAGGCAGGAATGAATCAATCCATAGATTGAATTGTTTAATTTCGCCATTTAACACGGTTACTCGGTTATAGCCAACGGTACCATATTTTTTAGGTTTTTGTTCGGCAAGCGCAACTATTTCTTTCCACTTCGATCCAAAGGTGGTTGTTCCCCCACTTAGAGGCAGGCAAGAAGTTAAAATCTCTTCAATGAGTGGAGTGAAAATTTCGACATAATCATTAGACTCTACAACCTCACTAATGCGCCAGACCGAACGATAGTCAAGCCAAGCGCGAGAACGCGCCATATCATTAAATTCCTTGTGCGACGTTTCACGCTGTGTCGGATTCCACTGAAGGACATCTGTTGTTGCATCATCAAAGACTAATTCGATCTTCCGGTCAGATCTTGGCGGATCGACAAAACGGTATTTGTATTGGTCGAAGCTGACTGCAGCGGCTCGAAAATCGAGAAAGTCGCGGAGAGATTTGCCAAAGGAGGATTTTCCACTACCATTTTCGCCGAACAGAAGCAAGTTCTTGGAGTTCAAGCGAATGGTCGCCAAATGCGGAAACGCGCGATAGCCGCATATTTTGACTTCCTTCAGACGGAGCGGTTTGTCGCTCATACGCGTGCGACCTCCTTTTCCATCAATTCGAGAGAACCTAGGTCATACAGGGCGGCACGAAGCGGATGCTTGATGTCCGTCAGCGTCTGCAAAGTCTTGCGAATTGCATCCAATGCGGAGGCATCTTTTATGTCTGAGATTTTGGCGGGCAAGGTTCTGCTGACAATCTTCCCAAAGAACAGATTTTTTTCATGCAACTTTTCTGGATAATAGAGTTCTCGGACAAGAGCATTGTTCAAATTTTCCAGAAACTCTATTTGCACGGAATCGGTAGCTGTTTGTTCGGTTGGATTTGCATTGAAATAGCGGGTGAGTGCAATAAGCAAGTCCACTACCTGAACCACTGGCGCTTGTTCTTCCGCATCTACATCGGGAATGGGCAACTTCTTCCAGTCATCTGGGTAGAGGTCGGTGTTACTGCGGCGATTGGCTCGGAGAAAAATACAGGCGCTGGAGGAGTTCATAACGCCGAGTAGGTATTTCGTTGCGAAACGGCCGCTATTGGCCTCCAGTACCTCGCGCTTCGGCAGGTCGGGGCGTGGTGGTTTTTCGCCAAGGTAACGCGCGGCTTTTTTTAAAGAGTTGTTGCGAACCTGGCTAAGCAAATGCCACGGGACCGCGATAATTGAGGTATGGTTCGTGTACAGTTTTTGCGTGTCGTAACAGCAACGTAGATCGCTGCCGGCAACGCGCATGATGAGTATCTTCTCTGGTACGTCATAAAGTTCCTCGAATGTGACTCTTCGGAAATGGCTCGGAGCACGCTTCGTCCCCCATTCAAGCCAGCGATTGCCGAGTGGTAGCCACTTGGCGAGCAGTTTGCCTTCGACCCATGGTTTCGGATGCAGCAAGTCTTTGGAGTCTTGCGTGACGTCCTCCGTTACGAATTCCCCCTTGTGGAGTTTTTCATCGCTGCTCGCAGCCAATCCATAACTGAGATAGCAGATGTCACCAATGGGAAGTGTTGGCACACTGAAACCATCGTGCTCCTCGGCTCGAGGCGAGAACATGCGAATAGTCAGTTTCGATTGCTCATGGGTTGGCAGTAATGAGACTTCGCCAAAAACGTCGTGGTGAACGCGACGTTCGGGTTTCCACTTTGCGCCATCGGCATGTTGGAAAAAGTAGATGATGTTACGAACAGCAGCGTCGAAGATTTTCACTTCGCTACAGAAATCTAGGCGCAAGATTCGGGCGTGTCTTAGGAACCAGTTTTGCGGTTTCTGCGCGTATTTGGAATGGCAGAAGGCATCGGAGACGATGAACGCGGTTATACCGCCGGGACGCAGGAGCTTGTAACTGCGCTCGATGAAGGGCACATAGAGATCCCACTTTTCCCAGAGAGTCTCGTATTGAGCGCTGGCTAGGATTTCCTGACGCTGACGCTGGTTCCATTCACTCTGTTCGTCGGCGCGGACGAAAGGCGGGTTGCCGATAGTGATATCGAATCCGTCGCGGACGCCGAACATAGACTCTGGGTCAAAGTAGCCTGCCCGGCGGTCGGGCTTGTAAGGATTCCATTTCCCCACCTCGGAAGCAAGTTGTTTGGCGGTGCTTCCACAAAAATCGCGGATGAATTTACTCAGATCATTACGAAGGGTACGGTCCTCGGCCTTACAGGTATCTTTTTCCTCTTTGGTTCGGGCAAAGAAGTACCTGGATCGAGTATTAAGAATGTCACGTTCCTTGGGTTCTATCTGGTGTTGGAAGAGTTCCCAATCCGGCGAACGAGGTAGACCAAGGAGGGAGTTGGCGCAAACGAATTTGGTTTCAAGATTGGGAAGCGGTCGGATGCGGTCGGGATCGCGCTGTTCGATGACAAGGGAGAGGAAGAAACGGAGTTTACTGATCTGGATAGCGGCGGGCTGGATGTCCACGCCGTGGATGCAGTCCTTAATGAGTTCAAGCTTACGCGTGTAGTCGAAGGATTCATCGCGGAAGACTTGCTCCGCACGTTCGCGCATCTCGGGCGGAAGGACGGAGAGTTTGGCGTCTTTCCAGTGGGCGTTGTCGGGGTCTAGCTTGCGGAGAACATGAACGAGGAGTTGAAGGAGTCCCATCGGAAACGCGCCGGACCCGCAGGCCGGATCGAGAATGCGGAGCTGGCTGAGGACGCCGACAATCTTTTTTGCCTCGCGGTTGAGGCGATGCTTGGGCTGCTCCTCGGAGACGAGCTCGCGGACTTTTTCCTCCATAGAAGCATCGGCGGCGTCTACGCCGAGTGCCCCAAGCAAGTAACGCACAAGGGCTTCCTCGACCATGTAGTGGACGATTTCGCGCGGGGTGTAAAAAGAGCCGGTTGATTTACGGGCGGTAGCCCCGGTCTCAGGATTCACGGCAGCGAGGAGGTTCTCGAAAGCTCGGCCCAGCAGTTCAGGGTCGAGAGCGATGTCTTGCTCGAGCGGGGTGTTTTCCTCGATGGTGAATTTGTAATCACGGAAGATTTCCAGGAGACCGCGTGCTTTCGGTGAGGCAGCTTCCCCGAGCAGGGCGCAAAGTTCAGGCACGGATCGCTCGTGACCGAAGAAAAGATAATCCGGGATGAGTGGCTGTTTGGCGGCAACATCGGAGAAACCGTCCACGCGGCTTTCAGTCTCAACATCGGGATCGCGTCCGGGGATTTCATCGAGGTTTTCAAATAGACCGCCGTTAAGGAACGGGATAGTCTTATAGAGTTCCTCGACAGGGGCTTTTTCGATGAAGAGCGCGACATGGCGAAAATACCGCTGGTCACCGTAATGCGGGTTAGTGCCTTTGTAGTTGCGGGGGGATCGAAAACGGCGCTCCGCCACGGGCGTGGCGAGTGTGGCGAAAAAAAGGTTTTGTAGGATGGCCTTATAGTATCGCCCGGCTGTATCGCCCTCGCAATCGGTTGCGAGCCAGTCGTTAAGTAGGCTTTGCACTTTTCGAACAGCGAAAAGTGCATCTGGAAGGAGACCCTTTTCTCGAAGGAACCAACAAAAAATTACACGCGTGAGAAGGCGGATGAGCGCCTCGGAGTCGCGCCCTTCGGAATCCTTCTTCGCGCCTTCAGGAAATCTTGCGTGGAGACGCGCCCAATAGAACCAGTTCCTAACTTCTATGAAGAAACGCTTATTGAGTGTTTGTATGTCGAGGGTCTTCTGCCATCCGGCGTGTAACTGAGCAAAGTTGGTGAACTCATATTTCTCGTAGAGCGCGCCAAGCGAGAGATCGAAGAGAATTTCGATATGTGCACGATGCGGACTCGTAAACTGTATGTCCTTGATAAGCGTGATCTTCTCCAATACATCTCTGGATTTTTCGCGCTTGTGAAGGCGACGGTTGATGACACCGAGTGTGAGAGTATTGCCGTGCCTGAAGAGAACGAGGACCGGCATAGAAAAGAGCTTATTCAACTCACGTGTGATGCCGGCAAGGGCTGTACGGGTGTATTGGGTTCCTTTGAGTTCGAGCGTAAAGAAGAGGTAGCTCTCTATGGCAGCACCATCGTAGACTCCCTTGCTGTCGAAAAGGAGTAACTGGTTGTCGGCTGTACGGATTTCATCGTCCGTAAGTTGGAAGAGGAAATCGATGGACTTCCACTCGTCGGTAAGGGCTGCCTTCTCGTTCAGTTTTCGGCCTTGACCAAAGTGGACGAGAAACTGCTCGCTGTTATTGGGCGAGAGTTTGAGGCGCTTCTTGCTCTTATAGCCGAGGACTTCAAACAGGGCGATGGCGGCATCGGCGAGCGGCTGATCCGCAAAGTCCTTAAGGGCGGCCTCGATCTGGTACTTCTGGTTGGATTCGCTTGTCGGCATAAGGTTAACTCAGGGCTGGGGCTGTGAATGGGGCGGTCCCTGCGGGCAGGCTGGGCCGTGCATCAGGCAGAATATTACACTCTCTTTTGCACTCTTTCAAAGCGTATTACCCTTTTTACGCCACTTGGCGCCTGGGCCGCGTCCGACGCACTCGACGATCCCCCGCTCTTTGAGGGTGCGCAACAGGTGCCGGATCATGTCGCGGCTGACATTCGGACACAGGCGCTCCACGTCCGTGACGCTGAAATCATGCGCCTGGGATTGGATGGCCAGTTCGACCAGCTCGGTCTTCTCGCCGCGCGGGGCGGCGATTTCTCCTGCGCGCTCCTCGAATTCGTCGTAGGCCTTTTTGATGATGAAGAGCAGGTAGCCGATGTACGGCCAGGGGTCGTGCTTGCCTTCGTGCCAGCCTTTGGAGCTTTGCTCCAGCGTTTCGTAGTAGCGAACCTTGTTGTCCTCGATCAGGCGCTCCAGGCTGACGTAGCGCCCGACGTCGATGCCTGCGAGGTAACAGGTCTGGAGCAGCAGCAGGCGTGAGACGCGTCCGTTGCCGTCGCGGAAGGGGTGGATGCAGAGGAAGTCGAGGTTGAATGCGGCCAGCAGGATAAGTGGCGAGATGACGCGTTCGCGGATGAGGTCGGACCAGAGGCCTGTCAGCGTGCGGGTACACGCGGGCGTCTCGGCCGGCGAAACACTGCGGAAACGGACGCGCTGGTCGCCATTGGGCAGACGCTCGATGATGTCGACCGGCTTGTCCTTGTATTTTCCGGCATCCCAGATTTGGCTGCGGCAAAGCTTGTGCAGGTTGAGGATGGTCTCCTCCGAGACCGGAAGCTTTGCGCCGCGCTCGTGGATCAGGTTCAAGGCGTCGCGGTAGCCCGCGACCTCCTCCTCGTCCCGGTCTTGGAGGGCGGGACGCCCGAAAACAACGGTTCCGATGCGCGACTGGTCAATCTCCACGCCCTCGATGCGGTTGGACGAGACGACGCTCTGCGCGATGGCGTGTTCCCGCAGCACCTTCAGACGCTGGGGCGACTGACGCTTGAATAGATCCTGAAGGCCCTGGGCGCGTCCAATGTCCGAAAGATACCATGACACCGTCATGGGTATCTGAAGGCGATGGTCTTGGATTTGCTGGAGGGTTTTCACGGGGTATCCTTGATGACCAGCCAGGTGACGAGTTCGAGGTCGGCTTTTTCGCGAACCTGCTCCCGCTCGTCGGGCAGGACGAAGCCGCGGGCCGACTGGAGGCCGGAGGCGGCACGCTTGCGGAAGGTGGCGGCGACAGATGCCACCGCCTTGTGTAGGAGGGTGTCGTAGTCCCGCATGTCGCTGCCGTGGTTCGTTTGCTGGTCGAATATGTTGCAGAGCTGGGCATAGGCCTCGCTCTTGCCCGAACAGAGGATGCGGTAGATGTCGAGGATCTGCTTCGGGTGCGCGAAACCGAAACGGACGTTGCCGTCGGCGAGGATGTAGACCAGAAAGTAGGGCTGGAGCGGATTGATGGACGCGCCGGAATCGGACTTGGCCGCGGTCTTCGCATCGCACTGCCCCTCCTGCCGGAAACAGAAGATAACGCCGGGGGCGATGACCTTGTACTCCGGATGCGGCGGCACGCAGGTATAGAGGCCGAACGGGGCAGCTTCGAGCGCTTCACGGTTGGCCTCGATGTATTTCAGGAGTTCGAGCCGGAAGTCGTCGAGCGTGAATTCCGAGAGCGAGACGCTGTCGTCCAAATCTTCGATGTCGAGGACTTCGTCCTTGAGCTTAAGAAGCTGCTTGTCGCGGTAGCGGAGGTCTTCGGAGACGATGTCCTCGATCTCCTCGTTCTTCAGGACGTTGTCCTCGAAGGTGGCAGCGATGTCCACGAGGGCCATGCGGGCTTCGACCCGGTTCTTGAGGTTGATGTACTTGTTGAGGTCCTCGGTGGGCCAGAAGTTGACGAGCTGCACGGCTCGGCCGGCGCTGTGGATACGGTCGATGCGGCCGAAGCGCTGGATGATGCGCACGGGATTCCAGTGGATGTCGTAATTGACGAGATAGTCGCAATCCTGCAGGTTCTGGCCTTCGCTGATGCAGTCGGTGGCAATCAGCAGGTCGATCTCGCCCTGCTGGGGCATGGAGGGGATCTTGGCGCGGTTCTTCGCCACGGGGGAGAAATTGGTGAGGATCTGGTCGAAGGCGCAGTCGCCGAACGTGGCGCGGGTGTCGCCGCCGCCGCAGACCAGGGCCATGTTGATGCCCAGCTCGCGAGTGCCCCACGCGAGGAGCGACTCGTAGAGATAGACAGCGGTGTCGGCGAACGCGGTGAAGACGAGCACCTTCCTGTTCGGCTCGCCGTTCTTGTTGAGGGTAGGGTTCGCGACCTTGGCCGCGATGAGCCGCTTGAGTTCGGCCAGCTTGGCGTCCGTGGCCGGCGAGACGTTCTGCGCGGCGTTCAACAGGATGCGGAGCTGGTCCTTGTCTTTCTTGATGTCTTTGAGCCAGTTCTTGCCGTGATCCAACTCCAGGTGTTCCAGCCGGTATTTGAACTTGCCGCCGACGAGCATGGCCTCTTCGAGTTCGTCGTCATGCCCGGGGTCATCGAGGGCGAGTTCAAGCTCGTCGGACTCGGGGTTCTGTCCGGGCGCCGCCAAGAAATTGCGGATTTTGCGTTCCAGGTCCTCGATTTTGGCGATCGTGTTCTCCATCGTGATTTCGAACGACTTCACCGAGCTTTCGAGGCGCTTGAGGAAATTCACCTTCATCATGCCGATGAGGTAGGTTTCGCGGTCGGCCTGGGTGAAAGGATCGTGGTTCGTGGTCTGATAGAGGGACTTGAACTCGCTTTTGACGTACTTCGAGGGGTTAAACAGGGTCAGCTTGTAGCCCGCGATCTCGTCGTTCAGCTTGTCATAGGAAAGGAAGCGCCCGCGCAGATCGATCTCGGGGTAGAGGGAGACCGGCTTTTTGCGCTCAGGGAAACCACCGAGGGCGGCAATGCTCGCCTTGTAATACTTCTGGATGTGTTTGCGCGAGCGGGCGATGGTCAGTTCGTCGAGCAACTTGAAAAAGGCGGCATTGAGCTTCTCCATCAGCTCGCTCGTCTTGCGCTCAGAGCTGTGTTTCTTGGCCCAGAGGGTGAAGACCTTCTGCGCGGTGGAGAGCGTCTCCTTCAAACTTGCAATGCCGATGGACTCCGCAAAGGCGTCGTCGCGGTTCTCGGTCAGAAAATAGAGCTGGTTGCGGAGGTCTTTGAGGTCGTTGTTGACGGGCGTCGCGGAAAGCAGGAGCACCTTGGTGCGGACGCCGGATTTGATGATGTCATCCATGAGGCGCTGATAGCGGCTCTTGCGGATGAGGACCCCCTCTTCATCCCGTCTGCCGGGGGTGTTGTTGCGAAAATTATGGGACTCGTCGATAACGATAAGGTCGAAGTTGCCCCAGTTGAGGGTCGCGAGATTGATGTCACCGGAATAGCCCTTGTCCCGGCTGAGGTCCGTGTGCGAAAGCACGTCAAACCGGAAACGGTCCTCATCGAAAGGGTTGAGCCGGTCCGGGGTGCGGTAAACGGTCCAGTTTCCGCGAAGCTTCTTCGGGCAAAGCACGAGGACGCGCTCGTTTTTCAGCTCAAAATACTTGATCACCGCGAGGGCCTCGTAGGTCTTGCCCAAGCCGACGCTGTCCGCAATGATGCAGCCATTGTGCTTCAGGATCTTGTTTATGGCCCCTTTGACACCGTCACGCTGAAACTCGAAAAGCGCTTTCCAGACTCCCGTCTCAAAGAGGCTGGTCTTCCCCAGGTCTGCGTCCGTCTTGCCGGTGTCGCCAAGGAACTTTTCGAAGATGTGGTAGAGCGTCTTGTAATAGATGAACTCGGGGGCGTGATTGTCGTAAAGCTGCTTGAGATAGCTGAGGACATCCTGTTTGACATCCTTGACGAGCGTCGGGCTCGACCACAGTTCATCGAACCACTGCTTGAGTTCCTGCCGGTCGCGGTTGCCGTCAACAACGAGGTTCAGTTCGAGGTTGTTGTCGCCATTACTCAGGCCGAGGCCACGAACAGTAAAATTGGAGCTGCCGAGGATCGCGTCCTCCACGCCGGCGGGGGTGGCGACATGGTACATTTTGCCATGCAGGAGGTTGGACCGCTTGATGGTCTTGATGTCCACCTTGCGCTCGATCCAATCGGCGCACTCCTTGGCGACGCGCTTCTGCTGGAGCTTATTGGCCAGTTCCAGTCCGGCCGCGTCGATCACGAAGGCCTTCTTCTCGGTCTTGCTCGGGTCGAGTCGGTTAACAAAGGTCGGCTCGCCGAACAGGAAATCAAGGTGGCCGATACGGTCCAGGGATTCCTTGAGCGCGTCATAGGCGTAAATAGTGAAATAGGCGGAAACGACAGACAGATGCGAGTTGTCCTGGATTTTCGCGCGCAGGAAATCAGCCACGGTGCCGCGTGTGTGATTATCACGGATGTTCGACAATACTGTGGACATAACAACTCACCAAGAAAATGCTGCCTCGGCAGATGCAAAAGAAACGTTTGCATATGCCGCACCAAAGCCTACCCCAAAAGGCTCAAGTTAATGGTGATATGATACCCCCAGACCTAGAATTGGACAAGGCAGGAAAAGGGAAAACGAATCAAGTTTTCCCGGAAGCACCTGTGGTGACGGATGGCGTCGATTGTCGCAAAAGAACCGTGACTGAGCATTGTTCTTATCCGTCCTTCAGGAACCCGCCTCCATTTGCATGTACGGCAGCATCACGCGCTCCACCCGGAGTTGGCGGGCCATCTCCAGAATCTGGTCCCGCGTCACCTTGCGGCTGCGCAGCGCCTCCCGCAGCGCCTCCATAGCGATGTCGAGGCCGATCTTGTTGCGCATCCGAAAGCAGTCCGCCACGGTACGAGCGAGGCCGTAAACACGGATCGGGACCCCCTCCACCAGGTGGGTTTCGACCCCGAGGCCGAACACCTTACTCGAAAAGCGCAGGATGCGCAGGCGCAGATGGCCGATCCGCGGGGCCCAGGCCGTGCCTTCGAGCGCGATCCAAACCTCATGCGGTTGCTGGGTGGTGACGCCGTGAAAAGCAAGCGCGGAGAGCAGGCAGATAATGGCACCGGGGGAGCGCACGGCCACCTCCCGCAGGCTCCAGTGGTCGCCCGGCGACTGGTCGGCCCGCGCGTACACGCCTCGCGACAGGCGTTGGAGCGAGCCGTCGAGAACCGCGCGGCGGAGCCGGGCGCGTCCGATGCCCGCGCGCTCGAAGTCGCGGGAACGAGCCATGCTGTGCTTGGCGAAGATGTCGTCGATGGTTACAAGTCGTTTCACAAACCAAAACCGCTAACAAAGTTGACAACATTATAGGATTTGGTACGGCCACGGTCAAGCGCGTGCTCACCCATACGTTTCTGCCAACATGTAGCGATTACCACCCCGGACTTGACAGCGGAAGATATTCTGGCGACACTGGCACCGTAATACATTTTGACGGTTGTCGCGAGAGGAGAAACGCATGAAAGCGGGTCGTGTCGTAGCAGGGGTGAGTGTATTGTGGGTCGCTTGCGCACAGGCGTTTGATCCGGTGGTCCAGTCGGACCGCCAGATCCCGCGGGTGCGCGACGCCGACGTGGTCGTGGTGGGCGGCAGCAGCGCGGCCGTCGCCGCGGCGCTGGCCGCAAAAACCAACGGCGCAAGCGTGTTCCTGGTCGCCCCTCGCACCTATCTCGGAGAGGACGTGGCCGGCACGCGCGAGCTGTGGCCCGCCCCTGTCTCCGAGTTCTATAGCAACGCCCTCGCCCAGCAGATCTTCACGCTGAGAACGCCCTACACCTACACGGCCAGCCTCACGCCGAACGCGACCCACCCCGACCCCTCGAACTCGCGCCTGACCGACGGCGTGCAGGACGACGCGGTCAGCGGCAGCGTGCAGTACGACGCCTCGGTCTCGATCACCTCGACCTTCGCCGGCACGGGCACGGTCAGCTCGCTGGACCTCTATTACTATTACCGTCCCACGAGCACGCCCTTTGACACGCTGGTCTCGGGCGTCGAAACCAGCCTCGACGGCCTCAGCTGGACCGCGGCTCCCTTTTCCACGGCGGTGGAGACCTTGTCGCTCGCCTCGGGCATCGAAACCCGCGTCGCGCACGTGACGCTGACCGGCGGCGCGCCGGCCCTGCGGGTGCGCCTGAAGGCCGATCTGGGACCCGGCGCCGTCCGGCAGCTGCTGGACGAACTCGTTTTCTTCAGCGACGAGGCCGATCCGTTGCCGGGCAGCAGTTTCAGCGCGACCCCGCTGCGCGTGAAGCAAGGCCTCGAACAGGCGCTGCAGAACGCGGGCATCCCCTATCTCATGGGCAGCCCGGTATGCGACGTGCTGAAAGACGACCAAGGGCGTCCCGCCGGCGTCGTGCTGGCGAACCGCAAAGGACGGCAGGCTGTGACCGCGCGCGCGGTGATCGACGCGACCGACGACGCCTGGCCGGCCCAGCAGGCCGGCGCGGCCAAGACCGCCTTCACGCCCGGAACCTACGCCTTCTCGCGCATCGTGATGGCGGACGCCACCAACGCCCCCGCCGCCGCCGGCCTCAGCGTGTCTGAGCTGCCCGGCATCTCGTACGCGGTCTCCGTCACCGGCGTCAACGCGCCCGCGGGCATGCCCGGCTCCATCTCCGGCCGCGTCTACCGCTGCACCTTTACGACCTCCTTGGTCAGCGGCTCGGCCCTCGAGCGTCTCGATGTCGAACAGCAGGCGCGCGACCTCACGTGGGTCAAAACCTGCTTCGACCAGGCCGACTGCCTCACCTGGATGCCGCCCGACCCGATCGTCGGCGCCGCTTCCGAGCCGGCCGCGGCCTGGGCCGGTGCGGACGCGCTCGACCTGAACGCGTTCCGCCCCGCCGGCGTGCCCCATCTGTTCGTGCTGAGCCTGCGCGCGGACGTGACGCGCCAGCTGGCCGCCGAGATGCGGAACCCGGCCCGCATGATGACGCTCGGCGAGCGCATCGGCGCGGCGGCAGCGGCCGAGGCCCTCGCGCGCGCCCCCCTCTCGGGCGTCTCCTTGCCCGCGGAAGCGGGACTCACCCTCGGCAGCGAAGCGGTCTGCGAGCTGCTGGGCGGACTGCCTCCCGTCAACACCAACGCGGCCGGCACGGTTGCCGAAGGCCTGCGCGCCCTGCCCGTGCTCGCCACCTGCGAGGTGCTCGTGGTCGGAGCCGGCACGGCCGGCGCGCCCGCCGCCATCGCCGCCGGCCGCGCGGGCGCGGACACCGTGGCCGTCGAATTTCTCTACACCCTGGGCGGCGTGCAGACCGACGGCCGCATCGGCGTCTATTACCACGGCAACAACTGCGGCTTCACGCAGAACGACGTCGACCCGGGGGTCAACGCCACAGGCTCCGTGCTCGCCACCTCCAAGGCCGAGTGGTACCGCAGCGCCTGCCGCAGCGCCGGCGTGCGCGTGCTCTACGGCACGATGGCCGTCGGCGCGCTGACGCAGACGAACGCGCTCAAAGGCGTCGTGGTCGTGCTGCCGGACGGCACGCGCGGGATCATCCGCGCCAACGCGGTGGTGGACGCCACGGGCAGCGCCGACATCGCGGCCGCCGCCGGCGAAGAGACGCAGTTCATCAACGCCTCCGAGCCCGCCGTGCAGGGCGCGCAGCTCGCGCCGCACAAGCTGGGCGACAGCTACACCAACATCGACGTCACCTTCGTCGATCCCTCCGACGTGGCCGACGTCTCGTTCATGACGCGCCGCGCGCACGCCAGCCTCAACGTCTGGGACGCGGGCCAGAGCCCGGCCAGCCGCGAGCGCCGCCGGCTCGTCGGCGTCGTGACCGTCACGCCGGTCGACGTGCTGAACGGCCGCACGTGGCCCGACACCCTCGCGCGCCCGCGCAGCAACTTCGACTCGCACGGCTTCACGGTGCACGACCTCTACTTCATCGTCAATCCCGGCACCGCCGACGTGACCGCCAACCTCCCCTACCGCGCCCTGCTGCCCAAGACCCTCGACGGCCTGCTGGTCGCCGGCATCGGCCTCAGCGCGCACCGCGACGCCATGCCCTACCTGCGCATGCAGCGCGACATGCAGAACGTCGGCTACGCCGCGGGCTATGCCGCCGCGCTTTCGGTCCAGACGAGCGTCGCGCCGCGAAACGTGAGCGTCGCCGCCCTGCAGGCCCACCTCGTGGCGAAGGGCATCATCGGCGCCGCGGACGCTGGCGCGTCCGACTCTTTCCCGCTGTCCGCCGCCGCCATCCAGAGCGCGGTGACCGGGCTCACCAACGGCTACGCCACGCTCGCGACGGTGCTGGCCGACACGGAAACCGCACGGCCGATGCTGCGCGACGCCTATGCCGCGCAGGCCGACCCGGCCCACCGCCTCATGTACGCGCACGTGCTGGGCATGCTGAACGATGCGACCGGCGTCGAGGCGCTCGCCGCGGCCGTGGAGGCCGGCGCGTGGGACGCCGGCTGGAACTTCGGAGGCGGCGGCCAGTACGGCTTCTCCGTCAGCCTGATGGACAGCTACATCATCGCGCTCGGCCGCACGCGGGACCCGCGCGGCGTCGCGCCGGTTCTTGCAAAGGTCGCCCAGCTCAACGGCAACTCGGCCTTTTCGCACATCCGCGCCTGCTGCCACGCGCTGGAAGCCCTGGACGGCGGCAGCGGCATCCCCGCGCTGACCGCGCTCCTCGGCCAGGTGAGCGGCTTCGCCTTCACCAACTCCCTGGTCGCGCCGGTCATCGAGGGCTACTCCGCCACGGTGGGCAACACCGAGCGCAACAACGGCCTCAAAGAGCTGGCCGTGGCGCGCGCCCTCTACCGGCTCGGCGACAGCGCAGGCGGCGACGGCGCGCGCACGCTGAGCGACTACGCTCGCGACCCGCGCGAAGTCTACGCCAACCACGCGCGCCAGGTGCTGTCGCTCGGGCCCCAGTCGGAAACCTCCGACGGCGAGTGGACCGGCACGGCCCTCGCGGCCGACTGGCTCAACGCCGCCAACTGGCGCGACGGCATCCGCGCCGGGGGCATCGGCGCGGACGCGCGCATCACCAATGCGGTCGCGGCGGCCCAGACCCTTTCGTTGCAGGGCAGCCTGGTGACCGTGGGTTCGCTGGCCTTCGGCGGCGCCGACCGCACCGTCGCCGACGGCGTGCTGGACATCAGCGGCGCCGCGGCCTCCGTGGAGGTGGCGGCGGGCACGCAGGTCACGCTGTCGGCCGACGTCCTCAGCGGCGGCACACTCGACAAGCGCGGCGCGGGCGACCTCACCTTCGCAGGCACAGCGACGCTCGGCGGACTCGACATCGCCGCGGGCGACGTCGCCTTCAGCGATCCCGACGCGCGCTTTTTCCAGGCCTACGCGGCCGATCCGGCGGCGGCGAACACAAGCCCCGGTTCGACCGTCGCCCTCGCGCTCCGCACCGACTTTCGCGTGAACAGCGCGGTCACGGTCACGGAGCTCGGCGCGTACGACAGCGGCGGCGACGGCTTCGAGGCCTTCAAGAAGGTGTCGATCTATGCGCAGGCCGGCGGCGCGCCGCTCGCGTCGCTGGCCTTTCCTGTCGGCGAGACCTTCGCGCTGGTGAACGGCTACCGCTTCCGCCGCCTGCCGGAGCCGCTGCGTCTGCCGCCCGGCAACTACGCCGTGGCGACCTTCGGCTACTACGGGTCCGACGCCTTCATCACCGCTGCCGAAGCCGGACGGGCCGGCGCGCTCAGCGACGGCGGCGGCGCGCTCACCTTCCTGACCAACGCCTTCAGCACCGCCTCCGGCGCGCTGGCCTTCCCTGCGGCGGCCGTCGGGCCTGCCACCGATTACGCCGTCTCGGCGGGCAGCTTCCGTTTCGCCACAGGCACCGCGGTCAAGAGCGTGAGCGGCCCCCTGACCCTGCCGGCCGGATCGACGCTCGACGCGGCCGCGCTGGACGCCCAGCTCAGCGGCGGCCTGCGGCCCGGCGCGGGCGGCATCGGCACGGTCACCAACGCCACCGCCGCCTTCCCCGTGACGCTGCGCCTGGGCGTGGCGGCCGGCGCGACCAACACCCTTGCCGCGAGCACGGTCGGCGACCGGGCGGACGGTCCGCTCGCGCTCGTCAAGGAAGGGGCCGGCCTGCTGGCGCTGCAGGGGCCGCTCGCCTTCCGCGGCGGGCTGCGCGTGGACGAGGGAGCGCTCCAGCTCGATTCCCCCGCCTCGCTGGGCGACGGCGACCTGAGCTTCGGCACGGGCGGCGTGCTCCGTTTCCTGTCGGGCGGCACGCTGGACCGGATGCTGTACGCCGATAACCAGGCCGACGCCAACAACCGCTCCACGCGGCTGGCGCTGCCTCCGGGCGGCACGCTGACCCTCACGCGCGGCATTGAGGTGCCCCGAGCCTATGAGTACGGCGGGTTCGCGATCCAGCCGTTCGATAACGGGGCCGGCACGACGCGCGCGCATCTCGACGGGTCGCGGGTCGGCTATCTCGACCTCTACCTGCTTGGGGACGGCCCGTCTGGCGCGGGCGGCGCCGAGCACGTCTGGACGGACGTCACCGGCACGATGCGCAAGCTCGCCTGCGGGTACGAAACGTTCGCGGGCAGCCGCTTCACCTTTGGGCAAGGCTGCGATTTCGCGGCCAACTGGTTCGACGTCGCCAACAGCAACGCGTACATCTCGGTCACCAACGGCGCGCAGATCCGCGTGACCGGCCAGCTCCGCTTCATCGACGGTTTTGCCAGCCAGCTCTCGCTGGACGGAGGGCGCCTTTCGGCGGCCCTCTTCGGCTCGCTCAACACGCCGACCTATGCGCCGATTCTCTTCAACGGCACGGAGCTGCAGGCGCTCGGCAGCTCCGACACCTTCTTCTGCCTGGCGACCAACTCAGCGGCGCCGCTGATCCGCGACGGCGGTGCGGTCTTCGACACGCAAGCCTACTCCGTCGGCATTCAGGGACGCGGTTTCGCGCAGGCGCCGGAGTCCGCCGGCGCGTTCGTCAAGCTCGGGGCCGGCACGCTCAAAGTCGCGGCGCCCATGAGTTACACCGGCCCCACCCTGGTCTCCAACGGCACGCTGCGGCTCGACTTCGCCCTGTGGCGCGGCACCAACAGCGCCGTGAATCTGCTCGCGACCAGCGCCGATGTGCGCCTCTCCGCCGGCGCCGCGTTCGAGGTGCTGGGCACCACCAACGCGTTCGGCGCCACGCTGCACACCCAGACGCTCGCGCGGGTGGCCGCAGACGGCGCGGGCGCGACGGTGCGCGTGGAGCTGGCGGAACTCGGCACCTCCGCGCTGGAGGGCGCGCTTGTGAAGAGCGGCGGCGGCACGCTCGCGCTGCGCTGCGACGCCTCGGGCGCGGCGACCTTCGGCGGCGCGCTCCATGTGCAGGCAGGCACGTTTGCCGTGCGCGGACTGCGCGCCTCGCCCACGGTCGTCATCCCCTACGCCGGCTTCGAGTCGAATCCGCTGCTGCCCGCGTTCACCAACTCTCCGAGCAATATCGGCAGCCTCGACAAGCGGGGCACGGCGGCCACCGGCTGCCCGGGCTGGACCTTCTCCGCGACGTCCGGCAACAACCAGGCGGGTTACCAGCGCAACGGCAGCTACTTCTCCGGAACGGCCGCGAGCACGGCTCCCGAGGGCAGCCAGACCGCTTTCGTGCGGCAGAACGGCGCCCTGCAGACCACGCTCGCCATTCCGGCCGACGGCACCTACACCCTCTCGTTCAAGCACTGCTCGCGCTACTACAGCAGCGCCTGGTTCACCAACGAAGTGATCCGGACCCGGCTCGACGGCGGGGTGCTCGACACGCTCGTCGTGACCAACCGCACCTTCCTCACGCAGGCCGTGAGCCTCGGCCACCTGGCCGCGGGCAGCCACACCTTGCAGTTCCAGGGATCGAACGAAGCCTGGCCGAGCGGCGATCCGTGCGCCTTGATCGACGACGTGCGCATCGCGGGAACCGCGGATGTCGGCGGCGCGTCGGGCGTCTCCAATCCCGAGGCGGCGCTGCTGATCCAGACCGGCGCGCGGGTCGATCTCGACTACGCAGGCTCGTTCAAGGTCGGCGACCTCGTGATCGGCGGCGTGCACTACCGCGGCGGGTCATACGGCGCCGCGACGCATCCCGACGTTTTCACCGGCACCGGCCTCATTCAGAGCCAGTCCGGGGGCACACACCTGATGGTGAAGTAGTAGCCGCGGCCGCAGTTGGGCGGCCGCGGTCCGGCCGTTACTGGACGACGCGCCAGCGGGTCGCCATCAGGCAGGTCAGCTCGCCTTGTTTCTCGGCCTGGTAGTAGACCGTCAAAACCGAACCGTCCGGGAGTTCCACCGAGGCGGGATAGCCCAGGTCGCCGTCGAAGTGGCCGGCCAGCTTGATCTCGTTCTTGACGTCCCACGTGCGCCCCTGGTCGTCGCTGAGGCAGGCGTACTCGCCGAACCCCGGGCCGAGCCTGCGTCCGTAAACCGTGAGCAGCTTGCCGCTGCGCAGCTTGATCAGGTGCGGCGGGTAGCCTTGGAGCGGGGTCGGCACCATGCGCGTCCACGTTTTGCCGCCGTCGCTGCTCTCGGCCTGGCGCATCGTGCAGGCGGCCTCGTCGCGGCTCTTCTTGCCCGGCGCGGGTTTGGCGTGGAAGCGGAACTGCGCCACCAGCCGGCCGTCGTCGGTCTCTACGAGGTGGGGCTCGTGAAACTGGTTGACCTCATCGGGCGGCGTCGGCTCGACCGAGGCGATGCGCTGCCAGGAGCGTCCGCCGTCGCGCGACTCTTCGACCGTCAGCTCGTGCTTCTCGTTCTTCCAGATGGCCGACGTGCCGTCGCCCAGCCACCGGCGGCCGACGAGCACGAGCCGCCCGTCCCGCAGCAGGATCGGCCCGTGGTTGGCGGAGCCGTAGGTCTTGACCGGGGCCTCCCACGACTTGCCGCCGTCGCACGAGCGGGCCGTGTAATAGCCGAGCCACTCGTCTTTGACGCTCCGCGGAATCTTCTCGTCGTGCAGCCACCAGTAGAACTGCGGCGAGCCCGGCTTGAGCTTGCTCCGGTCGCGGATGCTCCCCATGTACGCCACCGATGTGAACCACGCCACCACCAGGTCGCCGTTCGGCAGTTCGACGATTCCCGCGTCGCGGTCGTCGAGCTGCGTGTTGCAGATGGTTTGTGCGGCCGACCAGGTCTCGCCCAGATCGGCGCTCCGGATCATCTGGACCTTGCCGAACGGGCAGACGTGCGCGTCGCGGTCTCCGGAAAAGACCGCCAGCAGCTCCCCGTTCTTCCGCAGGCAGGCGGTCGGCCACCCCAGGTAACGCCCCGGCTGCTTGCAGATGGCGCGGGTCCAGAGGATCTCCGCCCGGCTCTGCTTCGCCGCGGCGCCGTGAATTTCGACCGCCGCCTCCTGGGCCCACGCCACCCCGACGCAGGCCCCCAGACAGAACCACCATCCCATAACTTTGATCATATCCTCACCTCCGGTTTTTTGAAAATCTACCACAAAAGGCCGCCTCCGCCCATCCCGATTTGAAATCGCGCGCTGGCAGGCCACTTCCGCTTTTGATACCATGCCGGCCGTCGCATGCATGACGAACCGACAGATCTGCAGGCCGCTGAAACGGCGGGGCTGCTCGAGCGCCGCAACCGCGAGGTGGGCAACCTGCTGCTTTCCGAGCGGGCCGTCCATTACGTCTCGATCCTGGCCGCGCTGCTCGCCTTCCGCCGCGGCCACGAGCCCGAGCCGCTCCACGACGACCTCTACGCCGCCGTGCGGGCCGACCTCGACGGCGGCGCCTACGCGCACGACGCGTTCAACCAGGACATCCGGCAGCTGCTCCTGTGGAACCTGATCTCCGACCGCCTGGAGAAAGAGCGCCTGCGCGGCTACAAGGACACGCGGCGCCGCAAGTTCCGCTACCGGCTGACCGACGACGCCGCCGCGTTTCTGCTGTGGCTCGAAGCCCGCCGCCGCGACGACCTCGCCCCCGCGGACACCGACACCCGCGACCTGCTCTCGGAGCTGATCGGCACGCTCAGGGAGACGGTCCGGCTGTTCAACAAGTCGAGCAACGAGTCGCTCGACTACGAGACGTCCCGCGGCGTTTTCTACCGCCTCTCCCGCATGGCCGCGCTGACCGACAGCGCGAGCCAGGCGCTCGGCGATTTCAACATCCGGCTGCTCGGGTTCGCGGCGAGCCGCTACGACGCCGCGGACGCGCGCGTGATCCTCGCGGAGCTCGACCGGTTCCTGAAACACTTCCTCAACCGCATCCACACCCTGCGGACCGAAATCTCGCCGGAGATCAGCAAGCTGCGCCAGGCGCGCTACACGGCGCGCTGGCAGACCTGCCGCGAGCTCATGGAGGAGGAGTCCCGCGCCACCTCGCACCTCATGCGCACGCGCCTGCCCCACCCCGAGCGCACGCTGGCCGGACTCGCCGCGTTTTACGCCGCCGAAGGCACGCTGGAGCAGCTCTGCGCGCGCGTGAACGCGGCGGCGCTTCAGGTCTGGCGCAAACTGTACACCCACCTGCGCGAGCTCGAGCGGCGCAGCCACCGGCTCGAGGACCTGCGCGCCCGCGTCTCCGAAATCGCGCGCCTGCCGGCCTCGGCCGTGCCGGACGGCTACCTGCGCGCCCTGCTGGCTCCCGCCCGCATGATCGGCGACATGCACTTCTGGAACGACAGCGAAAAGGCGCTGCCGCCCCAGCCGCGCTGGGAGCGCCACCGGCTCCGCGAAGAGTCCACGCTCTGGCTCGACGGCAAGGCGCGGGCCTCCGGCCAGCCGCCGCAGTCGCTCGAAGAGGCGCGCCTCCAGGCGCTCGCCGACTGGATGGCCACGCGCGGCCTGACGCCTTCCGACGGGGCCGGCTGCCGCCTCTCGCAGGGACGCTTCGGCGAGTTCGCGGACTTTCCCCGCATCATCGAGCTGTCGCGCAGCGGCCTGCTCGGGCGCGGCGCGCGCCTCGCCAAGCTCGGTCTCGCGCTGGCGCCGACCGAGGCTCCCGTGACCGTCGAGGCCGAGCGCCACGCCCTCGCTTTTCTGGACCAAATCGTGATGCCGAAAACCGCGTCCTCCACCCCGCCCCCCTCTCTCCCATGAGCTCTTTCGACGACCTCCTCCAAAAGCAGAAACCCCGCGTGCAGGCCGTTCTTAACATCCTGCTCGAAAGCCCGTATTTCTACAAGACCGACCACGAAGAGCACTTCCTCTTCCTGCGGCGCTACCAGCGCGAGTTCGCGGGCTTTTTCGAAGAGACCTTCGGCTGGCAGCTGATCGCCGACGCCAAATGCGCGCGCCTGTACAAAGAGACCTGGTTCAACGAACGCATCACGCCCTCCAACCGCGACCTGTTCAATTTCACCCGGCGCGACGAATGCGTGGCGTTCATGCTGCTCCTGGAGTTCTTTGAGACCAAGCTGGAGGAGGAGTCGGCCAGCGTCGAGGAGCCCGAAAACATCCGCTTCCGGTTCGGCGATCTCCTGCTGTTCGAGCGCAACCGCTTTCTCGAACTCTTCCCCGAGCAGGCGGAGAGCTACACCGAGGAAGACGTCCGGAAAATCATGCGGCCCATCATGCCCCAGCTGGAGAAGTACCGCTTTCTGGTCAAGCTGGACCCGCCGGACGACGAAACCATTGAGCCGGACGACACCCTCTACGAGTGTCTTCCGGCCCTCTGGCATTACAGCGTGCAGCGCATCTCGCGGCCGATCGACGAGACGCGCCCCACGCCCTGATCAAGACAGGCTCACGCCTGCGCTTTGGCGAAGTTCTCGGACGCGAACGACCAGTTCAGCAGGGTGTCCAGCACGGCCTTGACGTAGTCCGCGCGGCGGTTCTGCCAATCCAGATAATAGGCGTGCTCCCACACGTCGACGGTCAGGAGCGGGGTCGCCCCGCTCTGGGTGAGCGGCGTTTCCGCGTTCGGGGTCTTCACGATTTTGAGCGCGCCTTTCTCGGCCACCAGCCAGGCCCAGCCGCTGCCGAACTGCTTCATGGCCGCATCGGCGAGCGCCGCCTTGCAGGCCTCCAGCGATCCGAACGCGGCGTTGATCGCCGCCTGCAGCGCCTGCGACGGCTGGCCGCCCTTCCCGGCCGGAGCCAGCGACTGCCAGTAGAAGGTGTGGTTCCAGATCTGGGCCGCGTTGTTGAAGATCGCCGCCTGTTCAGGCTTGCCGGCCGACTCCCGGACGATCTCTTCGAGCGGCTTGCCCGCAAACGGCGTTCCCGGCAACAGCTTGTTGAGCGTGTTGACATAGCCCTGATGGTGCTTCCCGTAATGGAAGCTGATCGTCTGCGCCGAAATCGTGGGGGCCAGCGCCTCCGGGGCATACGGCAAGGCCGGCAACGACAGCGCGGGCGCAGCCTCGGCCGCCTGGCCCTTCATGGCCATGGCACTCGCCGCAGCCGTCAGCGCCACGAATGACCGGCGGGAAACCCCCGCAACGCTCTTCACCTGATTCAGATTCATAATACTCCTTTCGCTGTTTGGATCAACGATTCGAATCATGGCGACATTGTACCCAACCACGACATTCAGGGCAATGGCGCGATGAGGAAATATCAGGCCTCCCGGTTGACATTTCCTGAAGGCTGGCGTAAAGTGACGCCACGCTAACTTTTACGTTGCGGATTACTGAACCTCATCACTCAGCTCGGGAGAAATACCATGACCTCACGTCGCCTGTTCATCACCACGTCGCTCTCGCTGGCCGCCGTGCCCTTCCTGTCGAAAGGGCAAACCTGCTGCGCCGCCAAAAAAGCGGACGGCGCCGCGCCGGCCGCCTGTCAGTCGAAACTGAAAGCCACCAACGCCTCGGTCGTCTCTTGCGACGGCGCCAAGACGAAGATCAAAATCAAGTGCGCGAAGTGCGGTCATCAGCCCGTCGAGATCGAGATCGACACGCCGACGGCCGAGAAGCCCTACAAGCAGGAGTGGAGCTGCCCGAAATGCGGGTTCAAGCAGACCGTGACGGTCGAAATGGGCGCTTGATCGCCGTTGCTGCTCACGTCGTGAAGGCGGGCTGCCGTGCGGAACGGCGGCCCGCCATTTTTTTGCGGGGACCTCGGCCGGACTTCTTGGAGGCCTTGCCGGTTCACGGCTTCACGAACGTCAGATTGGTGCACACGGTGCTCGGCGCATGCTGAACCGGCCACACCGCGCGGTCAGGGCTTGAATAGAGCCCCATCTTCTCGATCGGCAGCGCCTTGAAGCCGGTCTTGAAGGCCGGAGACTCCGGCTTCAGACGGTAGTCGCCACGCGCCTGATCGACAAACAGCGGATCGGCGCCCGCGAGATTGTTGTCGCCGATCAGCCAAGACTTCTCCGAGCGGGGATAGTTCTTGGCGTGAACCATCCACTCCTGCGGGCCGCCCCAGATCACGTTCCGCTCAACCCGGGTGCGCGTCTGCGGCGGCCGCAGCGTCTTGTCGCGGATCGAATCGCGCAGCATCTTGAGCTGCGGATAGCGCTCCTTCCAGGGCGACTCGTCAACCGGCAGCGCGAACAGTTGCTCGGGCATCTGCGCGTGCACGCCTCTGGGCGGCGTGACCGACTCCGGCGTCTCGTACGTCTGCCATCCGGAGAGGGCGGGATGGCAGTCCACAAACACGTTGTTGTCGACAACGTTGTCGACCGATGACAGCGAGATGCCCTCGGCCACGCGGACGATCAGATTGCTGGTCATGCGCATGCCTGCGGCTCCGTCGTCCAGCATGATCGCGCGGTTGCGCTGCTGCCGCGGATTGTAGATGTCGTGGATGTAGTTTCCCGTCAAGACGTTGCCCACGAGCGTCCAGTTGCGGCCCGTGTAAAAGGCCCCCATTTCGCCCGACGACAGGCATACGCTGTGGACCTCATTGAAGGCCATCAGGTTTTCTCGTCCCCCAAACAGCACCGCCACGTGCGGCCCGTGGTGAATCAGGTTGTGCGTCACCGCCTGGCCACAGCCGCCGATCTGAATCGCCGCGCCATACGTCAGGCTGAACCGCGCGTAGTCGTAAATGTGGTTGTTGTCGAACACGTGGCCGCAGGGCTGCAGCGTGGCCTCGTCGCCCGCCCATGACGCGATGCCGCCGTCGCCCAGCGCATACATCTCGCAGCCCGCGACGCGATGCCGCGCGCCGTCGCGGAGCGTCACCGCCTTGTGCCCGATGTTCCGCAGCGTGCACCCCACGACTTCGATGGCCTCGCCCTTGCTGATCTGGATCGCCGCGCCGCGGCAGTTTTCAAAGATCAGGCCGCGCAGCTGCAAGTGGCTGACCGACTCCAGCTGCACCAGGCGCACGCCGACCGTGACTTCGGCGCGCGTGTTCGCCGCCTTTTCCGGCGGCCAGAAGTAGAGCTTGCCCGTCAGCCGATCCAAATAATACTCGCCCGGCCGGTCCAGCTCGCAGAGCAGGTTGTAGCCGAACCAGAAACCCCCTTTGCGGAAGCCGTAGTTGCTTCCCGGCACGCGCTGCGTGATCGTCTTCGTCGCCGGGTCGATCCGCTCGAACGCGATCGCGCAGGCCGCCCAGTCATGCGCCCAATACCCCTGCCCGTGCGGGTCGCATTCGTCCGCCCAACGGGACGGGTTCTCCTCCGAGTAGGTGAAGGTGTTGCCCTCCTTGCCGCCGGGGAGCTCCGCGATATTGACGTATCCCTCATTCGGCCAGCGCGCGAGCGTCATCGCGGCGTCGCCGTAAACCAGCTGGAGTCCGGACGCCGGCTGCGCGGAGGAGCCGACCGGCTCGATGCCGTAGTCGTAGAGACCCTGCGCCGGAAGCGAGATCGACAGGACCTTGCCGCGCGCGGCCGCGGGCAGGCGACTCAGCACGTTCGTGTCGGCCAGCGGCTTCAGCTGCCACAGCGCCACGCCGCCGCTGATGCGGACTTCGGCGCCTTTGGCCGCCCGATACACCGTGGGCGCGCCGGCCGTGCCGGAGTCCTCTGTCGTGAACACGCACGGCGTCGTCTGCTCATAGCGTCCGCGCTGGAATTCCACCGTGACACCGCCCGCGGGAAGGGCCCCCGCGCCCCGCAGCCGCCGGACCGCGTCGCGCGCGCCGGCCATCGTGGCCAGCGGCCCGTCCGTCTTCGCCGCATTCGGCGCGGGAAACGTCCCGCTCCACGTGTCGCGTCCCTGTGGCGACACGTGCAGGATCAGCCCCTCGGCCCTCGCCGCTCCGACACCCAGGCACACGCACAGCCCCGCCACAAACAGTCCCTGTCTCATGCTCACACTCCTTTCGCCGACACCCCTTCGCCTGTCCTCGATCTCTGCTGGACCCCGCGGTCCGCGTCTCACCGCGCACCCGGCAGCGTCCCCACGCGCAGCGCGGCGAAAGCCGCCTCAAGCGCCTCCAGTCCTTGCGCGTCGAGACCCCATTCGAACGGGACCAAGGACGGCGTTTCTTTTGTCCACAGATACGGATAGACCGCGTAGGTCGGAAGGTAGGCGACAGCGGGAGCGGCCTTCGGCCATGCGGCCCCGACCAGCAGCGTCTGGCCTTGCGCGGAGAGCTGCGCCAGCGGCAGAGCCGTGGATTCAATCGACGGATCGAAAAAGGTGGTGTTGCTCGGGATGTGCCAGCCGGCGTTAAAGCTCGGGTCGCGCTCCAGCTTGCGCGCCGCCGCGCCGCCGATCTTCAGGGTCAACGACGCATAGGCGTTCGTGCCCACCGGCAGGCGCGTCCACGCGTACCAGTAGCCCTTTCCGATGTCGGCTTGGCAAACGGACGTCTTCGGGAAATCGCAGAGCGAAGCGTCCGGCAGCGCCCCTCCGACCCAAAGCAGTTTTCCGCCTGCTTGACGGTATTGCGCGAGCCGTTCAAACAGCGTCTTGGGCTGGAGCGAGTGGTAAGCGCGGACCTTCTGCGCGAACACGATTAAGGCCGGCATGTTCGAGACCGATGCGCCGTCAGCCAGGAATTTCCGGACGTCCACCAGCGCCGCGTTGCGCCCCTGCTTGCGCAGCGAGGTCACCGTCTGAGCGGCCAGCACGCGATCGTTGAAGCCGAACAGGGCCTCGTCCATGCGCCAGGTGGGCTCAGCCAGCACGCCGAGCCAAGCCTTGTCTGGCTGTACGGGTTCGATCAGCCCGCGGGTCAGCGAATCCGCCGCGAACGCGCGCTCCCGGACGAAGGCCGCAAAAGCATCGCGATACCGGCGCAGGACCTCCTCCGTCACCTCGGGCAGGTCGCCTGCCGCAGCCAACCGCTCTGCCGCGAGGAAATCGCGCAGCAGACGCTCCACGGCCCAACGGCCCAGCGCGGAAAAGCTTTTCGCGAGCGCCTCGCGCGGCTGCGCGGCTCCCGTCGCGCCCCAGGCCGCGGCATCCCGCAGAATCGGAACGCCAACCGGCGCGCAGGCGTCGACGCCGTGCAGGCCGGCCAGCAGCACCTCCAGCATCGCGTCCGCGGCGCCCTTTCCCGCATCGGCCACGCGCACCTGCCGCAGCTCCGCCTGCCAGATCGCTTGAGCTTCGGGCACGGTGTCCACCCATCCCAGATCGAGAGCCGCGATCGCCTTGCCGTTGGGCAGCCGGAACGCCCAGTCGGGGTCGCCCCAGCCGTAAGTCGCCAGGTGCACAGCGGGATCGTGGTTGCAGGCCACCATGTCCGCCGTGGAATGCGAGAGCGTCCCCAGCCACAGCAGCGCGCTCTCAGGACGCTGCTCGCGCAGCGCGCGGACCAGCAGGGTGAACGCGACGCCGCGGCCTTCGTCCGAGTGGAACTGGCCGCTGTTGACCATTTTTCGGGCGGCCAGATAGGCGACTTCCGCAGCGGTGACCCGCGCGTCGCCCTCGAACGGTTTGCGGGCATCCGGGTAGTGGTTGTCGACGCAGAACTGCTCGAGCGCCGTCCCTTGCAGCCGGGCGCGCCACGGTTCAGGCAGGCGCTCGGCCAGCGCCCGTCCCACGACGTCGTGGCCGCCGCCCCAGCCGAACACGCAGCAAGGCAAGAGCAGCGCCGCACCCGCAAAAGCGATCCCTGCTTTCATGCGTCTCCCCTTCAACGGCGGTTCAGCTCCGTGACAATCTGTGCGATCAACTGGGCGGCGAAGGTCGCGTGGCCGCGGGGATTCGGGTGCAGGTCGCCCCAATACCCTTTTTTCGGCGTCAGCGCGCGCGCCGTGTCCGGACCGAGATCGACGAGCGTCACTTTGCGCTCGCCTGGATGGGCCGCCAGGTAGGCGGCGACCGTCTGTCGGAGCTCGGCCGCCTTGTATTGCCCGAAGGGGATAATCAGGAAGAGGTACGCGTCAGGCGCGGCTTTGCGCAGCGCCTCCAAGCCCTGCGCCATGCTGGCCCGCACGTCGCTGGCGTTCGTCGGATGAATCGCGTCGTTCGTGCCGAAGTTGATCAGAATGGCAGACGGCTCCTGCCCGGCCGCGCCGTACGCGCTGATGCGGCCGTTGGCGTCCAGCAGCGAATGCAGCGCGTCGATCTTGTTCCAGCGGCTCAGCGCGTCGATGTACTGGCCGCCCGCCCCCTCGACCGAATTCGAGATCACGTAGTATCCCGGCACGTCTCCCGGAGGCGCGTCGCCGCGGTGGAGCCACCCGCTCCAACCGCAGGCGCTGATCGAATATTCATAGCCCAGCGAGCGGAAGGCCTGCCCGACCAGATGAGAGTAACCCTCCAGCTCATGGGCGCCGACGCCCTCGGTGATGCTGTCCCCCAAGATCAGCGCCCACTTGGGCTGGGGGGCGTCCGCCACAGGAACGCTGCCCGCGGCGACCCGCAGCCCTGCGAGGCGCACGACGTTCGAGCCGCTCACGCCCTCCGCTCCCCAGCGCTTGAGCTGCGCCGACATGCGGAGGTAGCCGGTCAGCACATGTGTCTTGCGGCGCGGGTCCATGCCGGGGACCGCCACTTCCTTCGCGCACCGCAGATCAGAGGTCCAGATCCCGTCCAGATTGCAGGCGAGCACCGGCGGAGCGAACGACCCGTCATACGTGGAGGTATCGAGCAGCAGCGTCGGCACCGTGTTGGTGGTCTCCGACTCCCAGGTCAGCCGGAAATACGCGCCCGGATTCCACGACTGCCGGAAGCGCTTGCCGCCGCGTCCGGCATCGCCGACCCAGTTGCCCGGAGAAAACACGAACGCCGGCGAATCCACCGGGATCGTCATGGGTTCGTCCGCCGCGACCGCCCGCGCGAAGGCCAACAGACCACACGCAAATAAGAGAGTCATCCCCTGTTTCATAGTTCCCTTCCGATCCTTACCCCACGCCACATTTCGTTTCGGTTCACCCGGAGGGAGGCGGCCATCTCCGGCCCGAACCTCCCCACGCCGAGGCTTCACGGGTTTACGGCCGCGGCCCGCACGATCTCATAGCGGTGCGCCACGGGCGCACGGCTGGCCAGCGCCTCCTTTTCCAAGGTCTCCACCTGCTTGCGCAACTCGCCGTACTGCGGCCATTTCTTGATGTAGTTGAGCGCCATCGCGGCGCTGTATTCCGACTTGTCTTTGAAGCTGTCGTAATGCGCCTGCACGGCCGCGGGGTCCTCCACGTTGACCTTGTAGTGGCTCTGCATCCAGCGCCGCGTGTTCAGCAGACTGCACGCCTGCGACTCGGCGTTGCGGCGCTGCTCGTTGAGCTGCGCCACGCGCCGCGCCTGCTTGGCCTGCGGCGTGGCGTCGTTGAAGGCGAGATTCACGCCGCTCGCCAGTTCGCCGGCGTCATACTGCCCCACCGCGGCTCCGTCCACCTTGAGCTCATAGCGTCCCGCCGCGAGCCCCGAGACGGCGAGCAGCTCCTGATTCAAATCCTTCTCGATCGGCAGCAGATCGAGCAGCGGTTTGGCCGCAGGGTCGACCGGGAAAGGCAACGCCTTTTCCAGCACCGCGAACGCCACGCCTCCGTCCCTCTTTTCAAGCGCCGAGACCTCGGCGTTGACGCTTTCGGAGACACGCCCGGCCGCCGCGTCGACCGACACCTTCGATACGAGCGCGGGTGCGCCTTGAGTCTTGAGGAACAGCCACGCCATCATCAGATGCCCCGGCGCTCCGGGATGGACGCGGTCGCCGCCCACGATGGTCCACTTCGGGTCCCGCTTCTGCTGTTCGAGGTTGAGCGCCGTCATAGGCCCGTGGAAGTCCACCACCGTACCGTTGTTTTTGGCCGCCAGCTCGCGTACGAGGGCCGCGCACCGCCCCAGCCCGTCATTGCACCCCGGCTGGTTGTTCTCCTTCTCCAGCACCACGGTTTGGTCGAAGGGCGAAGGCGTGAAGAAGTAGAGCTTCGGCTCGTGCGCCTCGGCGCGGATGCGCGCGACGATCTTCTCCATATTCGCCTGATAGCCGTCGATCGCGCGCTTCTGCGCCGCCTTCTGGTTTTCGGACGGAGCCGCCACGTAGTTGCCGCGCCCGACATCGTTCATGCCGAGCATGAGGGTGACGGCGGTCGGCTTCTTGTCGATCACGTCCTCCTGCAACCGGCCGAGCGCACCGCCCGCCGAATCGCCCGAGCGTCCCGCGTTCGCGAAACGGACTGTCCGGTCCGGAAAGCGTGTCAGGTAATAGTCGGCGATCACGGTTTGGGTGCTGCCCCGCGCCGTTATGCTGTCCCCCAAGAAGCAGACCGTCTCGCCATCCTTAAACACCTCGCCGAACGCGGACACGCCCGCCGTCAGAAACGCCGCGACCATCGGCCGCAACAGGCTCCCCTTGACCGTCATTGGATTCCCCTCCGTTTTGATTGTCGTCTGTTAAAAAGCACCCCTCCCGCTTCAGCGCGCTCACGCGTTCAGACGCGCCACGCTGCCGCGGACCACCAGCCGCACGGGACAAATCATCTTCCGGCCGGGGCTCTCTCTCCTCGGCCCCTCTTTCGCCACCAGCAGGTCGACCGCCATGCGGCCCAATTCAAAGAATTCAGGCGACACGCTGGTCAGCTTCGGCTGCAGGTGCTCGCAGAGCGGCTCGTTGTCAAAGCCCACCAGGCTCACCTCTTCCGGCACCTTGATCCCGAGCGCGCGCGCCCCTTGATAGAACTTGACCGCCAAATTGTCGTTGTAGACCACGAAGGCCGTGGGCCGCCGTTTTTTCATGCGCCACGCGGACAGCACCGCCTCGACGGCCGCCCGGTCGCCGGCATCGCCCGCATCATGGGCGTAGAGATGAACGTCGGCCTCGTCCAGCGCCACGCGATGCGCGTCGCAGGCCTCGCGAAAATCGCGCAGACGCTCGCGGGCCCGCGAATCCGCCGCCTGCGGGAGTTCGCCGATATACCCGATGCGGCGGTGGCCGTTCTCGAGCAGATGGGCCACAGACGCGCTCATCCCCGCATAGTAGTCCGGGAAAACCGCGTCGCCCAGAAAGGTGCCGTGCTCCTGCGGGTTCAGCGTCAGCACCGAGGTCGTCTTCGCGAGGCCGCGGACTTGCTCCGTCGCCGCATCCGGCGCGGTCAGCAGCAGGCCCCGCAGCGGCACCCCGAACAGATAGACGCGCAGATCCTGGTCGGGAGAAGCGATCTGAAGCTTGAGCCCCACCTCTCCCGCGCGGGACTGGATCCCGAAGAGCATGGCGCTCTGATAGTAGTAGACGTCCCGCTCGGGCCGGTTGATCACCAGCAGGGTGTCGCCGACGCGCCCGTGACGGCCTGAGCCCGGGTTCCGCCTCAGCAGCGCCGCGATGCGCTGCTTGGTCGCTTCGGAAGCGCGGCGAGTGCCGGGATCTCGCATCACGAGAGAGACGACCGAGGGGGAAACGCCCAACGCTTGGGCGATGGCTTTCTGCGTGAGCCGCCTCCCGGCCCCTCCCGATTCTTTTCCTCGGCTGCTTTTCTTCGGCATATCCCCGCATCCCCATCCTCGAATGAACACCGTGCTATCAGTCAACAATTTACCCGTCGGCCCGCCATCAGGCAAGGGGAATCCTCCGTCGGCCGCCGATTCGCGACCACGCTTTGCTCTGTTCCGCTTTCCCCGTTTTGTGATATAAAACGGCATGGCTGATTCACCGACACCGCTGCTTGAAATACGCGGCCTGAAAACCTGGTTCCCGATCAAAAAAGGCGTGTTCGCCCAGACCGTCGGCCACACCCGGGCGGTCGACGGCGTGGACCTGACGCTGGACCCGGGCGAAACGCTCGGCATCGTCGGGGAATCGGGCTGCGGCAAATCGACGCTGGCCCGCTCGGTGCTGCGGCTGGAGAAGCCGCTTGCGGGCTCCATCCGGCTCGATGGACGAGACGTCCTCTCGCTGCGCGGAGCAGCCCTGCGCGCTTATCGCCGCACGGTCCAGGCGGTGTTTCAAGACCCGCAGGCCTCGCTCAACCCGCGCCACACCGTGCTCGACATCTTGACGGAAGCCATGCTGGTTCACGGGCTGACCACGCGCGACAGCCGGCGCGACGCGGCCGCGCGGCTGCTCTCCGACGTGGGCTTGCCGGCGGACATTCTGGACCGCTATCCGCACGCGTTTTCCGGCGGCCAGCGACAGCGCATCTGCATCGCGCGGGCGCTCGCCCTAGGCCCGAAGCTGCTCATCTGCGATGAAGCGGTCAGCGCGCTCGACCTCTCGGTGCGCGCCCAAGTGCTGAATCTGCTGGCCGAGTTGAAGGCCAAGCACGGGCTCTCCTACCTGTTCATCACCCACGACATCGGCGTGGTGCAGCATCTCGCCGACCGCATCGCGGTCATGTACCTGGGCAAAATCGTGGAGACCGGGCCTGCCGAGCGCGTGCTCGATGCGCCGTCTCACCCCTACACCCAGCTCCTGTTGCGGGCCGTTCCCAAAATCGGCGTTCCTTTGGCCGAGTCGGCGCCGCCCCCGGAAGCGCAGCCTCCCGCAACCCGCGAGGGCTGCGCGTTCGCCCCGCGCTGTCCGCTGGCGGACGGCGCCTGCCGCAGCGCCACGCCTCCGCTGACGCCGCTCGTCGGCGAGACCGCGCATCACTGCGCCTGCTTCAAGGCCCGCCGCCCAGCCTGAGCGCGCGCAGCAGGCTCAGGGCGCCGGATCCGGCACGGTGAACGTGTAGCGTCCCGACCCCACTTCCAGCGCGACCTCTCCCGCGTTGTCTTCCGTGACCACGACCTCCGGCACGCGCGACAGAGGCTGGCCGCCCTCGCGCACCTCGGAGGCGTGGCGGCAGGGCAGAACTACGCGCGCCGTTGAACCGACGGGGATCTCGGCCTTGAGCTCGAACACGCGGTCGCGCTTTTCCCACGCCGCGGACAGCTCGCCATAGGGCGTGCGCGTGATATAGGAGGCACGCCTCGCCTCGCCGGCCGGCTGGGGCCTGATCGTCAGGCGCCGGTAGCCGGGCGCGCGCTCATCCGCGGCGACGCCGACCAGCCTGCGGTAGAACCACGACAGGCCGCCCCCGAACATCGGATGGTTGCGAGAACCCCACCCTTCCCAGTACTCGCTGGTCGTGGTCCAGCCCTGCTCGATCCACCAGCCGAAACCGGGGCGCGTCCGCTGGTCCATCACGCGGTAGGCCAGGTCGTTCAGGCCGTTGTCGCACAGGGTCTCAAAGAGGAAACCCGTGCCGAAAATGCCGGTGTCGAGATGACCGCCGTTCGCCGCGATATCCGCCGCCAGCGCGTCGCGCACCCGCAGCCGCCGCTCTGCGGGCACCCCCATCACGAGGGCAAACACGTTGCCCCCGACCGGCCCGTAGCTGCCTGAGGCCGCGTCATAAAAGCGCCGGTGGAACGCCGCCGCCGTCTGCGCGGCCAGCGCCCGGTAGGTGCAGGCCTCGCCCTCCAGTCCCAGCGCCTCCGCCACCCGCATCAAGAGGTCCGTGCAGCGCCACAGATAGAACGTGTGGACCAGGTCTCTGGGCGGCTGCTTTTTGTCCGGCGCGCACCAGTCGCCCAGGTTGAGCCAAAACGTGTCCTTGCCCTGCGGCAGCTTGCTGAACAGGATGCCGTCCGCATCCGTTTGCGCGTGCATCCACAGCAGATAGTGCTTCATGCCGCGGTAGTGACGCTCCAGCATCCGCTTGTCGCCGTAATGGAGATAGACCTGCCACGGAACCAGAATGCAGGCCGCGCCCCAGGCAGGGCCGCCTCCGCCCCCTTCGAAGGGCGCCGTGTCCGTGACGTATCCGGAGACCGGATGCTGGGCGTCAAAGAAGTCCTGGACCCACTTGGTGTAGAAGGCGGCCAGATCGAACGTGTGAATCGCGGTCACGCACGAGGCTTGGCCGTCGCCCGTGTAGCCCAGCCTCTCCCGGTGCGGGCAGTCGCTCGACAGCGACCCGTGCAGGTTGTCCGTCTGGCTCCGCCAGTACAGCCGCTGGATACCTTCAAAGAGCGGGTTCGAGCACGCGAAGCGTCCGGTCGTCTCAACGGAGGTATAGACCGCTTCGGCCTGAACCCGGTCGGCGGTCAGCTCCCCGGGCCAGCCGAGCAGCTCGACCTCTTTGAACACGAACCAGGTGAACCGCGGCGCATAGCTCTCCTCGCCTTCTCCGCGCAGCGTATAGCTGTTTTTGCCGTTGTAGTCTTGCTTGCCGTCCGTATCTTGGGCGAGCCAGCGCACGTCGATTTTCTGACCGGCCGGGCCTTTGACACGGAAGCGCAGCCAGCCAGACACCTCCTCCGGAAAGGTCAACCGGTAGTGGCCTTCGCCGAGCCGCTTGATCTGCTGCGGCGGGATAACCTCCATCACGCGGTCTGTCGGCGCGTGGTGCGCCTGCAGCACGCCGCCGGGCGCGCGTCGCAACGCGACGGGACGCCACGCCCGATCGTCAAACGGAGCGGCGCACCAGCCGGGCTGCTCCAGCCTCGCGTCGTAGTGCTCGCCCTCGTAGATGCGGTTGAACACGACGGGGCCTTTGGCGGCTTTCCAGCTCTCGTCCGACACTATGACCTGTTCCGTCCCGTCCGCAAAACGCACGTGCAGCTGCAGCAGGAAACGCGGCGCGCCGTACCCCAGTTCGCCTTCGCGCTTGTCGTGCCGGTTGTACCAGCCGTTGCCCAGCATCGCGCCCACGGCATTGGCGCCGGGCTTCAGCAGGGCCGTCACGTCATACGCCAGATACAGCACGCGGTGCCCGCTGAACACGGGATCGACCGGATGGCCGACCTTGATATTCTCGCGCTTGCCGTAGTCGGTCTGGGCGGGCGTCAACACCTCGTCTCCCGCTTTCTGCCCGTTCACATAGAACTCGAAGAAGCCGACGCCCGTCACAAACGCGCGCGCGGAGACGACCGGCTTCGGCACATCGAACGTCTTGCGCAACATCGGCGCGGCGTCCGCGTCCGTCTTGCCGTCCTCCTGCTGCCAAGGCGCGCCGATCCACTGAGCCCGCCACGGCTCTCCGAGCATGCCCGTCCAGAAGCGCGCAGGCGCGCTCCACGCGGAGGCGGCACCCGTGCGGTCCCAGACGCGCACGCGCCACCAGTAGCCCTGGCGCGGCACCAGCGGCCGTCCGCCATAGACGATCTGGGTTGAGGCGTCGGAGGCGACGCGGCCGCTGTCCCACGCGCCGGCTCTCTTGCCGAGGGCTTCCGGGGCGAGGGCCACCTGCAGCTGCCAGGCCGTCTGCCTCTGGCCGCGCTCGTCCTTGTCAGCCGCGTTGACCCACTCGAAACGCGGATGGAGTTCGTCGATGACCGGCGGGCTCTCGCGGTATTCACAGCGCAGCCGCGTAGGCGTCAGTCCTGCCCACAGCGACACCCCCGACAGCATCACACATGCAACAACGGATGACCGGTTCATCGAAGCCCCTCCTCTGCAATCAAAAAAAGACCCGGCTCGCCTCGGCGCTCGCCGAGAAAAGCCGGGCACAAAGCCGCGTTATGCGCCTGTCCGCGTCACAGCTTCGCCACGGCGATCTTAACGTCGTGCCCGTTCAGGTCGCAGAGCCCGTCGGACACGTGCTCGAAGCTGAGGCGCCCGCAGAGCGTCTCGGCCTTCACATAGTCGTCAAAACGCGCCACGGCGGCCTTGACGTCGGCATCGCACTCGACCGTCACGGCGATGCGCTGGGTCACCTCGAAGTCGGCGTCCTTGCGCAGGTTTTGCACGCGGCTGACAAACTCGCGCGCCAACCCCTCCTGCACCAATTCGGGCGTCAGCGCCGTTTCGAGGCCGACGATCACGTCGCCTTCGGAAGCGACCACCATGCCGGCCTTGGGCGTGCGCTGCGCCACCACGTCCTCGGCGGTGAGCGTGACGCCCTCGCCTGCGACCTCCAGCTGCACCTCGCGGCCGGCGGCCAGCGCCGCGGCCTGCGCCGAAGAGAGTCCCGCGATCGCGGCGGCAACGGCCTTCATCTTCGGCCCGAACTTGGGGCCGAGCTTGCGGAAGTCGGCCTTGACCGACACGTCCGCCAGCGCGGTCTCGTCCGCCCCGTACGCAACCGCCTTGATGTTGAGCTCGTCGGTGACCAGCTCCTCGAAGCCTTCGAGCCTCGCGCGGATCTCCGGGTTTGCGGAGACGACGTGGATGACGGAAAGCGGCTGACGCACCTTGAGGTCGTTCTCGGTCCGGAGCTGACGGCCCAGACGCACGACGCTTTGAACCAGCGCCATGCGCGCCTCGAGCGCCTCGTCGCGCGCGGCCACGTCGGCGGTCGGGAAATCGCACAGGTGAACCGACTCGGGCATGCCCTCACCCCTGAGGTTGCGGTAGATCGCCTCGCTGATGAAGGGCGTGAAGGGCGCCGCCACCTTGCTGAGCTGCACCAGCACGTAGCGCAGCGTGCGGTAGGCGTGGATCTTGTCGTCGTCGTTCTGCGACTTCCAGAAGCGCCGGCGGCTGCGGCGGATGTACCAGTTGGTGAGATCCTCGACCAAGCTCACGAAGGGGCGCACGGAACGCTGCAGGTCGTAGACGTCCATCGCTTCCGTCACGTCCTTGATGAGCGTCTCGAGGGAGCTGACGATCCAGCGGTCCAGCACGTTCGGGCTGCTCGGCTTGACCAGCTCCTTGTCGTGGAAGCCGTCCACGTTGGCGTAGGTCACGAAGAAGCTGTAGGCGTTCCACCACGGGATCAGCAGATCGCGCAGGATCTGCTTCACGCCGTTCTCGGAGAAGCGCAGGTTCTCGGCGCGCACCACCGGCGAGTAGATCATGTAGAGCCGCAGCGCGTCCGCGCCGTACGCCTCCAGGATATGCATGGGATCGGGGTAGTTCTTGAGGCGCTTGGACATCTTCTTGCCGTCTTCGGCCAAGACCAGCCCGTTCACGACCACGTTCTTGAAAGGCGACTTGTCGAAGAGGCAGGTGCCGAGAACCATCAGCGTATAGAACCAGCCGCGCGTCTGGTCGAGGCCCTCGGCGATGAAGTCCGCCGGAAAGAACGAATTGAGGTCAGCCGGCTTCGCACCAACGCCTAATTCCTCATTCCTCATTCCTGACTTCCCGAAGGGATAGTGCTGCTGCGCATACGGCATCGAGCCCGACTCGAACCAGCAGTCGAGCACCTCCGGCGTGCGGCGGTAGGTCTTGCCGTCCTTGTGGATGACGACCTTGTCGACGAAGTGCTTGTGCAGGTCGGTGACCTTCACGCCGGAGAGCGACTCGAGCTCGGCGACGGAACCGACGCAGATCAAATCCTCGGAATCGCGCTCGTTGACCCACACGGGGATGCAGGAACCCCAAAAGCGGTTGCGGCTGATGTTCCAGTCGCGCGCCTCTTTGAGCCAGTTGCCGAAGCGCTTGTCGCCCACGTAATCGGGCATCCAGTGGACGCTGTCGTTGTTGCGCGTCAGCCGGTCGTGCAGGTCCTCCACGCGCACGTACCAGGCCTCGATGGCGCGGTAGATCAGCGGCGTGTCGGTGCGGTCGCAGAACGGATAGCTGTGGACGATCGTGGACTGATGCACCAGCTTGTTCTCGTGCTTCAGACGTTTGATCAGGTCCTTGTCGCACTCTTTGCAGAAACGTCCCTGGTATTCGGGCAGCGTCGCCGTGAAATTGCAGGAGGCGTCCAGCGGGTCGACGATGACGTTCAGGCCCGCCTCTTTGCAGATGCGGAAGTCGTCCTCGCCGTACGCGGGGGCCATGTGCACCAAGCCCGTGCCGTCCTCGGTGCTCACGAAGGCGTCGTTCAGCACGCGGAACGCTCCGGCGGTCGCATACTCGGCGAAGTACGGGAAAATCGGCTCGTAGGTCCACCCCTTCAGGTCCGCGCCCTTCATGCGGGCCAGGATCTGATACTCCTCGGGCTTTTTGTAATAGGCCGGCACGCGCGCCTCGGCCATGACGAAGCAGGCGTTGTCCGCCAGGTCCCGGACCGCCACGTAGTCGACCTCAGGCCCGGCGCAGATCGCCAGGTTTTCGGGCAGCGTCCAAGGCGTGGTGGTCCAGATCAGGAGGCTGGTCTCGCCCCAGGCGGGGTCGGCGCCCTGAAGCACCTTGGCGCGCACGGTGATGGCGGGGTCCTGCACGTCCTTGTAGTTGCTGCCCGCCTCGAAGTTGCTGAGCGGCGTGCTGAGCTTCCAGCTGTAAGGCATGATGCGGTAGGACTTGTAGACGCGCCCCTGCTCCCAGAGCTGCTTGAAGACCCACCAGATGCTCTCCATGAAGTCCGGGTCCATGGTCTTGTAGTCGTTGTCGAAGTCGACCCAGCGCCCCATCCGCGTGACGGTCTTGCGCCACTCGCCCACATATTTGAGGACCATGGAGCGGCACTGCTCGTTGAAGGTGTCGATCCCGAGCTGACGGATCTCGTGCGCGCCGTTGACGCCCAGCGCCTCTTGCGCCAGCGCTTCGATCGGAAGCCCGTGGCAGTCCCAGCCGAAGCGGCGCTCCACGTGGTAGCCGCGCATGGTCTGATAGCGCGGCACGATGTCTTTGATCGTTCCCGCCAAAAGGTGGCCGTAGTGCGGCAGGCCGGTCGCAAAGGGCGGCCCGTCATAGAACACGTAATCCCGCTTGTCCTTGTTGCGCGCCACGCTTTTCTTGAACGTGCCATGGGTTTCCCAGAACGCGAGCACCTCGCGCTCCATGTTGGGGAAATCGGTCTTGTTGGATACTGGCTGATACATGGTCTTTCTCTCACTTCCCACCGGGCTCTCGCACCGGCACAAAAACGTTCAACAGCACGCCCGGACGGATGCCGAAAAAGGAGGCGCGTTTTCCCGCGCCGAAGCGGGCGTCCGCCACGTCGCCCTGGTCGGCCGACGCGATCACGACCGCCGGCTTGAAGGACTCCGGGATCTCCTCGACCCGCGTCCAATATCCGACGTTCGCATACTTGCGCAGGTACCACGGCAGCGGCCACGTGTCCGGCGTGGGAACCGCGAGGGCGATGAGGGTCGCATAGCCGTCCGCGGACCGGGCCGCCGCGTCCACCGCCGCCACCAGGTTCATCGCGTCGCTGCCGGTGTGGGCGTAGACGTAAGGATTGCGCGGGTCGGCGGGGTACTTGAAACAGGCGCGGCACGCCTGCGCGCTGTGCCGCCACACGAGCAGGCCCACCAGCGCCGCCACCAGCGTCTGCACCGCCACGCGGGCGATCTTCGGACAGCCGCGCACGGCTTCGAGCACGTTTCCCGTCCCCACACCGGCCAGCAAGATGTAGCCGTGCAGAAAAGTCAGGCCGCACCAAGGCGTTTTATAGGGGATGAGGCTGTAAAGCGCGGTCAAGACCAACGTGTAGACGCCGAGAAAACGCACCCAGCGCGTCGCGCGCTGAGCAGGGGCCTGTTGCGCGGCGTCAGGCGTCACCGCGCGGCGGGCGGGCCAAAAAGCGGCGACGAGCGCGACCGCAGCCGGCAGCAGCAGGCCGGCCTCGCTCCAGACGGGCCCCCGGCCGTATTTGAACCAGAAGAGGATCTTGAGGTAGAAATCCCACGGGTGCTGGTGCTCCGGAACGGCGGTCGCCCGCTTGAAGTAGGCCGAAACGGTCGAGAAAAGCGCGTCGTAGAGCCCCTGCGGGTACGTGAAGAACGAGGTGTAGAGCAGCACCGCCACGAGGGCCGCCGCCGCCAGCGCCCACAGCGCGTCGCGCGAGCGCGCCTCACGCCACAGCGGACGCCAGCCGCAGGCCGCGAGCGCGGCGACCCCGGCCGCCGCCAACGAGAGCACGACCGTCTCCTTGGTGGCGAACGCCAGACCCGCGAACGCGCCGACCCCGCCTGCGAAGCCAGCCGCTTGGCGCGTCAGCCCCCTCTCCCGGGCCCGAACGACCCGCACGGCACACACCAGCATGCCGGTCAGGAAGGTGACGAACATCGTTTCCTGGATGAAGAACCGGCTGTAATACACCATGGCCGGCGAGACCGCCGTCAGCGCCATGGCCGCCAGAAGCCCAGCCCGGTTGGGAAACAGCCCGCCGTTGCTCCGCACGCCCAGCCCCAGCATCAACAGCAGCGTAAGGCCGCTGAAGGCGACGGGAACCAGCCGGTAGTTCCACTCCGTGGTTTCCGCGAAGCACGCGGCGGTCGCGCGGCAGAAGGGCAGAGCCGCGAAATAAAGCACCGGACCGTGGTGGTCAGAAGGGTCGTAGTGATAGACGCCCGAATCCAGCAAGATTCCGGTGCGCACCGCCTGATTCGCCTCGTCCCCGTGCATGGGACGCTGGTCCAAGCGGGGCACGCGCAGCGTCAGAGCCGCCAACACGATGACCAGCGCTGGCCCCCACACGCTCACACGCGACTGGCACGGGGCGCCCATCTCAGCGCCCTCGCGGGCCGAGCGGCGCCAGCCCGACCGGCCCCTGCTGCTGCATCATCTGCTGCAGAGCGGGTCCGGCGACCTGCCGCAGAATGCTGTTCTCTTGGATCCGCTGCAGCGCCTGGCCGCGGCCGAGCTCGACCGCCTTCTGCAGCGCAAACTGCATCTGTTGCTGCTGATGCTTCATGGCGCACAGCGTCGCCATGTCGAGCCACGCCTGCCAATCGTTGGGGCGCATCTGCAGGTAGCGCGACAGCGGAACCACCATCTTGTCGGGCTTGCCCGCCTCGCCGTAGATCCGCACGATCGTCAGCAGCTGCTCGGCCGGCATGTTGGCGGGCATCCGGGCCATCACGCCGTCCATCGCCTTGCACGCCTCTTCCATCTTCTTGAGGCTGCCCAGCAGCGTGCCGATCTCGAAGAGCCGTTCCACGGGCAGATTGGGCAGCGCGGCGAGCTGGTTCAAGTAGACCGCCGCCGACTCGTTCTGGCCCAGATCGCGGTACGCCAGCGCCAGCTCGTACGCGTCCTCGGGCGAGAGCGTTTTGCTGGTCTGCGCCTTGGCCGACAGTTCGCGCACGCGCGCCTCGGTGTCGCGCACGCGCTTGATGAAGTCCACGAATCCGAAACCGCGCTTGTTGTTCGGGTCGCGCCGGTTGTACTCGTCCAGGATGTCGATGGACTCGGCGTAACGCGCCTGGGGCAGCAGGGTCTCCTGAATCAGGCGGAAGTTCGCCTCAGGGCTGACCGGATAGAGCGTGCGCGCCTCTTGGAAGGCCCTCTCCGCCTCGGTCCGCATGCCGCGCGCGGAGTAGAGTCCGGCGATCGCGCTGCGCAGCTTGGAGAAGGATTTTTGGGCCGGGAGATCGCGGCGGAACATGGCGGAGCGCAACAGATGACGCGTGTACCAGTCCCAGAAGTCCATGTCGTTCTGGACCGTTGCGCGCTCGAGCGGGACCTTTTCGGAGTTGATCTTCATGATCAGGCCGTGCGGCGTGAGATACGGGAACATCCAGTTGATGACGTAGCTCTCCTCGATGTAGAAGGCGTGGCGCGCCTTGTTTTTCGCGAAGATCATGTCGCACAGGACGCCATTGATTTCCATGACCCCCAAAGCGCCACTGACCTGCACGCGGCCGTTCTCGATGGTCAGGTCCGCATTCTTGGGCCGCTTGCCCGCCTGGACCTCGTCGACGTAGATCTGGAAGGCGCGCGCGCTGTCGTCCGGCGAGGGAATCCAGATCGCGTCGCCGTACAGGTCGCGCATGGTCGACATGTAGGTGTTGTCGGCCAGCGCGTTCTGCGTGATGAGGAAGACGTCGGGCCTGACCCGCGCCGAATAGATCATGTAGGTGGGCACGAAACGCCCGGGATCTGTTCCGCCGAAGAAGATCGCGTTCGGCTCCATCTCGGGCGGGAAAAGCGGGTTGGGCAGCGGCTCCTCGTCGGCCTCCAGCTCCTCGGTGATGGCATCGGCGCCGCGCAGCTGGTAGTTGCCGAACTGCCAGCCGTAGTCGTGGCCGTTCTGTTCGGCGCCGCTCATGGAGAAGACCAGATACTCGTTCGTGTAGTTCTCGTAGACCGGGATGGCGGCCACCAGCAGCCCCGCGCAAACCAGCGCCGCGCGCAGCGGCTTGACGAGACTCTCGGGAATCCGCCCGCGCCGCGCCAAGGCCTTCACCAGGCGGTTTCCGACCGTCAGGCCGAAGGCCAGGCCGTAGCCGATCCAGATGGCGAAGAGCGCGTGGGAGCTGACGAACTTGACCTTCTGGATGAAGGCGTCCTGCAGGTCGCCCTTGATGTTGGCCAGCACGACCAGCAGCACGCTCATCACCAGGAAGCCCGCAGCGGTCGAGATCAGCCACTGCTGGGTCACCAGATCCATGTCGGAGCGGAAGTCCGCGCGCTCCTCGGCGAGCTTGCGGAAGAAGTACCAGCCGGTCCCGATGGCCGCGATGATCAGCAGTGCCAGAGCCATCGCGCCCAACTTGGCGCCGGTGCCGGGCTCGGCCGCAGCGCCCCCGGCCGCTTCGGAGGCCGAGAACACATGCAGCAGCCCTTTGGCCAAGAACAGGCCGACCACCGCCAGGATACCCGCAAAGGTGATGCCCGCCGTCAGCCCCTCGGAAACGTTGCGCGTCTGCCAGATGCGCAGGGTGAACTCTTCGACCTGGCGGAACACGATCGTGACCACGCCCACAAACAGGAGCAGCAGGATCAGGCCGATGAAGAGTTTGTCCAGACGCAAAACGGGCTCGCCGCCCATGAATTCGGAGAGCAAGACCACAACGCAGGTCAGAAGGTAGAGGCCGCTGGCCACATACAGCGCGCGGATGCGGCGGTTCCCCGCCTTGAAGCTCCAGAGCGTGAAGGGCAGGAAGCCCAGCGTGGCCGCGATCAGCGTGAACTGCACGCGCAAGTCGGTGAAATACGTGCCCAGCTGGAACGGAAACTCCTTTGAGAAGACGTCGGACGGCGCGAGTTTTTCGTATTGTCCGCGCATGATCGCGTGCTTGAACCCTTCCCACGTGCGGGGGTAGCCCCAGTTCATGGGCGGATTGCGCAGATCCGAGACGATCGGCATGTAGATGTAGAACGACACGCCGAGCTCGGCGAAGAAAGCGGTCAGCGCCACGGTGCGCCCGTTCGGCAGCATGAGCCACGCCAGACCGATGACCAGGAAGTTCCAGATCACCGGCCACCAGAACCACCAGGAGGTCGGATGGGTCAGGCCGTTCATGCAGCCCTTGCGCAGCAGCATGAACGCCGAGATCTGGACGGCCGCCACCGGCAGCGCGTAGAACAGGCCGCGCGGAATCGTCGCGCAGAGCAGGAACAGAACCGCCAGTGAGCCCACCAGCAAGAGGGTCGGAAGCGACCAGCTGAACAACACGCCCACGTAGCCTTGCGGCACCGGCGCCCCCTGAATCGCGGAGAGCCGGAACAGCAGGACCATCAGCGCCACGCCGGCGGCCACGAGCCAGCCCACCGACGCCTTGTCGCCGGCCTTGCTCCGCGTCGCGAAGGCGCCGCCGATGCAGAGCGCGATGACCAGCGCGATCAGCCCGGCCACGCTGGTGTAGGTCGAAGACGGCTGCAGGGGCGCGTCCGTTGCGGCCAGGGTCACTTTTTGTCCGACGCCGGCCGAGAACAGGAGCAACAGGGCGCCGGCCCCTGCGAGGCCGGCTGCGACGAACGCGCCGCGACCGGAGTCGTCGGCCGACGCCGTGCGCCGCGCCTTCAAGAACAGGGCGGCAGCCAGACCTGCGGCCACCAGCGCCGCGCCAGCCACCAGCAGCGACTGCGAGGGCACCACCGCCTCCGTCAGTCCGTCGAACTTCGGATAAGCCGGTCCGCCCATGCCTGGCTTGGCCGCCATCATCGAGCCGATCTGCAGCACGTGGGCCGTCAGCAGCACAGGGATGCCCACCAGGATGAAGTCGCGGAACAGGGCGAGGTCGCGCAGGAAGATCATCACGACCAGCGGCAGCGCCGCCAAGAGCAGCACCTGGTAGTTGGTCAGGCCGAGCCCGAAAACGAAGGCCGTCAGCCACAGGATCTTGTCGGAGGGGCGCCGCATCCAGCGGTAGGTCAGCAGGAAAATCCACATCAGGAAGAACGCGTTGAGCGTGTAGACCTCGACGATCGTGGCCTGCGACCACATCACAGGGCTGAACGCGAAGACCAGGCTGCCGCCCACGCCGCCAGCCCAAGCCAGAAGATCGGCTTCCGTCGCGCTGAAATGCTCGTCGCCTTCATGCGCGTCGCGCATCATGTCGGAGGACGAGCGCGTGATGAGCATGGCCGTAAAGCCGGCGGCCAGTGCCGCAAAAAAGCCCGACATGAGCGAAATGCTCCACGCCGGTGTGGGCTGTCCCTGGAAGGTGACCCAGCTGAACAGCCGGGCGAAAACATAGGCGCACATCGTCCAGATCGGGTAGCCGGGCGGATGCGGCACGCCCAGGTGGTCGCCCGCCACAGCCAGTTCGCCCGAGTCCTCGAGGGTCACGGAGGGCCCTAGCGTAAAGAAATACACCAGAAAAGAGATGACCGTCGCGGTCCAAAACGCAGTCCAGTCGATCCGGCGGAAAAAGGCTCCCTGGCGGGAAGCACCCGAAAACAAGTTTATCATCATACGCTAGTCCAAACTCAATTCATTGAAGGATCATAATTTACCCGCGATTCGCATCCCCCGCAAGGACAACTTTGGGGCGAGCCGGCCGGAGGGGTCACGGCGCGCGCCAGACGGGCACAAACAGCACCCGCGCGCGCGTCTCGGTGCCGTCCGCCAAGAGGCCGCAAGCGACCGTCCAGCGGTACTTCTCGCGCTCGTCCCTGCCGTTCCGGTGCCACGAGGCGAGGATCGGGATTTTCCAGAAGGTGAAATCGGAGCGCCGGTCTTCCACGTGGCGCACAAGTCCGCCCAACACTCCGTAGTAGTGGCGGTCGGGATTCGCTTCCGTTCTCAGCAGCAGGCCCGAGGCCAGGCTCAACCGGAAGAAGGCGTCGCCCGTGTGGCACTCGGCGGCATAGCCCCCCAGCAGCTCGCAGCCCGACGCGTGTCCGGGAGACGAAGGGAAGCGCAGCGGCCAAGGGAGGTCATTCGACCACGACGCCCACGCGGGGGGGATATCCGCCTCAACCCGCGTCTGCAGGGCCAGGTCGGCCAGCGCCGAACACGCCGCCGCCCCCTCTTTTGCCGAGCCGCCCCAGACCACAGCGACCAGACGGCCCTCGCGGCGCACCTCATGCGGCACGTCGGCGAAGTCCTGGCGCAAGCGTCGCCCGACTTTGCGGCAGAACGCGCGCGCCATTCCCGGCCGTTCCCACAGGCTCAGCCAGACCGTGCGCGGGTCGCCGTCGTCTCCGGCGAAGAGATAGACGCGGTCCCCCATCCAGCCTTTCAGGAAGCCGTACTCGTGCGCGGCGGCCGGTTCGTCCCCGCCCAGCCAGAGGGCGATGCCGAGCGCGCCCAGGCTGTTGGTGCAGACGCCCTGCCTGGCCTCCCGCAGCAGCCCCTCCACGGGCTCGAACGAGGCGGCCTTGAAGCCTTTCAGGTAGCGCCGCTCCGGGTACAGGATTTCCGCCGTAGTCATGGGTATCCGTGACCGGTAGATCTCATTGACCGCCTGCCACCCGGCATCGCGGCGGATCCGGTTGGAGAAGACCGCGCCATCCAGATACGGGCGCAGCAGCGCGCCCGTCAGAAAGGGCGGCAGCCCCTTCATCTCCTCGGCGGCGCGATCCATGTCCGCATCGTCGAAGAGGTTCACGCACCACGCGCCGAACGGCGTAGCGGTGTTCATCGCCAAGCCGTAGCCGTTGATCAGGCCGTCGATGCCGGTGAGGACCGCGTTGCCCTCGGCGAACGAGGTCAGCGCCAAGTTGCGGTCCAGGTCGCAAAGGGAGGCCTTGGTCAGGCGGTCGAGGTCATAGTGGGCGTCTTCGAGCGCGTGGCAGAACTCATGGACGTAGACGAAGCGCTCCATGCCCGGCAGGTCCGGCCCGCCCTGCTTGCCGGCGGCCGAGACGTTCTCATCGACATACGCGAGCCGTTTCTTCTCCGGATCGTAGTAGGCCGCCACCTGCTGGCTCATCAGTTTCAGATAGGCCGCACGCAACGAAAGCTCCGGCTTCAGCACGCGGAACCGTTGCAGGAGCAGCTCCGTGTCCGCAAGAAAAGCCCGGTTCTCGGGCTTGTCGAGCTCTTTTTCGAGCGACACCAGCAAGGCGGCCGGCGTCTCCTGCTCCACGGAGACCGCGCCTTTCGGGGGTAGTCCCCTCAAGCGCGCGGCCTCGTCCTGATACCCCCGAATCCGGGCGGCCCGGTCGCCGCGAACCTCGGCGCACGGCACCGTCGAGCAGCCGCAAAGGCCAAAAAACGCCAGCCCCGCCAGAAATAAACACCCGTATCGCCCGCTCCGACCCAGCCTGTTGAACACCGTATGGCCCCGCTTTCTGCCCGACATACTCATTTCCTGCTTGTAAGTTTCCGGGAAATCATAAAAAGTTAGCCAATAAACCGCAACGCTAATCGTTTTCAAGCATGAAACAAAAGATGTCAGACGTCGAAACCAGCGATGCCGAACTGTTGCGCGCCTTCTCGAAAGGTGACGCTCCCGCGATGGATTTGCTGGTGGGGCGGTACCGGCAGGCCTTGTTTTCGTGGCTCTTGGGAATGACCGGCAACCGGGCGGACGCCGAGGACCTGTTCCAGGAGATCTGGGTCCGCGTGATCCGGCATGCGGAGCGGTTTAACGACGTGTCGTTCAGGGCGTGGCTCTGGAAGATTGCGCGTAACTTGCTGATCGATTTCCGGCGCAAGCGGAGGCCGGACATCAGCCTGGACGCCGTCGAGGACGAAGATGAGACGCCGCTCGTCGACCAGTTGGCTGACCGGGGCTCAGGACCTGCCCGGGCGGTGGAGGTCGCAGATCTGACCAAACGTGTGATGCAGGCGGTTGCCGGCCTGCCCGAGGTTCAGCGCGAGGTGTTTCTGATGCGGGTTCAGGCGGATCTCTCCTTCAGCGAGATCGCCGAAACCCTCAAAATCCCGCTGAACACGGCCCTGGGGCGCATGCATGACGCCATGACCAAACTGAAACGACTGTTAGCAGAGGAGGGACGACTATGAAGACGCAAACACCCTTTAACGAGATCGGCAGCCTGGAGAAAGATCTGGCCGAGATCGCGCCGCTGGTGCGAGAGGGCTACCGTCAGCTGGGCGGCCCTTCGGCGCGCGTCGAGGAGGCCATCCGTGAAGCCGCCCGCAAACAGGCCGCCCGCCGCAAGGCCCGGCTGGCCTGGCCGCTCGCCCGCAGCCTGGCCGCGGCCGCCGCGTTGGTCCTGCTGCTCGGGGGCGGCGCGCTCCAGCTGCACCTGAGCCGCGAGGCCGAGCTACAGGCCGAGGCAGCCGCCCGCCGCTTGGCCGCCGAACGGCGCGCCGCAGCCGGCGAGACGTCGGCCGGATTCGCGAATATCCTCCTTGAAATCCAAGGCCTCAACGAAGAGGGCTTCTTCAGTCACGAGGAAACGGAATCTCTTTCGCTGTAGACCACAGCTTCTCGATCGCGTAGTAGGCGCGGGCCTCCGTTGAGAAGACGTGCACCACCGCGTGGACGTAGTCGACCACGACCCAGCCGCTGTCAGACTCGCCTGACGTCCTGTAGCTGGAGATGCCCAGCTCTTTCATGCGGCGCTGCGTCTCGGCGATCAGCGCTTTGAGGTGCGGCGCCGAAGTGCCGGTCGCGACAATATAGAAATCGGTGACGGAGGATTGGCCGCGCACATCAAAAATGCGGATATCCTTCGCCTGTTTCACATCCAGGGCCAATGCGGCCTCGTTCGCAATCTGTTCTGAATTAATGGTTAGCCTCCTTATCGACGGACCCCACGTACAGACCGCGGTTCCTGATATACGCTTCAACAGCAGGGCACACAAGATAGCGGATCGAGCGGCCTTCTGCAATTCTTCTCCGGATCTCCGACGAGGAAATGTCGCAGAGCCGCCCCTGGATCACCCGGGAGAGCAGCCGCTGCCGCACTTCGGGGGGAAAGGCCAGAGCCGACTCGTCCACGGGCAGGTCGACGCCCGGACGCTGCACCGTAATGACGTCGCAGAGCGCCAGCATCTCGTCGATCCGGTACCAGTGGCTCAACTCGCGCAGCGAATCCATCCCGACGATGAACGAAAAGCGGTCGTCGGGAAAACGCTCCCGCAAGCTTTTGACCGTGTCGAGCGCATACGACACGCCGCCCCGCTCGAGGTCGAGCGCACACGGCTCGAAGAGCGCGTCGTCTTCCGCGCTCAGCCGCACCATCTCCAGTCGGTCCGCCCCGGTGGCGAGCCCGGCCACGCCGACCTTGAACGGCGATACGGAACAGGGCACCAGCAGTACACGGTCCAGCGCAAACGCCTCGGCTGCGGCATGCCCGAGGAAGAGATGCCCGAGATGGATCGGATTAAACGTGCCGCCTAAAATGCCCACATGCCTCATCTGCTGTCCGCCCCCTCTTTAGTCCCGAACGATCGCGGCGCCCGAGGCCCCGTCGAAAAAACGCACCTGCGAGAGATCCATCGGCAGCGCGACCGCCGCGCCGGGCGTGAAGACGCGCTCGGGATGGACCCGCGCCACCCAGCGGTCGCCGGACGCCCCGACGAGCTGCACATACGTTTCCGAGCCCATCGGTTCAACCACGTCGACCGTCCCGCTGAACGAGGCTTCCGGCGCCGCGCCCCCCTCGCCTCCCAAAGCCTCCGGCCGGACCCCCATCGCGAGGTCGCGCTCAAGAAAAGGCTCCAGGGCCGGATGCCAGGGCTCGGGCACCGGCACCGCGCCGGCGCCGAACCGGAACACGAGCCCTCCGTCCGACCGGCCCAAGCGTCCCCGCACCACGTTCATGGGCGGCGTCCCGATGAACCCAGCCACAAACAGATTCGCGGGGCGCTGGTACACCTCGAGCGGCGCGGCCACCTGCTGGATCGTTCCGCCGCTCATCACCACGATGCGGTCCCCCATGGTCATGGCCTCCACCTGGTCGTGCGTCACATACACCATGGTGGCCCCCAGCTTCCGGTGCAGGCGGCTGAGCTCCCCGCGCATCTCGACCCGCATTTTGGCGTCCAAGTTGGAGAGCGGCTCGTCGAAGAGGAAGACCTTGGGCTTGCGCACGATCGCCCGGCCGACCGCCACGCGCTGGCGCTGCCCGCCAGAAAGCTGCTTCGGCAACCGCTGCAGCAGGCTGTCCAGCCCCAGGATCGACGAGGCCTCGTTCACCCGCTCAGCGATCTCCCGGCGGGGCACATGCCGCAGCTTGAGCCCGAACGCCATGTTCTCAAAGACCGTCATGTGAGGGTAGAGCGCATAGTTCTGGAAAACCATCGCGATGTCGCGGTCCTTGGGCGGCACGGCGTTGACGCACCGACCGCCGATGCTGATCGAGCCGGAGGAAATCTCCTCCAGCCCCGCGATCATGCGCAGCGTGGTCGACTTGCCGCATCCGGAGGGCCCGACCAGCACGAGAAACTCGCCGTTCCGGATCACCAGGCTGAACCGGTCCACCGCCAGCGACCCGCCCTCATAGCGCTTGCAGACCTTCTCTAGTACGACTTCTGCCATGCCGCTCCCTAAAGCACCATGCGAACGCCCGCCACCCGCTTCACGGACGCGTCGAAGGCGTGCAGTTGCGCCGGGTCCCGGATCTCGACCGACACGCTGTAGGCGTCATACCGGCCGCCCGAGGAGGCCCGCGAGGGCGCCAGCGGCGACACCACGTTGTAAACCGCGAGCGCCGCGGCCAGCGCCGGCAGCTCAAACGCGCCCCGTTCCGCGATGATCCGGTAGTGAAACACGGCGGGATAGGCGACCTCTTGCGGCACGGGCGCCGCCGGACGCGCGAAACGGTTTGTCTCTAAAAGGCTCATGGGCCAACAGTTTAACGGCTCCGCTCGCCGCCAACAAGCCCGCAAAACACAAAAATGCAGGGCGGCGGACGCGTCCGGGGCGCCGGATGGAGCCCCCGCCAGTCCTCTCTTTCCAGTGGTGACAATTTTGTAGGCGACAAATATGTTTCAAAAGGGATTTGCCGCTTGGCGGCCTTTGCCGTATAGTACCTTCCCGGCCGCGCATCAGCGGCTTTTACGTTTTTTTCAACATCCGTCCTCCAACGGAAGGCAGGCCTTTTGTGACAAAAATCGGGTTCGACAACGACAAATATCTGGTCGAGCAGACGGAAGAGATCCTCCGCCGCGCCGAACAGAACGGCAACAAGCTCTACCTCGAATTCGGCGGCAAGCTGATGCACGACATGCACGCCGCACGCGTGCTGCCGGGGTATGACCCGAACGTCAAGCTGCGCCTGCTGCAGAAGCTCAAAGACAAGGCCGAGATCCTGCTGTGCATCTTCGCCGGAGACATCGAGCGCAAAAAGATGCGGGCGGACTTCGGCATCTCCTACGACTCCGACGCGCTCAAGCTGATCGACGGCCTGCGCAGCTGGGGCCTGATCGTGCGGGCCGTGGTGATCACCCGCTTCAGCGGCCAGCACGCGGCCAAGCAGTTCCGCGCGCGGCTGGAGCACCGCGGCGTCAAAGTGTACTACCACTATGTGACCCAGGGCTACCCGACCGACGTCGAAACCATCGTGAGCGAAGAGGGCTACGGCGCCAACGAGTTCGTCGAGACCGAGCGGCCGATCGTCGTGGTGACCGGCCCCGGCCCGGGCAGCGGAAAGCTGGCCACCTGCCTGACCCAGCTCTACCACGAGCGCCGCATGGGCCGCGTCGCGGGTTACGCGAAGTTCGAGACCTTCCCGGTCTGGAACCTCCCGCTTGAGCACCCCGTCAACGTGGCTTATGAGGCCGCAACCGTCGACCTCAACGACAGCAACATGGTCGACCCCTACCACCTTCAGGCGTACAACAAGGTGGCGATCAACTACAACCGCGATGTGGACGCGTTCCCGCTGCTCAGGGCCATCTGGGAGAAGATGACGAGCGACGCCTGCCCCTACAAGTCCCCCACCGACATGGGCGTCAACCGCGTGGGCTTCGGTATCATCGACGACGAGGTGGTGTGTGCGGCCTCCAAGCAGGAGGTCATCCGGCGTTACTTCCGCCACTTGTGCGAATACGCCTCGGGGCAGTCCGAACACGTCACGGTGGACCGCGTCGAAGTGCTGATGCAGAAGCTGCAGCTGTCGCCGGAGGAGCGCATCGTGGTCAAGCCTGCGCGCCAGGCCGGCCAGGACGCCATGAAGCAGGGCAAGGGCCGCAACGGGATCTTCTGCGGCGCGGCGGTGCAGCTCAAGGACGGCCGGATCGTCGTCGGCAAGAACTCTGAGCAGATGCACGCGGCCGCCAGCATGGTGCTCAACGCCATCAAGGAGTTGGCCGGCATCCCGGACCAGATCCATCTCATCGCGCCGCAGGTGGTCCAGTCGATCGTCCGCATGAAGCACGACATCCTGAAGGGCAAATACACCAGCCTCAACCTCGACGAGGCCCTGATCGGCCTCGCGATCAGCTGCGCGACCAACCCCGCGGCCCAGATCGCCATGGAGCGGCTGATCGATCTGCGGGACTGCGAGATGCACATGACGCACATCATCACCCCGGGCGACGAGGCCGGCCTGCGCCGCGTCGGCCTGCGGTGCACGAGCGATCCGTTTTTCGCCTCCTCCGAGCTCTACGTCGACGCCTGAACCCGCCTCTCCCGCCGGCGCCCACGTCCGTTTCTTCAAACCCGCCTCTCCTCCAGACGGCCGCGACCGCTGCGGTCGCGTTTGGGGGCGGGGCCCCGCCTGCCCGGATTCGATCCCCATCGTCTCCCCACTTCCGTTGTGCCCCCGCCGCGCAACGCTTGACTTCCACGTACGGGTGTTAGATACTGATCTAATGTGTTCTTGTATTCTAATCTGACGCGTGGGGTTACCATGAAAAAAACACTGACAGGATATGCTCCCCTGACGCTCGCCTCCGTCCTCGCGGTCACGACCGCCCTGACGGTTTGCGGCGCCCACATTTTCGACGGCGACGGCTCCGATGAAAACGGCTTCGTCCCGCCGCCGCCCCGCAAAGAGGTTCCGCCGCCCCCGGCCAACATGGCGGGCGGTGAAACGCTGATCCCCTATCCGCCGCCGCCGGCCACGCCCGCCGCCCGCTCCGAAAAGAAGAATCCGCCCAAACCGCCGACCATGTTCACCAAGCTGACGTCGCAGTACGGCGAGCAGGACTGGAACGCGCGGCCCAACGACTTGAACAACCTGCTCAAGGCGCTCAAGGGCATGGCGGAAGTCGACTACGATTATGAGGCCAAGTCGTTCGCCGACATCGACGTCGACCCCGACCAGAACCCGATCCTCTACCGCTCGGGCCACTACCACTGGAGCCTGAACGACGAAGAGAAGAAAAAGCTGCGCGAATATTTGCTGCGCGGCGGGACGATCATCCTCAACGCGGGCATGGGATCCAAGCCGTTTTACGACTCCTCGATCAAAGTGCTCAACGAAGTTTTCCCGGAAGCGCCTGTGCGCCGTCTCAGTCCCGACCACCCGGTCTTCCACGCCTACTATAGCCTCGACAAAGTCAATTACCGGGCGGGCGTCCGTTCGCTCTACAGCGGCAACGAGCCCTGGCTCGACGGCGTGACCATCGACTGCCGCACGGTGGCGATCATTTCCCGCTTCGGCATGGAGGTCGGCTGGGATCCGCTGGAGGACGAGAACATCATCGCCTACGAACCTGAGTCTGCCCAGCAGCTCGGCATGAACATCCTCAGCTACGCCAGCGCCATGCGCAACTGGACGCTGGAAAACATGAAGAAGACCCGCTTCGAGGACGCGAAGCAAGTCACCACGGCCGGTTCGATGAACATCGCGCAGGTGGTCTACGACGGGGAGTGGAAGACGCGCCACGTCGGGCTCTCCGTGCTGCTTTCCCAGTACAACGTCAAGACGGGGGTGCCGGTCAAGTTCACGACCAAAGAGATCCGCCTGACAGACACCAAGCTGTTTGACGCGCCCGTCCTGTATATGACGGGCCACGAAGCGTTCACGCTCAAGCCGGAGGAGATCACGGCCCTGCGGAACTACCTCAACCACGGCGGCCTGCTCATCGCGGAGGCCTGCTGCGGACGCAAGGCGTTCGACGTCTCCTTCCGCGACAATATGGCCCGCGTCATGCCCGGCGCGAGCTTCAACAGCCTGCGCACGGGACACCCGCTCTTCCGCATGCCGAACGACATCTCGAGCATGAAGGTGACGCCGGCCCTGGCCAAGTCGTTCAACAACGCTCCGGCGATTGCGCCGCAGATCCTCACCCTCGAGGTCGAAGGCAACCCCGCGGTCATCTACAGCCCCATCGGCATGGCGGGCGCGTGGGAGCTCTCGCCCAACAAGTACTGCAACAGCTACTTGGAGGACGACGCGCTGAAGCTGGGCGTCAACATCCTGATGTACTCCAGCACGCGCTGACGCGCGCGGGCCGCAGCTCTCGGGCCGCCGTTGCGCAGACCGCCACCCCCGTGACGCGTCGCGCTGCGGCAGCCCGACTCCCTCCCCAACGAGAACTTCCGCAAAGTCCCCCTTTTCTCCATGTCCGACCTCTTCGTCAAACGCCTGGCTCCCATCATCTGTTCCGTTTTCTGCACGGCCGCGCTCTCGGCCGCCACGCCGCAGGAGGACGCGTTCCTCAAGGTGTGGGGCACGCACCTGCGCGCGCCGCAGGACCACAAGGCCGTCATCGAGGCCTGCCAAACCGTGATGAACAAGTCCTCCACGCTGGGCGACTTTCTTCCGGCCGTCAAAACCCTGGCCGCGTGGCACCTGCTCGCGGACGGCAACCAGGCCGACGCGGTCCGAATTTTCGAAAGCGCCCTGACCGCCGAGAAAACGCCCAAGCCCCTTGTCCGCTATGCGGACGCCATGGCCCGGCGCTGGCTCTCCCGCCTGGACCACGCCCTCGTTGAAAAAGCTCTGAAAGAGTACTACAAGGACAACGTCGAGTACCCCTCCAGCCTCGCGCCGCTCCTGAATCTGCCCAAAGACAAGGCGCCCCCCAAGGCAGACCGGTTCGGCGACCCGTGGGTCTACAAGACGGAAGAGTTCAGCAAACTCACGGGGCTGAAAAATCAGCGCTACACGCTTTACAGCAACAACGTCGGAAAACAGCTCTCCCGCCTCGGCGCGCTGCCGCTCACCCAGTACGGCGGCAAAAAGAGCGCCACGATCATCGGGCGCAAGACGGCCAGCCCCGTCAGCGTGGAGTTCGAGACCGTCACCGATTCCGGCGCCCAGCGCGGCGTCGCGACCGAAAGCGGCTTGATCAACGGCATACGGTTCCTGAGACTGGACTCGGACAACCGGTTCGCCCTGATGGTTGACAGCGAATGTGATTTCTGGGTTGTCGCGACGCCCGCAAGGAGCCGCTGATGAGTGATGAAGGAATCGGGGCCTTTCTGAACCCCGCTCAAATGTCGAAGCTGAACCGCCTGGCCCTCAACTCCCGCTACGTGGTGGAAGGCACCCTCGCAGGCCGCCACCGCAGCGCGCAGAAAGGCGCCAGCACGGAGTTCGCCGACCACCGCTCCTACATGCCGGGCGACGACCTTAAGCGCATCGACTGGAAGGTGCTCGGGCGGACCGACAAGTATTACGTGCGCCGCTACCAGGACGAGACCAACCTGCGCGTCTACCTGCTGGTCGACCGCAGCGGCTCGATGAACTACTCGTCCGGCGAGCACAAGACCAAGTTCAATTACGCCTGCACCTTGGCGGCCGCCATCGGCTATGTGGTGCTCAAGGCGCGCGACGCGGTGGGCATGTACATCTACGGCGAGAAGATGGACGCCTCGCTTCCCTGCAAGAACTCCTTCAACGAGCTCAACAACGCGCTCAAAATCCTGCAGGGCTATAAGCCGGCCAAAGGCACCGCAGGCGCGGACGTCATGCACCAGATCGCGGAGTCGATCAACCGCCGCGCCATGGTCGTGATCATCTCGGATCTGCTGGACGATCAGCCCGAGATCATCAAGGCGATCGCGCACTTCCGCAAAAATCTTCACGACGTCATCGTTTTCCACACCCTGGATCCCGCGGAACTCACCCTGGACCTCAAGCGCGGCGCCGAGTTTGAGGACCTCGAGACCGGCGAGCGCATGATCGCCGACCCGCGCGCCATGGCCAAAGAGTATAAGGATTTGATGGGCGAATTCATCGAGACCTACCGCAAGTCGTGCGCCGAGATGAAAGTCGATTACCGCCTCGTCCGGACGGATGAGCCGGTGGACACTTTTGTGCGCGCATACCTCGAGGAGCGCAAACGCATGTCGCGATAACCGATGTGGCCGAGGATGCCGGGGCAAACGCCGAGCCCCGTTAGACCGCCACCCAGGCAGAACCCCGAACCACCAAGACTTTCATGTTAGTTTTTGCAAACCCCGCTTTCCTGTGGGCGCTGACCGCCGCAGCCATCCCGCTGATGCTGCACATGTTTCAGCGCCGGCGCACGGTCGTCACGCCGTTTCCGACTCTCCGCTTTCTGAAGGCCGCCCAAAAGCGCTCCTCCAGCCGCGTCAGATTCGAGAACTTTCTGCTCTGGCTACTGAGGACGCTGCTGCTGCTGATGCTCGGCTTCGCCTTTGCTCTGCCCGTCTTGCGCTCGACGGCCGGCGGCTCTTGGCTCAGCCGCACGCGACGCGATGTCGCCATCGTGCTCGACGCCTCTTACAGCATGAACTACGAACTGGACCGAGGCAAGGTCTGGGAGGTATGCAAAGACGCAGCCGTCAACATCATCGAAGGCCTGTTCCCGGGAGACCGCGTCTGCGTCTATGTCGCGGGCGACACGCCTGTACCGGTCATCGAGAAGCCGACCACCGAGCACGCCACCGTGGTCCAGGCGATCCGCGCGCTGAGTGTCCTGCCAGGCACGAGCAAACTCGAAGAGACCACCGCCCAGGCCCTCCACACCCTCGAGCAGCAAGACGGCCGCCGCGAGCGCGAAATCTACATCCTGACCGACGGCCAGGCGCTCTCCTGGCAGGGATTCCGCGACGCCGCCAAAAACGAGGAAGCCGGCGCCGCGTCGGATGCGAAGGTGAAAATCTCCCGCGAGCAGCGCGAGAAGGTCTCTTTCTTCGCCCTTCTGGCTGGCGCGCTGCAGCCCGACAACGCCTGCCCCGCCGACGTCAAAGTCTCTCCCGCCCTCATGCTCGCCGGGCAAACCGCACGCCTCAACGTCCGCATCGGCCGCACGGGCGGCGCCAAACAGGTCACCGTCGCGGTGGAGGTCGACGGCCAGGAGCGCGCCAGGCGGAGCGTCGCGGCGGAGCCCGACGCCGAAGCCTCGGTCGAGTTCGCGCTCAGCAACCTCGAGCCCGGCATCCATGTCGCCAAAGTCACGACGCCCCAGGACGCGCTCCCCGAGGACGACGCCTTCCAATTCCTGCTGCGCGTCCGCAAGCAGCTGCCCGTGCTCATCGCCGGGCCGCAGGAGTCGACGCGCTACCTCAAAGCGGCGCTCGCGCCGGGCGCGGCCGACGACAGCGTCAAGCAGATCTCCGCTGCGGAACTCGACGCGGTCGACCTGCGCGACTATCAGGCCGTCTTCCTGTGCGACGCTTTTCCGCTCTCCGGCCAATCGATCATGCGGATCGAGGAGTATGCCAAAACCGGCGGTGTCGTCGTCGTCTTCCCCGGGGACCGCGCCGACCTCGCCGCATATGCCGACCTGAAGATCCTTCCGGCGCTGCCCAAAGGCACCGAAGACATCCCCGTGGAACTGGCCGCGCGACCGCTCAAGCGCATCCCCAACCAGAAGGACCAGGTCGTCAACTTCAACCTCTCGCTGCCTCCGGGAACGGTGCCCACTGTGGCGCTCAAGCGGATCCTGACGTTCGGCGAATTGCAAGAGAGCGCCGCGACCTTGGTCACGGCGGGCGACGGCGTCCCCTTCATGACCGGCCGCGCCGTCGGCCGCGGCCGCGTCTTCATGTTCGCGATCAGCGCCAACCGGGAGTGGAGCACCTTCCCGCTCACCGCGTTCTTCCTGCCCGTGGTGCACCAGCTGATCCGTCAAGGCGCAGGCGCCTCGGTGCAGCCGCCCCACCTCGTGCTGGGTTCTAACCTTCCCGTGAGCGAGACGATCCCCAGCTACCGCGAAGACGACGCGATCGCGACGCCGGGAGGCGCGCAGCTGACGATCAAGGACAACGGCAACCGCACCTTCTTCATCGAAACCCTCGCCGAGCCCGGCATCTACACGCGTGCCAAAGCCGGCGCGGCAGAGCCCGAGCCCGTGCTGGCGGTCAACACGGACCGCATCGAGTCGCGTCTGACCCCGGCCTCGGTCGAGGAGCTGAAGGAGTGGACCGGATTCAAGAAATTCCTGACGGCCAAAGATCCTGAGGAGCTGACCCGCCTGATCGACGAATACCGCAACGGAAGGTCCTTGGCCGAAGTCTTCCTGTGGATCGCCCTGCTGCTTGCGCTGCTCGAATGGTGGTTCGCCAACCGCGCCCTCCGGACGATGACCGGCGCGACGGAAAAGATGACGGTCGACCTCGCAGGAAAGGTCGTCACGTCTTAGACCGGAGAGGCGCGGACGCCCCACAACACGACTAGCTGAACACCGAAACCCGACTTCCTCCTATGCCTACAGCCGAATGGATTTTCGAAAACAGCGTGCCGGGCACCTTTGTGGTGCTTGCGCTCGCGCTCTCGCTCGCGGCGGTCGCCTATGCCGTCTGGCGCTATCTGCCGCGCAACGCGACCGGTTTCGCGCTCGCGGGGCTCCGCGTGCTCTTTCTCCTGGGCCTTTTCTGGGTGCTGCTGCTCCCCGGCCGCAAGAGCGAGCTGACCGAAGTCGTCAAGCCGCGCTTCATCGTCCTGCTGGACATTTCGGGCTCCATGTCCCAATCCGCCGACGAGACGGCCGGGCGCACCCGCTGGGAATCCGCCTTGGCGATGATCGACCGCTCCTGGTCGAAGGCGCTCAAGGCGAAATGCATGCTGGAGGTTTATCCGTTCCACGCCGATCTGGATTCGCCGCTCGCCCTCGAGCAGATCAAGACGCTGAAGCCGGAGGGCAAATCCTCGCACCTCAACCTCAGCCTCAGCCGGCTGTTCGACCGGCTGCGCGGCCAGGAGATCGCCGGCGTCCTGGTGCTCACCGACGCCATCGACACGCGCGAGAAAAAAGAGTCGTGGGCCGAAGCCAGCTGGGGGGCGCCGCTCTATGTCGCGCAGCTCGAGAAACCCGGCATCCCCGACGACAAGCCGGACATGCGCGTCGACAACGTCGACACCCCGCGCCGCGCCATCGTCGGCTGGGACACCGCGATGTCGGTCACGATCGCCGGCCAGGGCGGCAAAGGAGAACCCTTCCCCGTCATCCTTCTCAAAGCGGGCAAGGAGCTCGAGAAAGTCGCGGTGCAGCTGCCCCCGGAAGGCGGCAGCCGCGACGTGCAGTTCAAACTTCCCCACCCCGAAGTGGCCACCGAGACCTACACCGTGCGCATCCCGCTCCTGCCCGGCGAGGTCCAGACCAACGACAACGAGATGGTCGTCGCCGTCGATGTGCTCGACGCCAAGAACCGGGTGCTGTTCCTCGAAGATGTCCCGCGCTTCGAGAGCAAGCACCTGTCCCGAACCCTTTTCGCGAACAAGGACATCACGCCGCTGGCCTTCTTCCAGATGCCGAACCGCAAGCTTCAGGGCGCCAAAGAATGGGTGGCCTACGGTGATCGGCAAGGCTTGTCGTTCGACCTCACGCTCGACCAGCTGAGGCTCAACAAGATCATCATCCTTGGCGATTTCGACTTCGAGGCCCTTTCGCCCGAACACTGCCGCACCATCGTCGAATTCGTCGAAAAAGGCGGCAGCCTGATTCTGCTCGGCGGCCAGAAGCTGTGGGGCGAGAACGGCGTCGCCAAAACCGAGCTCAGCAAGCTGCTGCCCTTCACGCGCGCCGGCGCGCCGGCGGTCGAGGGCAAGTTCAATGTGGCGTGGACCGCGGAAGGCCGCGCCCACCCTGCGCTTGCAAATAATCAGGAGATGCCGTCCGAACTGCCGCCGGTCCTCTCCGTCTTCACGGGGGCGACGCTCTCTGGAGGAGCCTTCGCCTTGGCAGAGGCGCAGACCGAGGGAGGCAAGCAGCCGATCCTCGTTTCGCGCGTCTACGGACAAGGCAAGGTGCTCGCCGTGCTCACCGATTCGCTCTGGCGCTGGGTCATGCAGCCCGGCGACGACAAGCCCTATCCAAAATTCTGGCGCCAGATCATCCAGTGGATGTCGCCCTCCGAGAGCGACCTCGACAAGTACCACCTCGAGCTCTTCACCGATGCCGGCACGATCGCCGTCGGCGACCCCGCCATCTTGCAGAGCCGCCTGGTCATCCCGCCCACCGAGACGCGCAAATCGTGGAAGGTCGCCTGCCAGATCACGACGCCGTCAGACCGGACGATCCCCCTCTCGATGGCGGGCCGCAACATCCAAGCCGCAGGCGGATCAGAGATCCCCGGCTATGTGGCGGAGTTCACCCCGAGCGAGCCCGGCAACTATAAGGCCGTGGCCGCCGTGGAGATCGACGGCAAAAAGGTTGAATCGTCGCCTTGCCTCTTCACCGTGCGGGCCACCTCGCAGGAGATGGTGCTCCGGCCCATCAACGACAACGTGCTGAAGGCGCTGGCCCGGTCCAGCGGCGGCCGTTACGGCACCCCTGACGAACTCGACCGCGCCCTGCAGGATCTGCGCGTCAACGAACGCCGCGAAAGGAAGCTGGAGTATCGTTCGCTCTGGCAGACGCCCTTTGTGCTCGCTTGCCTGATCGTCCTTTTGTCGATCGAGTGGATCACCAGAAAACTGAAAAACATGTCCTAGTTCAGGGAGATTTATGCGCGCAACAACACCCGCCCTAATCGTCTGTGCCGCTTTGGTCTGCTGCGTCAGCCTGTGTGCCTTCGCACAGAAAAAAGATGACCCCGTCGCGAACTTGATCAAGAACGGCCACTTCGACGACGCCACGGACCCTCTCAACCACTGGATCTACGTCTTCGACCACAACAAGCACTACATGAAGAACCACACGTACGTCTCCGTGGTGGAAGACAAGGCCTCCATGAGGCCGCATGTGCTGCGGCTCGACGCGACGATCCATGAAGTCTGCATCAACCAAGGCGTGCAGGTCTACACCGCCCCCATCCGCTTCGACCCGAAAAAGAAATACAAGATCTCCCTTTCGGCGCGCTCGATCGGCACCAAGGGCGGTCCGGGGCCCAAGTGCCGCATTTATCCCATCGGCTACCGCTGGCACCCCAAAGCCGTGAAAAGCAACGACCCCGCCTTCGCCGACCTGCGCGAGGCCGTCCGTTTCCAAGTGATCTACTTCAACAACGCCGAGACCGGCGAGTTCTCGCATGTGCCGACGCAGTGGAAGCGCGTGGAGCGGGTCATCCCCTCTTCGGGGCGCACCGAGTTGCAGCAAGGCCACCTCGAGAACTGCGAATGGCTCATGCTCAAGATTCTCGCTCTCGACGCCACGGGCGTGGACAAATGCAACACCGGCTACCTGTACGTGGACGACGTGAAGATCGAAGAGATCGGCCTGGCCGACGACGTGAAGATCACGTCCGGTGCGGCCACCAAGGGCTTCGACGGCAAGAGCTGGACGAACAGCAAGACCGGCGAAGAGAAGAAATTCGTGCCGGTGGGCGGCCCCAAGCCGGTCAAGCAGACCGACAAGAAATAGACGTTTCTTTCCGGTGTCTGCCGAAGTGCTGAAAAAGGGACGCGCGGCGCGTCCCTTTTTTTATGCCCCGGCCTCGAGGGCCGGCGACACGTCCAGCCGCATGGCCGCAGGCCCTCTGACCCCGCCGCCCATGCCCGCCAGGCCGGCGATCATCGCGGCATTGTCGCCGCAATAGCGCGGCTCGGCCAACAGCAGGCGCACCCCCGCTTCGGCGGCGACCTGCTCCAGCCGTTCGCGGAGACGGCGGTTGAGCGAGACTCCGCCGCCGACCGCCAGCGCGCCGTACCGTCCGCCGCTGAGCGCGCGGCCACACCGCTCGGCCAACGCCTCGACGATCGCCTCCTGATAGGCGGCCGCGATCTCCGCGACCTGAGCCTCGCCCTGGGGCGGATGTTCGCGCAGATGATACATCAGCGAGGTCTTCAGTCCGCTGAAACTCACGCACAGGTCGGCGCGCAAATGGCCGAGCGCGGGATTGCCCGGCCGCGGCCGACCTTTGGGAAACGCGACCGCGTCGCGCCGCGCCGCCAGGCGGGCCGCGCGGTCGATCACCGGGCCGCCCGGATACCCGAGCCCCAAAAGCTTGGCGGCCTTGTCGAACGCCTCGCCGGCCGCGTCATCGAGCGTCTGCCCGATAATGCGGTAGGCGCCGGTCTCAGGGATGTCGATCCAGCAGGAGTGCCCCCCGGAGACTACCAGCGCCAACAGCGGGCCGACCTCGCGGGGATCAGGAGCCCCGGGGCTCAGAAAAACGGAGTGGATGTGCGCCTCGATGTGGTTGATGCCGATGAGCGGCTTGCCGAGCCCAAGCGCCAGCCCCTTGGCGGCGGAGAGCCCCACGATCAGCGAACTCGCCAGCCCCGGCCCGTACGTCACGGCGATGGCGTCGATCTTGTCCCACCACGCCGGATCCACGCCGGCCTCGGCGCGCCCCTGCGGCGCGAAGGCCCCGCACAGGGCCTCGCGGATCACGCCTGAGATCTTCTCCACATGGCTCCTCGAAGCGATTTCCGGAACCACGCCGCCATACGGCTGATGCAGCGGCACCTGGCTGAAAACCACGCTGGAGAGCACGCGGCGCCCATCTTCAACGACCGCCGCCGCCGACTCATCACACGATGTCTCTATCCCTAAAACAACCATGGGGCTCCCTGCTCCTCAATCAACCGTTGTTCAAAATGCGGGCCCCTTTGAGCACCTCTTTAGCCCGCTCCAACTGCACGTCCTTCACGTCCTTGACAAGCTGGGCCATGCCGCTCGACGCGGCGCCGGGCATCTCGTTGTACAGACGCTTGAGCTGCGCCTGCCGCCACTCCGCCTTCGGCACGACGACCTCCACATCGGGCTTGATGCCGGAGCCGTGGATCATCTGGCCGTCCGGCGTGTAGTAATACCCGGTCGTCAAGCGGACCGCGCAGTCCGGACGCAGCGCCAGTTTGATCACGCTCTGCACCGAGGCTTTCCCGTATGTGCGCTCTCCGACCAGCACGGCGCGCTTGTGCGCCTGCAGAGCGCCAGCAACGATCTCAGAGGCGCTGGCGCTGCCGCCGTTCACCAGCACGGCGATCGGCAAGCCCGTGAAGCGGCGCTCGCAAGGGCCCGCCTTATACAGCTGTTGGGGCTCCGCGTTTTTGCGTCCGCGCACCGTGACGATCTCTTTGCCCTTCGGCAACACCTGCTCGGCCACGGCCACGGCCGACTCCAGCAGTCCGCCGGGATTGTCGCGGAGATCGACGATCAGCTCCGTGATCTTCTCTTTCTCCAACTGGGTCAGCGCGCGCGCGAAATCCTCCGCGGCCGGCTCGTTGAACTGAGTGATGCGCACGTAGCCGATGCCGTCACCCAGCGCCTGCACGCTCTTCACGCTGGCAACCTTGATGTCGTCGCGCACCAGGGCCACGTCCACCTTCTCTCCGTCCGCACGCTCAATGGTGACTTTCACGGTCGAGCCCTTCTCGCCGCGCATCACCTTGACCGCATCGTCCATCGACACGCCGTCGAGCTTTTTGCCGTCCACGGCCGTGATGGTGTCCCCCGCGTGGATACCCGCGCGGAAGGCGGGCGAGTCCTCAATGGGGGCGATCACTTTGACTCCGTTCTTGTCCAGCCCGACGCTCACGCCGATGCCGCCGAAGCTGCCTCGGGTCTCCTCCTCAAGTCCAGCCAGCGGCACCGGAGGGAGAAAGGAGCTGTTCGGATCCAGCTCCTGAAGCATGCCGTCGATCGCCCCGTAAACCACATCCTTGAAGGGCATCTCCTCGACGTAGTGCCGCTGGACCAGCAGCATCGCCTCTGTCAGCACGGCCAGATCGTCATACTGCGCCACGCCTTCGGCAGGCGCCGCCGGCGCGCCCGCAGAGGCCGCCGGCGCCTCGTTGGGCGGCAACGACGAACACCCGTACGCGAGCGCGAGTCCCGCGGCCACGGCGAGACCCCTCGCCGCACGGCCCTTCCGCTCCAGCCAACGTCTGCTCATACGCCTCCGACTTTCTCCGTTCACCAGAACTTCCACCACGACTTCTTCTCTTCCTTCTCGCCCTCGCCCGCCATCTCGCCGTAAAGCGACTTGACCCGCTGGGAAGCGGAGATCTCAGGGTCGAGCAAATTGTTGCGCTCCACGACTTCGACACTGTTCGGCAGCGACCACAGCACAGTCCGGATAAACGCGTCCTGGGTTGAACGGTGGACGACCGTCACTTCGCCTTCGGGCGAAATGTCGATCTTGGGCGGCGTCATCCGCATCATCGTGCCCAGGTCGATCGAGTCCCACACCCGCGAGCCGGGGTCGTCCTCGATCCGCAGGAACAGGCGGTCCGTCTGGTTGCGGTGCCAGTAGACCAGCTTGAACAGGCGCTTGAGATTCTGCTTGGTCACAAACATCTGCACCGCGTCCTTCAGCGGCAGGCCAGGCACGATATCGAAACTTTTTTTGGGAGACTCGTAGCGGATCCCGTTGTGCACGAGAACGAAACGCACCAGATATTTGCCTTCCTGGACCAGCGGAAACCACTTGTCCAGTTCAACCTTGTGCTGCATCGTCTGCCCGGGCTTCAGCTGAACCGAACCGGTGATCGGCTCGGCGTTGAACGCCTTCAGCTCGCCCAGCTGACCGGCACGCGAGACTTCGACCAGCATGACGTCGCGCGAGCCCGCCTCTCCGACCTCCAAGAGGTCACGCGTGGCGTTCAGCGCCTCGAGCTGGACCAAGACCGGCTCGCCCATGACATACGCGTTATACGCCAGCGTCATGCTGACGTCGATCTGTTGGGCCGCGGCCGAGACCGCCGCCAGCGCGCCGCAGAGCCCCACACAAAGCTTTTTCAGAACATCTGTTTTCATCGCAACTCCTCTTTCCTCAACGTGTCGCACGCCCGACCCCCGGCCGGATTTTCAAACCGTCATAGCTCACGTGTACCCCGGCCGGCAACTCCGACTCCAGCGCGGCATGGTCCAAATCATGGCACAGGTGAATCAGATAAGAATCCCGGGCCCCTATCTTTGCGAGCAGGCCCAGACTCTCCTCCACGCAAATGTGCGAAGGGTGCGGCCGATAGCGCAGCGCATCAAGAATCATCACGTCGACGCCGCACAGCTTGGAGACCGTCGACGCCGGCATGCCGTGGCAGTCCGGCACGTACCCCACCTTGACCCCGTCGCAGGCCATCAGGTACCCGGTCATTTTGCGGCCGTGCTGCACATCGAGCGGCGTCAGCGTCACGTCGCCCACTTCAAAGGGTCCGCAGACCTCGACAAACTCGACCAGCGGCCGGTACAGCCCATGGGGACACGGCTTGTTGCCGACGTAGTGAAACACGCGCTGCACGTCCTCGAGCGTCTCTGCATCGCCGTATGCGGGGATCACTCCGCCCTTGAGCGTGTTGAAGCGGCGGATGTCGTCGAAACCGAAAATGTGGTCGGCATGCGCATGCGTGAAAACCACCGCATCCACCTGCTCCACGCCGAAATCCAAAACCTGCTGACGGAAGTCCGGCGGCGTGTCGATGACGAAAGCGGCCCTCGACGTACGCACGTACAGGCAGGTGCGGCGGCGCGTGTTGCGAGGGTCCTTCGACGAGCAAACCGGACAATGGCACCCGATCATCGGAATTCCCACCGAGGTGCCCGTCCCCAGAAAAGTCACTTCCATGGACATTGAGTTTCAATTATACCACAAGCCCTGGGGCCCGCCACCTTCAATCGGCGGCGAATCTACGGGCGCGGCCTCGCCTGCAGCTTCGGCATGGCCGGATTCGAAGGCGCCCAGATCGGGGCCGCCTCGCGATATGGCCCTCAGCCGAGATCCCTTCGCGAGACGCATGTCTCTTTTCCTTGCGACGACTAGGGGTTGGCGCCGCGCCAAGGAGAACCGAAAGGGACGCCCGTTCAACCGCGGCCGCGTTCAAGCACCTGAAAGGTTTTGCCCAGAAAGGCTGTCAGGCTCGTGGCGCTCAGGGAGGTCTCGCTGACGGCCAGCGCGGCGAGGTCGCCCGCCGCGCCGTGCGCCCAGACCGCAATGGCGGCGGCCTGGAGCGCGCCGAGCCCGCGGGCCCACAGCGCGCCGATCATGCCCGCCAGCACGTCGCCGGTTCCGCCGCTCGCCATGCCGGGATTCCCCGTGCGGTTCAGCCACGGCACGCCGCCGGGCTCGCAGACCAACGTGCCTGCGCCTTTGAGCACGACGACGGCCTGATAGGCGTCGGCCAGTTGGCGGACCGCGCGCGCGCGGTCCGCCATGATGTCGCCGACGGACACGCCCAACAGGCGCGCGGCCTCGCCGGGGTGCGGCGTCAGGATCAGCGACAGCCCATCCCGCGGCGCCCACCCGGACGCCTTCAACAGGGCCAAGGCGTTGAGCCCGTCGGCGTCCAGCACAAGTTTGCCTTGCACGTGCTCCAGCAAGTAGGCGACCGCCCCGCGCGCGCCGTCTGTTTGCGTCATGCCCGGACCTGCGACCACCGCGTCGAATCCGTTCAAGTCCCGGCCCCACGCCGCGAGCGCCTCGGCGGAGAGATCGCCGCCCGGAGAGCGAAGCACATGCACCATCGCTTCCGGAACCTGCGCGCCGGCCGCACAGGCGCTGGCGGGCGGCACGGCCAGCGTCAGCAGTCCGACGCCGCTCTTGAGGGCACCCATCGCGGCCAGCACCGGCGCATGCGCGAAGCCCTCGGCCCCGCCGACGACGCACAGGTGGCCGAAAGTCCCCTTGTGCGCCTCCCAGCTCCGGGTGCCGAGCCACGCAGCCAGTTCGGGCTTCGCGATCAGGTGACACGTCTGCTCCGTCACGCTGCGGTCGCAGATCTCATCGGGAATGCCGATGTCCGCAACGATGAGGTGCCCGACCGTGGGCGCCTGACGCGCGTTCAGAAAACAGCGCTTGGGGCGCGCAAAGGTCACGGTGACGTCCGCATGCACGACGGGGCCGGCGGCCTCCCCCGTGTCGCCGTCCATGCCCGAGGGCAAATCGGCGGAGACGATCAGGGCGTGCGGGCGCATCGCGTTCATCCAGCAGATCGCCCGCTCCGCCGAACCCGTCGGCGCCCCTTTGCAGCCCGTACCGAGCACGCCGTCGACGATGACCCCGTCGCGCAACACGATGCCGGAAAAAACGTCAACGTCCTCCTCCCAGCTCTCAGGAGAAGCCAGCACAACGTAAGGGACGCCGGCCGTGCGCATCCCGTCCCAAGCTTCGCGCGAAGCGCCTTTCAGCGTGGCGGGCACGCAGGTCATGATCACCTGCACGAGATAGCCGTCTTCGAACAGGCAGCGCGCGGCGACGCAAGCGTCGCCTCCGTTGTTGCCGTGCCCGGCGATCAGCAGCACCCGCTTGCTGCCGCGGGTCGCCGCGACCGTCTCGACGACCCGGGCCAAGGCGGTGCCCGCCCGGTTCATCAGGACCAGCTCCGGGATCTTGAGTTCGGCGATCGCGGCCTTGTCGGCCGCGCGCATCTGGTCAACCGTCAGGAACTTCATGGTGTCTCCCCGCCGCTCGCGCCGCGCGTGAGCTGCACCGCGACCTTTTCGAAACGCTCTGCGGCGCGACGCACAAAGGTCCGCTTTTCCTCGTAGCGGCCCGGATAGAAGGCCCCTTTGAAGCCGGCCAGAACGAGGCGCTTGAAGGCCGCCAGGTCCAGCTCGCAAGCCTCGGCGACCAGAGACAGCTCCCGGTTGATCGTGGTGTGTGAAACCAGCGTGTTATCGGTAGCCACCGCCACGGCCATGCCGTAGCCGAGCATGCGCTTGACGGGATGGTTGCGGATGTCGCCGGCCAGCTCGGGAATCGTCTGCAGGTTGCTTGTCGGGCAGACCTCGATGGTCACGCGCATCGTCGCGATATACTCCGCCAGAGCGTCGGCAAAGGCGCCTTTGTCGGGGATCGAGGGATCGCGGATGCGGTCTGGGGAAAAGAGAAAAGTCCCGTGGCCGATCCGCTCGGCATGGCACCGGGCAATGGCCTCATAAATCGACTCCGGCCCATACGCCTCGCCGGCATGCACGGTTTTCCGGATGAAGTGGCGATGCGCCTCCTCATAGGCCGCATAGTGATGCCCGGCGCGATATCCGGCCTCTTCGCCGGCAAGGTCGAAGCCCATGACCGGCACGCCGTGCTTCTCGCGCGCCGCCACGGCGGCGCGCACCGCCTCAAAGGAGGCGATCGACACGACCTCCTTGTGCGTCATGCCCGGCAGGACGTCCAGCAGACGGTCGTAATAGGCCCCCATGCCGCGGCCGAAATTGCGCATGGCGCAACAGATGATCGCCCATTCGAACGGGATGTCGTCGCCCTGCCGCACGGCCTGCGTCGCGTTGTGACGGCGGGCCGCGCGGGCCAGCCCGCTTCCGACCGCCTGCAGGGCGCGCACGCACGCCTCGCCGGAAGCGACCAGCCGCTGAGGGGCGAAGCGCACCTCCATGTAGCGGACCCCTTGCGCCAAGGCGTCTTCGACCATCTCGCAGGCCACGCGCTCCATGGCCTCGAAGGACGTCAGCACGGCGCACGTGTAGCTGAAGCCCAAGAGGTATTCAGAGAGGTCCTTATAGACCGGCTTAAACACCAACTCGTTCAGTCCGCCGACGTCGTAGGAGGGCAAGACCACGCCCTGCTCGCGCGCCAAATCGATCAGCGTGGTCACGCGCAAAGATCCGTCCAAGTGCGTATGGAGATCGCTCTTGGGAACCGCCTGTATCAACTCGTTGGGGATCACGGTGATTCTCCTCTCCGGGTTATGCGGAGGCGGGAACCAGTGCGGAGCGCCACTGGCTCAGAAAGCAAACGGCATACCCTCTGAAAAACAGGTAGTACGGCAACAGCACCACCATGCCGAAATAGGGCAGGACCATGGGGATGAACCCGATGCAGCAGGTCAGCAAGCCGACGGCCAGGATCGCGATCCAAGCCGCCGCGGCGCAGGCCATGCCGCAAAGCAGGTAGCCGGCCATGGCGAAAGGATACTGGTTGCAGAGCGAAAAAACCGAGAGCCACGCGCGCGTCGCGGTGACGCCGTGCCAATACATGACGGGAACCACGAACGCCTTCGTCAAATGCGCCACGAGTTCGCAGGCGAACGCCAGCAAGACCGTGGCCGTGACGCATGCAACGGCCGGCGCGGCGAGCGCGTCGCTCCACTCCTTGTTGGCCGCGATATACGGTTTAAGCACATGCTCATACGCCATCGCGGCATCGAGGGCATACAGCAGAAACGCGATCAGAAAGAAGTAGAGGCGCCACTTGAACAGCTCTGAGCCCGCCTCCCGCGAGGCCGTCCAGCACAGCCGGATCGCCGCGTCCGGCCTGTACCAGCGGTGCAGGAACATGAAGTCGCCGCGCGAGCGCAGCCGGCAGAACAGAACCGCGAAAAGGGCCACGAGGGCCACGCCGCCGATCACGCCCACGATTTCGGCGCTTCCCGGCGAGGCGCGCAGCACGCCGTCGATCGCCTTGTCGAGCTCCGCTTTCAGGTCATGGCCGGAGGTACCCCCGCTGAGGTAGTCGAAGTTGAGCGAACCTTGCGAGCCGATGTACGCCATCCAGGCGCAGAACCCCATGCTGAGCCAGCGGACGGGATCAAACCCCCTGAACAGGAGCGCCACGGTCCGGTCGAACGCCTGCCCGGCAGCCTCAACGGCCGACGGCCGCGCGCCCACCACGCCGACGAGCGGCGTTCTTTCGGGCTCCGGCTGGATGTCCAAAACAGGCGGCTCCGGCGCGCGGGGCGCTTCGAACAGGCCCTGGACCTGGCGCGCGTTCCGCCACTCGGGGCCGAAATCCGGGTGCCAGACCAGGTCGAGGGGATTCAGCGCACCGGACTGAGCCATCATACGCAGTTCGCTGAACGAGACCGGCCCTCGGCGTACGCCGTTGATCGCATAATACCACGTATGCTCCATGAATCCTCCGTTGCGGCTAACAGACCAGCGAACCGGTCAGTTCCTTGACGGACCGCATCCCGTGCCGTTTCATGTAGGCGGCGATTCCGTCGAGGACACGCAGCGGCGTCGACGGGTCGATGAAGTTGGCCGTGCCGACGGCCACAGCGGTGGCGCCGACGATCAGGAACTCCAGCGCCTGCTCAGGGCCCATGACGCCGCCCATGGCCAGCAGCGGCACGCGCGCCACCTGGGCCGCTTCCCACACCAGCTTCACCGCGACGGGGTGGATGGCCGCTCCGGAGAGACCGCCGACCTTGTTCGCCAAGACGGGGCGCCGCTTCTCGATGTCGACCACCATGGCCGGCAGCGTGTTGATCAGTGCCAGCGCATCGGCTCCGGCTTCCTGAGCCGCACGCACAAACACCTTGATGTCGGGCACATTCGGCGCCAGCTTGGGCATCAGCGGGAGCCGGGTGCTTCTGCGCACGGCAGCGACCAGCGCCGACACGGTGCGGGGGTCGGTGCCGAAGGCATGCCCCCCCTCCTTGACGTTGGGGCACGAGATGTTCAGCTCCAAGCCGGCGACTCCTTCGACATCGCTCAGCCGACGGGCGACTTCCGCATATTCGTCTTCGCTTGTGCCCCAGATGTTGACGATCACGGGAACACCCGTTTTCCGGAGAAACGGCATGTAGTCGCGCACGAAACCGTCGACTCCCGGCCCCTGCAGCCCGATGGCATTGACCATGCCTCCGGGCACCTCGACGTGCCGCGGCAACGGATTCCCGGGCCACGCCTGCAAGCGTATCCCTTTCACCGTGATCGCGCCCAGCTGCGACACGTCGATCAGCTCGGCGTACTCCTTGCCGTATCCGAACGTGCCCGACGCCACCGTCACGGGGTTCTTCATGCGGATGCCGCCAAGATCGACACTCAAATCCACAACGCTCATATGCAATCCGTCTTCCGTTCTTACCAAATGATTTCCCGAGACTCGAAGATCGGCCCGTCATGACAGACGCGTCCGATCCAGGTGGAGCCGTCTTCACGCCTCAAATTCTGCACGCAGGCGAGGCATGCGCCAACCCCGCACACCATGTGCTTGTCCAGCGAAAGCCAGCCGCGGAAACCCGCCGCGATCGCCCGATCGCCGACGGCACGCAGCATGCCGTCTGGGCCGCACGCATAAAGCTCGCCCGTCTCGCCCAGAGCCCGCAGCCGTTCGAGCTCCTGGTCCAAGAGCGCGGTCACCAGCCCCTTTTCCCCGCGCGAACCGTCCTGCGTGGCCACACGGACGGTCCACCCCATGCGCTCGAAGTCTTCACAGGCCAGCACATCGTCCGAGCTTCTCCCCCCCACCAGCACCACGCCGGCCCGGGACAAGCGGCTCGCCAGAAAACAGAGCGGAGCCACTCCATATCCTCCGGCCACCAGCAGCGGCAGACCTTTGGGCTCCAGCGGGAAGCCGTTTCCCAGAGGACCGATCACCTGGACCGGATCGCCGGGGGAAAGCCGGTTCATTTCCGCAGTCCCGCGTCCGACCGTCTTGTAGAGGATCTTCAAGACCCCCTCGTCCGCGCCGAAGATGCTGAACGGTCGCCGCAGGGAAATTTGGTCAAGCCCCGGCACCCGGACGTGCACGAACTGGCCGGGACGCGCCTGTCCGGCAATCGCAGCCGCATCCAACTCCAGCGACCAATAACCCGCATTCAAAGGCCTTTGCCGAAGCACCTTGCTGGTCACATCAACCATATCCGCAACTCTCCATCCTCATCCTGACGCCCGCGAACGAGACCACGCGGACCTCTCACTGTTGAACCCCGGCTGCCGGCGCAACGACCTCTTGCATCGTCGGCGGGAGCGGCGGCCCCTGAGGCGATATCTCGTTCTGCGCCTCGATGAAATCCACGCGCGAACGCACCCGCTTGATTTCGGCGTTCACGATCGCGGCCGTCTCCATCTGCCCTTCCACCGTCAGCCGCTTCTGCAGCTCCTGCAGCTTCTTGACATATTTCTCGGTCGTCGACACGACGCTCTCGGCGCGGTGGCGCTTGTTCTCCTCTTTGAGCAGGTAGAACTTCTTCTGGAGGTCGGCGAGCTGCGAGGGCTGCAGCACGATGTTGCGCTGGGTGATGACACGGTCGACCTCGAAGCGTCCCTGTTCATCGCGCACGCTCTCCCACCCGCCGTAATCGCCGGCCCGCTGAAACTTGTCCATCAGCTCGCTCAGCTCGGCCACATACTTCTCGGGCCAGCGCGTCATCTTCTCGGCGGCGACGCGCTCGACTTGCGTCAAGTCGGCGTCGAACTCGCCTCGCAGCTTGGCCAGATCCTGCACGCGGGTTTCGGCGGTCGTCGCCAGCAGCATCTGCGAGGGCGCCTCAGACTCCACCGTGCGCACCGCAACCGAGTCTGCGAGCTCGGACTCGGCGGCCACTTGCTCGGGCGTCGTGCGCACGCGGCGGATCTCCGCGTTGACGGCGGTCGCCAAGTCCATTTTGCCGTCTTGCATGTAGGCGCGCTGCATGTCGGTCAGCTCGTTCACGTACTTCTTGCAGATCGTCACCAGTTTGCGGCTGTACTGCAGGCGCTGCTCCGACAGCATCTGCCGGTACTTGTTTTTGAGCACGTTGAGGTCGGAGGGCTCGTCGCCGCTCACGCCGTTCATCTGGCGCGACTCCTCGAAGCGCTTGTGTTCGGACTGCACCACGGCCCAGCCCTCAAAGTCGCCCGCCGTGCGGCGGCGCTCCATCAGCAGATCGAGCTCCCGCAGATACTCGATGGGCCAGGCGCGCTGAAAGACCGTCTGCTCGTCCTCGATCTCTGCGAGCTGTCGCATGTATTCCTGCTGGCGTTTGCGAAGCTCATGCGGCTTGGCCATGCCGCTCTCGCCGCCCTCGCCCTCCGCCCCGGAGCTTTGGGTGAACCGGTCCGCAAGCAAGGTGGCGTCCCCCAGCAGAAAGCCCGCGTAGGCCTGCAGCGGCCTCGACGCGACGCTCCGCTCATACATCCAGAGCCCGGGCCGGTAGAACATCCGCCCGCCCCAGCCGAAAGAGCCCTTGGCGAACTTGGCGGCAATCGGGAAGCTCAGCAGATAGAGCAGCGAAGCGCCCAGCAGCACGGAACAGACAATCCGCACATCCACAAAAACCGCATGCACGCGGATGGCCCGCCGGATCTCCAAGACTTCCGGGTGATCGGGCGCGACGTCCCTCAAAAGCGCGTCTGAAATGCGGCAGGCCGTGTCCCACTCGCGGTTCTTCAGCGCCCGCCGCGCCAAGAGCAAGTCGCGGCGCAGGGTCAGCTCGGGCAGCTGCTTGAGCTCGCCTTCGAAGATGCGCTTGTCCTCGGACAGCTCGCGGAGCTGCTTGATGAAGGCCGCGGCGCGCTCGAAGTTTTCGGCGCGCATCTCCATCGGGATCTGCTCTTTGAGCTGCTCGCGGCGGCGGATGTTCTTCTCCGCCTGGTCGCGCAGCTCCGAGACGTTGGACAGGAACTTGCGGCCCGAGGGGCCGGCGGGCTCAAACCCGTGAACCCGTCCCGCGTATGAGATGACGCGCTCAAACCGCTGCTGCTCAGCCGCCTCGCGCATCTTTTTCAGCAGCTGGAGAATCGACTCGTACGACCGCGCGTCGGCGCCGCAGTTGCCGCAATACTGGACGCCGACAAACGAATCGGCGCCGCATTCGGGACACGCCTCGGAGCCGTCCCAGCCGCATTCGGCGCAGAACTTGACGGACAGCGGGTTGACGGCGTCGCACCATTTGCAGCGCCACGTCGTTTTGACAGTCGGCGTCTCGACCCGCGTTTTGGTTTGAACCTGATGCAGGGCTTCGTTGAAGGCCGCCGCAGAGGGCCAGCGCTGCTCCTTGTCCGTCGCCAGCGCTTTCACCACGACGTCGCGCAGCTGGACCGGCACGTCCTGCTCACGGAAATAGCGGGGGTTCTGGCCGGTGATCGAGAAGTAGAGCAGCGCGCCCAAACCGTACACGTCGGCACGCTCGTCGGAGAGGCTGGCATCGGACTCCTGCTCGGGCGCCCCATAGCCCAGCGACAGCAGCTTCTCGCCCGGAACCGTCAACTTGGACTCTTCCTTGCGCATCAGGCGCGCCAAGCCGAAGTCCACGATCTTGGGTTCGTTGCTCTTGTCCAAGAGAATGTTGCTGGGCTTCAAGTCGCGATGAATCACGCCGCTGGCGTGCGCGTACGCGACCGCCCGGCCGATCTTGAGCAGCAGCTCGACGGCCTCTTCAGCCGAGAGCTGCCCGTGCCGAGCGACATACTGGTCCAACGTCAGCGGCGCGTTCGGCTGCACCAGCCCGCCGGCCTGCGACTCGTTCTTGACCTCCGTGTCATCGGGGCCCGCCACATACTCCATCACGATGAACGGCCCGTCGTCGTCTTCGCCGAGCGCATAGATGTGGACGATGTGCACATGGCTCAGCGTGGCCACGGCACGCGCTTCCTGCAAGAAGCGCTGCCGCAAAGAGGGGATCGACTGCGCCTGATGGTTGAGACGCTTGATCGCTACAAAACGGCCCAGCCGCCGGTCGCGCGCCAGATACACCACCCCCATGCCGCCGTTGCCGATCTTGCTGTAGATCGTATACTGATCGAAAAGCTTGTCGTTGCGGGGCTCCTCGAAGGAGGGCTCCGCACCGGGCACGATGCGGACCGTCGGCTCATCCTGCGGGGCTACGGACGCGATGCGTTCCGTCGGCGGGACATGGATTCTGGCTGTACTGTCTGGCTGCACGCGGTTCTCCCTACCCAGAGGGTCGTTTCTGGCCCTGTCGAGCCGCCGTCCGGCACACAGGTGAAGGGCGCTAGTATACGTTCAATACCCCCGTGCCGTCAATTCAAGCGGCTCACCTGTCGAAGACCACAAAACAGGCGTCATGGGGAGCCATGAACAGCGATGCGGTCGCGCGGCCATCAGCCGATTTCACGGTTTCCTCAATCAGGCTGCACTCCCCGCCGGCCGGGGTCCAGCGCGAGGGCGCGCCCTGGCCCGCATCGCGGAAGGAACAGCTGGCCACGCCGGCCGCCGGGCTCTCGTTCACGAGGAAGTAGATCTCCTGGCGCTCGCTCCTCCGGTGCAGAAAACGCAGCCTGACCGGGGCATCCGACGTCCATTGAAAATCGGGCTCCGGCGCGCCGGACGTTTTGACGGTCTCGGGCTTCCACACGGCCATATGAGACGTCACGCCCTCCAGGACGCGGGCGAACACGGCCCCTTCGCTCGCCTCGCCGTCTGGGACCAGCCACACGCGCACGCCTCGCGCAGCCAGCTGCCGGACCGTGCGCTCCGCCTGCTTGTCTTGAAGGACCGGAGCGGTGACCGCCAGAGCGCCATACGCGCGCTCGGAATCGAAGCGGATCGAACCGCCTTTGACGGTGGCCGCGGACAACAGGGTTGCGTTGACGTAATCGCACGAAAAGGCGGCCAAGCAGGCTGGAGGCCTGACCGTCCAGACCAGAAAATCGGCGACTCCGTGGCCCTGTTGCAACACCACTTGACAGCGGTGCGCGTAGAGCACGCCGTCGCGCAACCGCCTGAACGCGGCATCGTCGGCCGGGATGCCGCCGTCTGTTTCCAGCAGCAGCCGCGTCGCCCCGTCGCAGAACAACGGGTCAACCGCAGCCTTCCAGGGAAAGGGATCCAGCGCCGCGTCCGGCGAATCGCCGGACGCCAGCGGATTCAGGCACGCCATCACGTAGCGGCGTCCCATGGCGCGGGCGCCACCGGCCGCGCGCACGTTCGCGTCACGCGAGGCCGGAGTCTGGGCCGGAGTCAGCGTGGGGCGCCGGAAATAGAGCGCGACCTCTTCGGGGTCCACGGGGGTTTCATCGATGCGGATGCCGGCTTCGAGCCCGGCCTCATGAACCAATTCGTTCACGGTCGAGCCCACACGCGTCCGCCACGCCTCCGTCACGGCTTGGCGCACCTGCTGCCGGACATAGGCGGCCGTCGCCGCCCCTCCAACCGGAACGCCAGCAAGGGCCGGATAGTAGCGGGCAAGACCCAGCCCGCTCTTCTTGAGAAACAGGTCCGGCAGGTCTCGCGGCCACACCAGCTCAGAGCGCGGCGCGCCGGAGAACTGGCACCACAGCAACGTGCTGCCGTACGTCTGACGCAGCCGGTTCTGACTTTCGAAGAGCAACCGGTTCACATGCCTGAACATGTCGGTCCCGTCAAAGCCGTCGGGTCGCTCCGGCTCCAGCCCGGTCACGCCGAACCCGTACACGCGCCAAACGCCCCCCGTCGGAGAGCCTGCGCGCGTCAGATCGACGACCTCATGCGGCGCGATTTCGGCTGCCGTCTCCGGCACGGCCAGGCGGGCGAGCAACTGGTCGTCACTCCTGCGCAGGAAAACCGGCGAAGGCGAGTTCGTGGCGAAGTCCACGGCATTCGACGCCAGGTGCGACGACCAGACCACCTTACAGGCCCGCGGACGCAAGCCCGCCTCATTCGTGGAGACCGCAAAATCGCGGACCCCGAGTTCGATCCCGAGTTGACTGGCGCGCGTCGCGATCTTCCCCAGCCGCTCCCAGACCGCATCGGTGGCCACAGGCACGGCGAGCAGCACCCCGCCTGCCCCAAGCTCTCGCACGCGCCCAAGCTGCCGCTCCATCAAGACGTCGTCCGACAACAGCGCCAGGTCCAGCGACACACAGGGCCGCGTGCCGTTCAGCGGCGGCGAACGGAACTGGTCTTCCAACGGGGGGGCGTCGGCGCAGAGCGTCAGAACACCCGCCGCGAAAACAGCACAACACGCAATCCTCTTCGCTCCAAACAACATGGCGGTATCGTAGCACAATCCCGCGTCCGCTCCAACTCCGGCACGCCCCGTAAACCTCTGTTGTCCGGGCGTCGCGCGCGCCCGGATTCGATCGGCTGCAGCCAAACGCGCGACAACCCGATCAAACACAATGTGCTTGCTAATCCGTGTGGCAGACCTAATAATATGTCGGCGTCAAAGAAAACAAAGGAGCAAACGCATGAAAATCAAAACCAAAGACGCAGTAGCAAAGGCCGAGGCCGTCAAAGTGGTGACCAAAGCCAAAAGCAGCAAGACCGCCGTGCGCAAGACGACGGCGCCGAAAAATCAACGTGTCGTTTTCAGCGTGCGCGCCGAAGCCGGAAGCAAGGTGTTTCTCGCGGGCAGCTTCAACAACTGGGACCCGACCGCCAAAGAAATGCTCGACAAGAAGGGCGAAGGTCTTTTCAGCGCCACCCTCACGCTCCCCGCCGGCGACTATCAGTATAAATTCGTGATCGACGGAACCTGGTGCGCGGACCCCGATTGCGCCGATTGGATCCAGAACGACCACGGAACGCTGAACAGCGTCAAGCACGTGGGCTAACGTAACGTTTGCGTTTCGCGCTCCGTGCGGAGGCTCTCCATGTCCGTTTTCCGGCCACGACTCGCGGTTACTCTGGGTGACTGTGCCGGAGTCGGGCCGGAGACCGTTCTGCGGGCGCTGGCCTGCGAAGAGCTAGTCCGTGTCTGCCAACTCTTCGTCTATGGGAGCGAAACGCTGCTTCGGCGTGTGGCGGACCAGTCGGGTCTTGGCTTCCCGGAGTCGTTAACGGTGAGACCGCGCAACCGGTTGACGGAGGCCGAGCTCTCGGGCGAGAGGCATGTCCTGATTGACGACCCGTTCGCCGAAGCGCGCACCTTGGTCCCAGGTGCCGTGCAGGAGGTCTGCGGGCGCAAAGCCTACGACTGGATCTGCGCGGCCGTGCAAGACGTCCAGCGCGGCGTGACCTCGGCGCTGGTCACCGCCCCAATCAACAAAGAGGCGCTGCATCTCGCGGGCATCCGCTTTCCCGGCCACACCGAAATCCTGGCGCAGCTGACACAGACCCGCGCCCCCTGCATGGCCTTCTTCTCGCAAGGCCTGATCGTCAGCTTGGCCACCATTCACGAAGCCCTTGCAGACGTGCCACGTCTCCTCTCTCTCCAGAGTCTGACCCGGACCATCCGACTGACCGAGGAAGCGTGCAGAGAGTTCGGGATCTCCAGACCGCGCATCGGTGTGCTCGCCTTGAACCCGCACGCGGGGGAACACGGGCTCTTCGGCCGCGAAGAGCAAGACGTTCTAGGTCCCGCCATCCGCAAGGCGACCGAAGAAGGCCTGAACGTGTTGGGGCCGCTTGTCCCCGACACCGCCTTCACGTGGTTGCTGGCCAAACAGCCGGCGCCGTTCGACGCCTATGTGGCCATGTATCACGACCAGGGGCTCATCCCCTTCAAGATGGTGGCCTTTGACACCGGCGTCAACGTCACGCTCGGCCTGCCCATCATCCGGACATCACCGGACCACGGCACGGCTTTCAACATCGCCTGGCAGGCCAAGGCCTCGCCCTCCAGCCTGTTCAGCGCCATCACGCTCGCGGCGCGCATGGCGACGCGGAGGCACAGCGCTCAGCCATGTCCTTGACCAGCCGTGTCGCCAACTGCGCGGCAGACGCGGCGTCCGGCGAGTAACCATCCGCGCCGATCTCATCGCAGAAGGCCTGCGTCACCGGCGCGCCTCCGATGATCACCCGGGCGGACACCCCGGCTTGGCGGACAGCCTCCACGACCGATCGCATTCCGACCATGGTCGTGGTGAGCAGCGCGGAAACGCCGACGATTTGGGCGCCGTGCTCTTGCGCCAACTTCACGAACGTTTCAGGCGGCACGCCGATGCCCGCGTCAACCACTTTGAATCCACACCCCTCAAGCATCATGCCGACCAGATTTTTCCCGATATCATGCAGATCGCCTTTGATCGTGCCGATGACTGCCGTCGCAAAGGGCTTCACGCCGGCTGCGATCAGGTGCGGCTTCAAAATATCGGTTCCCTGCTTCATGGCCCGCGCGGCCAGCAACACCTGCGGCACAAAGATCTCGTTTTTCTTGAACTTCTCGCCGATCACGTTCATGCCCTGGCACAGCGCGTCATCGAGAATCACGGAAGCCGCGACCCCCTCCTGCAACGCCTGCTGCACGAGCGCGGTCACCTCCGGCGCGCGCCCCTTCACTAAAGACTCTTTAATCTCATCAACAATCATGACACCATCCTCTTGTCTCCACCCTCTCTCAACGCTTTAAGCGCATCCACGACGCCAACTTGACATTCCTCGCTTCGGCCGTCTGAATTTCGTCCGGCGTCGTCGGCTTGGCGGAGCGCTCCAACGTCTCGATCCGCAGCAACAGCGCCTGCTGATTGGACTGAAACTGTTCACGCTCGGCGTCGCGGGCTCGACGCTCGTCAGAAAGCTCGTGCTCTCGCCGCCGCAACACGTCCTCGAGTTCCGACAGCCGCTGCGACCGCTTTTCGCCCTCGGCCGCCTGTCCCGTAAGGCGCGAGCATTCCGCCTCCAGCACCCGCATCTTGTCCTGGAACTCACGCTCCCGCGTTTCAGAAAATTTGAGCTCCCGCTGATACGTCACACGCAGATTCTCCAGTTCCGCACGCAGCCGCGCGGTCTGGGGATCCGAGGGTTGTTCGCGGACCGCTCGCCGGGTCATTTCGCTCGGGCTATCGCCCATGTGCTTCAGCAAAATCTGGCGGCGCTCGACCAGCGACTGCAACCTCTGTGAGCTCCACTCCTTCAGTTGCTCGACATGCTGGCGCTCCAGCTCCATGCTCTTGGAGAGCTCGCCGACCTCGGCCTTCACGAGCTCGTAGACCGCCGCCCGGTCCGCATAGAAGCGCGCGGTCTCATCGGGAGACTGTGCACAGGCCTTCTCCAGCGCCGCAATTTTCTCCTGATACCCGTTGTCGCGCACGTTGGCGTCGGTCAGCAGTTCCGCAAAGGCAGCCTCGTTTTCGCGGACGCTCTCCTCGGCCGAGCGAAGGGCCGTTTGCGTCTGGGCCAGCTGTCGCTCAAACTCCGCGACCCGCGCCCTTGCGGCTGACAGCTCGGACTCAAGAGACGCCTGCGCCTGCGCCGCTTGCGCCGCCTGTTTCTCGTGATCAAGGAGCGCCTGTTTGAGCTCCGCGAGGCGTCGGTTTAACCTGTCCTCGGCCTCCAGACGTTCACTCCGCTCGCGTTCACAACGGACGCGCAAGGTTTCGCACTCGCCCGCGGAGGCCTCCGCCTGAGCCCGGAGTTGCTCCATCTCTCCGCGAAGGGCCGCCTCGGCTGACGCAGCCTGCCGGCCGACCTCCTCAGCCGTCGTGCGCCGCGCCTCCTCAACCAGCCGGCTGGCCTCGGCCCTGTCGACCTGGTCGGCACGCATTGAGGCAGCCTCGCAAGACAGAAGCAGGCGGCTGTTCGCGTCTTCCAGCTGCTGCTCCAGCTTCTTGATCTGAAGCCGCAAAAGCTCCAGTTTCCGTTCGTGCGCACGCGCATCCTTTTCGGCGTTGCGCAGAATCGCATCGCGCTGCGACTCCGTCTCTTTGACGAGCGACGACAGCACGTCGCGCTCGTGCTGGATCGTCTCAAGCGCGGCCGAATCCGTCAGTTTCGCCAAGCGCTCACGCTGCGTGCTGACCATGGACTCCAAGTCTCGGATGCGCCCTCTGAGCACCTCTTCCGGCATGGCCTCGCGCGCCCGCTCGGCGCGCTTGGCCGGCTGAGGCTGCTCTGCGCCGTTCTCCGTCTCGACCTCATCCGACGAAATCAGCTGCGCCCCTTCAGGCACCTTGCCGCTCTTCAGCAGGGCCTCCGCAGCCAGCCGGTTCAGCGGGCCTCTGAGCTCGCCTTCGCCGTCATCCACATACCAGCGCATGTCAAGCAATTCGACCGAGACGGCTTGCACCCATTTCTTGCGGTCTGTGGACACCTCGTGCCCTGGAAGAATTCTGCCCTGCTCAGCCCAGACGATCAGACCTTGCGTCGAGACCGGCCCGAAAACCGTCTCGCCGCCGATGCGCAGGAACCATTCGCGCATGTCTTCATTACCGCTTTGAGTGTCAGCCATAAGATTCACACCGGTTAGTGATTTCCGCAAAAAGCGCGGACAAAGCCGAGTCAACGCCTATTTCTTTTTCATGAAAAACGCAGGTCCTTGCGCGCCCAAACGCGCGAGCTCGCGGCGCGCTTGCTGCTCCAGCTCAGCCAAAGAAAGTCCGGCCCGCCCCCCCGCCGAAGCGCCAGTCTGCAGGGGCTCCCGCTTCTGGGCCTTCGGGGCGCCGGCCGGCTCAGGCGAAAGCACCTCGGCCTCCACAATCACCGGGTCACGCTTCACTTTCGTCTTGGGTTGCGCCCGAGGGTCCACCGCCTCAGCCTCCAGCACGACCGGCTTTCCGGCCGAACCCATACTCATTTCGCGCTCAGCCCGCTCGCGCTCCAGCGCGATCTCGGCCCTCAGCTTTTCGGCCTCGCGCCTCGCCTCGTCCAATTTTCGGGCCCACGCTTCCGCCTGCGTCGCGCACTGCATACGGGCCTGCTGAGCCGACTGCCTCTGCTCGGAGAGCTCGGCTTCGGCGGACAAGAGCCTCGACCGCAACTCCAACACAAGCACGTCCGCAGCCTTGCGCTGCAAAAGCGCCCCCTGTTCGGCCTGCGCCAGCGCGGACTCCAAAGTTTCGGCGCGGCCCCTGCTGGCAGCCGACTCCGCAACCAGCCGCTGGAGCTCACCGCGGGCCGCGTGCAGCTCGCTCTTCAGGCCCTCACGCTCAGACGACCATGTCGCGGCCTGTTCGCGATGCGCGGCCTGAACCGCATCAAGCCTCAGCGAGAGCGTTTCGAAATCGTGTGCGACGTGCGCCATCCGCGCTTCCAGCTCCGCCGCTTTGGCGTGTTCGCGGTCCACCGCCGCCTGCATGACTCGCGCCTGTTCGGCCATTTGGGCACGTAGACCGCAAAGCTCAGTTTCGGCGGCCGCTGCGCTGTGTTGCGCACGCCGAAGCTGGTCCTCCAATTCGGCTACCGCGCCACGCAAGGCAGCCACTTGTTCAGCGCCCTGCTCTTTCTGAATCTGAGTCGCTCTTTCGCTCGCTGCGGCCGCGTCCTGAGCCAAGCGCAGCCGCGACTCCAACTCGGCCAGCGAGTGATGCGAAGCGTCGTCCTGCGAAGCGCGTAGCCGTCGCTCGGCAGCCCATTCCGACTCCAGTTCCGCCACGCGTCGCTCCGCCTCGAGGCAACGCGACTCCAGCGCCGCGGCCCGTCGCGCAGCCTCCTGCTCCGCCAGCCGCACCGCTTCCGCGGAGCCTGTCCCGGCCTCGGCGGCGGCCCCTGTGCCGGCCCCAGAGCCGCTGCGGCAAAACAACCGCGCCTGCTTCGAAATGGCGCCCTCGCTCACCAAGCCCTGCATGGCGCTCCGGTGAATGGGGCCGTAGAAATTGCCCGGCGTGACTTCAGCGACCCAGTCCATCTCCAATTCTTCCAAGGACGCCGCCTGACGCCATACGGAACCGTTGTCCGAGACCTCGTTGGATGGGCCGATGCGTCCGTCGCACGCCCACGCCTTGACGGTTTCAAAGTCAACCGGTCCGAAACGGCCGCCCTGGTCGTTGCGCACGAACCAGCTTTTCGCACTGGAGCCGTCTATGAGCCGATTTTCCGTTGCCACTGTCTCGCCTTCCGTTGCCATGGGTCAATTACGGTTGAAATCTTATTAAAAAAAAGAGGGGGGCTCAATGTCAATTACGGGCTGGTGCGGGCCACACGTCGACCACTCGTCCTTTACTTCCGCGGACCACGCACTTAAAATGACGCCATGTTGACACCCGAGTTCCACGCTTATTTTATGCGTATGGCCCTGCGTGAAGCCGTCAAAGCCGCCGAGGCCGAGGAGGTTCCCACAGGCTGCGTCATCGTCAGAAAGCCGCCGCACGCCGACCTGCCCTGCGCCGCCGTCAAGGTGCTCGCGCGCGCGCACAACCAGACCGAGCTGCTCAAAGACGCCACCGCACACGCCGAAATGATCGCCCTGACCCAAGCGGCGTCCGCACTGGGCGACTGGCGGCTGACCGACACGGTCCTCTATGTCACCAAGGAGCCTTGCGCCATGTGTGCAGGCGCCATCGTGCTGGCCCGCGTGCCGTTGGTTGTGTGGGGGCTTTCAGACCCCAAGAGAGGAGGGCACTCCGTATTCTCAATTTTGAACCATCCGGGGCTCAACCACCGCCCCGACATGCTCACCGGGGTTCTGGAGAACGAGTGCCGCGATTTGCTGCAGGGGTTCTTCCGCACCAGGCGTGAGGCGCAGCAGGCAGCGCCGCCCGCGGCGCCAGGCCCCTAGACAGAGCGCTCCTCGCGGATCACCTCCAGCTGCGCCTCCAGCTCCGCCAGCTCTTTCGCCCAAAAAACACGCGTGCCCCAGTCGGGGTGGTTTTGACGGAAGGCGGCGTCATGCGACTGCCGGGCACACCACGCCAAGTAGTAGGTCATGCGCATCACGCGCAGCGCTTCGATCAGCCGCAGCGATCTCCGGTCAAAGCTCCGGAAGGTCTCATAGCCCTCAAGCAGCTGATCCATCACCTCGCGCGACTCCGAAAGCCGGCCTGGCAAAAGCATCCACAAATCCTGCACGGGCGGGCCGTTCATCATGTCGTCGAAGTCGATCAGAAAGAGGCCCGTTTCGGGGCGCTCCAAGACGTTGGTGTGCTGGCAGTCGCCGTGGAGCCGAAGGGTTTCGCACCCCTCGAAAAGCGGTGAAATCAGATCGAGCAACGCGAGCCCGAACTGCTCAAGACGGCGTGTTTCACGCGGGTCGAGAAAGTCATGGTCGAGCAGATAATCCATGTCGGCCGTCGTCGTCGCCAACGGATGAAGCGTGAGCCGCGAGGGCGCAGCAGCGCGTTCACCCACGCGGTGGACGCGGGCGAGTAGAGCCCCCAGCCGGGGCCACATCGAATCCCCCGGATCCGCCGGCTCGATCGGCCGTCCGCCTCGGCGCGGAAACAGGGCAAAGGCGATTCCGCCCGTATCCCCCAGCGTGTCGCCGTTGACAAACCGGAGCGGAGCGATCACCGGGATCTCTTCGTCTGCGCAGGCGCGCACAAACGCGTGCTCATCGCGGATGGCGTCAAGGCTCCAGCGCCCGGGGCGATAGAATTTGGCCACGATGAACTCGCCGGACCGGAGCTCGACCGAATAAACCCGGTTGATGTAGCTCGGCAGCGGGCGGATCACCCCCGAGCAGCGCTGGCCCACCGAAGACTCAACCACGTCCAAGACGGCATCGGGCGTCAGCGAGGAAAAATCAGCTTCCATAGTCCCTTCCCTGCTCACGGACGCGTACGTCCGTCGGCCCGCGCTTTCTCAAGCAGGACCCGCATCGCGGCGACTCGTTCGGGCTGAGCCTCCGCCAAATTATTTGTTTCGCGCGGATCCTCGGCGGTGTTGTAAAGCTGGCAGACATTCCAGCTGCCCGAGTCACGCTCCCCCTTGATGAATGCGTCGGGGTCCCCCAACACCCCTTTGGCGGGGCGTTTGCCCGCCTTCTGCTTGCCGTTCTCAGGGATGAATTTCCAAGGCCCTTCGCGGAGCGAGAGACACGGGTCCTGCGAGATGAGCGTCGTTCGGGCCGAGGCGGAAGGATCCAGCAGAGCCTTCGAGAAGTCAAAGCTGTCCGGCGCATCCGCGCTGCCCAGCGTCTGCCCCGTGAGCGCGGCGGCTGTCGCCAGGCAGTCGACAAGGCTCACCAGCGCCGAACTCTCCGAGGCCGCGCGGATGGCCTTCGGCCAACGCGCCAAAAAGGGCACGCGCGTCCCGCCCTCATAGGCGCTGTACTTGTGTCCGCGGAAAAGGCCGGCCGGCCTGTGGCCGCCGAGTTTCTCGACCGCCTGGTCTTTATACCCGTCGTTCAGCACAGGCCCGTTGTCGCTGCTCAGGATGACCAGCGTATCCTCGGCAAGCCCCAGCCTGTCGAGGGCGTCGAGAATCGCGCCGACCTGGAAGTCGAACTGCACGATCGCGTCGCCGCGCGCCCCCATCGCTGTTCGGCCGACAAACCGCTTATGAGGCATGCGCGGCACATGGATATCGTGGGTGGCGAAGTACAAGAAAAAGGGACGATCCTTGTTCCGTTCGATGAAGCCGACGCCTTTGGCCGCCAAGGTGTCCGCCATGTCTTCATCCACCCAGCGGGCCGTCTTGCCGCCCGTCATATAGCCGATGCGCCCGACGCCATTGACGACCGCCTGATTATGCCCGTAGTCCCAGTCCAGCTTGAGCGCGGCGCGGTCTTTGATCCCGTCGAGTTCCCCCGGATAGTTGGCTGCATCCGGACGATACGAAACCTGCAGGGGGTCGGACGGATCAAGGCCGACCACGCGCTGGTTCTCGACATACACGCACGGGGTCCTGTCGCCGGTCGCGGGAATCAGAAACGAGTAGTCGAATCCGATTTCGCGCGGGCCGGGAACGATTTCTGTGTTCCAGTCGGTCTTTTCCTGGCCTTTGCCCAATCCCAGGTGCCATTTGCCGACGACCCCCGTGGTGAACCCGGCCTTCTGCAGAACCGACGGCAACGTCGTCCTGCCTGGCTCAATCAGCAAGGCCGCATCGCCCGTGGCGATACCGGTCCCCTTCTTCCGCCACGCATATTCGCCCGTGAGCAACGCATAGCGCGTCGGCGTACAGGTGGCCGCCGAGGCATGCGCATCCAGAAAGCGCAGGCCTTCCCGCGCGAGCCGGTCCACATTCGGAGTCTTGACGGCGGACGCGCCGTAGCAGGAGACGTCCCCCCACCCCAGGTCATCCGCCAAAATCAGAACCAGGTTGCGGGGACAAGCCGCTCCGGTCTTCGCCTGAGCCTCCAAACAGAGCCCCGCCGCCAAGACGGAAACGGCCACCGACCATGTCGCGTTGATCATCGCCCACCCTCCTTTGCCGCCCGGATTAAGGCGCAGCCTCGGTTTTCGCTTTGCCGATCTCCTTCAGCCTACGCTTCAGCCCCATGCCTTCCATCACGCGCCCCGCATCCAAGTACAGGTCGGCCAGACCAAAGGCATACTCGCTGTTCTTCCAGGCGGTCAAAACGCAGGCGCGCTCGGCCAGCTTCACCGCTTTGGGCAGGTCTTTGTCGGTGCGCTCTTTGACCGCCAGAGCCTTGGCATACCGGAACAGCGCTTCGGCGTTGGCCGGCTCCCGCTTGAGCACTTCTTGGAATTGACGGTCCGCCTCCCGGTATTCCCCCACCGTGACGGCGACCTGCGCCAGCTCCATGCGGTAGCCGATTTGTTCAGGCGCCGCAGCGACCGCCCGCGCAAAGTTCAAATACGACGTCTCGTTGTCCCCTTTCGCCCGCAGGCAGTACCCCAGGCCGTAGTAAGCGCGCGCCGTTCCCGGCGAAAAAGACAGCAGGTTCTCATAGCACTTCAGCGCGCCTTTGAAATCTCCGATCGCGATCCGCCGCCGCCCTTCAAGCTCCAGCGTCTCGCACAGGTTCAACAGCAACACGTCGCGCGGATTGATTTTCGCGGCGGCCCGCGCCGCGGCCAAGCCCGTGTCGCCGCGCCCCCTGGCGTTCTCCGAAAGCGCCGTGGCGGCCGAGCTTCTCGCATTCATGTTCTGCTCGGTCTTGCTCCGGATCGCCAGAAAGACCTCCTCCTCCAAAGTCCCCGGCAGGACCCACCCGAGCGTGCGTTGACGGCAGGCCTCCAACGTGATCGGCCGCAGCAGCGCGTCGCTGCCGCCGAAGGCCGCACGCGGGGCTCGCCATGCGGTCTGCCAGGCCGCCTCGGGCTCCGCACTGTCCAGCCAGACGGACAGCCCCGCGGCATCGCACACCCGGCAAGAAAGCACCTCGGCCAGAGACAGGATGTTCGCACGTGCGAGATCGCGCACGACCGCCGTGCGTTCGAACAGTCCCAGCATCCCGTCAGCGCTCACCTGGCGCGCCTTCTTTTCGCCCACCAGCAGCCAGTCGTAGCATCCCGTGTTCCACACCTGCATGTCGGGAAACACGCCGCTGAAGGCGCGCGCGACCGAAGCGAAGCGCCGCGCCGAGAGCGCGCGGGCGTCCAGATGCAGCACCGCAATCCCCTCTTCCGACAACGCCTCCCTGCAGCGCTTGAAGAGGCTGCTGCTGTAGGCACCGCACGTGCCTCGCATCCATACCGGCTCAGGCGCCAAAAACACCACGTCATACGCTTCCCGCGACGAGAGCGAGCCGACTTCCCGCACCGCTTTCCTCACGCTCACGTCATCCCCGGTCACATGGCCGTCCGTGGCAAACGCCAGTTTCGCGACCTCGGAATCCGCATCGCCATACGCGACGTCTCCGACGCCGCCTCGCACGAAAAAGGGCACATAAAGGCCGGCCTCAGGCCCCCACACGACCGCCTTCCGGCTTCCCGGCCTGACCAGCAATGGCACATAGCCCGCGAGGGTCCGGGCCGTGTGGAAACGGTTGCCGAACAGCAGCGGCCGGCCATCCACAGCGAACACGAACTGGTAGTCGTGATCGTCGAAAACGGCGACGGTGTGCTGGCGCGTCAGCTTCGTATACGACGGCAGCCCCTGCGCGAATCCGCTGTCGCGATGCACCAGCCGGCTGAACACGCCGTTCGCGAGGATCGACGTCTGCGTGCGGAGAGGACTCGTGAAAACGACCGCGATCACGACCGCTGCGGGGACAACCGACCAGAAACTCCGAAGGATGACGAGGGAGGCTAACACGCCGAACCACAGCGCCCCCCACCGGATGAGCGGCTCGACGCCTGCCGCGGGGACCAGCACGGCCGCAGAGACCATGTACCCGGCACAAGCCGGAAGAAGCGCGAGCAGCAAGACCGGCGCGCCTGAGGCTGCCGGCCGCTCCGCCGAGACGCGCAAGCGCCCTTCCAGAGCGGCACGCACCGCACCGCCAGCCAAGAGGGACGGCACCAAGAAAAACAGCGCAGACGTTTTCCCGAGCGCGACCCCGAACTGAAGGAACGAGCGCGAGAAATCCGTCAAGATCCGCTGCCAGCCGCCGGCGATGCCGACGAGCGAACAGAGCTGAACCACCATCCACAGCCCCAGCAGCATGAGCGACACGCTCAGAACGGCCGCTGGCTCCCTGACCCTTCTGCTGGGCCAAGAGGCCGCCGAATACCCCGCCAGCAGCCCAACCGCCACCGAGCCCAGGCAGGCGCAAAGGCTATACAGCGTCCGGCCCGCCACGGCATCCAGCGTCCGAAGCCAGGCGGCGAGCAAGACGCCGAACATGAGGCTAGCCGCCACGCACGAGGCCACATACAACACGCCCTTGTTGATTCGCTTCATGAAATCCTTCGCACCCTCTGCTTGTTGTTCAACGATCAGACCGAATCCGCTCAGACAGCGATGCGGCACAGCGGGCAACAACGCCTTTCCTGCGCATCACGGCCTTTACGCCGCGCGCGCCCAGTGCCTGCCTCGCCTCCGCGTCTTCCAGCAGCCGCTCAATCTCGCGCTCCAGCGCCTCCGCGTCGGGCACCTGAATCAAGGCGCCCGCCTCCAGCAGGTCAGACATCACCGGCCTGAAGTTTTCCGTATAGGGTCCGACCAGCGTCGCCGCGCCACACAGACAGGGTTCGATCATGTTCTGAGCGCCATGCTCGCACAGGCTCTTCCCGACGAACACGAGTTGCGCATTGCCGTAGAACCCCATGAGCTCCCCGGTTGTGTCACCCACCACGACCGTGCGGCCGGGCGTCCCCTGAATGGGCTTCCCGCCAGTCAGAGCAGAGTCCGCGACACTCTTCCTGACGCACACCAGCCCCGCGCGTTCGATCTCGTCCTGAACGGCATCCGCCTTCTCAAAATGGCGCGGCACAAGCACCAGACGGAGGTCGCTGAAGCGCTGGCACAGCCGCTTGTAGATGCCGATCAAGACGGCATCCTCCCCCGGCCACGTCGAGCCTCCCAGCAGCACGATCCGGTTTGCGCCGCAATCGCAGGCGTCGAGAAAAGCGGCGACGGCGCGCTCTTTGTCGGGGCTGCGCAGGGCGACGTCGAACTTGAAACTGCCCGTCACTTCGATGGTCGAGGGGTCCGCGCCCGCGTCGGTCAGACGGCGCTTGTCCGTCTCGGACTGCGCCATGATGGAGGCAAACATCCGCAAGGCGGGGCCGAACCAAAGCCGCAAACGACGGTAGCCGGGAGCCGAGCGGTCTGAGACCCGGGCATTGACGAGGAACAGCGGGATCCCGCGCCGGTGACAGGCGCGGATCAAGTTCGGCCAGATTTCAGACTCCGTGAGAATGAAGGCTCGCGGGCGGATCTGATCCAAGGCGCGCTTCACGCACAGCGGGAAATCCAGCGGGTTGTAGATCAGGACATCGGAAGGCGTCACCTGCTTTTCGGCCTCCCTCCAGCCCGTCGAGCTGGTCGTGCTGAAAACGAAGCGAATTGACGGGTCCCGCTCGCGCAGCGCCCGCATCACCTGCCCGGCCACATACACCTCGCCCACGCTCACCGCATGAATCCAAACCGCGGCGCCCTGTTCTCCGAATCTGGCCGACACGTCGTCGGGATAACGGCCCAAGCGGTCCGCAAACCGGTTCCGGTAGCCGCCACGCCGCTTCATGCGCAGCAGAAACTGCGGGAGCATCACGACATACGCCACGGCAAACAGAAAATTGTAAAGCCACCATCTCATACGCTAAGACCCACCCTCACGCACATCGTCAACCGGCATACGACCGGAACCACGCCACAAACTTCGGCACCCCGACACTCAGGGGCGTCGTCGGCGCAAAGCCGGTCTTCGCGCGCAACCTGCTGATATCGGCCCAGGTCTCGGGCAGATCGCCCGCCTGCATCGGCAGGAACTCAAGCGCAGGGTGAACCCCCAGCGCCTCCCCCAGAAGTCCAATCATGTCCAAAAGCCGCTCAGGCCGGCTGTTCCCGATGTTGAAGATCTCATACCGCGCGAAGCCTGAACCCGTGACGCAGCGCACAACGCCCTCGACGATATCGTCAACATACGTGAAGTCTCGCCGCATCTCACCGTAATTGTACACCTGCAAGGGGCGATGCTGAACCATCGCCTCCGCAAAACGGTACATCGCCATGTCCGGCCGGGTCCACGGGCCATAAACCGTGAAGAACCGCAGGCCGATCGTCTGCATGCCGTACACATGCGTATAGGCATGCGCCATCAGCTCGTTCGCCCTTTTCGTGGCGGCATACAGGTTGACCGGACGCTCCACCGGCTGATCCTCGGAGAAAGGCAACACCGTGTTCCCCCCATAAACAGAGGAGGACGACGCATAGACCAACCGCGGCGCAGCCTGCGAGAGACGGCACCGTTCCAACACATTGAAAAAGCCGTCCGCATTGGACGCGTAACAGGCCCCCGGATCGCGGACCGAACTGCGCATGCCCGGCTGCGCAGCCAGATGGACAACGCACTCCGGAACGCAGCTTTCAAAGACGCGCCGCAGGGCATCCGGATCGCCGATGTCCATTTCTGAAAAAGAATAGCGCCCCGTCCCGGCATACGCCTCAGCCAGAACGAGTTGACGGGCACGCTTCAGCCCGGCGTCATAGTACGCGTTGAAATTGTCGAGCCCCGCCACCTCATGGCCGTCCGACAGCAACCTGCCCGTCAGATGAAAGCCAATGAAACCGGCCGATCCCGTCACCAAAATCCGCATAGCCAACTCCATGGAACAAACGCCATCAATGTACCCCATCCGCCCGCTCCGCGCGACATTAAACGCCGGCCCAATCCCAAAAAAACACGCGAAAACATCGCTCGCGGGGTAAGAGGACGCGGTCCGCAAACGTATAGAGGATGAAGCCAACAAAGGAGGTCCCACATGACAACCCTGAACGCGACACATCCCCACGCACTCGAACTGACCCCGGACTATCGCGAGCCGACGTATGGGCGTCGTCTACTCGCCATGGCGCGAGGTTTGAGCAGGCCGCCATTCTCGCGCGAATATAAAGAGGCGGTCATCGAATTGCAGCGGCTCTCGGCTCCGCTGGCCGCGGTCACGGTCCCGCTCCTGATCATCGCGCTGGTGCTGCTGCTGCCCAACGATACGCCGGAGCCGCAGGACTCTATCGAGGTGACTTTGCAGCCCCCCGACCCGCCGATCGACCCGCCGATCGACATCGAGAAGCCTCAAACCGCCGACGGCACGCCCGAGATCCCAGAATTTGAGTTCACCATCACAGCCCCTGAGCCCACGCCGGGACTGGAACAGCCGACTGCGCCGGTGGCGGCCGAAACGCTGGCGAACTTGCCGGTCCTCGCGCAGAAAAGCCCGGTCATGCTGAAAGTGCTGTACGGAGAGCAGCGCTCCGCAGCCGGACGCAGCGCGCTGCGCGACCAGTTTGCGGGGGACCAGGCCTCCGAAGACGCGGTGGTCCGCGCGCTCTACTGGCTCAAGGCGAACCAGCAGCCCGATGGCTCTTGGAAGTCGCAGAGGATCGCCATGACAGGCCTCGCGGTTCTCACCTATCTTGCGCACGGGGAAGTCCCCGATACCGGCAAATCCCCCGAATTCGGCGAAGCGGTCGGCAGGGCCATCGAATTCCTGCTGAAGAGCCAGCGCCCTGACGGCCGCTTCAACGGCATGGACGGAAACGAATACGCGCATCCGATCGCCGCTTACGCCCTCTGCGAAGCCTATGGCATGACGCTGAACCCGAATGTGAAGCGAGCCGCCGAGCGGGCGCTGGTGCCGATCATCAGAGGGCAGCACCCCACAGGCGGCTGGACCTACAAGATGGCCGCCTCCATCGATCCGGCGAGCGGCAGGTACCGCGACGACTCGTCCTACATGGGCTGGTGCGCGCAAGCTCTGAAAGCGGCTCACTTGGCGGGACTCAAGTCCGAGGGACTGGACAAGGCCATTAAACTGGCGGTGAGAGGATTCAAGAGCAACGCCAATCCCAAAGGCGGCTTCGGCTATACCGGGCCGGGCCAAGGCGGCTTGACAGGCGTCGGGACCTTGTGCCTGCAGCTGCTCGGAGCCGCCAGTGAACCTGAGGTTCGCGCCTCCCTCTCGCTGATGGAAAGCTGGCGGCCCTCTTTCGACGAGAAGAGCGCCTTCGGCAACTCGCTTCAGTACTACAGCTACTATACCACGCAGGCCAAATTCCATGAAGGCGGGAAGTCCTGGAACAAATGGAACCGCGAAATGAAAGCCGTCTACGTCAAGGCGCAGCAGATCGAGAAGAATGCGGCCAAGAATGCGGCAGGACAAGACGTCGACATCGGCTGGTGGGCGAACCGGGACGCCCATTCGGACCGTCCCGTCATGGACACCTGCCTCGCCGCCCTGCAACTCATGGTCTACTACCGTTCCTTGACAACGACGACGGCTGAGGCCGTCACCCCCGGCCCCGCCAAGGCCTTGGCAACCGCGACGCTCGACACCAATGAAGTCGCAGTCATCGTTGAAAACCTTTGAGCGGCCAAATAAATCTCCTTTTTCAAGCGGCGTCCCCCCGTGCTACAATGCTGCCCGTGAGTCGAAGCGAAACAGAGCGCGACGGACTGAGCGCAGTGATCGGGGTTTTTCAGGCCCCGCTGCTGCGCTACGCCGCGCGCCTTCTGAACAACGTCACTCTGGCTCAGGACGCCGTGCAGAACACGCTGATCAAACTCGCGCGGCGAGTGCCGCCGGTGGAGGCCCCCACGGACGAGGTCCGAAACTGGCTGTTCCGCGTGGCGCACAACGAAGCGGTTGACATGATCCGCGCGGAAGAGAGAAAGCGGCGTCTTCACGAAACCTATGCGCAAAAACAGGACTGCGACTGCAACGGCGGATTAGGCGTCGACACGGGCACCGACGAGCGGGAGGAGCTGGTGCTCGCCTGCCTGTCGGTGCTGACGCCGCTGCAGAAGCAAGTCGTCCTGCTTCGCCTGCAGCAGGGGCTGAGCTACGACGCCATCGGCGAGATCGTCGGCGAAAAGAGCGGCTATGTCGGCAACCTGCTGCACCACGCCGTCAAAGCGCTCGCCACAGAGGTGAAACGGCGCGAAGGAGAGCCCAACCATGTGTCCGCATGAAGAAAAAATGACCGCCTGGCTCTTGGGCGATCTCCCGCCGGAAGAGCAACGGGAGATGACGCGCCACCTTGAGTCGTGCGCGGAGTGCCGCGCCGCTCGGGCGGCATTGTCCCGCATTATAGCGCCTCTGCGCAGCGGCTTGGAGAAAGACAAGCGCATCGGCGTGCCCGGCCCGGCCGCCGCCCCTGTGACGCCGCAGATGCGCTGGCGCCCGCGGCAAGCGTGGCTGAGGCGTGCCGCCCTGTTCGCAGCATCCTTCGGCACCCTCTTTGCCTTCATCAACATCGTCTACCGGCAGGCCGGCGTCGGCCGCCGCGACGAGGGGACCGTCACCCACATCACGTTCAGAAAAGAGGAACCGCCGGCCCCCTCTCTCGCGCCGGTTCCGGCTCCGCAAGCGCCGGCAAAAGAGGAGATTTCGCTCCTCGAAGGCAGCCCCAGCGCCGCGCTGACGCCACCGGCCGCACCCGCCGTCATCCCGCCTGCCGCGCCCGCCGCCGAGCCCAAGATGCCGGCTTTTCGCCGCCTCGTCGCGGCTGACGTGCACGGCGAAGCAGACCGTGAACGCACTCCGGCTCCATCGGCCGAAACGGCCCGTTCGCCAGCCGCTGCCGCAGCAGAAGCGAAAGCCCTGGCCAAAGGGGTAGACGCGCGAAACCGGACGCAGGACGCGCCGCCGAAGAAACGGCCTTCAGGCGACCTTTTTTCAAAGCCGATTCAGCTGGCGGGGGCGGTCGCCGCAGCCACTAACGCGTGCTCCACGAACGCCGTCCCCACCAATGCCGTCAGCCCCAACGCCTCAAGCAAAAAACCATGAAAACGATTCTTCGACGCGTTCCTTCAGCCCCCATCGCCGGGCTCGCCGTTCTTGTGGGACTGGCCTCAGGGTGCAGGACCACCTATACCACCTTGGTGCAGGACCGCGACACGCTCACCCAGCTGGCGCCGTTCATCTACATCCTCAGCGGAAACTACGACGGCGCGCTCACGGTCGCCCAATTCAAGGCCGCGGGAAACATCGGGATCGGGACTTTCGAGGGCCTTGACGGCGAGGCGGTGCTCCTCGACGGCTCCGTCTATCAGATCAGAGGAGACGGCACGGTACACACGCCCGAAGACACGCGGCACATGCCTTTCGGCGCCTGCACGCTGTTTGATGACGACATCCGCCGCAAGATGACGCACGTCGATTCGTTCGAGAGCTTCAGCAAATCGCTGGAGGCCTCTTTCGAGGACAAGCAGATTTTCCAGGCCGTGAGGGTGCACGGGGTCTTCAAGCGGATGCGCGTGAGGAGTTGCGACAAGCAGCTCAAGCCCTATCGGCCTTTGGCCGAAGCCACCAAGCAACAGCACGAGTTCACCTACGAGAACGTGCGCGGCACCTTAGTCGGTTTCTGGACGCCGCCCTTCGTGCCGGGAGCCATCGGCGTCCCCGGATTCCACCTGCACTTCCTCTCCGACGACCGCGCCCAAGGCGGGCATGTGCTCGACTTTGCGGCGGACGCCCTGGACATCGTCATAGACCCGACGCCGAGGATCACGATCGACTTCTCCACGCCGCTGGAGGTGCCGCTCATGCAGCGCGACATCGAAACCAGCGTGCATGCCGCCGAAATGCGGAAAAAGTAGGCGCAGAACAGCAGGCCGAGAGCGTCTCTGCAACGCGGCCGGCAGCCTTGCCGTCAGAACGGATCTTCCTCGTCGCCCTCTTCGTCGCCGCCGGCCTCGACGCCGCCTTCGGTATCCAGGTCCCGTCCCCAGCCATCGTCGCCGTCATCGCCCTCCTCATCGGCGGCGAACAGCCGGCTGCGCAACGCCCCAGACCCTTCAGCGGCTTCACAGAACCGGCAATCGAACTCCTCGCACGTCAGGCAGTCGCTCGGCGAGAAATCATCCGCGTCGACCTCCCCGTCCAGCACGAGCGGGCACGTGCGGGCTGTCGGCCCCGCCGCCCGCTTTTCCGCGGGCGGCGCCACAGGCGCAAGGCGCGTCTTCGCAACCGGCTTGGGCGCGGCGCCGCGAGGGGCGCCCCCCTTTTGACGCCCCGCTGGCGCACCCGCAACCGACTTGTTGATTCCAGCCTCGTCCCTCTTTTGCTTTGCAGCCATGTATGCTCCTTGACCCCGCGGGGCGCTGTCAGACCGTCCACATCAAAACCGTTGACGGTCCGCCAGCAACCGTTCGCGCAGCCGCGCATAGTCGATCTCTTGCACCGGCCGACCTTCGTCGATCGCATGCGCCGCGGCCGTCGCGGCGCTCTGCCCCAAAATCATAAACACCGGCTCCATGCGGATCGAACCGTACGCGATGTGCGAACTCGAAACGCAGACCGGCACCAGCAGATTCCGGCATTCGGATCTCTTCGGCACGATCGAACCGAACGCGATCTTGTATGGCCCTTTGGTGTGGACGCCCACATCGCCTTCGTTCTGCACGAAGCCCTCCGGCGTGATATAGCGCTGCACATTGTGCGAATCCAGCGTGTAAGAGCCCATGCCGACGGGGTCGCTGACCACCCTCGTGCTCAAGGTGTCGTGCTCGGTCATGACGTGTTCGCCGATCATCCGCCTCGCCTCACGCACATAGATTTGGTGCGGCCAGTGCCCGTTGTCCATGAATTCGTCCGCCGCCAACCCCCACTGCGCCATCTCCTCGCGGATCGCCGCGGGAACGCGCGGATCGTTCGCGACGAAGTAGTAGTAGCCCTTCTGGTAGTTTTCGTGAGCCTTCAAGATCTCGCGTCGCTCGGCATAGGACGCCTCGGGATACGCGTAATTCATGCCGATGAAATCAGAGCTGAAGGCGCCGTGGTTGTTGGTGTCCGTCTTGAGATTCGGGATCATGTCGAACTTCTCGAAGAAGTCTTTGCGCCCGGTCAACAGCTCGCGCAACAGCAGCTCGTAGTTCGCGGGATTGTAGTTCGCCGGCTTCGGGAAGGGCGCGCGGTTCGCCGGATTCCTTGTCAGACAGGTGCGATAGCAGTACGCTTGCACGCGGCGGTCGCCCTCGCCGTTCTTTCCGGGCGGCTCGGTCGAGACGTACGGGAGGACCCCGCTCTGGGGATCACCCGGGACGACGTACGGCGAAACCGGAGACATGAAGTAGTGACGGTGGTGCTTGATGCCTTCCAGTTGGACGCCGTTCCACGTTTCGCCGTAGACGCTGTTGGCCTCGCGGCCCACGTGATACGAGCAGCCCGCGGCGGCCATCAAGTCGCCTTCGTATGTGGCATCGATAAACATCTTCGCGCGAAACTCCCGGCCGCTCAGCATCCTGACGGAGACGATCCGCCCGTCCGCTTTCGCCACGCCGGAAGCCCGGTCCAACCACTCCTCGCGGTAGACGGGTATCCGGTGCTCTGCCAGCCACGCGTTGAATACGGCCTCAGCCACATGAGGCTCAAACGTCCACATGGCTTTCTCACTGTCGACCCGCGAGCGGCTCCCCTGCCCCTCGTTACTGAAAGCCGACATCTGCTGCCACCGCCACGCGTCGGGAGCAGAGTAGTGGCGGTACAGGCGCTCGTAGAACTCACGGGCAAGGCCTCCGACAGCCTTGGTGTTGCCGGAGTCCGTATAGCCGAGTCCGCTTGAGCTGAGGCCGCCCAGATGCCGGTCAGGACCGACCAACACCACAGACTTGCCCATCTTCGCAGCCTGTACCGCAGCGACGACGCCTGCCGAAGTCCCGCCATAGACCACAACATCGACCTCGCAGGCCGCCGGCTTGATCAGCCGACACCCCGAGGCCACCGCCAGAAGCAAGAGAGCCATTCTGCGAACAACCGCCATACGCTGACCTCCTTTGAATCTTCCACTCCTGATTCTGGCACCCCGGATCCGTCGGACTATTGCTTGGCAGCCCAAATCACGGCGTTCGCCATGATCTTCCGGATCTCCGCATCGAAATAGATGGGGTTCGTTTCATGCCCCAGCTGGAAATAGAAGTAGCGCGCCTTGCCCACATTCCAGCAGAACCCCATCTTGGCAGGGTCCACGGAGCCGCTCTTGAGACGCTGGTCACCGACGAACGGCACCTGGTCCGTGGGCGGGACCGCATAGGGGTCGCTGTAGCGCTCATCGTTGGCCACGGTAAACTCAGCAGCCACCCCCTTCGCGATGGGATGCTCCGGCATCACGACCTTCACCACCGTGTCTTTGTTGTCCCCTTTATACGCCGAAAACGTGCAGGGCGTCCCCATCAGCCGCTTGTTCGGTTTGGCGAAATGCGCGGAGTGCAACGCGATGAAGCCCATCCCCTCCTCCTTGACCCGCTTTTCGATCTTGTCGACCAACGCGTCCTTGACTTCGCCGTGCTTCTTGTGTCCCCACCAAACCAGCACATCCGCTTTGTTCAGCAGGGCATCCGGAAGCCCCTGTTCCGGGTCGGCCAGGTTCGCCACCACCACCTCCCAGCCCTTCATCAGATCCGACGCCCGCAGCCCTTCGGCGATCGCACCGTTGATGTCTCCGGGATAGACGTTCTTCGGGGCCGTCCCTTCGGACCACACCACGACCGTCCTCTTTTCTTGAGCCCAGCCGCACATCGTGAACCCCAAGACCAGCGCCGCCATCATCCTCTTTTTCATCGTCCATCCTTTTCGGTTAAATTGTGATGCGTTCCCTGTTTGCGGCGTAGTTTAAAATAAAGAGGCAAACACCGTCAACCGCGATCGGCGCGTTTGCTCTTGCCGAAGCCGGCACACGCCCATTATGCTTTGCACATGTCTCTCCGCACACTGTATCAGCAGCCGGTTCCCGTTGATTTTCTGCGGGACGAATCGCGCAAAACCGGCTCTGCCGAAGCCATCTGTTTTCCGCGCAGCATCCGCGAGGTCGCGGACGCCGCACGGGACGCCACGGCCGAACAGAAGACGATCACGGTCCAAGGTTCCCGCACGGGCATCTCAGCGGGCGCCGTACCCGACGGCGGCGTGATCATCAGCCTCAGCAAGATGGACGCGATCCTCGGTCCCGTTGCCGGCGAGAACGCGACCCTCAACCTGCGTGTCCAACCCGGCGTCACGCTGGCATCCGTGCGCCGTTATCTCGCGTCGACGCCCGTTCTTGCCGCCCCTGCGACGGATGCCGCC
>Ga0209066_10000144_pt1 | contig 106724 bp, 86 predicted proteins | sample All_14_2_FD_187198 | JGI IMG/M metagenome (GOLD analysis project Ga0209066, IMG submission 187198) | Freshwater microbial communities in response to fracking from Pennsylvania, USA - Allegheny Zone_MetaG_DW_15 (SPAdes) (version 2) ...
AAACAGGGCCATTTCATGCCGGGCAGCCGCATACCGATTGTTGATGAAGCGCATCTCAAGGCAGATCGTCCCGATATCATTCTGATCCTGCCATGGAACATCAAAGCTGAAATTGCGGCCCAGCTTGCCTATGCCAAGGCATGGGGCGGGAAGATCATGACGGCGGTTCCTTGCCTTACGATACAAGAGATTTGACGGATGAGGGTCCTGCTCACAGGCGCGAGCGGATTTCTGGGACGTTATGTCCTCGAAGAATTGCGTCGGAATGAAATTGAGACTGTCATTGTCGGTCGACATCGTCCGCAGAATAGCCAGTGGGCGACCTTTGTTGAAGTTGACCTGATTTCTCCTGACGTGTCGTTCGATTTTGTCAGAGAAATTGACGCAAGTCATTTAGTGCATCTGGCATGGTATGCTGAGCATGGAAAATACTGGTCATCGCCTCTCAATCTGGACTGGGTTGATGCGACGGCAAAACTCGTCCAGCGATTTTGTGAGACGGGAGGCCGACATGTTGTGGTCGCCGGAACCTGCGCTGAGTATGAATGGTCGCAGCCGGTCTGCCGTGAGGATGAGACAGCTTTGAACCCGTCCACACTCTATGGCACGACCAAAGATGCGGCGCGTCGCCTGACACACGCCGTCTGCGCTGCCCATGATGTGCGCTGTGATTGGGGACGCATATTTCTTCCCTATGGCCGGGGTGAAAACCGGGAAAGGTTGATCCCGTCGCTTATCGATGTCTTTTCCGGCAAGCGGGCAGCATTTGGCGTCAATGCGGCCGCCTATCGCGATTTTTTGCATGTGTCGGATGTGGCAGCAGGCTTTATGACATTGCTGCGCTCTGGCGAAGGTCGCACCTATAATGTTGCGTCCGGTAGCCCAGTCTTGCTGAGCGACGTGGTTAAGATGATTGCTGAGCTCATGGAGGCTGATCCGACACCTGTCCTGTCGCTGGCAACTTCGCGCCCGGGCGAACCGACGCATCTTGTCGGTGATAATAGCCGTATCAAATCACTCGGTTGGCACCCTAAGCTCACATTGAGAGATGGCCTGAAGCGAACATTGAATGAGCTCCCGATATGACCAGCTATCGTTGTCCAGTATGTGCTGCCGGGGAGCCGCTCAGGTTTTTGCATCGAACGGGCGTACCGGTGCATCAAAATCTGATTGTAACTGATCGTCGGCAGGCACGTGACGTCACGCGCGGCACTCTCTCGATGGTCGCGTGTACGAATTGCGGCTTTGTCAGCAATGAAGACTTCGACTTGTCCCTGCTTTCCTATGGCGAGGATTATGACAATACCCAGTCCTGTTCGGCCTATTTTGAAGCCTATATGGACGGTCTGGTTGAGGATTTGGTGGAGCGTCAAGGCGTTCGCAATGCGACGATCGTCGAAGTCGGAACTGGCAAGGGCGTTTTTTTGCGAAAGCTCGTCAGCTATCCCGGTGCCAATAACAGGGGTTTCGGGTTTGATCCGAGCTATGTCGGCCCTGACAGTGATCTGGATGGGCGGTTGATGTTCAGGCGCAGTTATTATGACGCGAACTGTGCCGATGTGGCGGCTGATGTTGTCGTGTCGCGCCATGTGATCGAGCATGTGCCGCAGCCGTTGGAGTTGCTCAAAACGGTGCGCATGGCATTGGTCAAGTCACCAAAGGCCCGCGTCTTTTTTGAAACGCCCTGCGTTGACTGGATTTTGCGCAATCGCGTGGTGTGGGATTTCTTTTACGAACATTGTTCTCTCTTCACAGCCCAATCCCTGGCATGGGCATTTGAGTCGACTGGCTTTAGCGTCGATTCCGTGTCGCATATTTTTGGCGATCAATATTTGTGGATTGAGGCGCATGTCTCGGACGATAAACCGACACATCTGAAGTCCGATGGCACGACAGCGGCCTTGGCCAAGATCTATGGCGAGGTTGAGGCGCGGCTGCGCGACCATTGGCTCAGAAAATTGTTGGCTTTGAAGAAGCGCGGCAATGTGGCGTTGTGGGGCGCGGGCGCCAAGGGGGCGACTTTTGCAAATATGGTGGACCCGGATTGCGAACTCATAGATTGCGTGGTCGATCTGAATCCTAAAAAGCAGGGTGGCTTCATTCCCGGAACCGGACATCCTATTGTCGCCCCATCCATGCTTCCAGACCGGGCGGTGACGAGCGCGGTGTTGATGAATCCAAACTATCGTCAGGAAAATCTGCAACTTTTGAACAAGGCGGGCATCCGTCTCGACTTGATTGATTGGAATGAAGAATGAAACTCACGCTTGATACCGAGGCCCGGACACTGACCCTGCAAGAGGGCTCGGAGACAAAATCGCTTGACCTGTATTCGAAGGAAGCCTTCGAGGCGATCTCGCGCCAGTGGGTCAGGGTGGGCTGGAACCAGAAATATCAATACACATTCAGCTGGATGGGGCGCCCTGTGATCCAGCTTCCTGAAGATATGCTTCGCATGCAGGAAGTGATTTTCCGGTTAAAGCCGGATGTCATCATTGAAACGGGCGTTGCCCATGGCGGCTCGTTGATATTCTATTCGAGTCTTTGCAAGGCGATGGATAAAGGGCGCGTTGTCGGCATCGATATTGAAATCCGGCCGCATAATCGGGCCGCGATTGAAGCGCATCCGCTGAATGACCGGATCACACTGATTGAGGGAAGCTCGGTGTCACCTGAAACGCTGGCGCAAGTAAAGGCTTGTGTGAAGAGCGGCGAAAAGGTTCTCGTGATCCTCGATTCAAACCACACTTATGATCATGTCTATCAGGAGCTTGAAGCCTATTCCGGCATGGTCACGCCGGGCTCCTATATCGTTGCGACGGACGGCATCATGTATGATCTTGCTGACGTGCCACGTGGTGTCCCGGGTTGGGTGAAAGATAATCCGACTGATGCTGCGCGAGACTTTGTTGCCAAGCATCCGGGCTATGTGATCGAGCAGCCATCCTGGGATTTCAATGAGTCCCAGCTCACAGACAATATCACGCATTGGCCGGGCGCGTGGGTCCGCAAGCGCGCCTGAAACAAAACGCGGACCCAGCGGGTTCCGGGATTTCTGCCGTCGAGTGGGTGGGGGTGCTCGCGACTTGACTCAGCCACCATCTATCTACTCATGGGTAAATTATCCGTATCGGCATGGTATCTGGCATATTGTTACACCTCTCCGGCAGGGTCCCCGGGCGGGCGCGGGCAAGCGCATTGCCCGGCCCGGAGCGATGAGCTAGAAGAAGGCCCAAGAATCCCGACATTTAACCGGCACAAGGGCGGCACATGGCCTCTTATCAGTATGTTTTCGTCATGGACCGTCTTTCCAAGACCTATCCGGGCGGCAAGCAGGTCCTCAAGGAACTCCGGCTTTCATTCCTGCCCGGCGTCAAGATCGGCGTTGTCGGTCTCAATGGTGCGGGTAAATCGACCCTGCTCAAGATCATGGCGGGCGTGGACAAGGAGTTTCAGGGCGAAGCCTGGGCGGCGGAGGGCGTGCGCGTCGGCTATCTCGCGCAGGAGCCGCAGCTTGATCCGGCCAAGGACGTGTTTGGCAATGTGATGGACGGCGTTGCCGCGAAGACGGCGCTGGTCGAGCGCTATAACGAACTCGCCATGAACTATTCGGACGAGACGGCCGATGAGATGGCCCGGCTTCAGGACATTATCGACGGACAGAACCTCTGGGATCTTGATAGTCAGGTCGAAATGGCGATGGATGCGCTGCGCTGTCCGCCGAGCGATTCCGATGTGACAAAGCTCTCGGGTGGCGAGCGCCGTCGCGTGGCGTTGTGCAAGCTGTTGCTGGAGGCGCCCGACATTCTGCTGCTCGACGAACCGACCAACCATCTTGATGCCGAATCCGTTGCCTGGTTGCAGAGCTATCTCAAGGATTATACCGGCACCGTCGTCCTCGTGACCCATGACCGCTACTTCCTCGACAATGTGACGGGCTGGATTCTCGAACTCGAACGCGGCCATGGCATTCCCTATGAGGGCAATTACTCCTCATGGCTTGATCAGAAACAGAAGCGGCTTGCGGTTGAAGAGCGTCAGGACGAAGCCCTGCAACGCACGCTGGCGCGCGAGCTTGAATGGATTCAGGCCAGCCCCAAGGCGCGGCAAAGCAAGAGCAAGGCGCGTTTCCGCGCTTACGATGAATTGCTGGCGGAAGCCGAGAGGCAGACGGATGGCAAAGCCCAGATCATCATTCCGGCAGGTCCGCGTCTGGGGGGCAATGTCATCGAGGCGACGGGCCTGACCAAATCATTTGGCGATCGCCTGCTGATCGACAATCTCAGCTTCACGCTGCCACCGGGCGGCATTGTTGGTGTCATTGGTCCCAATGGCGCGGGCAAGACGACCATGTTCCGCATGATCACAGGACAGGAAAAGCCCGATAGCGGCACACTCAAGGTGGGGGAGACGGTGGTGATGGGCTATGTCGATCAGAGCCGCGACTCGCTCGACCCCAACAAGAATGTCTGGGAAGAAATCTCCGGCGGCACGGATATTGTCGAGCTTGGCAAGATTACCATGCCGAGCCGGGCCTATGTCGGGGCGTTCAATTTCAAGGGCAGTGACCAGCAGAAGAAGGTCGGCATGTTGTCAGGGGGGGAGCGCAATCGCGTGCATCTCGCCAAGATGCTGAAGTCGGGCGCCAATCTGCTCATGCTCGACGAACCGACCAACGATCTTGACGTGGATACGCTGCGTGCGCTCGAAGATGCGCTTGTGGCCTTTGCCGGCTGTGCCGTGGTGATCAGCCATGATCGCTGGTTCCTCGACCGCATCGCCACGCATATCCTCGCCTTTGAGGGCGACAGCCATGTCGAATGGTTTGAAGGCAATTATGCCGATTACGAGGAAGACAAGAAGCGTCGCCTCGGGCCGGAAGCCGAGATCCCCCATCGTCTCAAATACAAGCGCTTCAGCCGCTGATATGCCGGCTGCACGCCGGATAAAGAAAAACGGCGCATCCTCAGGGATGCGCCGTTTGCATTTGTTGGTAAGGGAGGCCGCAGCGTTACTTTGATGCGTTCGTGGTGTCGCCGCCGGCATCGGCCTTGGCGATCTGTGTCTTGAGATGATTGAGCAGGGCGTTGAAATCGCCATTGTTGCTGTTGATGACCGAGGTGAAGGTCGAGCGCTGTTCCTGGGCGAGCCAGATGCCCACGACGTTCACGTCGAAAATGCGATAGCTGCCGCCATCCTTGAGCAGCCACCAGTCAACCGTGACGGGCTCGCGGCCATTGGTGAACTCGATCTTGCTCTTGACGATGACTTCCTTGGTGCCTTTGGCTTCGGTGTCCGTGATGATGAGTTTCTCGTCGCTGTAGTCAGCCAGACGGGTCAGATAGACCTTCACGACGAAGTTTTCGACGAGACCAAGATATTCCGTCTTCTGCTCAGGTGTGGGCAGACGGATGAACTGGCCAAGTGCGAAGGCGGCAATGCGCTTCATGTCGGCCTTGGCGCGCAAGAGCGCCGTAAACTGGGCCTCGCGCGTTCCCTGATCGATGCTCTTGTCGCCAATGATCGAGAGCGCCTGCTCGGAGGTTTCCTTGACGAATTGCCTGGCGGCGTCATCATTGGCAGCGCGAGCGGGCAGCGGGGCGACCATGACAATGGCGAGCATGAGCGCAGCGGCACCCATAATAATGCGAGACGTCGGGAAGGACGTGAGGAAGGGGGGCATGGATAACTCCTGATAGGGCAAATGCGTCCGGGCCGTTCGACCAGAAAGTTACTTGGTCGGCTCAACAGACTGGGGCTCATTTGTGTCGAAATTCAGGTTGTCGATATCGGGCAGGGTATCGACATTGGTCTGGCCGTTATTGATCTCATTGACGCGGCTCTGGCGATAGAGATTGCGGATCGTCGCGTAATAATCGACCGAGGTGCGTTCGATCTGGTCAAGCGTGCCGAGATTGCGCGCGCGCAGATCCACGCCGTTCAGAACGAAGCGCGCAACCGGCACCGTGTTGGGACCATCCCAATAGACATAGGTCAGCGGATCAAAAAACTGATCGACCACAAAGCCGGAGAGGTCGCGTATCGGGGCCGGGCCGAGGACGGGCAAATAGAGGTAGGGGCCTTCGCCCGTACCGTAAACGGCAAGCGTCTGACCAAAATCTTCGCCATGCTGCGCCATGCCCCACTTGCTGGCAGGGTCCATCAAACCAGCAACGCCCACGGTGGTGTTGACGGCAAAGCGTGAGGCGGTTGTGCCCGCGCGGTCCCATTCGCCCTGCAACAGATCGTTGGCGAGGATGACCGGGCTGCGAAGATTGTCGAGAAAATTGCGCACGCCATCCTTGGCGAAGCCCGGCAGGACACCGTCATACCAGGTGGCCACAGGTTTCAGGGCGATAGTGTCCAGAAACCGATTTACTTCAAAGAAGTAGCGGTTCATGGGTTCGAGCGGATCGTTCTCGTCGGTGCCCTGGGTGGTTGTGGAGGCCGGGGCGGTCGTCGGCGCGGTTTCGGCTGCCATGGCGACCGGGACCATCAGGCCTGCCAACAATAGAACGGCAACACTCGCGCAAACTGACATTGAAGCGCGTTTCAGTTCAGCGATCCCCAGCGATTTCATTCTGCGTCCTTAGAGATACGAATTGGATCCGTGTCGTTTCATTCGCTACGGTCGGAGAGAATGGAGCGAAAGCCAGACCTAACCACGTGTGATTGTTTTGCCGATTTGTAGATGTGGTCCGGAGAGACCCGATTCATATTTTCCCAAGCAGTACTTAAGTTCAGGTGAACTCGAAAACGAGGGACAGACCAGAAAAAGCGCGAAAACCCTTCGCTCCTGCCTATCACAGCCTTGCCTGGCGAACTAGTCAGGCTGGAGGGGGCGAGACCGATTTACCGCATAATGTTGCGCTTTTGCGTCGCAAAGCAATCGCTGCTGACGTCCATCAAGTGACTTTGAAAACGTATAAAGATATGTTTATATGTGCTCCGAGCATTCGACAGGGCGAGACCATGGAACAATTACTGGCAGGACTGCGCGCTGCTGGCGAGCCGACAAGGCTGCGCCTGATGGCTCTGCTTGCCCGCAGTGAATTGACAGTAACGGAACTGACGCAAATCCTGCGGCAGAGCCAACCCCGTGTCAGCCGTCATCTCAAGCTGCTCTGCGAGGCGGGTCTTTTGGACCGGTTTCGCGAAGGGAGCTGGGTGTTTTATCGACTGGCGCGCGCGGGTGAGGGGGCGAGGCTTGCCGAATTGTTGACGTCCTTTGTGTCGGAGGCCGATCTGACAGTGGTGCGTGACCTTGAGCGACTTGAGGCTGTGCGACAGGCGCGTGCTGCCAAGGCCTCGGAATATTTCAGCGCCAATGCCGAAGAATGGAACAGCATCCGATCGCTTTATGTGCCCGAAGAAAAGGTCGAGGCAGCCGTCACGAAAATTCTCGATGGTCGCGAGATTGAAGGCTTTGTCGATCTCGGCACCGGTACGGGCCGTATGCTGGAGCTTTATGGGCCGCGCGCCAAATGGGGACTGGGGATTGACCTCAGCCCGGAAATGCTCGGCTTTGCCAGAGCCCATCTTGAGAAGCCCGAATTGCAGCATTGTTCGGTGCGGCAGGCGGATCTTTACGACTTGCCGATTCAGGATGAGGCGGCTGATCTCGTGACGTTGCATCAGGTGCTGCATTACCTTGATGACCCGCTGGGGGCGATCCGCGAAGCCGTGCGGATTTTGAAACCGGGCGGATGTCTGGTCATCGCGGATTTTGCCCCGCATGAACTTGACTATCTGCGTGAGGGCCATGCCCATCGGCGTCTGGGTTTTTCCGAGATCGAAATTGCCGGGTGGTTGAGCGAATGCGGCTTGAGCCTCAAGCAGACACTGACTTTGCCACCTGAAGGGGCGGAAGACGCCAAGCTGACAGTGCTGGTCTGGGTTGGCGACAAACCGGCTCACGGGGCGACGCCTGCGTTGCAGCCTCGTCATCAAGATTTGTTGGGAGTGAAATGAATGTCCTTCTATGCTGACCCGGGCAATGCTGACGCGGATCGGCGCGCGAAGAGCCTCGTATCCTTCGAGTTTTTCCCTCCCAAAAACGAGGAGATGGAGGAATCTCTCTGGCGTTCGATCACCAGGCTTGCGCCGCTCAATCCTGAGTTTGTGTCGGTGACCTATGGCGCGGGTGGTTCCACGCGGGAGCGCACCCATGCCACTGTCAAGCGCATCAAGCAGGAAACACGGCTTGAACCCGCAGCACATCTGACATGCGTTGGCGCCTCGAAGGCGGAAATCGATCGGGTCATCCGCGATTATCAGGCGGTCGGCATCAAGCACATTGTCGCGTTGCGTGGCGACATGCCGGAGCTTGGAGCCCCTTATCAGCCGCATCCGCAAGGCTATCAGTCGACGCCTGAATTGATCGAGGGCATTCGCAAGATTGGCGATTTCGAGATCAGCGTCAGCGCTTATCCCGAAGGCCATCCTGAATCGGTTTCGATCCAGGCCGATATCGAGCTGCTCAAGCGCAAGATTGATGCCGGTGCAACGCGCGCGATCACACAATTTGTTTTTGATACCGAAAGACATTTCCGGTTCCTCGAAATGACAGGCAAGGCCGGCATTGAAGTGCCGATCGTGCCGGGCATCATGCCGACAACGAACTTCAAGGGCATCAAGCGCATGGCCGCACGCTGCGGCGCCAGTGTGCCGGCCTGGCTTGAGAGTTACTATGTCGGTCTCGATGATGAGCTGGAAACGCGCAAGCTCATCGCGGCCTATGTCGCGGCGGAACAAGTCAACCGCCTGCGCGATTACGGCTATGACCGGTTTCATTTTTACACACTCAATCAGGCTGATCTGACTTTCGCCATTTGCCATGTATTGGGTTTGCGGCCACAGGCAGCGCTGGCGTCAGCGCAAGTCTGAGGTCTGAAAGGACATATGATGACCAGAGAAGAACGCATCGCGACGCTGCATGAGCTGATCAAAAGCCATGTGCTGGTGCTTGATGGCGCCATGGGCACCATGATTCAGGGTTACAAACTCACGGAAGCCGATTTCCGCGGTGAGCGCCTGAAAAATCATACGCATGATGTGAAGGGCGACAATGAACTCATTTCGATTGTGCGTCCCGACATACTGCTCGACATTCATCTGCAGTATTATCGTGCGGGAGCAGATTTTGCCGAGACGAATACATTCAGCGCGACACGAATTGCGCAGGCTGATTATCATCTCGAAGATCTTGCCTATGAAATGAATGTCGAAAGCGCCCGCGTGGCGCGCAAGGCAGCCGATATTGCCGAGAGTGAAACGCCTGGCCGCGTGTGCTTTGTCGCGGGCGTGCTCGGGCCTACCAATCGTACCGCATCGATTTCGCCGCTCGTCAACGATCCCGGTTTCCGCAATGTCAGTTTTGACGAACTGCGCGAGGCCTATAAGGAGGCGACACGGGGTCTGATTGAAGGCGGCGCCGACACCATTCTCGTCGAGACGATATTCGATACGCTCAACGCCAAGGCGGCGCTTTTTGCGGTTGATGAAGTTTTTGAGGAAATGGGCATTGTCTTGCCGATCATGATTTCGGGTACCATCACCGATATGTCAGGCCGATTGCTGTCTGGTCAGACACCGGAAGCCTTCTGGAACTCGCTCAAGCATGTCAAGCCATTCTCGATTGGCCTGAACTGCGCCCTGGGCGCCAAGGAAATGCGTCCGCATATCGATACGCTGTCGCGCGTAGCGGATGTGAATGTGAGCGCGCATCCCAATGCGGGCCTGCCCAATGAGATGGGTGAATATGACCAGAGCCCGGAACATATGGCGGATCTCGTGGGTGAGTTTGCCGGATCGGGACTCGTCAATATTGTTGGCGGGTGCTGTGGCACGACGCCTGCACATATTGAAGCGATTGCCAAAGCGGTCAAAACCAGCAAGCCGCGGGTCGCGCCCGAGATTGAGCCAAAGCTTCGCCTCTCAGGACTTGAAGCTTTCACGGCGGGCTGAGTTTCCTTGCCGGAAGCGGCAGCATGTTTCAGGAATTAGAAGACTATGACCAAGGCCACTGCCAATTTCATCAATGTGGGCGAGCGCACGAATGTCACGGGCTCGGCACGTTTTCGCAAGCTCATCACCGAGGGGCGCTATGACGAGGCGCTTGTCGTTGCCCGCCAGCAGGTGGAAAGCGGCGCGCAGATGATCGACGTCAATATGGATGAGGGGATGCTCGATTCCGAAGCGGCGATGGTCAGGTTTCTGAACCTGATGGCGGCGGAGCCTGACATTTCGCGTGTGCCGGTGATGATCGACAGCTCGAAGTGGAGCGTCATCGAGGCGGGCCTGAAATGCGTGCAGGGTAAATCGGTGGTCAATTCCATCAGCCTCAAGGAAGGCGAGGCGGCCTTTCTGGAACATGCGCGCAAAGTCAGGCGTTATGGTGCGGCGGCCGTTGTCATGGCGTTTGACGAAGTGGGGCAGGCGGATATAGCGGATCGCAAAGTCGAGATTTGTGAACGCGCCTATAAACTTCTGACGGAGCAGGTCGGCTTTCCGCCGGAAGATATCATTTTCGATCCGAATATCTTTGCCGTCGCGACCGGCATTGAGGAGCACAACAATTACGGCGTTGAATTCATCGAAGCGACAAGGCGCATCAAGCAGCTTCTGCCTTATGCACATGTCTCTGGCGGCGTTTCAAATGTGTCGTTCTCGTTTCGCGGCAATGAGCCGGTGCGCGAGGCGATGCATTCGGTATTTCTCTATCATGCCATTCAGGCGGGCATGGATATGGGCATCGTCAATGCCGGACAGCTTGCCATTTATGACGAGATCGAGCCGGAGCTGCGTGAGCGTGTCGAGGATGTGATCCTCAATCGTCGTCCCGACGCGACAGAGCGCCTGCTTGAGATTGCAGAGCGCTACAAGGGCGAAGCGGGCAAGAAGCAGGAGGAGGACCTCTCCTGGCGTCAGATGCCGGTCAAGGAACGCCTTACTCATGCGCTCGTCAAAGGCATCAATGCCTTTATTGAAATTGACGTGGAAGAGGCCCGTGAGCAGGCCGAACGCCCCTTGCATGTGATCGAAGGGCCGCTGATGGATGGCATGAATGTCGTCGGCGATCTTTTTGGCGCGGGCAAGATGTTTTTGCCGCAAGTCGTCAAAAGTGCGCGCGTGATGAAGCAGGCCGTTGCCTATTTGCTGCCATATATGGAAGAAGAAAAACGCCTGACAGGCGCGACGCAGAAGGAAGCGGCTGCGACCATTCTCATGGCGACGGTCAAGGGCGATGTGCATGATATTGGCAAGAACATTGTCGGTGTTGTGCTTCAGTGCAATAATTTCGAGGTGATCGACCTTGGCGTCATGGTGCCGGCGCAAAAGATCCTTGATGTCGCGCGTGAAAAGAACGTCGATATCATTGGTCTTTCCGGCCTCATCACGCCGAGCCTTGACGAGATGTGCCATGTCGCGGCTGAAATGGAGCGGCAGGGTTTTGACATTCCCTTGATGATTGGCGGTGCCACGACGAGCCGCATTCATACGGCCGTCAAGATCAACCCGAACTACAAGAAAGGTCAGGCGATCTATGTGACGGATGCAAGCCGTGCTGTTGGTGTGGCCTCGCAGCTCACGGCAGAAGGCGGTCGGGAGACTTATGTCGCGGAGATCAAGGCGGAATATGCCAGGATGGCAGCAGCGCATGCCAATTCACGCGCGCAGGAAGTACGTGAGACGCTGGCTGGCGCTCGTGCCAATCGTCTCAAGATCGACTGGACCGATTATGCACCCGTCAAGCCGAGCTTCCTTGGCACGAAGGTGTTTGACGATTATCCGATTGCCGATCTCGTGCCCTATATCGACTGGACGCCCTTTTTTGCGACCTGGGAACTTGCCGGGCAATATCCGATGATCCTGCAGGATCAAAAGGTCGGTGAAGCAGCGCGCGGTCTCTTCGCCGATGCGCAAGAGATGCTCAAGCAGATGGTCGAGGAAAAGTGGCTCAAGGCGCGTGCCGTGATCGGTTTCTGGCGGGCCAATCAGGTGGCGTGCGACGACATTGCGCTTTATGCCGATGATGAACGCCGCGAAACCATCGCCCTTCTTCATTCATTGCGTCAGCAGATGAAGCGCAAGAATTCCGACCGGGCCAATATGGCGCTGGCTGATTTCGTCGCGCCCAGGGAAAGCGGCATTGAAGACTATGTCGGCGGCTTTGCCGTCTCGACCGGCTTTGGTGAAGATGAAGTGGCCAAACGCTTTGAAGAAAAGAACGATGATTATCGCGCCATTCTCTCAAAGGCATTGGCGGATCGTCTGGCCGAAGCCTTTGCCGAGCATATGCATGCGCGGGTGCGGCGTGAATTCTGGGGTTATGCCAGAGACGAGACGCTCAGCAACGAGCAGTTGATCGCGGAAGCCTATCAGGGCATTCGCCCGGCGCCGGGCTATCCGGCCCAGCCTGACCATACCGAGAAAAAGACCTTGTTCACGCTTCTCGATGCCGAGAAGGCTGTCGGCATCAAGCTGACCGAGAGCTATGCCATGTGGCCGGGCGCGGCGGTCAGCGGCTTTTATTTCAGCCATCCCCGGGCGGAATATTTCGGTGTTGGCCGTATCGAGCGCGATCAGGTGGTGGATTATGCGCGGCGCAAGGGCATGAGCCTTGCCGAGTGCGAGCGCTGGCTGGCTCCGATCCTCAACTACACGCCGGGTGCAGAAGAAGCGGCGGCCTGAGCGCTCACCCTGAAACAATCAGGGCGCGTTCCTTGCGGAGCGCGCCCTTCATGGGGGTCGATGACCGGTCGGAGACCGGTTGTGTGTGCGGACGTGCTTCAGATCAAACCAACCGTGATGGCGCCAACATAAAGAAATGCGAGCCCCGTAACGACGTAGCCGACTTTTGCGGTAAAGGTCATTTGTGCCTCCCTCAATCCGCAGGTCCTGATGTGACTCTGGCAGGCTCTCGATCCGGTGCAAGCGGATTTGCCGTTGAGGTCAAAGGGTCACAATGTGGCATTCCTGCATGAGTGCTAAGGCTATGTAGTTCCGCGCTTTTTTCGAAACCGGTGCATCAGAAACGCTGTGGATAAGCTGTTTCAGAATGGTTCTGAAATGTCTGATCCACGATTCGATGACATTTCACATCCTGTCCGGGCTATTTGGGGCCAAACCCGCCGCCGCCCGGCGTTTTGATGATTATAGCCTCTCCGGGCTGCAATTCAGCTTGATCAGCCCCCGGACGATTTTCGAGCCTGCCATCAAGGCGTCTGATGGCGTTTTCGCCCGGTTGGGCATCCTCGCCGCCCATCAGGCCAAAGGGTTTCGTGCGGCGACGTGTCGAGAGCAGCGAGACAGACATGGCTTCCCGGAAACGGATGGTGCGTGAAACGCCATCGCCACCATGATGCCTGCCTGCGCCGCCTGAGCCTTTTCTGATGCTGAAATCCTCGAGCACAACAGGAAAGCGCCATTCCAGCACTTCGGGATCCGTCAGGCGTGAATTGGTCATGTGGGTTTGAACGGCGTCGGCCCCGTCAAAATCGCGGCCTGCTCCGGCGCCACCGCAGATGGTTTCGTAATATTGGAGCCGTGCATTGCCGAAGGTGAGATTGTTCATGGTGCCTTGCGCGGCCGCCATGACGCCGAAGGCGGCGAAGAGCGCGTCCGTGATTGCCTGACTGGTCTCGACATTGCCGCCGACAACGGCGGCGGGATAGCGGGGGCTGAGCATCGAGTCCTCGGGGATGATAATGGTGAGGGGTTTCAGGCAGCCCTCATTGAGCGGAATATCATCATCCACCATGCAACGGAAAACATAGAGAACGGCGGCGCGGGCGACAGCAGAGGGCGCATTGAGGTTTGTGGTGCGTTGTGCGCTTGTGCCAGTGAAATCAATCGTTGCATCGCGCGTGGCGTGGTCGATGGTGACTGACACGCATATACGCGCCCCATCGTCCATTTCCACTTCGAAGTCTGCGTCCTGCAATGTCGCAATCACGCGGCGGACATGTTCTTCGGCATTATCCTGGACATGCGCCATATAGGCTTCGACGACATCAAGGCCATAGCTTGCCACGATTTTGCGAAGTTCCTGCGCGCCTTTTTCGCAGGCGGCGATCTGCGCGCTCAGGTCAGCCAGATTCTGGTCAGGATTTCGTGACGGGTAGGGGCCTTGCGTGAGGCATTCGCGCATGTCGGCTTCGCGCAAAATACCTGCTGCAACAAGTTTGAAATTATCAATCAGCACGCCTTCTTCTTCGACATGACGCGAGTGCGCCGGCATGGAGCCGGGCGAGATGCCGCCAATATCGGCATGGTGACCGCGGGCTGCGACATAGAAGAGGCGTTGCTTGCCGGTGTCGTCATAGACCGGGGCAATGACGGTGACATCAGGCAGATGTGTGCCGCCATTATATGGCGCATTCAGAACATAAACGTCGCCGGGCGCCATGTCCGGATTTTGGTCGATGATGGTGCGTACGCTTGCGCCCATGGAGCCCAGATGCACCGGCATGTGCGGGGCATTGGCGACAAGGCCGCCATCACGGTCGAAAATCGCGCAGGAGAAATCAAGCCGCTCCTTGATATTGACCGAGTAGGCCGTCTTTTCGAGTGTGAAGCCCATTTGCTCGGCGATTGACATGAAAAGCGCATTGAAGATTTCGAGCATGACGGGATCGGCCTTTGTGCCGACCGCCGTGTTGCGGGTCTGGGGTGCTGTCTGGCGCAGGACGATGTGGTTATGCGCCGTCAGGTCAGCTTGCCAGCCAGGTTCAACGACTATGGTCTGGTTCGGCTCGATGATGAGCGCTGGGCCGGCGATGCGGTGTCCCGGCTTGAGAGCCTCACGCATGTAAATGGGGGCTTCCTGCCATCTGCCACGACAGAAATAGTGCTCATGGGCATGGGCCGTTGCGGGGTCGCTTGTGAGTTCGAAAACGGGCTCAGCGGCAGATTGGGGGCGCGTGTCGATGGCTTCGACTTCCATGGCGTCAAGGATGATCGACTTGTCGGGATAGACGAAACCGAATTGCCGCCGATGCGCCAATTCAAAGTTCTGCAGCGCACGCTCCCTGTCGCCATCCGTGGCATCGATCATGAGAGCGGTATCGCTGCCGTCATAGCGCAAGTGCAGGATGTGATGCCATTCGATCCGATCGGGCGACACGCCTTGATCGGTAAGGATCGTGGTCGCTTCGCCGCGCAATTGGATCAGGGTCTCGTCAAGTCGGGCTTGCAGATCTGATGTGAATGGTGCCGTGACGGACTTGATACGCGAGGTAGCCAGTGTGGCCAGGCCAATGCCATAGGCGGAAAGCACGCCGGAAAGCGGATGAAAATGGATTGTCGTCATGCCCAAGGCTTCGGCCACAAGGCAGGCATGTTGGCCGCCGGCGCCGCCAAAGCAGGCCAGGGCATAGTTGGTGACATCGTGACCGCGCTGAACGGAGATTTTCTTGATGGCCTGCGCCATGTGTTCAATGGCGATGCGGATATAGCCCTCGGCGAGTTCTTCGGCGGTCTTGCCGGTCTGGACAGAAAGCGCGGCGAAGGCGCGGGTGACGGCCTGCGCATCCAGTGGTGCATTTCCCCCTGGACCGAAGACATGCGGAAAATAATCAGGCCGTAACTTTCCAAGCAGGACATTGGCATCTGTGACTGTCAGCGGACCGCCCTTGCGATAGGCGACCGGGCCCGGATTGGCGCCCGCCGAGTCAGGCCCGACACGAAGTCGCGTGCCGTCATAGGTGAGGAGCGAGCCGCCGCCAGCCGCGACGGTGTGGATTTGCATCATCGGTGCGCGGATGCGAACGCCCGCGACCTCATTGTCAAAACTGCGTTCATACGTGCCATCAAAATGGCAGACATCGGTTGAGGTTCCGCCCATATCGAAGCCGATGATGCGCTCAAATCCGGCAATGGCTGCGGTTTTGACGGCACCCACAACACCACCAGCGGGTCCGGAGAGAATGGCATCCTTGCCTTCAAAGCTGCTTGCATCTGCCAGACCGCCGGAGGATTGCATGAAACTGAGCCGTGTTGATGATGTGCCGGTTCCGAGTGCGGCGGCAACACGATCAACATAGCGACGAAGGATCGGGGAGAGATAGGCATCAACAACTGTCGTATTTCCCCTCGCGACAAATTTCATCAGCGGACTGACTTCATGGCTAAGGGAAATGCGGGTGAAACCGATGTCCCGGGCAATTGTCGCGGCAGCGGATTCATGTGCAGGATGGCGATATCCATGCATGAAGCAGATGGCGACGGCACGAAGGCCGGCGTCATAGGCTGATTGCAGGATGTTGCGTGTTTCGGCGGCGTTGAAGGGGATCAACACCTCGCCCGTCGCACTCAGCCGTTCGCTGACCTCGGCAACCCGATCATATAGCGGGGCAGGTTTTTCAATTTTCAGGCGAAAGAGGTGCGGACGGTTCTGGTAACCAATGGTGAGCGCGTCGGCAAAACCACGGGTTGTGAGGAACAGGGTCGGGTCTCCCTTGCGTTCCAGCAGCGCATTGGTCGCAACGGTGGTTCCCATTTTGACGGCAGCAATAAGCCCATCAGGTATGGGGGCTTCTGAGGCCACACCGAGAAAGCTGCGGATGGCGTGAAGGGCGGCATCTTCATAGAGTTCGGGATTTTCCGAAAGCAGCTTGCGGACACGCAATTGCCCATCCGGTGCCCTGGCGACTATGTCGGTAAAGGTGCCGCCACGGTCGATCCAGAAGTCCCAACGCCCCTGATTATTTGCCGAAACACTCATCCAGGCAGACTGTCATAAAGGGGCAAGTACGGAAACCGGCTTAAACAGGGGCGGGGTCATGCATTCCTGCATCGCTATGCCACGCTTTTGTGAGGTGCGAGGGCATTTGAATCGCATTAATCTGGCGCCATGTCGATCTGGGGAAAGATAACTGGCGCCGGTGTCGGACTCGCTGTCGGTGGCCCGTTGGGCGCGCTGATAGGCGCGGTCGCGGGTCATATTGTCATCGATCGCGTGGCCCAGGACGACGATGTGGTTTTTACCATCGCATTGATCGCGCTTTCGGCCAAGATGGCCAGGGCGGATGGTGAGGTGAGCGATTCCGAAATCGAGGCATTCGAGCAGATATTTCGTGTGCCACCGGGCGAGCGGCGCAATGTCGAACGGGTCTATCGCATTGCGCAGCAGGATGTTGCCGGGTTTGAAGCCTATGCAGCGCAGGTGGCGCGCATCTATCGCGGCAAGCCTGCCGTGCTCGAAGATGTGATTGACGCCTTGTTCCACATCGCCAAGGCGGATGGGCATGTGCACCCGGCGGAGCTGGATTATATGCGCATTGTCGCGGATATTTTCGGTTTCTCGGAAATCGAATTTGCCCGCATTCGCGCCAGCCATCTGGGACCGGACAGGGCCGATCCCTATCTCGTGCTCGGCATTTCCCCCGACATTTCCGACGAGGACCTGAAAAAAGCCTATCGGCGTTTGCTGCGCGAAAATCACCCCGACATGCTGATGGCGCGCGGTGTTCCGGAAGAACTTCTGGCCATCGCCACAGAGAAAGTTGCCGCGATCAATGTTGCTTATGAACGCATTTTGAAGACGCGGGGCATTGACAGGCCGCTTCCTGACGTCAGGGACTAGTCGCGGCTTGTGTCATGGGATAACAAGTGGGGGGGCACGCAGGCGGAACCGGCGCTGTGGCCCGTTCCCTTGGGGGCCACAGCAATCCGGACTGGCCCCTTCATGACCCCCGTGCATCTCGCCTTTATGGTCCTCATCAACCTCATTTGGGGGTTTGCTCTGGTCGCGGCCAAAGTGTCGCTTGAGCATTTTCCGCCGCTGCTCTTTGCAGCGCTGCGCTTCACGCTGATTGTGCTGGTGCTGTTTCCCTATCTCAAAATCCACAGGGGCAAGATGCGCGATGTCATCATCATTGCGCTTTGTGCCGGTCCCATCGGGTTTGGTTTTTTCTTTGCCGGTCTTGCCGTCTCCAATGCATCGGTGACGGCTGTCATCGGGCAGCTGGGCGTGCCGATCGTGACCATTTTGTCGGTCGTGTTCCTCGGCGAAGTCATCGGCTGGAAACGTGGCATTGGCATCGCGCTTGCTTTTCTCGGCGTCATGATCATCAGCTTTGATCCAACCGTCTTTCATTTCATCAACGGCATCATCCTTATCGTCATGTCGTCGCTGGTTGGTTCAGTAGGAACGATTTTCCAGCGCCGTATCAGGAATGTCGGTGTTTTTGAAATGCAGGCCTGGGTGGCAGTGGCTGCGGCCCCGATCATGATTTTGGCCTCGCTGGCGCTTGAGAACCACCAGTGGGAAACCATTCAAACGGCGAGCTGGCTTAACTGGGCAGGGATCTTTTATGTCGCCTTTGCGTCCAGTCTCGTCGGCCATGCGGGTATCTATTATCTGTTGCAGCGCTATGAGGTGACGCAGACGGCCCCCCTGACCCTGCTTGCACCGATCTTCACGGTCTTTTTTGCGGTGACCTTGATTGGCGAACATCTCAGCATGCGCATGATTATCGGGGCGCTCGTCGCCTTGTCTGGTGTGTTGATCGTTTCGATCCGAGAGAAGAAGATTGTTGATACTGGCCCCTGACGTAGCATGATCGACGCATGAGCATGATCGAACGACCATCCCCCAATTTTGATGCGCGGCCTGACAATGTCGGGATCGATATTCTGCTGCTGCATTATACCGGCATGGCGAGCGGGCCGGCCGCGATTGACCGTCTCTGCGATAGCGCCTCCAAAGTCTCATCGCATTATGTGGTTGAGACGGATGGACGTGTCTTCCGACTGGTGCGGGAAGACATGCGCGCCTGGCATGCGGGCGTTTCAAGCTGGATGGGCGCCACCGACATCAATGCGCGCTCCATTGGCATCGAGATCGTCAATGGTGGACATGATTTCGGGTCGCCAGCCTATCCGCCTGCCCAAATGTCTGCGGTCACCTCGCTATGCCGCGCCCTTCTCGCGCGCCATCCGATCAAGCCCGCACGCGTGCTTGGTCATAGCGATGTCGCGCCCGCGCGCAAGGCTGATCCAGGGGAATGGTTTGACTGGCGCGGATTGTCGCTCGCCGGTGTCGGCCTTTGGGTTGAACCCGAAGAATTGATTGATGGTCCGGCGCTCAGGCTTGGTGATCGCGGTGATCCGGTGGCCGAGTTGCAGTTTCAACTTGGCAGCTATGGCTATGGCATCGAGGTGCTGGGTCGATTTGATGAGCTGACGCAGCAGGTTGTGACCGCCTTTCAGCGGCATTTCCGGCCTGCCCGTGTCGATGGGGTGGCAGACCTCTCGACCGTTTTGACGTTGCAGAAACTGTTGGCCGCCGCGCGCGCCTGACGGCTTCGACCTTGATCAGGATGGTGCCGGGGATGCTGACGGGATCGGGCACATCCTCATAACGCAGTATGCCGGGTGCGCCAGTCTCGTGATAGACCGCTGCCTTCATGGCCTATCTCCCTGATTTTATTGTAAATCACGATTTTCCGGTCCGGCATATGTCGGGATGACAGGCGGCATCTGCAAGGCCAGCTTGACCGTGATGGCAAAAGACCCCTAAGTCCAATCCGTCAGATGGCCGGATGGTCGCCGTGTCGCTCTCGCGAGAAACATGGAGGAAAGTCCGGGCTCCACGGAAATACGGTGCCGGATAACGTCCGGCGGGGGCGACCCCAGGGAAAGTGCCACAGAAAGCAAACCGCCTGTCTCGGGCCTCGGCTCGCAGGTAAGGGTGAAAGGGTGCGGTAAGAGCGCACCGCGCAACTGGTAACAGGAGCGGCACGGCAAACCCCACCGGGAGCAAGACCGAATAGGGGTGACATGTCCGGCTTGCCGGACAGCCCGTTTCCGGGCCGTCACCCGGGTTGGTTGCATGAGGCGTCTGGTAACAGGCGTCCCAGATGAATGGCCATCATCCGCTCAGGCGGATACAGAACCCGGCTTACAGGCCATCTGACATTTTCACCCGACATTCTGGCATTCGCCTTCTTCCAGGTCGCGTCAGGCCATGGGATGAGGTGGGTTATCCTCAAATGTTTTACTTTTGTTCTCAAGTATTGGGTCGTTACGGCACAGGCTAAGTGCCTAGTAAAACCACAAAAACCCCGCGAAAATACTAGGATTTCCCATTGACGACCCATACAGTGGCGTGGTATCCCATAAAATCCCGGAAATCATTCTGGACGCAGTGCTTTGCGGGCCGATGTCACCGGATCAGGGGTTCTCGCTGCGGGGTTTGGCGGGCGCTCAACAGGGGAAGCCGATGGAGTCCTTCAGGGGGCGTTTCACAAACAAGATCGACGCGAAGGGCCGGGTCTCCGTGCCCGCCAAGTTTCGCTCGGTCGCAACGGCCCAGGGGCTGTCGGGTGTGATCTGCTTTCCATCGATCGGGGGACAGGTCATCGAAGGCTGTGGTCCTGCCTTTTCACAAATCATCGATGACATGCTTGAGCGGCTTGATCCGTTTTCGCTGGAGCGTGACATGCTGGCTTCCGTGCTCATCGGTTCGAGCATGGAGTTGATGTTTGATGCGGATGGCCGTGTCGTGCTGCCGGAAGAACTGCGCGACCACGCAGGCATCAAGGACGAGGCAACATTTATTGGCCTGGGTCAGAAGTTCCAGATCTGGGAGCCCAAGGCGGGTGCCGCTTTCTTTGCCGAGGCGCTGGCCAAGGCGCGGGCGCATGGCGACTTGCTGAAGTCGCCGCTGGCGCTGGGCGGCGGGGGCGGCAAATGATGGAAACGGTTCAGGCGCCTCACATTCCGGTCATGCTTGACGAGGTGCTTGAAGCGCTTCAGCCCAAGGATGGCGGCGTTTATGTCGATGGCACCTTTGGCGCTGGTGGCTATACGCGCGCCATACTGGCTGCGGCGGACTGCGCCGTTCTCGCCATTGATCGCGATCCATCCGCCATCCTGCGCGGCCGTCATCTGGTCTCGGAGTCTGGCGGGCGCCTGACGCTGATTGAAGGTTGCTTCGGTGACATGCTGGGCCTTGTCAGCACCTTGCTGGAGGAGATGGGGCGCTCAGGCGTTGACGGTGTGGTGTTCGATGTCGGCGTGTCATCCATGCAGATCGATCAGGCTGAGCGCGGATTCTCCTTTCAGAAGGATGGTCCGCTCGACATGCGCATGAGCGGGCAGGGCCTCTCGGCGGCTGATGTCGTCAATGATTTCGACGAGGCTGATCTTGCGCGCATCATCGCTGTCTATGGCGAGGAAAAGCGCGCGCGTGCCGTGGCGCGAGCCATCGTTGCCGCGCGTGAGGCGGCGCGGATTGAGCGCACGCTGACGCTGGCCGATATTGTTGAGGGTGTCATTCATCGTCGCCCGCAAGACAAGATTCACCCCGCCACACGGACATTTCAGGCGCTGCGCATTTTCGTCAATGACGAGCTTGGTGAGCTGGCGCGCGGCCTTTCTGCGGCCGAGCATTTGCTGAGCGAGGGTGGCCGCCTGGCTGTAGTCACGTTTCACTCGCTCGAAGATCGCGTTGTGAAGCGTTTTCTGACGGCACGTACCGGTCGCGGTGCGCGCGCCAATCGCTACATGCCGGAGCGTGACGAAGCCGTGCCATCCTTTCGGGAAATCGAGCACAAGGCGCGTCGCGCGGCAGACAGCGAAATTGATCTCAATCCGCGTTCGCGATCGGCCAGGCTGCGGCTGGCGGAACGCACGGCTGCGATGCCTTTGCCGCTTGATCTGGCGGGCCTTGGCATGCGTCGCGTCCCCTCACTGGATGGGGGGATTGTCTGATGCGGTTTTTCAATCTCATTCTGGTCGTCGCGATCATCGGCCTGTCTGTCCTTCTTTACGACATCAAGTATCGCGCGGAACTGGCCGATAAGCAGGCCGACAAACTCGAACGCAACATTGCCGAGGAGCAGGAAGGCATTCGGGTTTTGCGCGCGGAGTGGAGCTATCTCAATCAGCCTGAACGGTTGCAGGAACTGGCAACGCGCTACACCCATTTGAAGACGCTGGCACCGGTTCAGATCAGCAACTTTGATGCGGTTCCCATGCCACGCCGCAATGATGAATTTTATGCGCCTGCCGGTCGTGAGCCACTGGGTGGATATGCGGGTCTGACACCGCGGGATCTTGGCAAGCCGGGGAGCAGCGTGCAATGATCGGTCGTCATGCTCCTTCAACTCCCCATCCGCGCATGGTGCCTGCGGGATACGATGCGATAGCCAAACCGCGCACGCGTTTGATGCGCGAGGCGCAGGAGCCGCGTTCACCTAGCGAGCGCCGGATTTTTCTTGCCCTCACCATGTTTGCCGCATGTTTCGCGCTGATCGCGGCGCGGCTGGTGGAACTTGCCATTGTCGGGTCGGATCGCGGCGCACGCGTGGCGTCGGCTGATGTTATCGAACCCATTCATCGCCCCGATATTGTTGATCGCAACGGTCAAGTCATGGCGACTGACATTGCCACTGCCTCGCTTTATGCCGATGCCCGCAATGTTATTGATCCTGCCGAGACGGCGCGTCAGCTTGCGACCGTGTTGCCGGATCTCAATGTTGAGGATGTCGCGGCCAAGCTCGAAACCGGCAAGGCCTTTGTCTGGATTCGGCGCGATCTGACGCCGAAGCAGCAATATGCCGTGCATTATCTCGGCTTGCCCGGACTTAACTTCCGCGATGAGCAGAAGCGTGTTTATCCCAATGGCGCCACGGCGGCCAATATTCTGGGTACGGTTGATCTCGATAATCGCGGGACTGCCGGCATGGAGCGATATCTCGACCGTTCTGTTGGTCATGCGAGTGCTGAGGCAAGGCCGAAGTTTGATCAGTCGAGTGCGAGCCTGCTGTCGATTGATCTCAATGTGCAGCATGCGCTGCGCGATGAACTTTTCAAGGCGATGGGCGAGTTCAAGGCCAAGGCGGCGGTTGGCGTTATTCTGGATGTGCATACCGGCGAAGTGATGGCCCTGACTTCGTTGCCGGATTTTGATCCCAATGATCCGATGGCGTCGGATGAGAATTCACGCTTCAATCGCGCAACGCTTGGCGTTTATGAACTTGGCTCGGTCTTCAAGGCGGTGACGCTCGCCGCCGCGCTCGACAGTGGCAAGGTTGGTCTTGAGCAGAAGTTTGATGCAACGCAGCCGCTGCATGTGGCGCGATTTACGATCCATGATTATCACGCAGAAAACCGCTGGCTTTCGCTGCCGGAGGTTTTCATTCATTCATCCAATATCGGTACGGCCAAGATTGCCCTGACGCTGGGTGGCGACCTGCATCGCGATTACCTGCGCCGCTTCGGATTGCTTGATCGCATGGCGATGGAGCTGCCGGAATCCGGTACGCCGCTCGTGCCCGCACAATGGACCGATCTTGCCACGATTACGACCTCATATGGTCACGGCATCGCCGTAACACCCCTGCAAGTTACGGCGGCCATGGCGGCAATCGTCAATGGCGGCACCAGGGTCGCGCCCACTTTTCTGCGCAATGTGCAGCCTGGGTCCGGGGAGCGTCTCGTTTCGGAAGATGTCAGCATGAAAATGCGAGGGCTGTTGCGCCTTGTTGTCATGGAAGGCACCGGCAAGAAGGCCGATGTGCCCGGCTATCCGGTTATGGGCAAGACGGGCACGGCGAACAAGCCCTATCACGGCGGCTATTCGCAAACCAAGCTCATCACCTCTTTCATCAGCGCCTTTCCGGCCAATGACCCGCGCTACAGCATGATCATCATGTTTGATGAGCCGCAGGGCACGAAGGCGACCTACGGATTTGCAACGGCTGGCTGGAATGCGGCCCCTGTTACGGCGCGTGTCGTGTCGCGTGTTGCGCCGCTGCTTGGGCTTCAGCCGGTGGCGGAGCCGGAGTTGGATGCCCCCGTGCGCCAGGCAAAACTTGTGTCATATGAATTGGTTACTGGTGAGTGAGAAAGCCAGTCTGAATGTTGGGTAACATGAAACTTGCGGCATTGATCGGGTCAGACCTTCCGCCTCCCCCTGAAGGGGGGATGACGGAGATTGTCGGCTTGACGGCGGATAGCCGTGAAGTTCGGCCCGGTTTTCTGTTTGCCGCATTGTCCGGCACCAGGACGGATGGCTCGGCTTACATATCGCAGGCGCTGGGCAAGGGCGCTGCGGCCTTGTTGCTTGACAAGACCGTTCATGCGGAAAACGTGAATGTGCCTGTGATTGCGGATATCAATCCACGCCGCAGGCTGGCCTTGATGGCCGCAAAATTCTATGGCACGCAGCCGCGCCTCGCGGCGGCAGTGACGGGCACGAATGGCAAGACATCTGTTGCCACCTTCATGCGCCAGATATGGACAGAGCTGGGATTGAAAGCTGCGAGCATCGGCACGCTTGGCATTTCAAGCCCCAAGGGTGACCGGCCGCTTGGTCATACGACGCCCGACCCCGTGACGCTTCAGGCAGCGATTGCCGATCTGGCGCATGAGGGGGTGACGCATCTGGCCATGGAAGCCTCCAGTCACGGGCTGGCGCAGTATCGTCTTGATGGTGTCAAGCTGCGCGCGGCGGGCTTCACCAATATCACACGCGATCATCTCGACTATCATGCGAGCTTTGATGATTATCTCTATGCCAAGCTCAGGCTCTTTGGCGAAGTGATGGCACCGGGCGGCATTGCCGTATTGAATGCGGATGCCGCTCATTTTGCCGAGTTTGAAGCGATTTGCTGGGCGCGTGGCCATCGCGTGATTTCCGTGGGCCGCAAGGGGCGCAGCATCTGTCTTGTCGCCGCCAAGCCGACGCCACGCGGGCAGCAGCTTGAAATTGTTCATGAAGGGCTGAACTACACCGTGGCATTGCCGCTGGCAGGGGCTTTTCAGGCCTCAAACGCGCTTGTTGCTGCGGGTCTGGTCGTTGCCTGTGGCGGGGAGGCTGCAAAAGTGTTTGCCGCGCTCGAAAAACTCAAAGGGGCGTCCGGGCGGCTCGAAGAAGTTGCCCATCTGACCAACGGCGCGTCGGTCTATGTCGATTATGCACATACGCCTGATGCGCTGGAAACCATCCTGCGCGCCTTGCGCCCGCATACGAGTCAAAAACTGCTTGTGGTTTTCGGGTGTGGTGGTGATCGCGATGCAGGCAAGCGCCCGATCATGGGTGACATTGCGACACGCCTGGCGGATCGCGTTTATGTGACGGACGATAATCCGCGCAGCGAAAAAGCCGAGACCATTCGTGCGGCCATTCTGGCCAGCGCGGCTGACGCCATTGAAATTGCAGATCGCGGTCTGGCCATCGAAACGGCTGTCAAGGCGCTTGGTTCGGGCGATGTGCTGGTTGTGGCGGGCAAGGGTCATGAAACCGGGCAGATCGTTGGCGACAGGGTGATCCCCTTTTCCGATCATGAGGCGATTGCTGCAGCCGTTGCCAGACGGGGGGATGCGGCATGAGCCAACCGCTCTGGACAAGTTCGCAAGTGCTTGATGTTGTCGGCGGTCACGCGCATGGCGCGGACTGGTCGGCGCGTGGCGTGTCGATTGACAGTCGCACCTTGCAGACAGGCGATCTCTTTGTCGCGATCATCGGTGAAAACTCTGATGGTCATGACTTTGTTGAAAAGGCCTTTGCAGCCGGTGCGGCGGCGGCGATTGTTTCCAGGGTCACGCCCGCGATGCAGGCGACGGGCCCTCTGGTTGTCGTGCCGGATGCGCTCGAAGCGCTCAACAAGCTCGGTCATGCGGCCAGGCATCGGGCCAAGGCCAAGATTGTTGCCGTGACCGGCAGTGTCGGTAAAACCAGCACCAAGGAAGCCTTGCTCATGCTTCTCTCGGCGCAGGGCGCAACGCATGCTTCGGCTGCGTCCTACAATAATCTCTGGGGCGTTCCCTTGTCGCTGGCGCGCATGCCAGCCGATACACAGTATGGTATTTTTGAAGTCGGCATGAACCATGCCGGTGAAATCATGCCGCTTTCCAAACTTGTCGAGCCCCATGTGGCCATGGTCACGACCGTCGAAGCCGTGCATATGGCCTTTTTTGACTCGGTTGCGGATATTGCTGACGCCAAGGGCGAAATCTTCACCGGTCTGCATGAAGGCGGTGTCGCGATCATCAATCGTGACAATCCGCAGTTTGACCGTTTGCGCGCACATGCCGAGCAGGCAGGCGCCGCACGTATCATTTCATTTGGCGAACATCCCGAAGCTGATGCACGGCTTGAAAAACTGGCGCTCAAGGAAACCTGTTCCTGTGTCTCGGCCAATATTTGTGGCGTTCCCATGACCTATAAACTTGGTGTGCCGGGGCGTCATGTGGTGATGAACAGCCTTGGCATTCTTGCCTGCATTCATGCGCTGGAAGCGGATCTGGCATTGGCCGCGCTGGCCTTTGCGCGTCTTCAGGCCCCGAAGGGGCGCGGCGCGCGGCATCTTGTTGAGGCACCGCGTCGGTCATTTGTCGTTATTGACGAAAGCTATAATGCCAATCCGGCTTCCATGCGCGCAGCACTTGCAGCGCTTGGCCAATCAGAGCCACCCAAGGGTGGGCGTCGCATTGCTGTGCTGGGTGACATGCTGGAGCTTGGCGATGAAGCCGTTGCCATGCATCGCGATCTGGCCGAGCCGATCGCTCAGGCGGGTGTAAAGCTGGTTTTCGCCGCGGGGCCGATGATGCGCGAACTCGTCAAGGCGTTGCCGAATGGCTGCAACGGCTTTCATGCCGATACATCCGATGGATTGCTTGAGGCGCTGACGAACGAGATTCGCGATGGCGATATTCTGATGATCAAGGGGTCGTTCGGTTCCCGCATGGGGCCGATCGTCGAAGCCTTGCTGTCACTTGCCGAGGATGACAGCGAGAGCATTCGTCGAAACAGAGGGGAAGGCTGATGCTTTATCATTTTCTGGCGGGCATGTCCGCTGATGTGCCGGCCCTGAATGTTTTCAGGTACATCACATTTCGCACAGGCGGCGCGATGCTGACGGCGCTTCTCATCAGCTTCATGTTTGGGCCGCATATCATCGCCATGTTGCGGGCACGGCAACGCAAAGGCCAACCCATCCGCGAAGATGGACCCAAGACACATATCATTCAGAAGCAGGGAACCCCGACCATGGGTGGTTTTCTGATCCTGTTCGGCCTGGTGATCTCGGTTCTGCTGTGGGCTGATCTCCGCAATGCCTATGTCTGGATTGTCATGTTCGTGACGCTGGGCTTTGGAGCTGTTGGGTTCGCAGATGATTATCTCAAAGTGTCAAAGATTTCGCCCAAGGGTGTACCGGGGCGCGTCAAGCTGTTCTTTGAATTCATCATCGCCATCATCGCCATGTGGCTGCTTGTCAGCGTGGCGCATGGGCCGCTTGCCACCTCACTTACATTCCCGTTCTTCAAGGGACTGGTTTTGCCACTGGGCGGATTTTTCTTTCTCTTTGGATCACTTGTGATTGTCGGATCGTCAAATGCCGTCAATCTGACAGATGGGCTTGATGGTCTCGCCATCGTGCCGGTCATGATTGCGTCGGCGAGCTTTGGCCTCATTGTGTATCTCGTCGGCAATGCCATTTTCGCCGATTACTTGCAGGTACATTTCGTGCCGGGCACAGGTGAGTTGGCGATTTTTTGCGGTGCGCTGATCGGCGCGGGTCTCGGCTTCCTCTGGTACAACGCGCCGCCCGCCATGGTGTTCATGGGTGACACGGGTTCGCTCGCGCTTGGTGGGGCGCTGGGTGCGATCTCGGTGGCGGCCAAGCATGAACTCGTGCTGGCAATTATTGGCGGTCTCTTCGTGCTTGAGGCGGTTTCGGTCATCGTGCAGGTGGCGTCATTCAAGCTCACGGGCAAGCGCGTTTTCCGCATGGCGCCGCTGCATCATCATTTTGAGCAGAAGGGATGGGCGGAGCCGACCGTCGTCATCCGCTTCTGGATCATCTCGGTCGTCCTGGCGATGATCGGTCTTGCCACGCTGAAGCTGAGGTAGGACATGATCGCCGCAACAGGTTTCAGCCATCGCAATGTTGCCGTGTTCGGACTGGGCAAGTCCGGACTGGCGACCCTGCGCTCGCTTGAAGCGGGCGGTGCCAAGGTTCTGGCCTGGGATGACTCGGCGGCGAAACGCGCCGAAGCCGAAGCGGCGGGTTTCAAACTTTCTGATTGCGACAAATGGGATTGGTCGCAGATCGCAGCGCTTGTGCTCAGCCCCGGCGTACCTTTCACGCATCCCGAACCACATCGTACAGTGAAGGCAGCTCAAGCCGCCAAAGTCGAAGTGATTGGGGATGTCGAGATTTTCCAACGCGCTTTGATGGCGAGCGGCACAGGCGCACGCATGGTCGCGATCACCGGCACCAATGGCAAGTCAACAACGACGGCGCTTATCGGCCATATGGTTCGCCGCTGCGGGGGACACGCCGAAGTCGGTGGCAATATCGGCAAGCCGGTTCTGGAGCTTGAAGAACCCAAGCCCTCCACGGTTTATGTGATCGAGGTTTCGTCCTATCAGATCGACCTTGCGCCAAGCCTCGCGCCGCAAGTTGGCCTTCTCCTCAATATCACGCCTGATCACATTGATCGTCATGGCAGTCTTGAGGGCTATGCAGCCGTCAAGGCACGGCTCTTTGACAGGCAGAGCGCCAAAGATACAGCGATCATCGGCATTGATGATGCCTATGCGACGGACATCTGCACCTCTGTTTGTGCGCGGCGCGTGGCGCGGCTTGTGCCGATCTCCGTGGGCAAGGCACTCGGCCGTGGTGTCTATGTGATTGATGGTGTGCTTTACGACAGCTCCGGCACGCAGGCGCAGAAGGTCGGCGAATTGCATGATCTCAGAACGCTGGCTGGCGCCCATAACTGGCAGAATGCCATTGCGGCTTATGCCACAGGCCGAGCCCTTGGCTATTCGCGTGAAAAGATACTGGCGTCCTTCGAGAGCTTTCCGGGTCTTGCGCATCGCATGGAAATTGTCGCCGAGCGCAATGGCGTGCGCTTTGTCAATGACAGCAAGGCGACGAATGCGGATGCCGCCTCCAAGGCGCTTGCGACCTATGACAATATTTACTGGATCATCGGCGGCAAATCGAAAGAGGGAGGCATCACGTCGCTTGCGCCTTTCTTCCCGCGCGTCCGCAAGGCTTATCTGATCGGGGCGGCGAGTGATGAATTTGCCGCGACGCTCGATGGCAAAGTCGCCTATGAGCGCTGCGAGACGCTGGCCCGCGCCACCGATGCGGCCACGCGCGATGCTGAAGCGGCTGGCGGGGCGATGCGTGTCGTGTTGCTGTCCCCCGCATGCGCGTCATTTGACCAGTTCACGAGTTTTGAAGATCGCGGCGATCAGTTTCGCAAGCAGATCGTAAAACTCGTCGCCGACCGGGGAGGGGCCGCCGCATGATCCGTCTTGCGCGCACAAACCGCAGCACGTTCGCCGAATGGTGGTGGACCGTAGACAAGCTGACCCTGCTTGGTCTGATGTGCCTGATGCTTGTCGGGGGTGTGCTTGCACTTGCGGCAAGCCCGGCGGTTGCCGCGCGCATCCATTTGCCGCCATTCCATTTTGTCTATCGTCAGCTTTTCTATTTTGTGCCCGCGCTCGCGATCATCATTGGCGTGTCGCTGTTGAATGTGCGGCAGGTGCGTCGCCTGGCGATCATCGTATTTTTCCTTTCCTTTGCCCTGATGTGTCTGACGCTGGTTTTTGGACCGGAAGTAAAAGGCGCACATCGCTGGTTGCAGCTTGGACCCTTTGCCATTCAGCCCTCCGAGTTTGTAAAGCCGTCCTTCATTGTTCTGGTGGCGTGGATGTTTGCTGAAGCGCAGCGTGTGCCGGGATTTCCGGGAACGATCATTGCTCTTGGCCTCTATGCATCTGTGGTGGCGGTGTTAGCGCTTCAGCCTGATTTTGGTCAGCTCATGCTTTTGACCATGGTGTTTGGTGCGATTTTCTTCATGGCAGGTCTTTCCTGGGCATGGATCGGATCGCTGGCAGGTGTGGCTGTTGTCGGCATTCTCAGTGCTTATATCCTGATGCCACATGTGGCGAGCCGGGTGGACCGTTTTCTCAGTCCCGAATCCGGTGACACTTATCAGATCGACCGGGCGCTTGATGCATTTCACACGGGCGGCTTTTTTGGTCGCGGACCTGGCGAAGGCGAGATCAAGCGGATTTTGCCAGACGCGCATACCGACTTCATCTATGCGGTCGCCGCAGAGGAATATGGTGTGATCGCCGGCCTTGCCATTATCGGGCTGTTCTTTTTCATCGTCATGCGAACGCTGAACCGTGTGATGGAGGAGCCGGACCTCTTCGTGCAATTTGCCGCCTGCGGGCTGACCTCTCTTTTTGGACTGCAGGCACTCATCAATATGGCGGTGAATGTCAATCTGATCCCCGCCAAGGGCATGACGTTGCCATTCATATCCTATGGTGGCTCCTCCATGCTGGCCCTGGCGTTGACGATGGGCATGTTGCTGGCGCTGACGCGTACGCGCGCCGGGTCGCATACAGCAACGTTTGCCGGAAGGAGGGCTGCATGAGCCTTTATCCGACGGGGCCGATCGTGATTGCAGCAGGTGGCACGGGCGGGCATTTGTTTCCCGGCCAGGCATTGGCGCAGGAATTGCGCCGCCGGGGCCGTCATATCGTGCTGATGACGGATGAGCGCGTGCAGCGCTTTGACCGGCTTTTCCCGGATGCTGACATCTATGCCGTGCCTTCCGCGACGCCATCAGGCAAAGGACTTGTCGGGCTGGTGCGGGCGACGCCTGCAATTCTGGCGGGCATTGCGACAGCCTTTGGCATCCTTGGGCGCGTCAAGCCTGCGGTTGTGATCGGATTTGGCGGTTATCCAACCTTGCCGCCGGTGGCTGGCGCCCTCCTGCGCGGCATTCCGACCTGCGTGCATGAACAGAATGCGGTTCTTGGCCGTGTCAACAAGCTCGTCGCGCCGCATGTGCAGGCCATTGCCTCGACCTTCGCCGCGCCAAAGTTTCTGCGTCTTAAAGATCACGGCAAGCTCGTCATAACGGGTAACCCCGTGCGTGATGCGGTGATTGCGCAAGGCAATGTTCCTTATGGGTCGCTTGAGTCAGATGCGGCGTTGCATGTTCTTGTGTTTGGCGGCAGCCAGGGCGCACGCGTGATGAGCGATGTGGTGCCGGGCGCCTTGATGCGTTTGCCCGATCATCTCAAGTCGCGTCTTCGTGTCGTTCAGCAATGTCGTCCTGAAGACATGGAGCGCGTTCGCGGCATATATGATGCGGCCGCCATCCATGTCGAACTTGAAAGTTTCTTTGACGACATGCCTGCGCGCATTGCACAGGCTCATCTCGTCATTGGCCGCTCCGGCGCTTCCACCGTGGCAGAGCTCACCGTGATCGGACGCCCCGCCATCCTCGTGCCCTTGCCGCATTCGCTGGATAATGACCAGAAGGCCAATGCCGAGAAGCTCGCCAGTGTTGGCTCGGCCTGGATGATCGAACAGAAGGACTTTACCGAAGATTTTCTCGCCGCCCGTCTCGTCACGCTTTTCTCGTCGCCCGCCATGCTGCGCGAGGCTGCACAGGCGGCGAAATCTCAGGGTCAGCCAGATGCCGTGAAGCGTCTCGCCGATCTTGTCGAATCGCTGGGCAAAGGCGATTTTCATCGTTTGCCCGGAACCGGCCAGCGCCCTGCGCTGAGCGGTTCCGACACCCCTTCTTCCGAACAGGCAGGTCAGTAATGCGTCCCGCGCCACTAGACATAGGCATCACCCATTTTGTCGGCATCGGCGGCATCGGCATGAGCGGCATTGCCGAGGTCATGCATAATCTTGGTTACAAGGTGCAAGGCAGCGATCTGTCCGATAGCGCCAATGTGAAACGCCTTCGTGATCTGGGCATCAAGGTCATGGTGGGGCAGGTGGCTGAAAATCTCGGCAAGGCGCAGGTCGTTGTCGTCTCTTCGGCCATCCGGGCGGAGAATCCCGAACTGGTTGAAGCGCGTTCGCGGTTTCTGCCTGTGGTGCGCCGGGCTGAAATGCTCGCAGAACTGATGCGCCTTAAATCCTGCGTCGCGATTGCCGGCACGCATGGCAAAACGACAACGACGTCACTCGTTGCGGCCATTCTCGATGGTGCGGGACTTGATCCGACAGTCATCAATGGCGGCATCATCAATGCCTATGGCACAAATGCGCGGCTTGGCGCGGGCGAATGGATGGTGGTCGAGGCTGATGAGTCTGACGGCACCTTCGTCAAGCTTCCGGCAACCATTGCGATTGTCACCAATATCGACCCGGAGCATCTCGACTATTACGGCGATTTTGAAAAGGCGAAGGATGCCTTTTTGACCTTCGTCGAGAATGTGCCGTTTTATGGTTGCGCCGTGATGTGCATCGACCATCCCGAAGTCCAGGCGCTGATTGGCCGTGTGCGCGATCGTCGCATCGTGACTTATGGCACGTCACCCCAGGCCGATATTCGCGCCACAAATATGCGCGTTGAGAGCGGATTGAATGTCTTTGATGTGCAGATCGCCAATCGCAAGACCGGTGCTGTGACAGACATGCCGGGCGTCAAGCTCGCGATGCATGGCAAGCACAATATGCTGAACTCGCTCGCAGCGATTGGCGTTGCGGTTCAGATGGGCGTCAAAGAGAACAAGATCCGCAAGGCGCTTGAGAGCTTTGGTGGGGTCAAGCGACGCTTCACGCCTGTCGGTGTCTGGAACGGCGTTCACCTCTATGATGATTATGGCCATCACCCGGTTGAAATTGCAGCTGTCTTGCAAGCGGCGCGCTCGGCAAGCGAGGGTCGTATCATTGCGGTCGTGCAGCCGCATCGCTATACGCGCCTGCATAATCTGTTTGATGAGTTCTGCGCCTGCTTTAACGATGCCGATGCCGTGATTGTGGCGGATGTTTACGCAGCGGGTGAAAGCCCGATTGAAGGCGCGGACAAAGATTCACTCGTCGCCGGGTTGCGCGACCATGGCCATCGCGATGTGAGCCCCCTGGAAGGACCGGATGCCTTGCCCGCGATGATTGCCGCAAAAGCCAAGCCTGGCGATCTCGTCGTGTGCCTTGGTGCTGGCAGCATCACTTATTGGGCCAATGCGCTTGCAGAGGACCTGGAAACGATTGCGCCAGCGAAAGCCGGTCTGAAAAAACCCGCGACTGTCAAGATAACCAAAGGGAAGGGCAAATGATGCCAGCGCGTATCGCCACTTCCCGCCTGATTGACCGCCTGCCACCCGTGCGCGGCGAGCTGATCGCGGATGCGCCGCTTGCGCCTTATACGTGGCTGCGTGTGGGAGGGCCGGCGGAAGTCTTGTTCAAACCCGCCGATGCCGATGATCTGGCAGCTCTCCTTGCGGCCCTGCCGACAGATGTACCTGTCACGGTGATCGGGGTGGGCTCCAATTTGCTGGTGCGGGATGGTGGCGTGCGCGGCCTTGTCATTCGTCTCGGCAAGGCCTTCATGAATATCTCGATTGAAGCGAATAATCGTGTTCGCGCGGGAACGGCGGCGCTTGACGTGGCTGTTGCGCGTGTTGCCCAGGACGCTGGCATTACCGGACTTGAGTTTTATCGCGGCATACCCGGTTCGATCGGCGGTGCGTTGCGCATGAATGGCGGCGCTTATGGCGGCGAAACGAAAGACATACTTGTCGAGGTGAAAGCCGTCGATCGTCGTGGTAGCCGCCATGTGCTCAAGCTTGCCGACATGCAATACAGCTATCGTCATTGCGGCGCGTCTGAATGCCTGATCTTCACGGAAGCTCTGTTTCAGGGCCGGGCCGGCGATCCCGTCGAAATCCTCAAGCGCATGGATGAAATCACAGCGAGCCGCGAGGCGACGCAACCCATTCGCACGCGCACGGGCGGTTCGACCTTCAAAAATCCGGAAGGCCACAAGTCATGGCAGTTGATTGATGCGGCCGGTTGCCGTGGCCTCAAGCGTGGCGGTGCGCAGATGTCGGAGCTGCATTGCAATTTTCTGCTCAATGTCGCTGACGCGACGGCGACCGATATTGAGGATCTGGGCGAGGAAGTTCGCGCCCGTGTGAAAGCGACGAGTGGCGTAACGCTTGAGTGGGAAATCAAGCGCATCGGGGAGAGAACATGATGAGTGCAAAGCATGTGGCCGTGCTGAAAGGCGGGTGGTCTCCAGAGCGCGAAGTGAGTCTGGTTTCCGGCAAGGGCTGTGCGGAGGCGCTGCGTCAGCATGGCTATCGCGTCACGGAAATCGACGCGGGCCGCGATCTTGCCGATGAGCTTTTGAAGCTGAAGCCGGATGTCGCTTTTAATGCCTTGCATGGTCGCTGGGGCGAGGATGGCTGCGTACAAGGTATGCTGGAAATACTCAATATTCCGTATACGCATTCCGGTGTTCTTGCATCATCTCTGGCCATGCACAAGGAGCGCGCCAAAGCGATGTTCCGCGCCGCAGGTCTGCCGGTTGCCGAAAGTGTTGTCGTACCGCGCGAGACAGCCGCTCTTGGCCATGTCATGGAACCGCCTTACGTGATCAAGCCTGTCAATCAGGGTTCATCGGTTGGTGTCTTCATTGTGCGCGCCGGTGAGAATCGTCCACCCGTTGAGCTCACATCATCCGAATGGAATCTCGGTGATGAGGTGATGGCGGAGCGTTATATCGCTGGCCGCGAACTCACCTGTGCGGTGATGGGCGAAGAAATGCTTGGCGTCACAGAGATCATCGCCAATACGGCATTCTACGATTATGACGCGAAATATGCCGTGGGTGGGTCACGCCATGTTGTCCCAGCCCAGATTGACGCCGATCTCTATGTCGAAATTCAGCGGGTCACACGGGCTGCCCATAAAGCCCTTGGCTGCCGTGGCGTTTCGCGCGCCGATTTCCGTTATGACGACACGCGTGGTGGCAAGGGCGAACTCATTCTGCTCGAAGTCAACACGCAACCGGGCATGACACCCACATCGCTTGTGCCGGAACTCGCCGGACTTGCCGGTTACAGCTATGGCGAATTGGTCAGCTGGATGGTGGAGGACGCCTCATGCGACAGATGAAATCAAAAGCCACGCCTTCGCGGACAGGTGTTCGCGCCGTCAGCGCCAAAAAAGTTCACAAGCGTCCTCACGCACAGAAAACGGGCAAGTCACATTCACTGGCTGAGCGGCGCGCGATGGCGCGACGTGACCGCCCCAATAGCGTCCTTGGCCGTATCCTTTATGATTTGAAGCAGGGCGACTTTCCGATGCGGCCCTTCACGGCGGGCGCGATGGCTCTGATCGCCGGTGTGGTTGTCTATGGACTGGTGGTTGGTGGCCATGTGGCGAGCGCCGGACAGAGCGTTGTTGACCAGACCAATCATCTGCTCGCGCTTTCCGGATTCAACGTGCAGCAGGTAACGGTCAAGGGCCGTTCGCATGCGGATAGTCAGGCATTGCTGGCAGCGCTTGATATTGAGCGCGGTGACTCGATCATGGGATTTGACACCGAAGCCGCGCGTCAGCGGGTCGAGCAGGTTGATTGGGTGGAGCGGGCAACCGTGACACGGCTTTTTCCTGACCGCATTCAGCTCGATATCGTGGAGCGCACGCCATTTGCCATCTGGCAGCGCGGCGGGTCGCTTTCGGTGGTAGACCGCAAGGGACAGCCGATCACGGATCATAATGTGCAGGATTTTGCGAGCCTGCCATTTGTCGTGGGCTTTGGCGCTGCCCGTCAGGCCGATGACATCATTTCGCTGGTTCAGCAGAAGCAGCCGCAGCTCTTCGCGCGTGTGCGCGCCTTTGTCCGCGTCGGGGATCGGCGCTGGAATCTGCGTTTGGAAAATGGCGTTGATGTGAAATTGCCGGAAATGGGTGTCGATGCGGCGCTGACGCAACTCGTGGCGCTGGAGAGCAAGTACAGGCTCTTGTCGCGTGACATTACAGCGGTTGACCTGCGCCTGCCTGATCGTGTGGCGGTGCAGCTTAGCGAGCAGGCGGCAGGTGATCGTGGCGTGGCGGTTGGTGCAAGTGTCGATGGAAAAGAACTCAGCCAGGACAGGGCAATTCGTCCTGCCGTGGTGGTCGGTGGTGGGGGCAATACATGAATATGGTCAGTCTCGGGTCCAAGGGTTATCAAGGGCGTCCCATTGCGGTTGGTCGATCCGGCACGATTGCCGCGCTTGATGTCGGCACCTCTAAAATCTCCTGCTTCATCGCGCGCATCGAGCCAGGACGCATGGCCAATGGGCATGCGCCGGTGCGCGTGATCGGCATTGGTCACCAGATTTCGCGCGGCATTCGCGCGGGCATGGTCGTCGATATGGATGCGGCGGAGGAAGCCATTCGTGCTTCTGTGGATGCGGCCGAACGCATGGCTGGTGTCACCATTCGCGATGTGATCGTCGGGATTTCGGGCGCTGATCCCAAAAGCCAGACGGTAGGCGTCAAGGCGCCGATCACCGGATCGGAAGTCATGGAAGCGGATCTCGGCAAGCTCATTGCCTATGCCCAGGCCAATTTCCAGCCTGAGGGGCGCGATGTGCTGCATGCCATTCCGACCAATTACAGCATTGATGACAGCCGTGGCGTGCATGATCCGCGCGGCATGTTTGGCGAAAAGCTTGGCGTTGATGTGCATATGGTCAGCGTGCAGCGTGGTCCCATTCGCAATCTTGAGCTTTGCATCGAGCGGTGCCATCTCGCGGTCGCGGGCATGGCGGTTTCGCCTTACGCCAGCGGTCTGGCCTGTCTCGTGGAAGATGAAATGGATCTCGGCGTTGCCGTCATTGATATGGGCGGCGGCACGACTTCGCTCTCGGTCTTTTTCGAAGGTTCGATGGTGTATTGCGATTCCGTGTCAATTGGCGGGAATCACATTACAAATGACATAGCGAGAGGGCTTTCCACGCCATTGTCTCATGCCGAACGCATGAAGACGCTTTATGGCAGTGCGTTGGCAAGTCCATCTGACGAGAGAGAGATGATTGACGTGCCGCAAGTGGGTGAAAACGATGCTGATTCGGCGAATCATATTCCGAGGTCGATGCTGACCGGCATTATTCAGCCGCGTCTGGAAGAGACCTTTGAACTGGTGCGCGATCGCCTTGAAGCCAGCGGCTATGCTCGCCTTGCGGGCCGTCGCATCGTCCTGACAGGTGGCGCAAGCCAGCTCAACGGTGCACGCGAATTGGCGGCGCGCATTCTCGACAAACAGGTTCGGGTCGGACAACCGATCCGGCTCACGGGTCTGGCGGAAGCGACAGGCGGTCCCGCCTTCTCGGCTTGCGCCGGACTATTAGCCTATTCACAGATCTCCCCGCTCGAAACGGCGAGCGCCGACAGCGACATGGAAGGGGCAGCCTCGGGCGGCCAGCTTCGTCGTATCGGTCGCTGGCTCAAGGAGAACTTCTGATGATCTGTGCATCTGAAATGAACGCTCTTCGGCGGGTAGGGCGTGTGGACGGGGCGGAGGGTTGGCCACGGCAAGGCCGACTCGCGGCGCCGCCGGGCGAGCGGGGCATAGCACCCCCGGCCCTGAAGGCGACGCAACCGAATCCCGATTTTTCAAATTGCTCTGTGGAGGCTTAGATGAGCATCAAATTGACGGTACCCCAGACTCAGGAATTGAAGCCCCGCATCACCGTTTTCGGTGTTGGCGGCGCTGGCGGCAATGCCGTGAACAACATGATCGAAGCCGGCCTCGAAGGGGTCGACTTTGTGGTGGCTAATACCGACGCGCAGGCGCTGGCCTTGTCCTCGGCTGATCGTCGCATCCAGCTTGGCGCTTCGATCACTGAAGGTCTTGGCGCGGGCTCGCGTCCGGAAGTGGGCTGTGCGGCGGCTGAAGAAGCGCTTGACGAGATCATTGAGCATATTCAGGGCGCTCATATGGTGTTCATCACCGCGGGCATGGGCGGCGGCACGGGCACTGGGGCTGCCCCTGTTATTGCCCGCGTGGCGCGCGAACATGGCGTGCTGACGGTGGGCGTGGTGACGAAGCCCTTCCAGTTTGAAGGGTCGCGGCGTCTGCGTCTGGCCGAAGAAGGCATTCGTGATCTGCAGCAATATGTCGATACGCTGATCGTCATTCCGAACCAGAACCTCTTCCGTGTTGCCAATGAAAACACGACTTTTGCTGATGCCTTCGGCATGGCCGATCAGGTGCTGCATTCGGGCGTTGCCGGCATCACCGATCTGATGATGAAGCCAGGTCTCATCAATCTCGACTTTGCCGACGTTCGCACCGTGATGAACGAAATGGGCAAGGCGATGATGGGCACGGGCGAGGCCTCGGGCGAAAACCGCGCGATTGAAGCGGCAGAAGCGGCGATTTCCAATCCCCTGCTCGATGAAGTGTCGATGCGGGGCGCCAAGGGTGTGCTCATCAACATCACGGGTGGCATGGATCTGACGCTTTATGAAGTGGATGAAGCGGCCAACCGTATCCGTTCGGAAGTTGATCCGGACGCCAATATCATCGTCGGCTCGACGTTTGACAGCTCGCTTGATGGCCGTATGCGGGTGTCGGTTGTTGCGACGGGCATTGAGTCGGAAGCTGAAATGCAGACAAGGCTGAACGGAACGGTTCAGACCCGCGCGGTGGCGAGCGAACGCGTGTCACCGGCCCGTTCGCAGGCTGCAACCTATGCCCCGGTTTCGACACCTGTTCCGGCACGCCCCGAAAATCCGGTTCGCGCCCAGGTCGAAGCCATTGAGCGTCACCTCAGTGAAAGTGAAGCGAAAGCCAGCGCTCAGCCGGAACTCTCCGTGCCGGTCGAGCCTGCCCAGCGCTATACGGGCAATTTTGATCCGCGCGAGTTTGAAGCGGAAGTCATCATTCACAAGCCCGAACCGCGCCAGCAGCCTGCCGCTCAGGCACCGCGGGCCAAGGATGTTCCTGTTGTCTCGCCACAATCCGTGCTGGCCGAACCCAAGGCACGCCCCTTCATTCCGGGTGATCTTGATCGCGTTCAGACAAAGGCCGGACTGCCGGGTTTTCTTAACAACAAGGCTCAGCCGGTGGCTGGCCGCGGGGCCCCGAAAAAGGGTCCGACCTTCTTTGAACGCCTGACGGGTGGTCGCAAGAAGGACGAGGAAGATGCGGTAACCAACACCATGCCCGCACGCCGCGAGCCTGTGACAGCGCGCGATGTGGCCGCACGCAGCGAGCCTGCATCGCGTGAGCCCGTCCCCGAGACGGCCAAACCGCAACAGGGTCTCTCGCCTTCATCGGAGAGCAGGCTGGTACAGCCTTCCTTTGAAGAAGAGCAGCTGGAAATCCCGACCTTCCTGCGGCGTCAGGCCAACTGATATCTGACCGGCTTCACAGGCGGTCCTCGCAACGTCAATTTCGCCCGGTGGAAGATAAGTCTGCCGGGCGTTTTTATTTTAACAAAATCAATTGGTTATAATTATTTCCATGCGTAACATTCGGTAAAAATCTGTTATTTGAGGCGCGCGTCCGGACGCTGCTAGAACTGTTCGCATGTGCAGCGGGTTTTTTGAAAGTGTCGGGCATGCGCAAGACCGAGTTCGAGACCATCATGCTTGAGACTGTCCGTCAGCGGACGCGCTCGCATGATGTCAACACCCGCCAATCGACCCTTGCCTCTTCAGTGCCCATCAATGGCGTCGGGTTGCATTCGGGCGAAGTGATCGTCATGACGCTGCGTCCGGCTGCCGCTGACACGGGCGTTGTGTTCCGCCGCACTGATCTTGCCAGCAAGGACACGCGCGTTACAGATATTCCGGCAACCTATGCCCATGTTGTTGACACGATGATGTCGACGGTGATCGGCAATGTGGCAGGCACGCGCGTTGGCACCATTGAGCATCTTATGGCGGCGCTCAGCGCCTTGCGCCTTGATAATGTGCTTGTCGAGATCAGCGGTGCGGAAGTGCCGGTGCTGGATGGCAGTTCGGTTGTGTTTGTTGAAAAAATCAGCAAAGCGGGTCTCGTCTCGCTTGATGCGCCGCGCAAGGCCATACGCATCTTGAAACCTGTGACGGTGGAAGATGGTCTGAAGCGCGCCTCGCTGCTGCCGGGGGAGAGCTTCCACCTGGCTTTCGAAATCGAGTTCGACAATCCGGTCATCGGTCATCAGGAAGTTGAAGCTGACCTTTATGACGACTTCTTTGTCGATGACATTCTGCATGCCCGGACATTCGGTTTCTTCAGCGATTTTGAAAAACTGCAAGCGGCGGGCCTTGCCCGTGGCGCTTCGCTGGATAATGCCGTCGTAATCGATGGCGAGCGGATCCTGAATGTGGGTGGGTTGCGCTGCGAGGACGAGTTTGTCCGTCACAAGGTTCTGGACGCGGTTGGTGATCTGTCTCTCGCCGGTATGCCCCTGATTGGGCGCTATGAAGGCCTGCGCGCGGGCCATGCCATGAACAATCGCGTCTTGAGGGCGCTTTTTGATGATGCCGCTGCCTGGGAAGTTGTTGATTTCGCACTACCGGCTGTCGCCCGCCGGGCGTCCGGGCGGCAGCGCCTTGCCATCCCGGCCGAATAGGCTTTTTACCCCTATTTCCAGATGAAAGGGCCCGACACGTTGCCATGATGCAGTGTCGCAATCCTTTTGTATTGATGCGGGCATGATATGTGGCTGCGCTATGGTTTCGCGCGACATATTGAGATAGAAACGTGTCCGGAGTCGCCGGATAAGGCGGCAGTCGGGAGGGGTTCGCTTCTCTCTGGGGAAACAGACGAGTGGCTTTGTTCCTGGCATTGTCCGGGGCGCTGCCCGTTCAGTGAATGAAATGGACTTAGCCCGCATGCGTGAGGCCCGGCTGAATAACCAAGATCACCTTCGCCATCGCAAGCAGATGGCCGGTTCGTTTCGCGCTGCCCTCATGGGGGCCATGGCGCTGGCAACGTTGGGTCTGGCAGGCTGCTCTGGCGGCGCTGACGATGTGGTTTACGAAGAGCGCCCTGTCGAGCAGATCTACAACTCGGCCATGGATGCCGTTGCCGAAGGTAATTATATCAAGGCGGCCAAAGAGTTTGATGAAGTCGAACGTCAGCATCCTTATTCGGAATGGGCCAGACGGGCGACGCTGATGTCGGCTTATTCCCATTACAAAGTGAATGAGTATGACGATGCGATCCTTTCTGCCCAACGCTTCATTGCGCTGCATCCCGGCAACAAGGATGTGGCTTATGCCTATTATCTCGTTGGCCTTTGCTATTATGAGCAGATTTCCGATGTGGGTCGCGACCAGGACATGACGCAAAATGCGCTGAGCTCGTTTTATGAACTCGTGCGCCGCTATCCCAAGAGCGAATATTCGCGCGATGCTCGCCTCAAGATCGACCTGACGCTGGACCATCTGGCCGGCAAGGAAATGGAGGTCGGGCGCTATTATCTGAAGCGTAATGACTATATCGCCGCGATAAATCGTTTCCGTGTGGTGCTGGAAAAATACCAGACAACCTCGCACACGCCAGAAGCGCTGGAACGCCTGACGGAAGCCTATCTTGCTCTTGGCATCAAGCAGGAAGCCCAGACGGCAGCCGCCATTCTTGGTTACAATTACCCCGGCAGCGATTGGTATGAGGATGCCTATGGTCTGTTGGCGGGGCAGGGCCTGAAGCCGGAAGAGCATAAGGACTCCTGGATCAGCAAGGCTTGGAAAACCGTCTTCTGATCCGGTTTCAGGGCTGCTTTCTCTCTTTCGGGAATCGGTGAACAATCAGGCGGTTCGGGTTCCCTGTTTTTCCGGCAGCGGCCAGGGGCTGTTGTGGCCGGATTTCATTCCAGAAGGCGCGTGTGATGCTCGCCGCATTGTCGATCCGTGACATTGTGCTGATTGAACGGCTGGAGCTGGCGCTGGGCCGCGGGCTTTGCACGCTGACGGGTGAGACGGGCGCTGGCAAATCCATCCTGCTTGATGCGCTGGGTCTGGCGATTGGCGCCAGAGCGGATTCCGGACTTGTCGGACTGGCGGCGGAGCAGGGCAGCGTCACCGCCGTCTTTGATGTGCCCCGGGATCACCCCTCGCGCAAGATACTTCTGGAGAATGAACTTGATGCGGATGGCGATCTCATATTGCGCCGTGTGCAGACGCGCGACGGCCGATCGCGCGCCTTCATCAATGATCAGCCCGTGAGCATTGGCCTTCTGCGTCAGGTGGGCGACGAACTCGTCGAGATCCACGGCCAGCATGATGAGCGAGGGCTTCTCGATGCGCGAGGCCATCGCGCTTTGCTCGATGCATTTGGTGGTCTTGAAGCACAGGCAGACGAGGTGCGCCGTCTTTGGGGGGCGGCCTCTGATGCGGCAAATGCCTTGAGCGCGCATGATGCGATGCTGGCGCGCGCGAAAGCCGAGCAGGATTATCTGACGCATGTGGTGGGCGAGCTCGACGCGCTGGCGCCCGAATCCGGCGAAGAAACATCGCTTGCCGAGATGCGCGCGTTGATGATGCATTCGGAAAAAATTGCGGGCGATCTTGTCGACGCACAGGACGCGCTCAGCGGCGATGGCGGGCTGGAGGCGCGGCTCAATCAGGCGTTACGGCGTCTCGTCCGCGCGGCGGAGGGAGCTGGCGGGCGCATTGATGCGGCCATTGCCGCGCTGGAACGCACGCTGGTCGAGGCCAGCGAGGCGCGGCAGGAGCTCGATGCCGCCATGCGTGCGCTTGAATTTGACCCCCGTAAACTTGAAGAGGCAGAAACGCGTCTTTTTGCGCTGCGTGCAGCGGCTCGAAAGCATCATGTGGCTGTTGATGATTTGGCGGCCCTTGCAGACAGGTTGCGCGGCCAGCTGGCCGAAATTGAAGGCGGTGAAGTCACGCTTGGCAAATTGCGTCAGGCGGCATCGGCGGCGCGCGACAAATGGCTTGCTGCGGCGCAGGCACTTTCGGCGCAGCGCCTGAAATATGCCGAGAAGCTCGACAAGCAGGTGATGATCGAGTTGAAGCCGCTCAAGCTCGACAAGGCGACATTCAAGACTTCCGTGGATGTGCTGCCCGCCGAGCAGGGCGGACCGGATGGACTTGACCGGGTTTCCTTCCTGATCTCAACCAATCCCGGCGCGCCGCTTGGACCGCTGATCAAGATTGCGTCGGGTGGCGAGTTGTCGCGCTTTGTGCTGGCGCTGAAAGTGTCGCTCGCCTCGCGTGGTAGTGCCCCGACACTGATTTTCGATGAGGTCGATTCAGGTGTTGGCGGTGCCGTGGCGGAGGCGGTCGGGTTGCGTCTGGCCGAACTTGCCAAGTCGGTTCAGGTGATTGTGGTCACGCATTCGCCGCAGGTGGCGGCGCGCGCCGGTACGCATCTGCGGATTTCCAAATCCGCAGGCAAGGCGAAAGAGGCGCGGCTCGCCACGCGTGTCGATGTGCTGGCGAGCGATGAACGCCGCGAGGAAATTGCCCGTATGCTGGCCGGGTCGACTGTCACTGATGAGGCGCGGGCCGCAGCGGATCGATTGATCGGGAGCCATCCGTGAGTGATGCCGCGAAGAAGCCTGTCGATGCGCTGACGGCGGCTGAGGCAGCGCAGGAGCTTGAACGTCTTGCCGGTGAAATTGCCCGTCACGATGCGCTTTATCACGCCAAGGATGCGCCGGAGATATCCGACGCGGCCTATGACGCGCTCAAACGACGCAATGATGCGATCGAGGAACGCTTTCCCGTCTTGCAGCGTGAGGACAGCCCTAATCTGCGGGTTGGCGCCGCGCCCGTGGATGCCTTTGGCAAGGTTGAGCACAAAGTCGCGATGCTGTCGCTAGCGAACGGCTTCAGCGATGCAGATGTGACTGACTTTGTGACGCGCATCCAGCGCTTTCTCAATCTGGGTGAGGCAGAGCTTGCCATCACGGCTGAACCCAAGATCGATGGTCTCTCGGCATCGCTGCGCTATGAGAAGGGCAGGTTTGTGCTTGGCGCGACGCGCGGCGATGGACGCGAAGGCGAAAATGTCACCGACAATCTGCGAACCATTACCGACATCCCGGCTCGGCTTTCCGGGAATGACGTGCCGGATGTCTTTGAGGTGCGCGGTGAGGTTTATATGAGTCATGGAGATTTTGCAGCGCTCAACGTGCGACAGGTCGCCGAGGGCAAGCCGCCTTTTGCCAATCCGCGCAATGCGGCTGCGGGATCGCTGCGTCAGCTTGATGCGCGCATCACGGCATCGCGGCCCTTGCGGTTTTTTGCCTATGCCTGGGGCGAGACAAGCGCATTGCCTGCCGATACCCAATCAGGCGTCATTGCGGCTTTTGATCGTTGGGGCTTGAAGGTCAATCCGCTTTTCCGCCGTTGCCTTTCCACCGAGGCGTTGCTCGCCTTTTATCATGAAATTGAAGAACGTCGCTCCAGCCTTGGTTATGATATTGATGGCGTTGTCTACAAGGTCGATAGCCTGAAGTATCAGGAACGTCTGGGGTTTGTGTCACGCAGTCCGCGCTGGGCACTGGCGCACAAGTTTCCCGCCGAGCAGGCGATGACCGTTGTTGAGGGCATCGACATTCAGGTGGGGCGGACAGGCAAGCTGACGCCTGTGGCGCGGTTGCGGCCCGTTACTGTTGGCGGCGTCGTTGTCTCCAATGCGACATTGCACAATCAGGATGAAATCGAACGACTCGGCGTGCGCGTTGGCGACACGGTGGTCGTGCAGCGTGCGGGTGATGTCATTCCCCAGATTGTTCGCGTGGTGGAAGATCAACCGCGTGGACCTCATGCTTATGTGTTTCCCGATCATTGTCCTGAATGTGGCAGCCATGCTGTGCGCGAGGTGAATGAAAAAACCGGACGCATGGATGTGGACCGTCGCTGCACGGGGGGACTTGTGTGTCCGGCGCAGGCGGTTGAGCGCCTGCGGCATTTTGTGTCGCGCAATGCGTTCGACATTGAAGGGCTGGGAGAGAAGCAGATTGCGTCGTTCTATGCCGACGGCATGATCATGCGGCCAGACGATATATTTACGCTTGAAGCGCGCGACCAACGCTCCCTCAAGAAATTGAAAGACCGGGAGGGCTGGGGTGCCACATCGGCCAAAAATCTATTCGCTGCAATCGATGCGCGGCGTCGAATTGATTTGGATCGCTTTATCTTCGCGCTTGGTATTCGCCACGTCGGCGAGACCAATGCGCGGTTGCTGGCGCGTCGCTATGGCACGATTGATAACTTTGTTTCTCAGATGATCGCGGCGCATGATCCGGCGAGTGAAGCGCATGCTGAACTTCTCTCTATAGACGGTGTTGGCGAAGTCTTGGCTGACTCGATCATCGCGTTTTTCGATGAAGCGCATAACATTGAAGTGCTCAATGGTTTGCGGGCGGCAGGTGTCGAGCCGCAACCCTTGGCGGCGCAGGAAACATCGTCGCCCGTGGCAGGCAAGACCGTTGTGTTCACCGGTTCGCTGGAACGAATGACGCGCTCGGAAGCCAAAGCGCGGGCGGAGCAACTCGGTGCGAAAGTGTCAGGCAGCGTATCGGCAAAAACCGATCTTGTGGTTGCCGGGGCGGATGCGGGTTCGAAGCTCGCCAAGGCGACGGCGCTTGGCGTCAAGGTCATCACGGAAGACGAGTGGATCGAGCTGACGGCGGGCTAGTGGTTTTCACGTCATGGCCCTGCTTGTTTTCCAAGATGGGTCCCGGGAACAAGTCCCGGGACGACGCATCATTCATTGTCATTCCGGCACGTGTTGCCGGAATCCAGCGGCTTCTCAGCGTCATGAGCTATTGTGAACAAAGTCAGCCTAGACTGCCCTGGTGGCGTGAAGCAGCCAGTGATGCGTCGCCTCATCCATCCGGGCGTTGAGCGCCTCATAGACGCGTGCATGATAGGCGTTAAGCCATGCGGCTTCTTCATCGCTCAGCAATGCGCGCTTCACGAGTGCGAGATCAATCGGCGCAAGCGTCAGCGTTTCAAAGCCAAGCATCAAGCGTTCACCGCCTTCTATGGCGATTGGCGGCGTGACGACCATCAGGTTTTCAATACGGATGCCATAGGCACCGGCTTTGTAATAGCCAGGCTCATTGGAAATGATCATGCCGGGCTTGAGCGGGGCTGATCCGAATTTTGAAATGCGTTGCGGCCCTTCATGCACGGAGAGGAAGCTGCCAACGCCATGACCTGTGCCGTGGTCATAATCGAGCCCGGCCTTCCAAAGTGCCATGCGCGCGAGCGCATCCAGCTGCGCGCCTGTCGTGCCATCGGGAAAGCGGGCCGTGGCGAGCGCAATGTGACCTTTCAGAACGCGGGTGAAGCGATCACGCGGCTCGTCGGCCACCTCGCCTATCGCAACTGTGCGCGTCACATCTGTCGTGCCGTCGAGATATTGACCGCCGGAATCGACAAGGAACAATTCGCCGGGGCGAATGGGACGATTGGTGCCTTCGGTAACGCGATAATGGACAATGGCCCCATTGGCGCCTGCGCCAGAAATCGTATCAAAGGAGAGGTCACGCAACTCGCCGGTTTCAGCACGGAAATGTTCGAGCTTCTTTGCTGCTGTCATCTCATCAAGGCCACCTTTGGGGCCTTCTGTGCCAAGCCAGGCGAGAAATTTTGTCAGCGCCGCCCCGTCGCGCAAATGCGCGGCACGCGTGCCGCGGACTTCGGCCTCGTTCTTGCAGGCTTTTGGCAGCTCGCAAGGGTCCACTCCGCGCCTGATTTCCGCCCCGGATGTCTTCAATCGATCATGAATGGCGGCGGCGCAACTTGCCGGATCAATCAGCACGGTTGCGCCATCGCGGCCAAGTTTTTCCAGCGCGGCGTCAAGGGCCTCGCGCGGGTGGACGCTGACCACATTGCCGAGATGCGCCCGGGCCTTATCGTCGAGTTTGCGTTCGTCAATGAAGAGTTCGGCGTGACCGTCTTCATGCAGAATGGCGAAGGCCAGCGCGAGCGGGGTGTGAGAAACATCACCGCCACGTATATTGAAGAGCCATGCGATTGAATCAGGCATGGTGAGGATGGCAGCACTGGAGTCACCCGTCATCAACGCTTCTGAAACACGCTTGATCTTGTCAGCGGCGCTTTCGCCCGCGACACGGATCGGATGAACCTCGACGGGCGCAAGCGGCGGGGCGGGCTGGTCGTGCCACACCGCGTCGATCGGGTTGGCGTCCAGCGCCACAAGGCTGCCACCGGCCTTTTCAGCCGCAGCGCGGAACCGCGCCACCGCATCAACCGTCAGAAGCCAGGGGTCATAGGCGAGCTTTGCACCTTTTGGCAAATATTCCTCAACCCAGCGCGAGGCAGGCGCATCGACCAGATGCATCGGTTCAAAGACATGGATGTCCACCTGATCGCGGACCTGAAGCGTGTAGCGGCCATCAACGAAAATGGCAGCGCGATCGGCGAGCACGATTGCCATGCCGGCCGAACCGGAAAAACCGGTGAGCCAGCGCAAGCGCTCGGCGCAAGGTGGCACATATTCGCCCTGATGCTCGTCGGATCGGGGAATGATGAATCCATCGACGCCGCGCCGTTTCAGTTCGTCGCGCAGAAGCGCGGCGCGTTCGGCACCGAGGGCGGGGTTGGCTGTATCGTCAAAGGTCTGGAACATAGCCTGAATGTAGGTGTGCGCCCCTGCCAAAGCAACGGGGCCTGGCGGCATTCTCAGCCTTGCAGGCGCAAGGACACCCAATCGCCAATCGGTTTGCGGGCGAGCAGGAAGAGGCCCTGATCGCGGGCCGCACTCGTGACCATGCTTTCCTGACCACGTAAAATGCCGGAAAGGATGAGCGTACCGCCGGGCTGAAGGTGATGCCGGAAGGCAGGCGCGAGGGAAACCAGCGGGCGGGCGAGAATATTGGCGACAATGAGATCATAAGGCCCGTTGGCGGCGAGATCGGGATGGCTGAAACCCTTGGCGGTCAGCGCATGAACCAGCGGACCAACGCCATTGATGCGGGCGTTTTGTTGCGCGATGCGGGTGGCCATGGGGTCAATGTCGCTCGCCAGCACATGACGATGGGTGAGTTTGGCGAGTGCGATGGCGAGGACGCCTGAGCCTGTGCCGAGATCAAGCGCATGGGATGGCGTCATGTGGCGGCAGAGATCGGATATAAACTCAAGACAACCTTGTGTCGTCGCATGATGGCCGCTGCCAAAGGCTTGAGCGGCGTCAATGCGGATGGCGATGACGCCCGCCGGCACCTTGTCGGCATCATGGGAGCCGTAGACAAAAAATCGACCGGCCCGAACGGGGGCGAGACCTTCAAGCGAGCGCGTCACCCAATCGGTTTCGGGCAGATGCTCAAGCTGGAAATCGGCAACATTGAGATCCAGCGCCTGTTCGAGCGGCGCAATCAGCTTGCGGATAAGGGCGGCATCCGGTTCGGTTTCATAAAAGGCTTCAACCCGCCAGTTGCCATCGAGTTCCAGCTCACCATAGCCGATGATGCTGCCGCCCTGATGCGCGGGCGAGACATTGACCTCGCACATGGCAACGGCGCTGGGCGTGGGGTCGCCCGCATTTTCCAGCAGGTCGGTGAATGTATCGGCATGTTCGAAGGGAACGATGAAGGAGATTTTCCAAAGCGTCGGGGTCATGGCGTCACGCGTGTTCCAGAAAACTGTCGATCACTTTCTTGCGGCCCGCCTTGTCGAAATCGACGGTGAGCTTGTTGCCGTCAATATCAGCCACATGGCCATAGCCGAACTTCTGGTGGAAGACACGTTCGCCTTGGCGATAGGTTTCAGCGGCGGGATCGCTCGTTGCGACGAGTTCGGAATGGACGTCCAGATCGGGCGCGCGCGCGCCCGTTCCGCGCGCGGCATTGGCCTGGGCGCGTCGCCAGCCGGGGCTTTGATAATCGCTCTTTTGTGCAAAGTCCTGTGCGAAGCGGCTTGGCGCATAGTTCTGATAGCTTGCTGCGCCCATGGCGCTCCCGGTGACTTCGACATGCTGTTGCGGCAATTCGTCGATGAAGCGCGAGGGGATGGCGCTTTGCCACAAGGCATGGATGCGCCGATTGGCGGCGAAGGAAATATAGGCGCGTGTCTTGGCGCGTGTGATGCCGACATAAGCGAGACGCCGTTCTTCCTCGAGACCAGAGAGGCCTTTTTCATCGAGCGCGCGCTGATGCGGGAAAAGGCCTTCCTCCCATCCGGGGAGAAACACCGTTTCAAACTCAAGTCCCTTGGCGCTGTGCAGCGTCATCAGGTTGATCTTGTCGACCGTATCATTCTGCTCGATCTCCATGACGAGAGAGATGTGCTCAAGATAGCCTGCCAGCGTATCGAAATGTTCCATGGAACGCACGAGTTCGCGCAGGTTGTCGAGCTTGCCCGGGGCATCGGCTGATTTATCGTTCTGCCACATTTCGGTGTAGCCGGATTCATCCAGAATGATCTCGGCAAGCTCCGTATGCGGCAGACCAGACACAAGGGAACGCCAACGATCGACCATTTCGACAAAGGCGGCAAGCGCGCGGCGTGCGGCCGGTTTCAGCTCCTCTGTCGTGATGACGAGGCGGGCGGCGCGCATCAGCGATATGCCTTCGGCGCGCGCGGCCTGATGCAGGGTTTGCAATGCGACATCACCCAGACCACGACGGGGTTTGTTGACGATGCGCTCAAAGGCGAGATCATCGTCACCTTGCGCGACGAGGCGAAGATAGGCATTGGCGTCGCGGATTTCAGCGCGTTCATAGAAGCGCGGGCCACCGACAACGCGATAAGGTATGCCGAGATTGATGAAGCGATCTTCAAATTCGCGCATCTGGAAGCTGGCGCGAACAAGGATTGCCATTTCACGCAGCAAATGATCCTTGCGCTGCAATTGTTCGACTTCTTCCGCAATCGAGCGGGCTTCTTCCTCACCATCCCAATAAGAGGTGACCTTGATACGCTCGCCTTCATCACCCTCGGTCCAGAGTGTTTTGCCGAGGCGTTGTTCATTTGTCGCGATCAGGCCGGAGGCGGCGCCGAGAATATGGGGCGTCGAGCGATAATTGCGTTCGAGACGGACGACCCTGGCACCGGGGAAATCCTTTTCAAAGCGCAGGATGTTGTCCACTTCGGCGCCGCGCCAGCCATAGATCGACTGGTCATCATCGCCAACGCAGCAGATGTTGCGGTTTTTCTGGGCGAGCAGGCGAAGCCACAGATATTGCGCGACATTGGTGTCCTGATACTCGTCAACCAGCATGTAGCGGAAACGATCCTGATATTCGGCGAGCACTTCCGGGTGCGACTGAAAGATCGCCAGCACTTCGAGCAGAAGATCACCGAAGTCGGCAGCGTTCAAAACCTTGAGACGCGCCTGATATTGCGCATAAAGTTCCTGACCCTTGCCATTGGCAAAGCTCATGGCTTCGGCGGCGGGGACTTTGTCGGGCAGGAGGCCGCGATTTTTCCAGCCATCGATCAAACTTGCGAGTTGGCGCGCGGGCCAGCGCTTTTCGTCAATGCCTTCAGCCGTGATGACCTGTTTCATCAGGCGGATCTGGTCATCGGTATCAAGAATGGTGAAGTCGGATCGCAGACCAGCGAGTTCGGCATGTTTGCGCAGCATCTTGGCGCCCAGCGCATGAAATGTGCCGAGCCATTGCATGCCTTCAACAGCGCCGCCAATCAGCATGCCGATGCGGTGCTGCATTTCGCGTGCGGCCTTGTTGGTGAAGGTCACGGCGAGGACCTGACTGGGCCAGGCTTTGCGCGTGGCGAGCATGTGGGCAAGACGTGTGGTCAGAACCCGGGTTTTGCCGGTGCCCGCGCCTGCGAGCACGAGCAGCGGTCCATCAAGTGTTTCAACGGCCTGGCGCTGCTCGGCATTCAATCCTTCGAGATAGGGCGCGCGCATACCCGCCATGGCGGCGGCGCTGGTCGAGCGGGCCGTGGTTTCTTCAGGAATGTCGCCAAGGTCGAAAGGATCGCTGGTCATGCTGGGTTGGGGGCCGTTTCACTGCCAGAAGGGGGATTCGCGAAGTATAGCATGGACGCAGCACATCGCCTGCCAGCCATTCCCTTTGGCACAGGCACTTCGCTTGAGGGTCATATCTCGGCCCTGCATGGAGGCTTGTCGCTGGAAGGGACATGCACCGGCGGGCATGGCATTGGCGAGGGCATGATCCTTCCGGACTGAACGTCAACCGAGATGGTTGACGACGATGTTCAGCACCAGCGCCATCAGCACCGTATTATAGAAAAATGAAACGGTGCTCTGAAAAAGTGTCAGGCGACGCATCTCGACATTGGTGACCTGCACATCCGAGACTTGTGCCGTCATGCCGATGACGAATGAATAATAGAGAAAATCCCAGGCTGCCGGCTCGCTCGTGCCGGGGAATATCAATCCACCGCGATCCTTGCCTTTGCCGGATGCCTTGTCCTTCGTCTGATAATAGAGGTGTCCGTAATGAAGCGCCGAAACGGTATGCAGCGTCATCCAGCCGAGTGGCAGGCTGATGATTGCCAGTATGAGGTGCCAGGCCGGTGAGGGGCTTGACTCATGGAAGATCATGAAGATCGAGGCGAGCGTCAGCCCGACACCTGTCAGTGTGATCAGGATGATGATGCTGATGCCTTCATCGGCATATTCAGACCGGCGGCGCAACTGGTCGGCTTGCGCATTCAGCACCAGCAGGCCTGTGGCGGCGAGATAGGCGATGAAGAACGCATCGCCCGCGATCAAGATGCGCACGGGCAGGGATAGTGACTGGCCGACAAGCCATGTCAGCCATCCCGCGATGAGGGCGAAATAGAACTTCGCATGGTGTTTGATGTGGGCGACCATCCGGGTCAGCGTCCCCAGTCAAGCGTTTGCCGGAAGCGGCTCGATGCGAGACTAGCAGCAATCGCCGTGAAGATCAGCATGGGCCCAGATCAAGTGAAATGTCCGTAAAACCATTTCCCTGAGCGTGATGCCACGCATGACGCGCAGGAAATGAGTCAGAGGAATGGTTTTGCCGCCGGATTGTCCGCAGGCGGAGAGCATGACGAACATGGAAAGGAGCGCGGCCTGGCCAGCCGCCCGACCTCATATGGGCCGAACAGGAGACAAGAGGGGGGTGGAGGCCACAGGTCGTTTTAGTGCCTCCTTGTCTGCGGCCAGACCGCGCAAGACAAACCCGCCAGCCTTGATGCCGCGCGTGATGATGCTGCCGACATGATTTCGGCAGGCCGCTCCTGCTTGCGTCTTTGCCATTTCTGGTCGGCGGTCTGGGCCATCTTGCATGTCAAATTAATAACTGACTGGTCAGTTATTAACGCTAGCGAGACGGCTTATCAAAGCTTCCCTTACGTCAAGCATGTGACGAGATGGAGCTCACGCGCCTTCATCGTCCTGGGGTGGGGCCTTGCTGTCGGAGGGCGTGTCACGTGGCCGCTTTGCGCCTGATGGCCCAAGCGGTTCGAGGCGCTTGTTTTCAAGCGCATTCTTGCGACGCAGCGCGTCGATGCGGGCTATCTTTTTGTCAGCCCCCTTGCGTCCGAACTTCACGCGATTGGCCGCCGCCTGCAATTCCTGGCTGCGTTTTTCGCTTTGTTTGCCAGCTTGGCGCTGCTTTTTCCGGAAACTTGCCAAATTGACTATATTTTCGTCGTCTGAAGCCATAATTTTCCCGCTGTCCTGCGACATTTGCCGCAATCTTGCCGCCCGGCCCGGCTAGAGCTTAGGCGATAGGCATCGGGTTGCGAACAGATTGTGTGATGCCCGAGACAAATCGGCCTTGTGCCGACTGGAGTGACGTTTGAATTCGATTCTCACCTTCATTGTCGGGCTTGTCGTCACTGTTCTGCTCGCCGCGTTGATTGGTCCAAGTCTCATCGACTGGAATCAGTATCGTGCGGTCATCGAGATGCAGGCGAGCAAGGCCACGGGCCGTGTCGTGCGCATTGAAGGCGATATCGGCTTCCATGTCTTGCCATCACCCAATCTGCGCCTGAGCAAGGTGACACTGGCTGAACCTGATGCTGCGCCAGGCGATCTCTTTGCGCGGTTTGACGCGATTGATGCCGATGTCGCGCTGGCGCCGCTCTTTGGTGGTGAGGTGTCGATTACCAGTCTGACCTTCGTTCGTCCCGAAATACATCTTGTCGTTGATGCCAAGGGCAAGACGAATTGGGGCGATATTGTTCCCACGGATGCAGCCAGCCGCGATGGCGCCTTTTCGCTGGCCGCCATCAGCCTAGATGCCGCGCGCTTTCAGGATGGTTTGCTGAGCTATGACAATCAGCAGACCGGCCATAGCTGGCAGGCACATGACATTTCCGGCACGGTCATGGCGACATCGCTTCTGGGGCCGATGCGCGCTGATCTGGATGCCAGGGTCAATGGTGTGCCGCTGGGCTTGCGCATTGGTCTTGCCTATTTTGGCAAACAAAAACCCTTCCCCGTCACGATTGAAACGGATTGGAAGGGAACCGACGCCAAGTTTTTCTTCACGGGACTTGCGACCGGGTTTTCGCCTGATGCCCGCCTGGATGGTAAAGGCAGTATCGAGATCGGCAAGTCACGCGGCGAGGCTGACAAGGACTCCTTGCCGCCGGTGCGCGTGGAAGCGGGTGTTGTTGCCACGGCCAAGGGCGCGAACTTGCGTGACCTGGCTGTTGTCATGGCGGGTACGACATTATCCGGCGTGGCGCATGCCGATTGGCAGGGGCGGCCGCATTTTGATGTGACGCTGGCGTCGGATGCCTTGACGCTGGATCCGCTGACGGATCGTTTTGACAGCTTCGTCATCGGACAGGGTGATGCGCTCAAGGCGCTGGCGGCATTGCCGGTGCCCAAGCTGTTTGATGCCAGGCTGAATGTCACAGTCGAGGGGGTGCTCGCGCATGATGCGCTGATCCGTAAGGCTTCCCTGTCCCTGACGCTCGAAAAAGGCGCGGTGAGGATCGACAATCTCAGCGGCGAGATCGGTGGCGAAACCCGGATTGCCCTTGAGGGAAAATTGCAACCGCGACCGGCGGGAAATGAGTTTGATGGTGCGGTTTCTCTCACCAGTCATCGGCTCGCCGAGTTGGCGCTCTGGCTTGATGCACTGCGTCGACCCGGTGCGCGTGAGCCAGGCACAATGGGCGTCAACGCGGCGGTTGCGAGAAGTCTGTCACTGACGAGCCGGGTCACCATACGTTCCGACATGATTTCATTTGACGCCATGAATATCGCTTATGCCCTGACGCCCGATCAGCCGGGGCTCAAGGGCAAGGTCAGCTATCAAATTCGCGACGGATCCAATCCGATTTTGCGGCTGGATATGCAAACCGCAAGTTTTGACGCGGATCCGTTACTGGCGCTGTGGCCGATGGACAAAACGGGCGCCTTCAAGCTGATGCAGCACCATGATGTCGGCGTGACCCTTGCTGCTGACAGGTTCGCTGCCTTGAACACGCCGATGCGCGGTTTGCGCGCGGACGCTGTTCTCGAGGCGGGCCATCTGTATGTTGCCGATTTCGCTGCCGAAGAGCTTTCGGGTGCGAAGCTCGCCTTCAAGGGCGATCTGACAGGGGTTGCGACCGGCGACCTCAGCAATGTCATGGGCAGGTTTGAGGCGCATATTGAAGCGGCAAGGTTTGGCGTGTTCCTGCAAATGGCCGGGATCGAAGTGCCGGAAATTGTGGCTCCCGTGTCCCTTGACATGTCAGGACAAACGGTCGAGGCCGATGATGCCACATCCCAGGTTGATACGCTGATATTGAAGGGTCTTGTGGGCGACAGCCGCGTTGATGGTGTCATCAAACGGCGTCATGCAACCAGGAATGAAGAGGCGCGCATGGACATCATTGCCAATGCGGCCAACAATAATGGCGCTGTGCTGCTTCGCCAGTTCGGATTCGCGCCGCGTATTGAGGCGCCGGGACCGGGCAATGCGTCGCTGCGCATGTCTGGCATGAGCGACAAGCTCTTTGACGCGGAGTTTCGATTGAATGTCGGCGAAGCTGACATGAAGCTCGCTGGCAGCTTGCTCAAACCGTTGGGCGACTATTCTTTTGATGGCCATCTTGATCTCAATGCGCCGGGCATTGCGCCTGTTGTTTCACTTTACGGGGCGTCTTCCTCGCTTGCCGATTTTGCCGCGGTGCAGGCCGATGGCGCGGGATTGGTTCTGGCAAGTGACATGGTTTCGGACGCCTCTCATATGCGTTTCAGCCATATCGAAGCGGTTGCCGGCAGATGGCGTCTGACGGGGCAGGCCGATTTCCTGCGTGGAACGGATGCAGCCAAACCAAAGCTCTCCGGCAAACTGGAGATGAACCGGCTGGATCTCGCAACGCTTGTAGGGCTGCAGCCTGATCAGAGCTTCACGTGGGGCGGCGACGCGCTTGTCTGGAGCGATCTCGGCGCGCTTGATGCGGATATGGATCTGGTAGCGGGCAGGCTGGCGCTCGGTCCGCTGCATTTTGAACAGGCGTCCCTCAGCCTTGATCTGGCGGAGGGCATTCTCAAGGCTGAGTCAGCGTCGGCGCAATTTGCCGGTGGTCCGGCAACAATCAGCGCCAGGTTTACGGGCGGTGATGGTGAGCCTGCGCTTGATCTTCTGCTTGCGACTGACAAGGCCGATCTTGCCAAGGCAGGTGAACAGGTGGCGGGCGCCTCCTTTGCCAAGGGACGGTTCAATGCGCAGATACAGATGGCGGGCCATGGCCGCAGCTGGCTGGCGCTGGTGTCGTCGCTTCAGGGGCAAGCGAGCTTTGCCAGTCTGGATGCCGCCTTTGCACCGCTGAATGTCGCAGGCTTTGGCAAATCACTTGATGAGATCAAGACGATTGATGCCTTTCCGAAACTTGTCAGCGATGTCCTGCAAACGGGCGCCTCGGATGTGAGCGATATGTCTGCCGATGTTGCGATTGCGGATGGGATGCTGCATTTCACGCAAGACAATCTCGTGCTGAGCGGTGGCAAGGGCAAGGTTGAGGCGTCATTTGATCTGCCGCGTCTGGCGCTGGCCGGGCGGCTGGATGTGGTGCCGGACCTGCCCGCCCATGCGCCGGGTTTTGCCATTGTCGCGCGGGGTCGCGCGGGCGACCTGACGACGCGCATCGATACAAGCGTGCTGGAAAACTTTGTGGCAACCAGGCTCATTGCCCGGCGCGCCGAGGATCTGGGCGTCGGCGCCCTGCCGAAAGAGCTGCGCGATCTGATGGGCTCGGCGGCGAATGACGACAAGGGACAGGCATTGAAACTCGGCGGCATCGCGCTGCCGCTCGCGCGGCCTTAAGGCTTTGCGTCGCAAGCTGCGCGCATGCGGAATTGTTCCAGCACATAGACACGCACCGCACTTGAAAGATTGCCCTCGCCATCGCGTTCATCGTCAATGCGGCGGACAAGTTCGTTGGCGGATATTTTCTGCGAGCAGGCGAGTTCCTTCAGCGCATCCCAGAACGGACGCTCCAGCGAGATGCTGGTGCGGTGGCCGGAAATGGTGACGGAACGTTTGATCTCGACGGTCATGGTGCCGCGCTGTATCGCTGGATGCTCTGAGCGACTAATTGTTGATCATTTTTGTCAGTATGCCGAGTCGTTTGACTATGTAGCTGGCTTCAATTGTCGCCATCTTAGAGGCACGGACGACTGATGGAGCAGGAAGCCCAGCAAGCGAAACATCAGTGATTGCAACATCGCCGATCCATGGCGCATTTTTCGCACTCGTGATCATCGCGCGCCATACAAGACCATGATCTGATTCAAGTGCAGGCGAAGACAGGATCAGCGCAGGACGTCTTTTGGTTGTCTGACTGTCAGTGTACGGGAACGGGACAACAACAATATCCCACGGGTCGTATGCCATATGATTCAGAGAGAGCCGTAGGCGTCATCATCCGCCTTGCCGTTCCATTCAGTGAAGACAGCGAAAGGATTATCACCTGCGACACGCCGAACTTTCATTTTCCGAATGCGTAACCGCGATGCAGACAAAACTTTTCCCGCCGCCTTGATTCCAGAGACTTTTTTGACCGCCTTGACGGCTCCGGATTTTGAGCCCGACTTGGCAATGGTTGTCATTTTGCCGTCTGATTTTCTTTTCTGCAGACCCATAAGAACAACTTTCGTCAAGGAACGAAACTGGAACATATGGCTTATTCGTTGTATCTGCAAGTTCAGTCGACAATATGCCATGCCTTGTCAGCCGCCGCCCCGGATTGCCGGGTCAAGCCCGGCAATGACATGCAGGGGTGAAGGTTGGTCTGCTTATTCCGGGCCGATCATCTTTTCGGGGCGCACGACTTCATCAAACTCGGCGTCGGTGACGTAGCCACCGCCAACAGCTTCCTCGCGCAAGGTGGTGCCGTTCTTATGCGCCGTCTTGGCGATCTTGGCGGCGTTGTCATAGCCGATCTTGGGCGCAAGCGCCGTCACCAGCATCAGCGAGCGGTTGAGGCCGGCCGTGATGTTGTCGATGCGCGGCTCGATGCCGACAACGCAATGTTCGGTGAAGGAGACGGCGGCATCCGCCATCAGGCGCACCGATTGCAGGAAATTATAGGCCATCACCGGGTTATAGACGTTGAGTTCGAAATGGCCCTGGCTGCCGGCAAAAGTGAGCGCGGCATTGTTGCCGAAGATCTGCACGCAGACCTGCGTCATGGCTTCGCACTGGGTCGGGTTGACCTTGCCCGGCATGATCGAGGAGCCGGGTTCGTTTTCGGGCAGTGAGAGTTCGCCGAGCCCTGCGCGCGGGCCGGAGCCGAGCAGGCGGATGTCATTGGCGATCTTGAAAAGCGAGGCGGCCACCGTGTTGATCGCGCCATGGCTGAAGACCATTGCGTCATGGGCGGCGAGCGCCTCAAACTTGTTCGGCGCCGAGGTAAAGGGGAGCCTGGTGATGGCGGCGATTTCTTCGGCGACCTTTTCGGCAAAGCCGATCGGCGCATTGAGGCCGGTGCCGACAGCCGTGCCGCCCTGGGCGAGTTCCATGAGTTTCGGCAAGGTCTGCTCGATGCGGGCAATGCCGTTTTCGATCTGCCTTGTGTAGCCGGAAAACTCCTGACCAAGCGTCAGGGGTGTTGCGTCCTGCGTATGGGTGCGGCCGATCTTGATGATGTCTTTCCAGGCATGCGACTTGTCGTTCAGCGCATTGCGCAACATCTGGAGGGCGGGCAGCAGGCGGTGATGGATTTCCTCGGCACAGGCAATGTGCATGGCCGTCGGATAGGTGTCGTTTGACGACTGGCTCATGTTCACATGATCATTGGGGTGAACCGGCTTCTTCGATCCCATCTCGCCACCGAGCATTTCGATGGCGCGGTTGGAAATGACTTCATTGGCATTCATGTTTGACTGTGTGCCCGAGCCCGTCTGCCAGACAACGAGAGGGAAGTGCCCGTCGAGCTTGCCTTCCATGACTTCCTGCGCGGCGGCGATGATGGCATTGCCGATGGTCGGATCGAGACGGCCGAGCGCCATATTGGTTCGGGCGGCGGCCTGCTTGACGATGCCCAGCGCGCGCACGACGGGGAGGGGCTGTTTTTCCCAACCGATCTTGAAATTGCCGAGCGAGCGTTGCGCCTGCGCGCCCCAATATTTGTCGCCCGGAACTTCGATAGGGCCGAATGTATCGGTCTCGATGCGGTTCTTGGTCATGCGGCGCTCCTCGGTCTGCGTGGCGGCAACGGGGGTTTGAGTTGTTGGCGGGGTCTTTAGCACGGGGGCAGGCTGCCCGCCAAGGCGCAGCAGGCCGACAAGGGCCAGCACAGCCAGAACCCCCAGCGCGACCAGAAAAAGCATGACGGCGCTTATTTCTTGCGGAAGGCGTCGAGACTGACAACGGCGCCGGATTCGGCAGCCGATGCTTCGCCGATGGCGGTGACGGTCGCGCTGCCGGGGGCGGGCGCCGGGGCCGCTTCGGGGGCTTTGGCCTCATCGACCTCAAACTGGAGGCCGAACTGGACGCTCGGGTCAAAAAAGCCCTGCACGGCCGAATAAGGAATGACGAGTTTTTCGGGGATCTTGTTGAAAGTCAGGTCGACCGAGAAGCCGTCCTCGCGCACATCAAGGTTCCAGAACTGATGCTGGAGCACGATGGTCATTTCATCGGGATATTGGCTGCGCAAGCGCTCGGAAATCTCGACTCCGGGCGCGCGGGTGCGGAATGAAATATAGAAGTGATGTTCGCCGGGCAGGCCTTCATCGCGCGCCACTTTCAAGGCGCGACGGATAACGCCGCGCAGGGCGTCCTGCGCCAGCCGGTCATAATGCATCAGGTCTTCGGCCACGGTCATTCCTCTGATCAACGCGCATTGGCATTTGGCCACAGATTATCAGGTGCTCGACTTATTCCTGTAGCAAAAATGCCAGCCACTCGATGGAATTTGAATGCGGGTGTTTTAATCTCTGCCAATACCGACCTTTCAGACCGGATAATGCCAGTCGGACCGGGCGGGCCCGTGAGATACGTTCATGTTTGCCGTTCTTTGGGTTTTCCACGCGAGACCTCATTTTCCAGATGATAGGGCTGGACCAGTATGTCGGCGGGAATGTGCCATTCACGTGTGAGTTTATAGATCATATCCACAGTCAGGGCGCGCTTCCGATTCAAGACTTCGGAGGCACGAGGACGGGAGCCCAGAATGCTTGCGCGCGCTGACTGGGTCAGGTTCGATCGTTCCATGTCGCTCTGGATGGCAGAAATCGGATCCGGCGCGGCGATGGGGTAATGTTCGTTTTCATATGCCTCAACGAGAGCGGAAAGGACATCGAAGCGATCACCGTCAGGCGACCCCATAGCGGGTTGCCTGTCAAAATATTTTGCGATTTCGCCGATTGCCCAATCGTCATCAGCTTCGGTTTTGATGGGGCGAATGTTTTTCATCATACGGTCTCCGCGGCGATCTTGTCATGTTGCGCATGTGTTCCAAAAAATTTGATCAGCACACGGTTGAACGGATAGGCAACACGGGATCAAGCCAAAATTCTCGTATTGGGAACAGAATGAAGTGGAGGTTTCTGTTGCCAGGTACCTCCGAACCCCGCCTTACGCGGCTAAACGCAAGGACTTCAATCGAAGTGCTGGCACTGCTTACGCAGCGATTGCAACTTCAGCATAGTTGTCGTTGGCAACTATAAAACGGCCCGATGACGGCGGAACCATGCCGGGCAAAAGAGAGGTCTTTACACCCTCGTCGATCCTAGTTCGCCCCCGGATGAGCCAATCCCCACCCAAAAGCAGGGAAAATGGTGGAGGCGCCGGGTACTGCCCCCGGGTCCGAATGGTTTATTCCACAACTCGTTTATCACCATAGTCGGCTTGCGCCGACACTCCCTATATAGGTGATGGAGGGGGATAATGAAAGATGTGTGTCAGCAGGGAGTTGACCGATTTCCCGGGTGACGACCTGGCAGTCTTCCGGATAGAATAGAGGGCAGGTGTTGGGGTGTTGGGGGACTTCATGGATAAAGCCAGCCAGGTCCGGATGTCGCGCCGTCTGTTTTTGACGGGCCTGGCGGCGAGTACGCTTGCGGCTTGTGCGAGCGAGCAGCGCCCGGCCCTCGCGCCGATGAGCTATGGTGAGCCGGATAGCGCGCGTGCCATGCGGCTTCTGGCGGCTGCTGCCAGCCAGATCGGGCGCACGCAGATTTATGATCCGGCCTATCAGGCGATTTCCTATCCCGGCGGCGATATCCCCCTTGAGCGCGGCGTGTGCAGCGATGTTGTGATCCGCGCCTATCGGCAGGGGTTGAACTGCGATCTGCAGCAGTTGGTGCATGAGGACATGTCGCTGGCCTTTGCTGAATATCCCAATTTGCCGAAATGGGGTCTGAGCAAGCCGGACGCCAATATTGACCATCGCCGTGTGCTCAATCTCATAACGTTCTTTAATCGCAAGGGCGCGGCGCGGCCCATCAGCCGCAGTTTCGGGGCCTATGATGCGGGTGATCTCGTCACCCAGACCCTGCCGGGCGACATGCCGCATATCTCGATTGTGGTGGATCATCAGGGTGTTGGTGGCGCGCCTCGGATCATCCACAATTGCGGCAAGGGCACACAGCTCTCGACCCTGGCCTTTTCCCTGCCGATTACGGGACATTTCAGGTATTTGCCGACGCCTGGCACCCGGATGGCGGCTGCCTGAATTTGAGCCATAGCCAGACTCGCAAGGCCGGGCCTGAAGGGGCTAGACTGGGGGCCGAATCTGAAAGGCCCCGGCATGCAGCAATATCTCGATCTGATGCGCCTTGTGCGCGACCATGGCGTCACCAAAGGTGACCGCACGGGGACGGGCACGAAAAGCATTTTCGGCCATCAGATGCGCTTTGACCTGCGCACCGGTTTTCCGCTGGTCACGACCAAGAAGCTGCATCTCAAATCCATCATTCACGAGCTTTTGTGGTTTCTGGCGGGCGATACCAATATCGCCTATCTCAAAGCCAATGGCGTTTCGATCTGGGATGACTGGGCCGACGAGCGGGGCGACCTTGGCCCTGTCTATGGTCATCAATGGCGCTCATGGCCAACGCCAGATGGGGGCAAGATCGACCAGATCCGCAATCTGCTCGATCAGATCAAACGGTCGCCGGATTCGCGCCGTCTGATTGTCTCGGCGTGGAATGTTGCTGATGTTGACAATATGGCGCTGCCGCCCTGTCACTGCCTGTTCCAGTTTTATGTGGCGGAGGGCAAGCTTTCCTGCCAGCTCTATCAGCGGTCGGCGGATATTTTTCTCGGCGTGCCCTTCAATATCGCGTCTTATGCGCTGCTCACCATGATGGTGGCGCAGGTGACGGGGCTTGAGGCGGGTGAATTCATTCACAGCTTTGGCGATGCGCATCTCTATCTCAATCATCTCGATCAGGCGAACTTGCAACTGACGCGCGATCCGCGCCCGCTGCCGAAGATGATCATCAATCCGGATGTGACGAGCCTGTTCGATTTTACCTATGATGATTTCAAACTCGAAGGCTATGCGCCGCATCCCCATATCGCGGCGCCGGTTGCGGTTTGAAGAAGGCGGGCCGCTTCATCAGCCTTGCTCTTTTGACCTTGCTGATGCTGGGTCTTGCCGCTTTCGGGCTGTTTGTCATTCTTGAAAATACGCGACCGCTCGATCAGGACCGGCTGCTTGTTCCCGATATTGGTTGAGGTAACCCGATGCAGAGGCGTTTCCCATGCATGTGAGTTTTGTTGTGGCCATCGCGGATAATGGCGTGATCGGTCGCGACAATGGCTTGCCCTGGCATTTGTCGGGTGACATGGCGTGGTTTCGCAAGGTGACGATGGGCAAGCCACTTCTCATGGGGCGCAAGACGTGGGATTCGCTGCCGCGCAAACCCCTGCCGGGGCGGCCAAATCTCGTCATCACGCGCGATGGCGGATTTCAGGCGGAAGGTGCCGAGGTTTTTACCAGCCGCGAGATGGCGCTGGTGCGGGCGCAACTGCTGGCGGAAGCGGCTGGCGTTGATGAGGTGATGGTGATTGGCGGGGCGCAGATTTATGAAGCGCTGTTTGATCTTGCAACGCGGCTCTACATCACTGAAGTGCATCAAGAGCCTGAGGGGGATGTTTCGTTTCCCTCGTTTGATGCGACGGCGTGGCGTGAAGTCATGCGCGAGCGCCATGCGGCTGGTGAAAAAGACTCGGCGGCTTATAGTTTTGTCGTGCTGGAACGAAAATGAGAAGAGAGGACCATCTTATGGATGTGCGTGCGGCGATTGCCTTTGAAGCGGGAAAGCCCCTTGAAATTGAAACGGTACAGCTTTCCGGCCCCAAGGCTGGCGAGGTGCTGGTCGAGATCAAGGCCACCGGCATCTGCCACACAGACGCTTTCACGCTTTCCGGCAATGATCCCGAAGGCCTGTTCCCGGCGATCCTTGGCCATGAAGGCGCAGGCGTCGTGGTCGAAGTGGGTCCGGGCGTGACTTCGCTCAAGGTTGGCGATCATGTGATCCCGCTCTACACGCCCGAATGCCGCGAATGCGACTATTGCACGAGCCACAAGACCAATCTCTGCCAGTCGATCCGCTCGACGCAGGGCCGCGGTGTGATGCCGGATGGCACGAGCCGCTTTTCCTATAAGGGCAAACCCGTGCTGCATTACATGGGCTGTTCGACCTTTGCCAATTACACCGTGTTGCCGGAAATTGCGCTCGCAAAAATCCGCAAGGACGCGCCTTTCGACAAGGTCTGCTATATCGGCTGTGGTGTGACGACGGGTCTTGGTGCGGTGATCTTTACCGCGAAGGTTGGGGCGGGCGCCAATGTCGTCGTCTTCGGACTTGGCGGCATCGGCCTCAATGTCATTCAGGGTGCGAAACTTGTCGGTGCCAACAAGATCATCGGTGTGGACATCAATCCGTCACGTGAAAGTCTTGCCCGTCAATTCGGCATGACGCATTTCGTCAATCCGAAAGAGGTCAAGGGTGATCTCGTCGGGCATCTTGTCGAGCTGAGCGATGGTGGCGCGGATTACAGCTTCGAGTGCATCGGCAATGTGAACACCATGCGGCAGGCGCTCGAATGCTGCCACAAGGGCTGGGGCGAAAGCATCATCATTGGTGTGGCGGGTGCCGGGCAGGAAATCTCCACACGTCCCTTCCAGCTTGTGACGGGACGCGTGTGGAAGGGGTCTGCCTTTGGTGGCGCACGCGGACGCACCGATGTGCCGCGCATCGTGGATTGGTATATGGACGGCAAGATCAATATCGACGATCTCATCACCCATACGATGCCGCTTGAAGATATCAACAAGGGCTTTGATCTGATGCATGAGGGAAAATCGATCCGTTCCGTCGTGATTTATTGATATTTTACAGGCCGGCGCATTGTGTCTGCGGCGCGGCCCGCCGGATTCCGCTGGGACAAAAATAATAAGTGAGGCGTGCAGCGCACAATTTCAGTGGCCAGTTCAGTTGCCTGTTTCGAAGGCCCGCTGATTTGTGATTATATTGGCGACCAAACTCTCCAAACAAAAATAACAAGGAGTTTTCCATGTCCCAACCCAAATTGATTGCCGATGGCTTGCAGTTTCCCGAAGGGCCGATTGCCATGCCGGATGGCAGCGTCGTGCTGGTTGAAATCAAGGCAGGTAATCTCACGCGCGTGACGCCTGACGGGAAAAAGCAAGTGATCGCGCATCTGGGCGGAGGTCCCAATGGTGCGGCGATCGGGCCGGACGGCGCCTGCTACGTCTGCAATGATGGCGGCTTTGAGTGGCATGAGCATGGGGGCCTGATGATACCTGGCGGCAAGCCTGCCGATTATTCCGGTGGCCGGATCGAGCGGGTCGATCTCAAAACCGGTGCCATCAAGGTTCTTTATACGGAATGCGATGGCAATCCATTGATCGGGCCCAATGACATCGTGTTCGATAAAGAAGGCGGTTTCTGGTTCACCGATCATGGCAAGACCGATGGTCGAATCCAGTATCGTGGTGGCCTCTATTACGCCAGGATTGATGGCTCCATGATCAAGGAGGTCGCTTTCCCGATCTTGAGCGCCAATGGCGTTGGCCTGTCGCCGGATGAAAAAACGGTTTATGTCGCGGATACTTATCCCGCGCGTCTGTTGGCGTTTGATGTTGTTGCGCCGGGCGTTATCAGGTCTGATGTCGGCCTGGGTGGGGCCGGGCGCTATGTTGGCGCAGCACCGGGCCATACATTCTTTGACTCGCTCGCCGTCGACTCGAAAGGCAATATCTGTGTCGCGACCATTCTCAATGGCGGCATCACCGTTTTTGCGCCAGATGGCGGAAATCATCATGTGCCGATTGATGATATCCTGGTGACGAATATCTGTTTTGGCGGCAAGGATCTGAAGACTGCTTTCATCACAGCGTCATCGACTGGGCGGCTTCTGTCCATGGACTGGCCTGTTGCGGGCTTGCCCCTCAATTTTCTCAACAAGTAACAGGGATACCGTCGCTGGGACCTGACGGCACCGGATGGCTCGACCGAAAAAGCGACCCTGGTTGCTGGTCGGTAAGACCCTATGAAAAACGTGGCGGCTGGTTCCTTGCGGGGCCAGCCGTTTTCTATTGCGGCTAGTTTTCGATGGAAATGCGCGGTGCCTTGCGGACTGTATCTGGCGCGGAAGACCCAAGTTTGGCGGCAACGCGTTCGGCAATTTCGATATAGGACTTTGCCTCGGCGCTGTCTGGCGCTGTCGCGACAACCGGGCGCCCGGCATCGGATGTTTCGCGGATGGCCATATGCAGGGGCACTTCGCCAAGGAAGTCACAGCCCAGCGTTTCAGCCATGCGTCGGGCGCCACCCTGTCCAAAAATATAAGACTTCTCGCCTGAGCCGGGGCTGACGAAGTAGGACATGTTTTCCACAATGCCGAGAATGGGCACGGCTGTTTTCTGGAACATGGCAAGGCCCTTGCGCGCATCAATGAGCGCAATTTCCTGCGGCGTTGAAACGATGACAGCCCCGGCGAGCGGCACGCGCTGAACCATGGTGAGCTGTGCGTCGCCCGTGCCGGGCGGCATGTCGACGACGAGCAAATCCAGCTCGCCCCATTCGACATCCATCATCATTTGTGTCAGTGCGCTTTGCACCATGGGTCCGCGCCAGATCATGGGGGTTTCTTCATCCACCATAAAGCCGATGGACATGCATTTCAGACCGAAATTCTCCATGGGCAGGAGTTTCTTGCCGTCGCGAGAATCCGGCCTGCCCTTGATGCCCATCATGCGGGGCAGGGAGGGGCCATAAATATCGGCATCGAGCAGGCCGACCTTCATGCCCAGATGCGAGAGCGCGAGGGCGAGATTGACGGCGAGGGTCGATTTGCCAACACCACCTTTGCCGCTTGCCACAGCGATAATCGATTTCACGCCCGGGATTTGCAGGGTGGTGGGGCGCGGCGCGGCCTTTGCCGGGGTGTGTGTGTGACCCGCATGGGAATGTCCCGTTTTGGCCGCGGGCTGATCGCGATGTGCAGTCAGCACGGCGGTCACGGTCAAAACACCCGGTAGCTTGCGGACTGCTTCCTCGCAGGCCTTGCGAAGCGGCTCCCTGGCGGCGGCGTCTGAGGGATCTATCTCAAGACTGAAGCCAATATGACCTTCGCGGATGACAATCCCTTGGACAATGCCACTCGAGACCACATCTATGCCTTTGGCGGGATCGATAATCTGGCTCAAAGCGCCGAGAATCGTTTCGCGTGTCATTGGTGAAATTGCCTGTGTCATGGTAGGCTGCTCTATATACGAAAAAAAAGTAAGGGATGGGACGTTATGATGGTTTTGGGGCTTTCCTGCGGAAAAGCGTCCCATTCATGTGGTTTGCGCCCATCCGGTCTGTGTCATATAACCCCCGAGTGACGGTTTTCCAACCTGTCTCAACTCAATGAACCCAAAGGATTTCCATGCCCTGGAACAATCAGAATGGCGGCGGCTGGCAAGGTGGCGGCGGTAATCGCGGTCCCTGGGGTCAAGGCCCTTCAGGCGGTGGCGGCAAACAGCCACCCGATCTCGATGAACTCATTCGCCGGGGACAAGAAAAACTCAAGCAACTCTTTCCCGGCATGGGATCGGGTCGCGGTGGCGGCGGCCTGTCTGCGGGCCGCCATGGACCCGCGCCGCTTTATGCGCTTGGCATCGCACTGATTGCCATTCTTGCCTATTCCTCGATCTATCAGGTGAATACCGATGAGCAGGGCATTGTCTTGCGCTTTGGCAATTATGCGCGCTCAACAGAGGCTGGCCTTCACGTCAAGTTGCCTTATCCCATCGAGACGGTGCTGACCCCTGTTGTTACACGCATCAACAAGGTGGAAATCGGCTTGCGCGATTCATCCGGTGGCATCACCACCGTCGGTGATGATGAGAGCATGATGCTGACGGGCGACGAGAATATCGTCGATATCGGGTTTACGGTTCAGTGGCGCATCAAGAATGCCTCCGACTATCTCTTCAATGTGCAGAATGCCGACGATGCGGTGAAGCCTGTGGCGGAGAGCGCCATGCGTGAAGCTGTGGGTCAGTCGAAGATTGAAGTGGTGCAGACGACGGGCCGCGACGCGCTTCAGGAAAAAGTGCGCGAATACATGCAGACCACGCTCGATTCCTACAAGGCTGGCATCGAAGTGACGGAAGTGAAGTTGCAAAAGGTCGATCCACCCTCGCAGGTGATCGACAGCTTTCGCGATGTGCAGGCCGCACGCGCCGATCAGGAGCGTATGCGCAACGAAGCTGAGTCCTATGCCAATACGGTTGTACCCAAGGCGCGCGGCGATGCGGCGCGTATCACCCAGGCAGCCGAAGCCTATCGCGAGCAGATCGTTGCCGAGGCGCAAGGTCAGGCCAAGCGCTTCCTCTCGATTTACGAGCAATACAGCAAGGCCAAGGATGTGACGCGTCAGCGCATGTATCTTGAGACCATGCAGGAAGTTCTCGGTGGCTCGACCAAGGTGATCATGACTGAAGATGGCAAGAGCAATGTGATGCCTTATCTGCCCTTGACCGGCCTGAAGCCGGTTACGACTCCGGTCGAAAGCAGCGCCACTGCCGCACCCGGCACATCGACGGGAGGACGCTGATGAACAAGTTCGTATCCATCGCCTCTGGCGTCGTCATCGCGACTGTTGCCCTGCTGGCTTATCTGTCGGCCTTTACGGTTGACATGACGCAGCAAGCGCTTGTTTTGCAGTTCAGTGCGCCACGTGAAGTTGTGTCTGAGCCGGGCCTTCACTGGAAGCTGCCCTTTGTTCAGAACGTCGTTTATATCGACAAGCGGTTGCTGACACTTGAAACAGCCAAGACAGAAGAAATCATCGCCAAGGATCGCAAGCGCCTTGTCGTGGATGCCTTTGCCCGTTTCAAGATCATTGATCCCCTGAAGTTCTACAAGGCGATTGGCGATCCCCGCTATACGGAAGATCGTTTGCAGCCGAACTTCGTGGCAGCGCTGCGAAATGTCATTGGCGACAACAGCCTTGAAGAACTGGTGCGCGACAATCGCGCCGGCTTGATGTTCAAGATCCGCGATGCCTTCAACAAGGCGGCGAGCGAATTTGGCATCGAGGTGGTTGATGTCCGCATCCGCCGGGCTGACTTGCCGGAAGCCAACAGTCAGGCGATCTACCGCCGGATGCAGACGGAACGTGAACGCGAAGCGGCTGAACTTCGCGCGCAGGGTCAGGAAAATGCCCAGCGCATTCGCAGCCGTGCCGATCGTGATGTCACCGTGCTGCTGGCAGATGCCGAACGCGACGCGCAGATTGCACGTGGTGAAGGCGATGCCACGCAGAACAAGATCTATGCGGAAGCCTATTCCAAGGATCCGGAGTTCTTCGCCTTCTATCGCTCCATGCAGGCCTATAAGGAAAGCATGAAGGGCAGCAATACGACCATGGTGATTACCCCGGACTCGGAGTTCTTCCGTTATTTCGGAAACAGCACCGGAACAGCACCCCGGAAATAATTCAGAGGGCGGGCAGGAAACTGACCCGCCCTTTGTTTATACTGCGGCGGCTGCATCCATGGATGCTTGATAAGTCATGAAGGCTGGATGGTCGGCAATGCGCGTAATGGTTCTGGCAGTTTCACTCGTATTGTTCGGAAATGCGCTGTTGGGGGGCGGCACCGGGGCGCTGGCCGCGCAATCGGGACAGGCAAGTTTTGCCAATCTGGCAGAGCGGCTCTCACCTGCCGTGGTCAATATCTCCACGACATCCTTCTCAAAACCATCCGCGCAGGGAATACCCGGCATTCCCCAGGGATCGCCTCTCGAGGATCTGTTCAAGGATTTTCTCGACAAGCAGGGTGGCGGCAAGCCTGAAAAAGTTCAGTCCCTTGGTTCGGGTTTTGTGATTGATGCCATGGGCATCATCGTTACCAATAATCACGTGATCGATGGCGCCGATAAAATCGAAGTCACCTTCATGGATGGCACGACCTTGCCCGCGACGCTGCAGGGTGCGGATGACAAGACCGATATTGCCGTTTTGAAGGTGAAGCCAAAGAAACCGCTCGTTGCCGCCCCTCTGGGCGACAGCAACAAGGCGCGTGTCGGCGACTGGGTGATGGCGATTGGCAATCCATTCGGCCTTGGCGGCAGTGTCTCGGTGGGTATCATCTCGGCGCTTAATCGCGACATTCACGCCGGCAATTATGATGACTTCATCCAGACTGATGCGGCGATCAATCGCGGTAATTCGGGTGGGCCGCTTTTCAACACATCGGGCGAGGTCATTGGTGTCAATTCCGCGATCATTTCGCCCTCGGGTGAATCGGTTGGCATCGGCTTTGCCGTTCCCACCAGCACCGTCATGCCGGTGGTGGCGCAGCTCATCAAATATGGCGAGACAAGACGCGGCTGGATCGGGGTCCGCATTCAATCCGTCAGCCCCGATATTGCCGAGACGCTGGGTCTGGGCAAGCCGCGTGGCGCGCTGGTGGCCGGTGTCAGCGACAAGGGGCCGGCAGCGCTTGCGGGCGTGACAATCGGCGATGTGTTTGTCGCGTTTAACGGTCAGCCCATTCGGGAGATGCGCGATCTTTCCCGGCTGGTGGCCGAAACGGAAATCGGTTCGACGGTTCCGGCTGTCGTGCAGCGCGATGGCAAACTCGTGACTCTCGAACTCAAGGTTGCCAAACTCGCCGTCGTTGAAACGGCGTCCAAGGCCGATGATCAGGAGGCCGACAGCCCCAACGAAGACAAGGTGACCCTTCTTCTGGGAATGGGTCTTGTGGCGATTGACGATGCGACAAGAGCCGAGTTTGATCTTGGCGAAGACGCCGATGGTGTTCTTGTGGTGAGCGTCGATGAGAATAGTGCGGCGGCGGAAAAGGGCCTGCTGCCGGGCGATATCATCGTCGCCATGGCGCAAAAACCTGTCTCGACGCCCGCCGAGATGGCGGTTCTTCTCAAGATCGAGAAGAAATCGGGTCGCAGCTCCGTGCTGCTCAAGGTCGCGACGGGGGGTGACACGCATTTTATGGCGCTGCCGCTCGACGCGAAATGAAGCCTCTTGCTCAGGCAGCGATAATGTCGCTGGCGCGATAGCCCTGAATGTAGAGAAGTGCCGTCAGATCGCCATGGTTGATGCGGGCATCTGCCGCTTCAGCGACCACGGGCTTGGCGTGGAAGGCAATGCCGAGGCCCGCTTCGCCGATCATGCCCAGATCGTTGGCGCCATCGCCCACGGCCATGGTGAGTTCGGGGGCGAGCTTCAATTCGCTGCGCAGCGTTGTCAGGGCTTCGATCTTGGCCTGTCGCCCGAGGATAGGACGCGCCACTTCGCCGGTCAGTCGATCATTTTCAAAAATCAGTTCATTGGCCTGGTTGATGTTGAAGCCAACGGCCTGGGCGACGCGCTGGGTGAAATAGGTGAAGCCACCCGAGACAAGCGCACAGGTTGCCCCCTGCGCGCGCATGGTGGCGGTGAGGCTGCGGCCACCGGGTGTTTCAACAATACGGTTTTTATAAACGCGCTCGAGTGCCGCAAGCTCAAGGCCTTTCAAAAGGCCGACGCGTTCGATCAGGGCGGGTTCAAATTCGATTTCACCGCGCATGGCGCGTTCGGTGATGGCGGCGATTTGCGGCTTGATGCCGAGTTCGTCGGCCAGTTCGTCGATGCATTCCTGCTGGATGATGGTCGAATCCATATCCGCGACGAGCAGCATCTTGCGCCGGTTTGCCGCGACTTGCGTCACCAGATCAATCGCGAAAGCGGAAAGGGCCCTGCGGAGATCGGCCTCGCTTGCAGCGCGATCGGCGGATTCAAAGGGAATATCGCAGGCAATGTCCGGCACCAGCCAATCAGGGGCACCTGCCTCAGGCAGGCAGGCCAGGGCAAGATCAAGATGCGCCCTCGTGAGTGGCGCTGCCTTGTTGCCGATCAGGGTGAGGACGTATGTCATGTTCCGTCTTTCGTCGCCTTGCCCGGACTGGCCGGTGCATCCATGCCTTTTGCGCCACGCTGGTTTATAAGACGTGGATGACCCGAACAAGTCGGGTCATGACGATTCGGAATAATTCCCGTGGACCTGCCTGTTGAAATCGATCGCGCCATTCTTGTTGCCGGGCCAACGGCGAGCGGCAAGTCCGCGCTCGCCTTGGCGCTTGCCGAAAAGCTCTCCGGCGAGATCATCAATGCCGACTCGATGCAGGTCTATGCGCCGCTGCGGGTTTTGAGTGCCAGGCCAAGCGTTGCGGATGAGGCGCGTGTGCCGCATCACCTATACGGGACGCATCAGGCTGACGCGCGTTGCTCGGCGGGGCGATGGGCCGAGCGGGCGGCGCAGATTGCGAGCGAGATTGCCGCGCGCGGGGCTGTCCCGATCATTGTTGGCGGCACCGGGCTTTATTTCAAAGCTCTGAGCGAAGGATTGTCGCCGATCCCGGCTGTGCCCGATGATGTGCGTGCCGCCGCGCGGGCCGATGTGGCGGCGGCAGGCGAGGGGGCGCATGCGCTGCTCGCCGCGCTTGATCCTGTGCTTGCCCGGACCATCCGGCCGAGCGACCCGCAGCGCATGGCGCGCGGCATTGAAGTGGCGCGCGCCACGGGCAAGCCTTTGTCCTATTGGCAATCGCTGCCGCCTCAGCCGCTGATAAAGGGCAAAATCGCGCGGATTGTGCTCGCGCCACCGCGAGACTGGCTCAGGGCGCGGTGTGATGCCCGCTTTGACCGGATGGTGGCGGAAGGGGCGCTTGCGGAGGCCGGATTGATGGCTTCGCTGGCGCTTGATCCCGCACTGCCCGCCATGAAGGCCTTGGGCTTGCGGCCCTTGATCGCCTATCTTGCCGGCGAAATGAGCCTCGAAATGGCTGTGGAGGCCGGGAAAAACGAGACAAGACGCTATGCCAAACGCCAGGAAACCTGGTTTCGCACTCAGATGATTGCGTGGAATGTCTTTTTTGAGCAAGATTCGGAAAGTCAAAAGGCAAAAATCTTCTCATTTATTGACGAATTTGGGTTGACCCGGCCCTGAGGGGCCGCTAGCTTGCGCACGCTTTGAGGCAATCCCTTGTGTGTCATGCCCCGGCTTGTCCGGGGCCTCCACGTCTTTGAGGAGTGCCCAAGGCGTGGATGGCCCGAATGAATTGGGCCATGACGGTATTCAAGTGCGGGAACGAAAAATGGCTGCCCAGACGATGACAGGCGCTGAAATTGTGATCAAAGCTCTGGTTGACCAGGGCGTGGACACGATTTTCGGCTATCCCGGCGGCGCCGTTCTGCCGATCTATGATGCGCTGTTTCAGCAGAACAAGATCCGGCACATTCTCGTTCGCCATGAGCAGGGCGCGGTCCATGCGGCGGAAGGCTATGCCCGCTCGACCGGCAAGCCCGGCGTGGTGCTTGTGACCTCTGGTCCCGGTGCGACCAATGCCGTGACGGGGCTGGCTGATGCGTTGATGGATTCGATTCCGCTCATCTGCCTCACGGGTCAGGTGCCCACACATCTCATCGGCTCAGACGCCTTTCAGGAATGCGACACGGTCGGCATCACGCGCCATTGCACCAAGCATAACTGGCTCGTGAAGTCGGTTGATGATCTTGGCCGCATCATGCATGAGGCGTTCTATGTCGCCACGCATGGACGTCCCGGTCCCGTCGTCATCGACATCCCCAAGGATATCCAGTTCCAGTCGGCTGAATATCAGGGCATGCAGAACGTCGCGCACAAGACCTATCGTCCGCAGGTCAAAGGCGACATCGAAGCCATTCGCAAGGCGATTGACCTGATCGCCCATGCCAAGAGGCCCATATTTTATACCGGTGGCGGCGTCATCAATTCCGGCCCGCTGGCGAGCCAGTTGCTGCGCGACTTCGTGCATCTGACGGGCTTTCCCATCACATCGACGCTGATGGGGCTTGGCGCTTATCCGGCGAGCGACAAGCAATGGCTTGGCATGCTCGGTATGCATGGCACCTATGAAGCCAATAACGCCATGCATGATTGCGATGTGATGATCAATATCGGCGCGCGATTTGATGACCGTGTGACGGGGCGTCTGGACGCGTTTGCGCCGAAGGCCAAGAAGATCCACATTGATATTGACGCTTCCTCGATCAACAAGAATGTGCGTGTTGATGTTGGCATCATTGGCGATTGCGCCCATGTGCTGGAAGACATGATCCGCCTCTACAAGGCAAAGGCTGTTCGTCCCGACAAGGCGGCGCTGGCTGACTGGTGGAAGCAGATCGAGACGTGGCGCGACCGCAAATCATTGTCGTTCAAGAATTCCGACGATGTGATCAAGCCGCAGCATGCCATTCGGCGGCTCTATGAGCTGACCAAGGACCGCGACACCTACATCACGACCGAAGTGGGTCAGCATCAGATGTGGGCGGCTCAGCATTTTCCGTTTGAGGCGCCCAATCACTGGATGACATCGGGTGGTCTCGGCACGATGGGCTATGGCTTGCCGGCTGCGGTTGGCGTCCAGATTGCCCATCCCGATGCGCTGGTCATCGACATTGCCGGTGAAGCCTCGATCCAGATGTGCATGCAGGAAATCTCGACCGCCATTCAGTTCATGCTGCCGGTCAAGATTTTCATCCTGAACAACGAATATATGGGCATGGTGCGCCAGTGGCAGGAACTGCTGCATGGCGGTCGCTATTCGCACAGCTATTCAGAGTCGCTGCCCGATTTCGTGAAGCTCGCCGAAGCCTATGGCGCGGTTGGCCTTCGCGCCTCCAAGCCTGCGGAGCTGGATGACAAGATCCTCGAAATGATCAATGTCAAACGACCGGTCATTTTTGACTGTCTGGTGGACAAATATGAGAACTGCTACCCGATGATCCCGTCGGGTGCGGCGCATAACGAGATGATCCTGGCCGATGATGAGGATCAGGCGACCGTCACCGAAGAAGGCAAAATGCTCGTCTGATCAATATGTTGCCTGTCACCCCGGCTTTATGCCGGGGTCCAGGGGGCCGGGAACCAGGTGTTTGCCGCCTCTGGATCCCGGGACAAGTCCGGGATGACAGCATTTATATGATCCTCGCCCACAGAAAAAACTTTCCAGTCCGCCCTAATCCCAATACAGAGACGCACATGAACGCTGAGAACAAGGTCGAACGGCACACAATGGCCGTCCTCGTGGATAACGAGGCGGGCGTCCTGGCTCGCGTCATCGGTCTTTTTTCGGGCCGTGGCTACAATATCGAAAGCCTGACGGTGGCTGAAGTCGATCAGGCTGAACATACCTCGCGCATCACCATTGTCACGGCGGGCACGCCCATGGTGATCGAGCAGATCAAGGCGCAGCTTGATCGCATTGTGCCGGTTCACAAGGTCGTTGACCTGACAACCGAGACACAGGCAATCGAGCGCGAAATGGCGATGGTGAAGGTTGCGGGCACCGGCGAGAAGCGCGTCGAAGCGCTGCGCCTGTCGGATGCCTTCCGCGCCCGCGTGATTGATACGACGCATACGTCCTTTGTTTTTGAAGTGACGGGCACGCCGGACAAGATTGATGCCTTTATCGGGCTGATGCGCCCTCTGGGGCTGGTGGATGTGTCGCGGACCGGGGTTGTCGCCATCGCGCGCGGCCCGGAAGCGATGTGAGAAATTGAAGCTCTCTCACTGAGAGGGTGAGACAGGACAGAAGGAAGCAGAAAATGCGCGTTTACTACGACCGTGATGCGGATGTGAACCTCATCAAAGGCAAGAAGGTCGCCATCATCGGTTACGGCAGCCAGGGTCATGCCCATGCGCTGAACCTGCGCGATAGCGGCGTGAAAGAAGTGGCTGTGGCGCTGCGCGCTGGCTCGGCCACGGCGAAGAAGGCTGAAGGCGAGGGCCTGAAGGTCATGACGGTTGCTGACGCCGCCAAATGGGCCGACGTCTTGATGATGCTGACGCCTGACGAATTGCAGGGCGACATTTATCGCAACGACATTCACGACAACATGAAGCCCGGTGCGGCGCTGCTTTTCGCCCATGGCCTCAACATTCATTTCAACCTGATCGAGCCGCGCGCCGACATCGACGTGCTGATGGTGGCGCCCAAGGGCCCCGGCCATACGGTTCGCTCGGAATATCTCAAGGGTGGCGGCGTGCCATCGCTCATCGCCGTGCATCAGGATGCGTCGGGCAATGCCCATGCCGTCGGTCTTTCCTATGCTTCGGCCAATGGCGGCGGTCGCGCCGGCATCATCGAGACAACATTCCGCGAAGAATGCGAAACCGATCTTTTCGGCGAGCAGGCGGTGCTTTGCGGCGGTCTCGTTGAACTGATCCGGGCTGGTTTCGAAACGCTGGTGGAAGCAGGCTATGCGCCTGAAATGGCCTATTTCGAATGCCTGCATGAAGTGAAGCTGATCGTCGATCTGATCTATGAAGGCGGTATCGCCAACATGAACTATTCGGTGTCGAACACGGCTGAGTATGGCGAATATGTCACCGGTCCGCGCATCATCACGCCGGAAACCAAGGCCGAGATGAAGCGTGTGCTCGACGACATCCAGACCGGCAAGTTCACGCGCGACTGGATGCTTGAAAACAAGGTCAACCAGACGAGCTTCAAGGCGATCCGGGCCCGCAATGCCGCGCATCCGATTGAAGAAGTCGGTGCCCGTCTGCGCGCCATGATGCCGTGGATTGCCGCCAACAAGCTCGTGGACAAGGCGAAGAACTAACCGGTCCCGCTTCGAGCCGATGAGACATGGCCCCCTCGCGATCATCGCGGGGGGCCTTTTCTTTTGGTAGGGCTTCGCTGCGGCGTCGTCCCGGGATTCATTCCCGGGACCTATGGGTGTGCAAGGTGGATCCCGGCAACAAGTGCCGGGATGACAATCTGTGATTGCCTCACACACCGCGCCCATTCATGCGAGACGCGGCCTTTCACTTCGAGGATCTCCGGACAGCCTTCCGGGAGGGCGGCGCGGCTTTGGGGCTGCCCTGCGGCGACTTGGTGCTTGACCCGCGTGCTAAGAATGATTATCACTCACTGACATAATTGATAATGACTCGCAGGTGATGACATGAACAAGATGGTTTTGATCGGCGGCGTTGCCGTTGCGGCTGTTATTGCGGTGGGCGCCTACCTGCTGCTCGACAAGGACGGTGATGGCAGCGAAACGGTTGCCGCCAGCGAGGACGTGCCAAGCTTCGGCATCACGATTGAAAACCATCTCTTCTCGCCAGCCGAACTTGAAGTACCGGCAGGTCAGAAGGTCAAGCTCGTGGTCAAGAATTTGGATCCGACACCCGAAGAGTTTGAGTCCCATGAACTCGGCCGCGAAAAGGTGATCGCCGGCAATTCAGAAGGTGTGATCTTTATCGGTCCCCTGGAAGCGGGTACTTATCCCTATTTCGGTGAGTTCAACGAAGACACGGCACAAGGCAAGATCATCGCCAAATAATCATCGCCTGATAATCAAGGGGCGTGGCGCGAACCATGCCGATTGTGTGAGGAACGGACATGCTCGCAACTCTGCTCATCGTTTTCCGTGAAGTCATCGAAGCCGCGCTGGTGCTCAGCATTGTTGCGGCGGCGACGCGTGGCGTGGCTGAGCGCAATCGCTGGCTGGCGATTGGCGTGGGTTCGGGCCTTCTGGGCGCGGTGATTGTTGCGGCCTTTGCGGGCAAGATTTCACAGTCGCTCGAAGGGGCGGGTCAGGAAATCTTCAATGCGAGCGTGCTCTTCCTCGCCGTCATCATGCTTGGCTGGCATAATGTCTGGATGGGTCGCCATGGTCGCGAACTGGCCATGGAGATGAATACCGTTGGCCGCGAGGTTACCGCCGGCACGCGGCCTCTCTATGCCGTGGCGATTGCTGTGGGTGTTGCCATTCTGCGTGAAGGCTCGGAAGTCGTGCTGTTTCTTTATGGTATCGCCAGCACCGGCGTGGGCGAGTCGAGCCTGTTGCTGGGGGGCCTTGGCGGTCTTGTGTTGGGCGCGGCCCTTGGTTTTGCACTTTACAAGGGTCTGATCAATCTCTCGACCAGATTGCTGTTCAGCGTCACCAGTTGGCTCATCCTGCTGCTGGCGGCTGGCATGGCGGCGACGGGTGCCAAATATCTCGTGCAGGCGGGCATTCTGCCTTCGCTCGGTGCGGCGCTGTGGGACACGTCATGGTTGCTGGATGATGGTTCTGTCCTTGGCCAGATGGTGCATGTGCTGATCGGTTACACAGCGCGTCCGCTGCCCGTGCAGATCATCTTCTATCTGGTGACGCTCGTGGTCATTGGCGGCATGATGAAAGCCTTTGGCGGGTCCGGCGCCCCGAAAAAGACCATTGCTGCCTAATCTGCATAAAAGAACGAACTGACGCCCGAACGGTCGAAGGGTTTCCATTGCCCTTCGGGCTGGGCGAGCCTGTCGGCCACCGCCCAGAGCACGAGCGGATTGACGCCCATGCCGATATGACTGGCGGCGGGCACCTCGATATTTTCCGTCTGCGGACCAATTTGTTCCCGGCAGGCAGCCCATGGCACAACGCCATCGCTGCGCGAATAGATGGACGTGCAGGGTACGGGCGGTGTGATCGAAGATCGGCTGGCAAGTTCGGCGCCGATCGAACCGCCACCGTCATAAGTTGCCGCGATCGGACTGCCGAGCGTGATGACCTGGCGCACATGCATCGGCAGTTGGCGCGCCAATTCACGGGCAAAGACACCGCCCATGCTCCAGCCGATCAGGCTGATGCGGCGCTGATAGCGGTCAGCCAGTTCGACAAGTCGATGGCGCAGGGCCTGATGGATGCGGGGATTGGGGCCCCAGTTATGGCCGAGCTTCCAGGGGTGGGTGTCGTAATTCAATTCATTGAGATAAGCGCGAAGAATGGCCGTTGAGGTGTCACCTGTGAGGACGCCCGGCAGCACCAGCACGGCGTGGCCATCGCCCTTTGGCGCTGTCATGAGCGCGGGCAGGGCGGGCAGCAATGTGCCGAACTCGGCAATAGCACGCAATTCGCCTATCCGGGACAACAGGCCCGGTTCGCTTGTCGCTTCTTTGAACATGATGACTCCGGCAGACAGTTTGTGTTGCCAGGTTCATTGTACCGCAATGCAACATAAAATGCCGAGTGCTATTTTCAGCTACATGAAAAATTGATCAGAAAGACAGGTTTTCTGCCGATTCACGCATTATGAGTCCTATCGGGACGCGCATTGTCGGGGCATTCGGCACTCTCGATCTGGATGGTCGCATGGTGGATGGCGAAGTGCTCGGCGAGTCGCGCCTTGAGGGCGGCAAGGGTTTTGCTGCCATCAGCGCCGGGGATCAGCGCGGCATGCAGCGTGACCAGTGCGCGTGATGAACTCAAGGACCAGGCATGGACATGATGGATGTCGGCGACACCCGGGACCATGGCAGCAAGGTCCCTGGCGATCTCATCCGCATTGGCGTTTTGTGGTGTGCCTTCCATCAAGATATGCGCGGACTGCGATGTGATGACCCAGGCGCTTCGCGCGATCAGAAGGGCGACGACGACTGAGAGGATCGGGTCGATCAGCATATAGCCTGTGCTCATGATGATGAGGGCTGCAAGAATGGCCGCGACGGAACCGAGCAAATCGCCAAGCACATGCAGCGCGGCGCCGCGCAGATTCAGATTGTCCTCCCCCCCATGGAGCATCAGGAAGGAAATGATGTTGACCAGCAGGCCCGCCATGGCGACCCAGAGCATGATGCCGCCCATGACGGGATGGGGCGACATGATGCGCAGGACGGCTTCAACAATGATCCAGACGACAAGGGCGAGCATGGCAATGCCATTGACAAAGGCGGCGAGTATTTCAGCGCGCTGATAGCCATAGGAGCGGGAGGGGTCGGCGGGGCGACGCGTCAGGCGCAGGGCAAACCAGGCGAGCGCCAGGGCGCCTGTGTCGGTCAGCATGTGGCCCGCATCAGCGATGAGCGCCAGGGAACCGGCATAAAGGCCGCCAGCCACTTCCAGCAGCATGAAGCCGCCTGTCAGCCACATGGCAATGAGGACGCGGCGCTCGTTTTTGCGCCCTGTCAGGTCTGGCGCATGATGGGCGTAGCCGTGGTGGTGATCATCGCCGTGATGATGATCGTGGGTCGACTTGTGGTCTTCATGGGCCATCCGGGCACCGTGCCTGTCTGAAATCGCTGATGCTGAATCATCGCGCCCATGCTAAACCGCCTGAACGTAAAAAGAGAGGAAATCCATGCGTCTTGGAACACCGCTTTCGCCCTCAGCCACCCGTGTCATGCTGCTTGGTTCAGGCGAACTTGGCAAAGAAGTGGCGATTGAATTGCAGCGCTTTGGTGTGGAGGTGATTGCCGTGGATCGCTATTCCGATGCGCCAGCCATGCAGGTGGCGCATCGCTCGCATGTGATCGCCATGACAGATGGCGCGGCGCTGCGGGCCCTCATCGAGCGCGAGCGCCCGCATCTGGTGGTGCCCGAAATCGAAGCCATTGCGACGGATATGCTGGCCGAGATCGAGGCGGCGGGCTTGTGCGAGGTCATTCCGACGGCGCGTGCGACGCAGCTCACCATGAACCGTGAAGGCATTCGCAAGCTCGCGGCCGAAACGCTTGGATTGGCGACCTCGCCTTACGCGTTTGCCTCCAGTGCAGATGAGTTGCGTGCGGCTGCCATGAAAATCGGTTTTCCCTGTTTTGTGAAACCGGTCATGTCCTCATCCGGCAAGGGCCAGAGTTTTGTGGAAAGCGCTGACGGGATCGAAGCGGCATGGGCGGTCGCCATGGCGGGGGGACGCGTCGAGCAGCCGCGTGTGATCGTTGAGGGGCGCATTGATTTTGACTATGAAATCACGCAGCTCACGGTTCGTGCCCTGGGCGCGACGGGCGCAATTGAAACAAGTTTCTGTGCTCCGATTGGCCATCGTCAGGTCAAGGGTGATTACGTCGAGAGCTGGCAACCGCAAGTGATGAGTCGCAAGGCGCTCGAAGCGGCGCAGCAGATAGCGGCCAAGGTGACGGACGCTCTGGGTGGGCGCGGCATTTTTGGGGTCGAGCTATTTGTCAAAGGCGATCAGGTGTGGTTTTCGGAAGTCAGTCCCCGTCCGCATGACACGGGTCTGGTCACGCTCGTCACGCAATATCAAAGCGAGTTTGCGCTTCATGCCCGCGCCATACTCGGTTTGCCGGTATCGACCCAGCCGAGTATGCCGGGGGCCAGCGCCGTGATTTATGGCGGCTTGGAGGAAAAGGGGATTGCCTTTGAAGGGCTTGATCTGGCTCTCGCCTTGCCCGGGAGCGAGGTTCGGCTGTTCGGAAAGCCTGAATCCTATCTTCGCCGTCGCATGGGTGTGGCACTCGCGCGGGCCGAAACCGTGGAGATTGCCCGCGAGATTGCCAAGGCCGCAGCGGCCCGCGTGAAACCGGTTCAGGGCTGACCTCTGCGTTGTTGAGTGGCGGATTTGCAAATCAGCGAGACGATTTTTGCAAATCCAGGTTGCGGATGCGTTGCATCAGCGTATCCTGCAATGATGCATCTTTGGGCTGGTCTGAAGTGCAATTTTGCAGTGTCGATGATGAATTGGGACGATCTGCGCTATTTTCTGGCCGTTGCCGCTGCGGGAAGTCTTTCTGGCGCGGGGCAGCAATTGGGCGTGAACACAACGACGGTCCTGCGCCGGGTCGGCTCCCTGGAGGAAGATCTCGGGGTCCGTCTGTTTGAGCGGGAGCGGATGGGATACCGCCTGACACCTGCCGGAGAGAAGCTTGCCGAGGCCCTGGAACCCATTGACCGGCGCTTGGCGGCCTTGCCGCGCGATTTTGTGGCCGATGATGGCGGGCGCGAGGCGCTGATCAGGCTGGCGGCCAGCGATACGGTCGCTGCCGCCATCATTGCCCCTGAATATGCCGAATTTCGCAACCAGCATCCGGGTCTGATGCTGGAAGTTGTGCCGGATCCAAGGCTGCCGTCAGCAGGCAGTGGTGTGCCTCGTATCGGCAATCCCATGCGCGACGTGGATTTGGCGCTGCGCCTGGCCCGACCGACGCAAGGCGACATGCTGATGCGCAAACTGGGCGATATGGGCTATGGCCTTTATGCCTCGCCGGATTACCTCGAAAGGCGTGGTGTTCCGACCCAGATGGCCGAGATAGCCGGCCATGACGTGATCGGCTTTCCAGAAGGGGAAATACCCCTGGGACCTGTCTGGTGGCTTTCCAGAGCGGAGAAATCCGCCCATGTGATTGTCAGGGTGGCGAGCGATCTGGCCCGGATGGAGGCATCGCGCGAAGGGCTTGGCCTGGCGGCCTTGCCATGCATTCTTGCAGAGAGAGAGCCGCAACTGACACGTGTCTTTGGGCCGGAGATGATAGGCGCGCTGGAGATCTGGCTCATGGCGCGGAATGATCTGGCCCAGCTCATGCATATCCGGGCGGTCATGGCGTTTCTGGTTGAGGCCGTCCGCCGTCGCCGGGCGCGGCTCGAAGGGCGTTTGCATGAGGTCACCGAACTGCCCCCGCCGCAGCGCGCAAACCATTGAAAACTCCGCCAGAAAAAGCGATGCCCATTGCCTTTATCTGGTGTTTCGAAGTAAAAACCTAGCAAGGCATAGGGGATGCCGGTCATTCATGTTCTATCTGAAATGCAGGCTTTGACTGCCTATATCGGGGTCAGAAACAGAGAATCTTCCATGAGACAAGAGGGGAGCGATCTGCCTCAGTTTTGTCCCAAAGATTCGCATACTGATAAATGGTTGAGTCGATTTTCCCATCTGCCCCAATGCCGAGGTTCTCAATCAGAGCGCGAAGTGTTCAGGGGGCCAGCCAGACATCTGGTGCGGCAAGCGCGCCTGATGAAGGCGCGGCGGTATAAACGATGAAATGAAGATCGACGCGCCGGAAGTGAATGACCTGGAACTGCCATGAATGAAGCCCGAGTCCTGATATTTGACACGACGCTACGCGACGGTGAACAGTCGCCCGGCGCGTCGATGACGCTTGAAGAGAAAATCCAGATTTCCGAGTTTCTCGACATGATGGGCGTCGATATCATCGAGGCCGGCTTTCCCATTGCTTCAAATGGCGACTTTGAGTCGGTCAGCGAAGTGTCGCGTGTGGTGAAGAATGCGGTTGTCTGCGGCCTGGCGCGCGCCGGCGCCAAGGATATCGAGCGTGCGGGTGAAGCGCTGCGTCAGGCCAGGCGCGGTCGCATTCATACCTTCATTTCCACAAGCCCTGTGCATATGAAGCACAAGCTGCAGATGGAACCGGAGGCGGTTCTGGATGCCGTGGTTCGCAGTGTGACGATGGCGCGCAATCTTGTGGCAGATGTTGAATGGTCGGCTGAGGATGCCACGCGCACGGATCGCGATTTTCTGTGCCGCTGCGTTGAGGCGGCGATCAAGGCGGGGGCCACCACCGTCAATATTCCCGATACGGTCGGCTATACCATGCCGCAGGAATATGGCGAGATCATCGCCATGCTGCGCGCGCGCGTACCCAACATCGATCAGGCGGTCATTTCGACACATTGCCATAATGACCTCGGTCTTGCGGTTGCCAATTCACTGGCGGGCGTTGCCGCTGGCGCACGTCAGGTCGAGTGCACCATCAATGGCATCGGCGAGCGGGCGGGCAATGCCGCGCTTGAGGAAGTCGTCATGGCATTGCGGGTGCGAAACGACATCATGCCCTATGAGACGGGCATCAACGCCGCCCTGATTTCGCGGGCTTCCAGGCTCGTTGCCGGGATTACCTCATTTCCCGTCCAGTATAACAAAGCCATTGTGGGTCAAAACGCATTCGCACATGAATCCGGCATCCATCAGGATGGGATGCTGAAAAACAACCAGACCTACGAAATCATGACCCCTGAAAGCGTCGGCATTACCAAGTCATCGCTTGTCATGGGCAAGCATTCGGGCCGCCATGCTTTCCGCGAAAAGCTGAAAGAGCTGGGCTATGAGCTGGGCGAGAATGCCATGCAGGATGCCTTTGCCCGATTCAAGGATCTGGCAGACAAGAAGAAGCATGTGTTTGACGATGATCTCGTGGCCCTTGTCGATGATGAAGTGGCACATGCGCATGATCTGATTCGTGTCGTCTCCCTGCGTGTCGTGGCGGGCTCCGTCGGGCCGCAGGAAGCCACGCTTGAGCTTGATGTGGATGGCGATCGCCGCCAGATCACATGTCAGGGCGATGGCCCGGTGGACGCGACCTTCAATGCCATCAAGGCGCTGTTTCCGCATGAGGCCAAATTGCAGCTTTTCAAGGTGCATGCCGTCACGGAGGGAACCGATGCGCAGGCCGAAGTCAGCGTGCGTCTGGAAGAGAATGGCAAAAGCGTCACCGGACGCGGCACGGATACCGATACATTGGTGGCGTCTGCGCGGGCCTATGTCAGCGCGTTGAACCGGCTGATTGTCAAACGTCAACGCACGGCACCGGAGGCGCTTTCAGCGGCGAACTGATTTGATTTAGCCGGGGTGTTTTCCCCGGTTGTAATGGCGGCGCGTCAGCTTTTGCCGACGTTGTTAACTGAATTGCCATTGTAAATGGCGACACTCTCACAGTTGGTGCTCATGCCCCCGGGCCAGGCATTAACCTTTGTCAAAGGAAATGAAACGGCATGCTTTCCGGTTTGCTCGGCATGTTTTCGGCCGATATGGCAATCGATCTGGGTACGGCGAATACTCTTGTCTACGTCAAGGGTAGGGGCATCGTGCTCAACGAACCTTCGGTCGTCGCCATTATTGAAAAAGGCGGCAAGAAACAGGTGCTCGCCGTCGGCGAGGAGGCCAAACTCATGCTTGGCCGCACACCTGGCAATATTCAAGCTATCAGGCCGATGCGCGATGGTGTGATTGCCGACTTTGAAGTTGCCGAGGAAATGATCAAGCATTTCATCCGCAAGGTTCATAATCGTCGTTCCTTTGCCAATCCCCAGATCATCGTTTGCGTCCCCTCCGGCTCGACGGCTGTTGAGCGCCGCGCGATTCAGGAATCGGCCTTGTCGGCTGGCGCGCGCCGCGTCTATCTGATCGAAGAGCCGATGGCTGCGGCCATTGGCGCCGGTCTGCCGGTGACCGAGCCCACGGGTTCGATGGTTGTCGATATTGGCGGCGGCACGACCGAAGTAGCCGTGCTTTCGCTGGGCGGGATTGTCTATGCCCGCTCCGTGCGTGTGGGGGGCGACAAGATGGACGAAGCCATCATCGCCTATATCCGCCGTCATCATAACCTGCTGGTTGGCGAAGCGAGTGCAGAACGGATCAAGAAGGAAGTCGGCTCAGCGGCCATTCCCTCGGATGGCGATGGCATGACCATCGAGATCAAGGGGCGCGACCTGATGAATGGCGTGCCCAAGGAAATCCGCATTGGTCAGCGCCAGATTGCCGAATCGCTTGCCGAGCCTGTCGGCGCGATTGTCGAGGCTGTGAAAGTGGCGCTGGAAGCGACACCGCCTGAATTGGCCGCCGACATTGTCGATAAGGGCATTGTGCTCACCGGTGGTGGCGCCTTGCTTGCCAATCTCGATCAGGTTTTGCGGGATGAAACCGGTTTGCCGGTGAGTATTGCTGACGATGCCCTTTCCTGCGTCGCGCTCGGTACGGGCAAGGCGCTGGAGCATATCAAGACCATGAAACACGTTCTGTCGTCGGTATACTGAGTCAATGCGGTCCGGGTCTCTCGTGGCCCGGACTGTCAATCGGCGGGTCGGCTGACAGCAAGAGAGCAGTAAGTCGTAAATGGATGTCAACCGCACAGCTCTTCCCATTCGCGAGTTTTCGGGCCGGATTTCGCTCGTCTTCATGATCTCGCTTGCCGCCGCCCTGCTGCTGCTGGGCCGCGCCGAAACCTATGTGTTTGATCGCGCCCGTCAGGTTGTAACCGACATGGCCGCGCCCTTGCTGGAAGTGGCGTCACGACCAGTGGCGGCGGCGCGTCGCCTTATCGAGCGCACCGATGAATATGCCTATGTGTTTGACGAGAATGAGCGTTTGCGTGCGGAAAATGCGCGGCTGATCGCCTGGAAAGATGCCGCCCTCAAACTTGAATCGAAGATTGCGCGTTTTCAGGCCTTGCTGAATGTGCAAGTCGATCCGGGCATTGAGTATGTGTCTGGCCGCGTCGTCAGCGACAATGGCGGCCCGTTTGTCGAAACGGTCATTGTCAATGTTGGCCGCAAGGTGGGTGCGCGCAGCGGGCAGGCGGTCATTGATACGGATGGCTTGATCGGTCGCATCGTTGCCACGGGCGAAGATGCCAGCCGTGTCATCTTGCTGAGCGACCTGAACAGCCGTATGCCTGTTGTGGTGGAACCGGCGCATTACAAGGCGGTGCTGGCGGGGGACAATACGGATTGGCCCAAGCTCGAATATCTGGCGGTGTCGAGCAGTGTTTCGCCAGGCGATCGTGTGGTCACTTCGGGCGATGGCGGGCTTATTCCACCGGGCATCCCTGTCGGACTTGTGATCAAGACGAGCGACGGCAATTTGCGTGTCGAGCTATTTGCTGACCGGGACCGGCTCGATTATGTCCGTGTACTGAAATATGAGTTCCCGACCAATGTGGATCGGGTGGACCCGCCCAGCGTGTTGCTTGGGCCACCTGTTGCCGAACGGGTTCAGACGGGCACGGCGCCTGTGCGTGATCTGGGGCCGGCTAATGCCAAGAAGAAGCCGGCTGAAACGGCGCCGCAGCCAGCCAAGCCACCCGCTGCCGCCAAGCCGAAGCCCGCACCGGCGCCGGAGGTTGTGACGCCGACCATCGTGGCGCCTGCCGATGTCAATCCAGGTGCGCCTGATACGGCCGGGGTCGAATAGGCAATGTCGCGCCTCGAACCTTATACCCCAACACCTGCGGCGCGCGCCGGGCGCATTGCCGCCACGGTGCTGCCATTTGCCATGGCCGTGATATGCGTGTTGCTGAGTTTTGTGCCTGTGGGGCGCATTTTCGGATCATCGGTGACCCCCGCCTTCGCCTTCATGGCGATTTATTATTGGGGCGTGGTGCGGCCGGAAATGTTTCCCCCCGTCGCCGTCTTCGCGGTCGGTCTCATCCTTGATCTCATGTCAGGGGGGCCCATCGGGCTTTGGGCCTTTGTTTATGTCGTGACTTATGCGCTGGTCGTTTCGCAGCGATTTCTGCTGGTCAATGCGCCGTTTTCCGCCTTCTGGTTCGGGTTCATGCTGGCCTCGATCTTTGCCGCGTTGGTGTCATGGATCGCCGTCTCACTGTTTTTTGGCAGTTTTGTCGCCTTCTCGCCCATCTTTTGGCACATGGCGGTGACGGTCATGGTGTTTCCGTTTTTTGCCTTTATCTTCGGACGTGTTCAGTCGCGCGTTCTGGCGACAGGGTAGGGGCGCGAGATGGGACAGATTCCGGGACGCGACGGCTCTCGCTACAAAACTTTTTCGCGGCGCGCGATTCTGCTGGGTGGCGCGCAGGGCGCAGCCTTCGTCGTGCTTGCCGGGCGCATGTATTACCTGCAGGTTTTGAAGTCTGACGAATACACGATGCTGGCGGAAGAAAACCGCGTCAACGTGCGCCTCATCGCGCCACTGCGCGGCAATATTGTCGATCGCTATGGTCGACCGCTGGCAAGCAATCGCCAGAACTATCGCGCGGTTCTGATTGCCGAACAAACGCCGGACATTGAAGCAACGCTCGACAAGCTCGCCCGCATTGTCGAGATCACGCCCTATGACCGACGCAAGATCATGCGCGATGTGAAACGCTCGCCGCGCTTTCTGCCGATCACGGTGGCCGAAGATCTGACATGGGAACAGTTCGCCCAGGTCAATATCAACGAACCTGATTTGGCTGGTGTGCAGCCCGATGTCGGCGAAACGCGCCATTATCATTATGGATCAGAGCTGGCGCATGTCGTTGGCTATGTCAGCCCGGTTTCAGAATCCGAAATCGAGAAGGCGGGCGATGATGAACCATTGCTGCGTCTGCCGGGGTTCCGCACGGGCAAGCTCGGCATTGAAAAACGCTATGACGCCTCGTTGCGCGGCGTGGCGGGCGCGAGCCATGTTGAGGTGAATGCCTATGGCCGTGTCATTCGGGAATTGTCGAAGGATCCCGGCAAGCCGGGTCAGGAAGTTGTGCTCACGCTCGACATGGCTGTGCAACAGGCGGCATGGGACCGACTGGCCGATCAGTCGGCAAGCGCCGTTGTCATGGATGTTCATAGCGGCGATATCATGGCCTTTATCTCGACACCGGCCTATGACCCGACGCAATTCAACATGGGCTATGGCGACAAGGAATATCGGGCGCTGCTCAACGACCCCTATCTGCCGCTGGTCAATAAAGCCATTGCGGGACTTTATCCGCCGGGCTCGACCTTCAAGACGGTTGTGGCCATCGCGGCCATGGAGGCAGGGGTGGACCCGTCTCACAGCGTCCATTGCAACGGGGCCTATACGCTTGGCAATCACGACTTCCACTGCTGGAAGAAGGGCGGTCATGGCGCGATGGATATGCACAACGCCATCAAGCATAGCTGCGATGTCTATTTCTATGATACGGCGCGGCGTATCGGCATTGATGTGATTGAAAAGACGGCCAAACAATTTGGTCTTGGACAGAGCTATGATCTCGATGTGCCTGGCGAAAAAGTCGGTGTTGTGCCGGGGCGCGACTGGAAGCTCGCGACGCAGGGCGTTTCCTGGCAACAGGGTGAAACGCTGATCACCGGCATTGGTCAGGGCTTTGTGTTGACGACGCCCTTGCAGCTCGCGGTCATGACAGCGCGCATTGCCAATGGCGGTTATGCCGTCACGCCGCGGCTGACACGCGCGATTGGCGGCAAGCTGATAGTACCAAAGGCCGCACCGAAAATTGAAGTGCGACCGGAATCCGTTGCCATGGCGCAGGGCGGCATGAATGGCGTTTCGAATGAGCCGGGCGGCACGGCCTATCGCTCGCGCATCGCCGAGCCGGGCATGGAGCTGGCAGGCAAGACAGGCACAGCGCAGGTGCGTCGTATCAGCAAGGCGGAGCGCGATACGGGCGTCATCAAGAATGAAAATCTTGAGTGGCGGCAACGCGACCATGCGCTCTTCATTGCTTTTGCCCCGGTTCAGGCGCCGCGCTACGCCATATCGGTGGTGATCGAGCATGGCGGTTCAGGCTCTGGCGCGGCCGCGCCTGTGGCGCGCGACATCATGAAGGCGATGTTGCTGCGCGATCCGGAAATACAACAGGCAATCAATCCGGCGCCGCCGCCGGTTGTGAAGGTGAAGGAAGGCTGATGTTCGATCTGCGCCGCTTTACCGGTCGCGACATGCGGCTGTCCGACAAGTTCATGGAGTTCAACTGGGGCTTTCTGCTGCTGCTCGCAGCCATCGCTTCGATGGGCTTTGCGATGCTTTATTCGGTTGCCGATGGCAGCTTCTCGCCCTGGGCCCTGCGCCAGATAATCCGCTTTGGCGTAGGGGCGGGCATTCTCCTTGTCGTGGCAATGGTTGATCTGCGCCTCTGGATGCAGCTTGCCTATCCGATCTATGCGGTCGCGCTTGTCCTGGTGGCGGCGGTTGATGTGATCGGCGTCACGGGCATGGGCGCGCAGCGCTGGCTCAGCATCGGGCCATTGCAGATCCAGCCCTCCGAGATCATGAAGATTGCCTTGCTCCTGGCGCTCGCGCGCTATTTTCACGGTCTGACGCTTGATGAGGTCTCACGCCTGCGCAACCTCATTGTCCCGGTGTTGATCGTCATGGTGCCGGTTGCCCTCGTCGTTAAACAGCCCGACCTTGGCACAGCCATTCTCTTGTCGGCCTCTGGTGCTGTCATCTTTTTCGCGGCCGGGTTGCGCTGGCGCTATTTCATATTTTCCGGCACCTCGGTTCTGGCAGCCATACCGATTGTCTGGAGCCGGCTGCACGACTATCAGCGCAATCGCGTTTTCACGTTTCTTGATCCGGAGCGCGACCCGATGGGCGCCGGCTATCACATCCTGCAATCAAAGATCGCGCTTGGTTCCGGCGGCGTTTTCGGCAAGGGCTTTATGGAAGGCACACAGAGCCATCTCAACTTCCTGCCGGAAAAACACACGGACTTCATTTTCACGATGCTGGGTGAGGAACTGGGCCTTGTTGGCGGCCTGCTGCTGCTGACGCTTTATTTCATCGTGTTGATGCTCTCGCTCAATGTATCGCTGGAGTGTCGCAACCAGTTTGGGCGGCTCCTGTCGCTCGGCGTCAGCGTCACGTTTTTCTTCTATGTGTTCATCAATACGGCCATGGTCATGGGGCTGTTGCCGGTGGTCGGTGTGCCTTTGCCGCTGGTTTCCTATGGCGGTACATCCATGCTCTCGCTGATGTTTGCTTTCGGGCTTTTGATGAGTGCCTATATCCACCGGAATCAGGAAATCCCGCGCGGTCCGAGCGCCTTCTGGTAAGGCGGACAACGCGCCACCAGGGGGCTCATCCGGCTTGTTTGTGCTGTTCTTCAATCAAATGACAGATGGGTTGAGAGCGGGCTGGACAGGCGCTGCGGGCTTTGCTATAGCCACCGCTCCCCCACAAAGGGATGGTGGTTTCCACCGGCTGCCGGCTTGATTTGACGCCGGGCGGCACGGCGGGCGCATAGCTCAGTTGGTAGAGCAGCTGACTCTTAATCAGCGGGTCCGTGGTTCGAGCCCACGTGCGCCCACCAAAAAATCCTTTAAATACAAATGCCTAGAATTAACCCCTCTTGGGGTCACAGCCGTTTCGGCTTCCGGGGTAACGGCGTGACATGCCGAAGAGTGAAATCCCGTCTTTAATCAACTTGCGTCTCGGCGGCCTGCCTCTGCTCTGTTAACCTGATCGGCGTCGCGATCTGGGGGAGGGCGCTATGGGAAGTGAAGTACTCAATTGGCTTCAGAACTTCGCAGTGCAGGTCGCCAATCAATTCTATGACCCGAAAAGCCCAACGGGACTCTTACTTCTGGATGGTAACAATCAGGGGACCACGTCACTATGTCGTAGCTGTTCTGCATCCGCATCAGCGTGTCCATCGAGACGCCGAACGCCTTTTCAATCCTCAGGGCCATTTCTGGCGAAAGATGCGCGCGTTCGTTCAGCAGGGCCGACAAGGCCGGACGGGTAACGCCCAGCACATGCGCTGCGTCAGTCACTGAAAGGCCAAGCGGCTCAATGATCTCGCCTTGACGAACCCGCCGGGGTGGAAGTGATTTCCGCCTTTATCGAAAAGCGCGGCGGCCTTTAATTGGCGCCAAGGGCGTGAAGTTTTTGGAACGCCAATTGCCTTTGCGGCGGTTGCGTCTGGTGGTGTGACGACCGGATCAAAGGAACCTTGAGAAAGATTGGCGAGCCTTTAAAGTGTTCGCTGACTGTTGCCGTGGACAAACAGCCACGTCAATGACAAGAAGCTGCGCTGTCATTCGAAGACAGCTTGCTCACAAGGCATGGACGTAGAATGATATTGTCGCTTTCCCTGCCGAAAATTATGTCCGAAATGACGACGGCTCAAATACAGATCATTTATCCGGCCGAGGGAAGCCTGATTATCTCTGGCGGAAAATTACTCGATTTGCAAGTCGACCTCAGTCTGGCCGTAACGCATGATTGTCCGCCGCTGAGTTTTCATCGCATTGCCCTGCGCGAAAAAGTCTGGCTAAGACGGATACTTGCCCCGCTTGATGAAGAATTGGGCATTGGAACGCAACTCGCCCTTTTCAGCACGCAAGCGGACGAAAGCCTTGACGTTGCGCCTGAGCGTGAACTGCGCACAAGCATTGCCAGCATTCTCAAGCAAGTCGATCCCTGGAGCTAGCAACCTTATGGCGCGCGTTCCCCTGGTCCTTGGCCCCCTGAAGCTCGACGGTGCCGTCGTCAAGCGGTCCGGTTTTCGCTGGCTTTGCGTTGATGGACAGATGTGCCGGGCGGGGCAGCCAGTCGCCTATTGCAATGTCGGCCTCATGAATGTGAGGCAACCCGGCAAAGCTTTTGAGGCATTCAGTCAGGAGAAAGCCGACTTTCAAGCGGTATTGGTTCTGCAAGCCGATGGTGTCATCAACATATCTCCCGAAAGTTCTCGCGGCGGGTTTCTGGATCAGCTGGCCCAATACAATATCTGGGAGCCTTCCTTTGAGATTGGCATGCTGACCTGCAAGGACGAGGCGCTGCCAGCCGGCGCCATGCCGACAAAACTCGTTTTCGGCGCCGGGCGCAGGGTGACTGAGGTCGCCGAAATTCGGGCCGGTCTTTTGACGGGCTGGCATAATCGCAGCCGGGCATGGGTCGCCGAAGGCGACCGTGTCGAACGCACGCTTTTAAGCCTGGGCGCCTGCGAAACGACGGCGATGATCCGGGGGCAACATTTCAGTTACATGGAAATGTTGAACGCGTCGCATGTGCCGATGCAGGTGGTGCTCATTCCAGACGATTTGCTTATTCCATGCGCCCGCGTCGTTCTGGAGCAAGTGCGCAGGACACCCGAACAGTTTGCAGAAATTGCGGCTGACATGACGAGAAGTTTGTCAAACGGATCACAGCCGCTCTCGCCCAATGACTGGCTGCTTGCGGGTGTCTTCCTTGGTGCTTTGCAGCGTTCGCCTTTAACCGAACCCAACCATGTCCTGACCAGGCATTCTATCCAGCAGGTTACAGGTCCTGATGCCGTCGTCATGTCGCTCGTCGCAGAACCGATCCGCATCTTCCGGCATCGCCGTCTGGGCTATTCACTCTGCTTTCAGGAATATCGGTTCCGGGCAATGGGGCAAGCCATGATCGAATGGCTCAATACCCATTTTGAATCTGTCATGCGCGATGCAGAGGCCATTCGGCGCGACTATTGCGAGTTGATTGAGGAAATGCAGAAGCGATCAAATGTGCATTTTCTGATCCTCAATGTGATGTCCAGCGTCGGAACCGAAAATGTCGTCAATTACGCAGCCTTCGATCTGCCCATGGGAGAAACGCTGCGCAGTGTCCATTGCAAGGAAAAAAACCTGATGCTGCATGATCTGGCATCAGAGCATGATATTTCGATCATCGACATTGATGCGATCACGGCGGACTGGGGTGAAAGGAAATATCTGCCCGATGGGGTGCATCTGAGCGGTCCGGTTCAGGATGAAGCGCGCGCGGAAATTTTGCGCTGTATCGACGAGCGTATTGCGACGACGAGTCGAAAAGTGGCAGTCAGGTAATTTCAAACTCCACAAGCATGGCGGACAGCTCGTCAGTGTTTGTGGGGATGGTCTCGCCAGCATCATCACTGAGAAGCGCCAATGCGGCCCCGATTTTCTGCCAGTCGCCTTCCTGGCACAAAATCTCTCGCAGCACGGCTTTGCGCGCCGTGCGCACCTCGACGATAGCCTTGTGCGTTTCAAGCTCCACGACGAGGCTTCCTGCCTCAAAGACCTGGCCAATATCGCCATGCCATTCCAGAACACGCACTTCTTCAACATCAGGAACGGGCCCTGGAACCTGCAATTGGTAAATCACGAAATTTCCTCATTTATCATGGTTTTGACAGCCGCGACGATCTGATCAGCGTCGGGTATGCTTGCAGCTTCAAGCACGGGATTAGACGAGACAGGCGCGGCCAAGGCGCCAATCCGTCTGACGCGGATATCATTTACCTGTTCACGAACGCGAAAAGCAATCTCGGCACCAACGCCACAGGTAAGTTGACCTTCCTCGATCGTCACCAAGGCGCGGGTCTTGCGAACAGAGGTACAAATCGTTCCGATATCAAGTGGTGCAAGGCTTCGCAGGTCAATCACGTCGCATGTAATGCCCAGGGCTTCCAGTTGGTCGGCGGCCTGCAGCGTAGGTGACATCATGTAGGAATAGCTGACTAGTGAAACATGCTCACCCTGCCGGACATGATGCGCGGCACCGAAGGGAATAAAATTCTCGGTGTGAGGTACATATCCAGCCGTCGGGAAGAGCCGCTTGTGATCGATGTAGAGAACCGGCCCTTCCTCGCGCAGCGCCGATTTTAGCAACCCATAGGCATCGGCTGCATTGGATGGTGCGACAACCTTGAGACCGGGAACGCTCATCAGCCATGACTCGATGCATTGCGAATGGGCCACGCCTTGCCCCTTGGCGCCCGCCGTGGTTTTGACCACGATGGGCGCATGAAGCTGGCCAGCCGTCTTGTAGCGAAGTTTGGCGGCATAATTGACAAGCGGATCAAGCGCCAGAATCAGAAAATCCATATAAGTGATGCTGACAAGCGATCTTACGCCAGCCGCTGCCGCGCCGACTCCCATGCCGACCATGGCCGCTTCGGCGACAGGCATGTCACGCACGCGGTCCGCGCCATACATGTCATACAGCCCCTCAAACTCGCGGTAAGACCCGCCAAATGCGCCGATATCTTGTCCGAGCAATAACATGCGCGGGTTGTGCTGCATCTCCTCCCTGAGCGCCCGAATGATCGCTTCACGGAAAAATATCCTGGTTGAAGTCCCGGCGGGATCAGCCGACATGATCGAGGACCCCCGAGGGATCGGGAAATCCAGCCGCGTCCGTAAAAGCAAAGGCAATGCTGACGCGCTCGTCTGCCTCACGTTGCATGCCATCAAATCGGGATTGATCGAGATGACCTGAGGCGATCATCTGTGCCGACAGGCGGTCAATGGGACAATGCATGCGAATGGCCTCGACTTCCTCGCGCGGGCGACTCTCGCGCGCCGAGGTCGAGTGCGGTGTGAAGCGATAGGAAACACATTCGAGAAAGGCGGGGCCTTTTCCGGATCGGACTTCTTTGGCCAGCGAAATTGCCGCTTCTCTCACGGCATGAACATCCATGCCATCAACTGTCACACCCGTGATGCCGAAAGGAGCCGCGAGATCGGACAATTTATCGGGAGCCAGCGCATCCGCGCGCGATGTCGAGACAGAATACTGATTATTGTTACAGACAAGCAGAAGCGGCAGACGCCACAAGGCCGCGATGTTGAGTGTCTCATGCAAGGCGCCGGCACCACAGGCGCCATCGCCGAACATGCAAGACACAATGTCGGAACGCCCCTCCGACTGAAAGGCGAGAGCCACGCCCGCTGCAATCGTCAGATTGCCACCGACCACAGCATGAGCACCGAAAAAACCCTGAGCGGGTTGAGCGAGATGCCCGCGTCCCCCGCGCCCCAGGCATGGGCCCGTGACTTTTCCAAGAAGCTCACTGAGCACGAGGCCCGGCTCCAATCCCCGCGCCAGCGCCGGGCCGATAGAGCGCCCACTGCAAAGCAACTGGTCATCCGGCAAGAGCGCAGCGCATAGCCCGACCGAAACAGCTTCCTCACCACTCGAAAAAAGCTGAAATCCATGATCCTTGCGTGCCATCAGGTGGCGCTCAAAAGTCCGGATTAAAAGCATGTCGCGTAAAAGGCCATCATCCGGCATGCGCTTGTCTCTCCGGCATCGTCCTTGATTTCCAGAACGGCACCCTGCTTACGACGCCTTCGATACCAGCGGATATTTGCTGGGCTTTGGTGAGGGTGTCGGATGTAACGATCTCATCCAGAGCAGTCGAAATCAGCGTCGTGGCGATGACATCGCCCGCCACCTCGGCGCCCAGCTTGCCTGACAGCATGAAATCTGTTTGAAGGATCTTTGCGCCGACATATGTCATGGCGCGGTCAAGATCAATGACATTGACACCCGTTGCCTGCGAGATTTCAATTGCCAGGAGATTAATGCGGCGTATGCGTTCTTGAAGCCATTGACGTTGCTTGCGCGAAAATGATTCCGATGCGGGCGGCACGTGACGGAAGACAGTGCAAATATAGACGGGCCGATCCGTATTGATCATCAGTGTACTGATTTGTTCCCACCATGAAGCGGCAAGATCGTCGAACGACAGATCGGTTGCCGCAACGCCTCCCAGTAGCGAAATCAGGATGACGCCTGGTTCCTGACCTGCCTGACGGATCGGGATTGTCTTACCAAGATTGAGCACGACATTGATCTCCGCACCCGATGCGACGCGAAGCCGACGGTTGAGTTGACGCACAGCAGCCTGAAAAGCCGGATGCTCGATATCCAGCGTCACCAGAACATCAATATTTATTTGCGGGCTTACATCTGTCACGCCATGCCTCCGGGCAGTACTTTATCGGGGACGCTTGTTTCAACGGATTGCCAAAAGCCGGGGCCAAGCGGAGCAAAGCCGATGGCGCGTCGCGCAATATCGTAATCAAGACCGTTGGTGCCGCGCGCAGCGGTTTCCAGTTCAGGCAGTGAATGAATCTGGTAATCCGCAGGGACAAGCGAAGCGGATGAGAGTGTGGCCCAAAAGATGGGCAAGAGCGCGACGGCGGGTAATGGCTGCGCCCTGAGGAACACGGTTTCCCAATCAGATTTCTTGAGGGGATCGCGCCAACCAATTTGATGTGTCAAATGATAGCTGCGGGCACCCGGCAAAGCGGCCATGCGAATACCGGCCTTGAACAGACGCAGCGCAAGTTCGCGATGTTCATTATTGTCGAGACGCGCATCAAAGCCACCCTGTTCCAGAAAGGCATCGCGCCGCACCGACATGTTACTGCCCGATGAAGCGGCCCATAGCACGGTGCAGTCGGGCGCATTCAGCAATGCATCTGTTTCAAGCTCGTAGAGACGACGCGGCCCGACACCGGGATAAATGCCGGGCATGGCGCGTTCTTCAATTGTGGAAAAATCCTGTACCACCTGCGCCAGCGTCACGCGCATCTCATCGACCTCTGCCGCAGGTCTTCGGGCAAGTTCATCCCGCCGTTGCGGCCAGGCCTCGCCCGTCTCGGGATTTCTGAAAAATCGCGTGCAACGAAGATGATGGGGGTCACCGCGGAAAATCTGATTATCTGATCGGGCATGGCCAGCCATATGCCGGGCAAGCAGATCGGGAGCGGCGAGCGTGTCGCCATCGAGAAACAGCAGAACCTCGCCACTTGCAGCCTGTCCGCCAGCATTTGAGGCCGCTGACCGGCCCTGTGCCGTTTCATGCCGCACCACCTTCAGGGGCAGGTTTTTGGAAGCACAGGCCAGTACCGTGCCGGTATGATCACTGGAACCATCATCAACGACGATGATTTCGCAATCCGCAGTCTGATACGCAAGCGAGGCAAGCACGAGGCGCAGACGATCTGCTTCATCCTTTGAACGGATGACAACGCTCAGGAATGGTGTCTTCGTCGCTTGGTTCACAGACATCCGACATCATCCAGAATATGCACAACTTCTTCGGCAATCAGGCGGCACCCTTCGGCAGTCAAATGCACGGGGTCGAGCTTCAGGCGATCAACACCCTGTCGTGCAAGAATTGAATCAACGTCGACAATGGAAATGCCTTCTTTCTGAGACAGATCGATGAGACCCAGATTGAAGCGTTTGACCCGGGTCGAGTAAATGTCCTCCAGCCCCATATGGCAATGAATTGATTCTCCCGGCATCACGGACGACACATTATAAATCAGGATCGGGACATCCGAATGCCTGCGGCACCGGGCGATAATGGCCGAGAGATTGGCCATGGATTCTTCAACATCCAGAAAATCAAGACGCTCAAACGAGGCCTTGAGCCATTGCAGCTGGTCTGGCACCTTGATTGTCGCAGGATCGGCAAAGAGCAGGTATCCGTCGTTCTTGTGGCGCAGGAGCCTGTTGGCAATGTCGGACATGGCGGAAATGATAATCGCGTCGGCATCCGCATCAAAGAGAGCCAGGCTGAATTGCGTAGAAAGCGGATAGGCGCCAAGAGGCAGATCACAAGATGCAAGCTCCATCGGAACAGTCCCGCCTGATTGCAGCAGGGCATCAGAGCGGGTGAATGTTTCATGACGCAAGCGTATCGTTGCATCCGGATAGCGGGCGCGAACAATTTCATTAATGCCATTCCATTGCAAATCACCATTCAGGCGCAAGGAATGTAGCGAATCTCTAAGATCAAGATTGCCTTTCAAAAACAGGTTGACGCGCCGCATGGCATACCTTGATCAGAATGCGAGATGATTTCGATGAGGGAAGATAACAACTCTGCATGTGAGCGCAAACACGCATCTGCGTTTGTTCCTTGGCGCGGTTGCGCTGCCAGCGTGGATGGCGGATATTTTCTCTCATCCATATCGGAGAGATGCGCATTGTCGCCGGATTGCCCTCAATCATGAACCGCTTTGGAACGGCTGGGGATCCATCCCTTCGAAGCGTGGCTGAATCCGCGATTATCGACTATTTTCTTGCCCTGGGGTTTCCCTTTGAGGTGCGTCAGGACAGGCTGCGGCAAGCGACGCAAGCCGCCCAGACATGCCTGAATCGGTTGATCGACTTGGGGCTGCCCTTCAGGCAGAAGGACCATGGCCAGTGTTTTTTTGATCCGATTGAGGCGATCAATTTCATGAAGTGGACAGGCATCCATGAAGGAGACCCCTTCTGGAGCGATCACTATATTCCAACAGCTCGCAGACACGTCCTCATGCAGGATTCCGACTGGGCAACAGGGGGGGCACCGCCCGGGGCGCAAGACCTGCCGGTGCGACGTTTCAGCTTGAAGGTGACGAGGCGTTTTAATCTCGCCTCGTTTGAACCGGGCCAGCCGGTTCGACTTCGCATGCCCTTGCCACTTGAAAAGGGTGCGCTGTCAAAGCTTCAACTCGGCATCGTATCTGTGCCGGAAATACCGGGAAAGATTAGTCTCATCCCTGGTCGGCTGGAGGCGCGCCTCGAAGTTCCGGCGTCGCAGAAAGTCAGCCTGTCCTATTGGGCCGAGTTTGAATCACGTGGCAGCCTCGGTGATGGGGCGATCAGCGATATCAGGCCCGCTTTGACGGCAGATGAAGCCAGTCTCTACACGCAGCCCATGGAGGGTTTCATTCACGTATCGCCGAGAGTGATTGACCTTGCGCAGCAACTGGCAGGACATCACGCGACGAAACGCGATGCTGTCCTGACGATCTGGGATTTCGTGATGGATCATCTGTTCTTCGGCATGATCCATTATCACGAAATCAATATGGCAGCGCCAATGGATTGGCTTTTGGACCATGTCTGGTCCGATTGTCAGCTGGGGTCTGCTTTGATGGCGTCCTTGTGCCGGGCACTTAAAATCCCGGCGCGCATTTGCGGTGGCCACAAACTCTATCAGCTGGTTCCCGACCAGCATTTCTGGCTGGAGGTCTGGCTCGAAGATACCGGCTGGACCTCCTTCGATATCGCCTCCTGGGACATCGCAGCCGGTGGGCGTGACGCTGGTTGGCGAAATTATTTCCGGGGTGCCATGGACTACCGTGTGACGACGGAATGTTTTCCCCGGACCTTTGCAGGGGCCATGAGTCTTCGACTTCCGGCGCAGTGGCACATGATGACGGCCCTGTCGGAGAATGGCCTGCGTAATATCTTTGGCGACAGCACCACAGGCAAAACAATCTACGAGGATGAAATAATGGTTCATCCGCTGGGGCTGCCTCGTGACGAGATCCCCGGGAATGTATCCAGCCTAAAGCAGATTCCGTCCCATCAAGGAGACGGATTATGAAACGCAGCCGGTTCAGCGAAGAGTAGATTATTGCGATCCTGAAGGGTAAGCGGGATCAGTGATTGATCCAGTGGATCAATCACCTTGCGAACGAGGTGGACATGAAGACCGCCAATTTGTGTCGTAAGCACGGGATCAGCGATGCGACCTTCTATAAATGGAAAGCGAAGTATGGGCTTGGGATCGGGCGCGCTCGCATCCATCACGAGATCGTATCCCTTATCGTCCGAGACTTCCCCACCGGGGATCGCGCCTTTCCGCAATCACATTCATGGTCGTGCCTTCATGACAAGCTATCTTCGCAAGCATAATGCAGGGATCATCGCCATGATTGCACCGGAATGATTGCTGGTTTGACGGTTTCCACACTTCTTTCCTCAGGGTTTTGTTCAGCCCCCAGGTCCAATCCCGTGGCGTCCTGCAAATCACAGCCGGCGCGGCAATTTGCCCGATAGCCCGCCCTTGATCTGACAGGAGCCGCTTGCTACTGGCTTACCTTGGGGGTTCCATGAAGATGCCAGCACTCAGACAGGTCGGCTTGACCATTGCGTTTGTCGCAATGCTGTCGCGCGCCTTGCTGCCAGATGGCTGGATGCCGGATTTCTCCACCGACACCAAAATGTCTGGCTGGTTCCCTCTGGTCATCTGCACCTCGTCCGGTCTTGTGCATCTTGACCAGAAGCCAGGCGAGAAGCGGGACGACCAGACCACGCGACATCTTGTTCAATGCCCCTATGCGGCGGCATCGCATGTCGCGGTGAGCCATGCACCGGCTGATCTTGAACTTTATCAAACGACCTTCATCCTGGCGCCGCCCGCACGCGCCATGGACCTGCCCCATGAGCGCATCCGTTTTGAGCGCCAACTCACCCGAGCGCCTCCCTTCCTGACGATCTGACCAGACTCTGATCGCACCCGTGTTCCGGCCATGCCGACACGGGTTTGAGTTGTTCATGCCTGTCTCTCAGGAAGGAGACTTTCCAATGAATGTATCTGTTGTCGACCGACGTCGTGCCACAAGGGCGTTGCCGCGTCACGCCAACCTTCTCCTCGTTGTGCCACTGCTGCTTTGCCCCGTCATGTCTCAGGCTGATGGCGTCACAAAACTTCGCCCAGTCGAGGTGGCATCACCCGAGGATGCAACGGCAGGTCAGGGCTATACGTCTCTGACTGAATCGGCGTCAACGACGCTTGAGCGCCAGACGCGTCTCGCCCGCACGGATGACGCCGCCTCGCTGTTTGACAATATCGCAGGCGTCAACGTTTCCAAAGCCGGTGGCGTCTCGGGACTGCCCATGATCAATGGTCTGGCAGATGATCGCGTGCGCGTGGTCATTGATGGCATGACCATTAACGCGGCCTGTCCCAATCACATGAATTCGCCGCTCTCCTATGTCGCACCTTCGGCGGTGGGCTCGGCACGCGTGCTGGCAGGCATCACGCCGGTCAGCCTCGGTGGTGACAGTATTTCGGGAACGATCATTGTTGATTCCAAGGATCCGGTGTTTGGCGAAACATCCGATGTATCCGTTGTCGCCGCTGAAGCCTCCAGCTTTTATCGCAGCAATGGCGATGGTTTCAGCAGTTCTGTCAGCGCCACTGTCGCCAATAAAGGTGTCAGCGTCGGATATGAAGGCTTCGCTGCAAGGGCCGAAAACTTCAATGGCGGCGGCGACGATGGCGAAGTGCGCTCCACGGCGTATAAATCATTCAACCATGCACTGACCCTGGCGGCACGCGAAGGTGACCATCTTGTTGTGATCGAAGCCAGTCAGCAATATGTCCCCTACGAAGGCTATCCGAACCAGTATATGGACATGACCGACAATCATGCCAATGCGATCAATGGCAGATTTGAAGGTCGGTATGATTGGGGTCGGCTGGATGCCCGTGCCTATTGGCAGGGTGTCGAGCATGAAATGAATTTCCTTGAGGACAAGGGCGGCACGGCATCAGGTGGCATGCCCATGAATACCAGTGCCGACAATTTCGGATATGCCATCAAGGCATCCTTTCAGCTTGCCGACGGCGACATGCTCCGTATCGGCAATGAGCTTCATGCCGAGCGCCTTGATGACTGGTGGCCGCCCGTTGCGGGCAGCATGATGATGAGCCCCAATACATTCATCAATATCAATGGCGGCAAGCGCGACCGTTTAGGAACATTTGTCGAATGGGACAAGCGCCTCGGCGGCAACTGGTCGGGCGAACTGGGCCTGCGCAACGACATTGTCTGGACGAATGCGGGCGATGTGCAGTCCTATGGTTGCGGCATGATGTGCGCGGCCGACAATGCAGCCGCTATCGCCTTCAATGCGGCAGGGCATCAACGCAGTTTCGTCAACTTCGATGCAACGGCAATTGCCAAATATGAGCCGTCAGAAACATCAGCCTACGAATTCGGTTATGCACGTAAATCGCGCGCACCCAATCTCTACGAGCTTTATGCCTGGGGACGAGGTGGCATGGCCAGCCGCATGATTGGCTGGTTTGGCGATGGCAACGGCTATGTCGGCAATCTCGATCTTGATTCAGAGGTTGGGCATACGGTCAGCGCGACGGCAGATTTTCATGCATCCGACCACGCCTGGCAGGCAAAAATCACGCCTTATTACACCTATGTCGAGGATTATATCGGCGTCACGAAAATCGCTTCCCTTGGTGGTGGTTTCTCGCAATTCCAGTTCGTCAACCACAATGCCGAGCTCTATGGCCTCAACTTGTCCGGCGCCATGCGGCTGTGGCAAAGCGAGACGGCAGGCGAGGGCAAGGTCACGGGCACAATTGCCTATGTCCATGGCCTCGATCTGACACAGGGCGGCAATCTCTATCATGTCATGCCGCTGAACGCGTCGATCCGCTTTGAAGAGACTTATGAGTCCTGGACCGGTCACCTGGAATTGCAGGGGGTCGCGCGCAAGACACGCGTTGATACGCAGCGTGCCGAGCCAGAAACACCGTCATACCTGCTGGTCAATCTGGGCAGTTCCTATAGCTGGCAGAATGTCCGTCTCGATGCCGGGGTCGATAATCTCTTTGATACGGCCTATGACGACCCCTTGGGTGGCATGTCGCTTGGCGACTACAAAGTCACCGGACAATTGCGTCCCGTGCCGGGAATGGGCCGCAGCTTCATACTTGGCATCACGCTCAAACTTTGATGCTGTCATTGTTTGGGTCCCATATGTCGAACCCGCCTCGGCATATCTTCATTGGAGTGATCAGCCTGGCATTGCATGCCGGGCTGATTTTCCATTTCTGGCAGTATGAACCGGTGACCTTGATGGGCACGGGCGCAACTACGCAAGTCGTGAATGTGCAGATCTTCCCGTTGCAAGTAGACAAAGTGCAGCCAGCGAAAAAGCCGGTTCCCGTCCTCGAGATAAAACGGCCTGCTGCGTCATCGCCAAAACCAAAACAGCGCACACAGCCATCAGCGCCAAAGACGCAACCGCCTCCCAAACCCGCCATCGTGCATGACAGCGCCCGCGATTCATCCTCTGCCATCGCCGCGCCGTCTGTGGTCAAGCCGACCGAGGCAGAGGGATTGCAAAACTATGCCAGCCATATCTGGCAGAAAATCGCCGAACACGGATCAAAAGGTATTCATGTTGAGGGTAGGGTTGTTGTCAACTTCTCCCTGACCCTGACAGGAGAGATCCGCACACTGCGCATCGCCCAATCAAGCGGAAACGACGCGCTCGATGCGCGCGCCCTGTCAAGCATTCGGCAAGCCGCTCCCTTCGGCCCAACGCCTGCGAATATCAGTGAAGCGGATCTCGTTTTTGATATTCCGTTCCACTTTCACTGAACAGAAGCGGCAGATATGTGTGTTTGCGACAGGATACCGGTTCCGTTTGGCTGGGGGGCAGGACCCACTCGACTAAAATTTTTATCAACGATAACAAAAGCTTAACGGCGATATTTTTCTGTGTAGCACACCTGTGTGTCACACTCAACCTGCCCGCAAGGGCGTCATCGCCCATGACGTCAATCTTCGATGGCGGAAGTATTCCTTTTTTCGTGACTTTTTTCGAGGGGTGGTGCTGACTAGAAAAACATATATTTTAGGCGGGGGAGAGTGAGTGGGTTGAGTGCGCAGCTTGTCGTTAAGCCATTACCGGTTTTGTCTGAAGTAAAGTTGATCGAGACGCCGCGATTTGGAGATTCTCGGGGCTTTTTTTCAGAGACTTATAATTTCCGTGCGTTTTCGCAGGCGGGAATCGATGCTGTGTTCGTGCAGGACAATCACTCATTGTCTGCTACGCGCGGTACGCTGCGTGGCTTGCATTTTCAAACGCCACCTTTCGCGCAAGATAAACTCGTCCGCGTGACGCGAGGGCGAATTCTTGACGTGGTGGTCGATATCCGGAAGGGCTCGCCAACTTTCGGCAAGTATGCGAGCGCCGTTCTTAGTGCCGAAAATGGTCTCCAGATACTTGTCCCGATCGGGTTTGCGCATGGGCTGGTCACGCTCGAAGATGACACCGAAGTTGTTTACAAGGTGTCGAACTTCTATTCTGCCGAGCATGATAGCGGGCTCTTGTGGAACGATCCGGCATTGGGAATCGATTGGGGACTGGATGGCATCACGCCTGTCCTGTCGGAGAAAGATTGCCGACATCCTTTGCTTGCTGACCTGCCGTCATATTTCGAATACGGCGTGGGTGAAATATAGGTGATTGGGATTTTGTCTTCGCGCTGTATACGCGTGAATCTCTGAAAGTTGCCGGGGCGCAAATTATGAGAGTACTGGTTACCGGAGGCGCCGGATTTATCGGTTCGGCTGTATGCAGGCATCTCATCGCAAAGACTGACGCTGAAGTCGTCAATGTCGATAAGTTGACCTATGCAGCCAATTTGAATTCGCTTGCGTCGGTGGCAGGAAGTTCGCGCTATCAATTCATCAAGGGTGACATTTGCGATGGTGGTTTGCTCGATGAGATATTTCAGACCCATGAACCTGATGCAGTCATGCATCTTGCGGCAGAGTCGCACGTCGATCGCTCGATCACGGGGTCGGTTGATTTCATACAGACCAACATTATCGGGACCTATACGTTGCTTGAGGCGGCAAGGCGATACCGGGAAGGGTTGCCGGAATCGCGGCAAAGAGATTTCCGTTTCCTTCATGTTTCAACCGACGAGGTCTATGGAAGCCTGGGATCGGAGGGATTGTTCTGCGAGACAACGGCGTATAGCCCCAACTCGCCTTATGCTTCGAGCAAGGCGTCAGCCGATCACCTTGTGAATGCCTGGCATCACACCTACGGACTTCCGGTTTTGATAACGAATTGCTCGAATAATTACGGGCCTTATCACTTTCCCGAGAAGCTTATACCTCTGGTGATACTTAACGCGCTGGAGGAAAAGCCGCTGCCCGTTTATGGCAAAGGCAACAATGTTCGAGACTGGCTCTATGTCGATGATCATGCGCGCGCCCTGGATCTCGTTCTGAGGCGAGGCCTTCCCGGCGAAAAATATAATATCGGCGGACGGAACGAGCGCACAAATCTCGAAGTCGTGGAAGCGATCTGCGATTATCTTGACGAAAAACAGCCTGCGGCGACCGTCGAGCGCCGTCGGGATCTCATTGAGTTTGTTGCCGACCGTCCCGGACACGATCAGCGTTATGCGATCGATGCCACCAAACTTGAAGACGAACTTGGCTGGCATGCGCAGGAGAACTTCGAAACCGGACTTCACAAGACGATCGAATGGTATCTTGCAAACGAGGGGTGGTGGCGACCGCTGCGATCGGGCATCTATGGCGGCGAGAGACTGGGCCTTCTGCCTGATGGCAAGGGGCGAGCCGAGCCGGCCGCAGTGCAGGCGGACAAGCGCCCGATCCTTGTCGTTGGCCGCTACGGACAGGTCGCGCAGGCGCTTGATGCCCGGGGCTTTGATGGTGTTCGGCATGTTGCGCTTGGACGCGACGAGATCGATTTGACGGACCCCGGTTCAGTCGAGCGGGCTTTCGCGGCGCATAACCCGAGACTCGTCGTCAATGCGGCGGCATACACAGCCGTCGATAAGGCTGAGAGCGAGAGTGATCTCGCTTTCGCCGTCAACAGCGATGGAGCCGCCATTCTTGCAAGACTTTGCGCGCAAGCGAGAATTCCTCTCATTCATATTTCGACAGATTATGTCTTTGGTGGCGTCAAGAGAGTGCCTTACGTCGAAGACGATCCGACCGCCCCACTTAATGTCTATGGCGCATCGAAGGCGGAAGGCGAGGCGGCCATTCGCGGACTGTTGAGGGAGCATGTGATCCTGCGTACAAGCTGGGTTTGCAGCTCGACCGGGAGCAATTTTGTCAAGACGATGCTGCGGCTCGCGGAGAGTCGTGACGAATTGAGGGTGGTCGACGATCAGTGCGGCGCCCCCACCTTCGCCACTGACATCGCTGACGCCATCGGCGTGATTTCCGCGCGTCTGCTTAATGGTGACGGGGCCTATGGCACTTATCACCTCGCCGGAAGTGGCGAGACGACCTGGTGCGGATTTGCGCGCGAAATATTTGCACAGTCGGCGGCTTTGGGCATGAAGTCCCCAAACGTGATCGCGATACCCACGAGCGACTATCCGACCCCGGCCCAACGACCCATGAATTCAAGACTTAATTGTCAGAAGATCAAGGGCGCATACGGAATTGCGCTTCCGGATTGGAAAACCAGCCTGGGCCAATGTCTCAATGAGCTTCTGCAAAGCACAGATATGGAAAACGTATCATGAAGGGCATCATTCTTGCGGGCGGATCAGGTACGCGCCTCTATCCGGTGACGCGTGCCATTAGCAAGCAGCTGCTTCCTGTCTATGACAAGCCGATGATCTACTATCCGCTGACGACACTGATGCTGGCGGGGATCAGGGACATTCTCCTTATCTCGACGCCGCATGACCTGCCGCTGTTTCAGCGCCTGCTGGGCGATGGATCGCAATGGGGCATAAGCCTCTCTTATGCCGAACAGCCCCGCCCGGACGGCTTGGCGCAGGCTTTCCTGATTGGGGAGAAGTTTATCGGCGAGGCGTCCTGCGCTCTCGTGCTGGGCGACAATCTTTTTTACGGAGACGGACTGCCCGCAAAAATGCGTGAGGTTTCAAAGCGTGAAGGCGCAACCGTCTTTGCCTATCATGTCGCTGATCCGGAGCGTTATGGCGTTGTCGAGTTCGACGGCGAGTCGAATGTCCTGTCGATTGAAGAGAAACCGGGCGCGCCACGCTCGAACTGGGCGGTGACGGGGCTTTATTTCTACGACAATGATGTTGTCGAGATCGCCAAAAGCCTTCGCCCCTCTCCGCGCGGCGAGCTCGAAATCACCGATGTCAACCTGGCCTATCTTGCAAAAGGCAAACTCCGGGTCAAGCAACTGGGGCGCGGTTATGCGTGGCTCGACACCGGCACACATGACGCGCTATTGGAGGCGGCGGAATTTGTCAGGACGATCGAACACCGTCAGGGCCTGAAGATTGCCTGCCCGGAAGCGATCGCGCATGAGCTCGGGTATATTACCGCCGAGGATCTGCGGGTTGCCGTGCAGGCCCTCGGAAGCTCGACCTATGGGCGCAATCTCGCCAGGCTGTGCGACGGGAATTGACGGGGTGGGGGCCAGATCAAGATGAACGAAACACAACCGACGGCACCGAAGACAATTGCCGAATTCGAAACGCGATCGGGACCAATCCTGGCCCTGCGAAATGATAGGCCGATCTCGGAGTCATTGGAGAAATACGGCGAGTGGGCGCAAATCGAAATTGAGTTTCTGTGCCAGTTCATTGCCGATGACAGTGTCATCCTCGATGCCGGTAGCCATATTGGCATACACAGCCTTGCGTTTGCGCATTCCGACGCCAAGAACGTCCATGTGCATGCATTTGAAGCGCAGCCGCAATTGGCGGCGTTGCTCATGCGAAATGCCGAAGTGTCGGGCGGCAGAATTTCCGTGCATCAATGTGCGATCGGCCAATCCGAAGGCGTTGGCTTTATGCCGAGACTGCCGGATGATCGGCTGGTGAACGCGGGTGCGCAGAGTCTTGATTATCAGGCCGGCCCGGACAAGTTCGAAGTGCCCATAAGATCTATCGATTCTTTCGTACTGAGCGGAGTTAAATTAATCAAGCTTGATATCGAGGGATGTGAAGCCGCCGCCTTGCGAGGGGCGGTTTGGACGGTATCAAATGATAAGCCTGTGATTTATTGCGAGGTGAATTCGATTGCCGCTGCCGCCGATCTTTTTCGAGTCACCGAGGACAGCGATTACCGTTGTTATTACGTTTCGACGCCTGCATTCAATCCGCGAAACTTCCGATCAACGTCGGTCAACTTCTTCGGTCCGGCGCATGAGAGCGGTCTTCTTTTTCTGCCGAGTGATTATAGCTCTTTCAATGAGCCCGAAGGGGGCACTTGCACGCAAGTCCGGAATCTCGACGAATTTGCTCAGCTATTTTTGAAAACGCCGCGTTATGGCGACAGGACAGATAGAGATCGCGATTGCATATGGTTGAAAGAAGAAACCGAAATCCTGAGTAAAAAAATAAGTGCCTATAGGAACGAAATAGCACAGCGGGACCAGAGCCTCGTTGCGGCGCTGGCAGAGATCGATTTGCTGGCTCAATTGAACGAGAGCGCCAAAGTCGAGTTGGCAGAGCGGGACCAGAGCCTCGTTGCGGCGCTGGCAGAGATCGATTTGCTGGCTCAATTGAACGAG
>Ga0209066_10000145_pt1 | contig 106553 bp, 99 predicted proteins | sample All_14_2_FD_187198 | JGI IMG/M metagenome (GOLD analysis project Ga0209066, IMG submission 187198) | Freshwater microbial communities in response to fracking from Pennsylvania, USA - Allegheny Zone_MetaG_DW_15 (SPAdes) (version 2) ...
GCATACGTCAGCGCGTCGAGATTGATGACCGGCTCGTCATTTTGTGCCAGCCAGTCGAGAACAAAATTGCTGCCGATAAAGCCGGCACCGCCGGTAACCAAAATAGTCATTTTAAAATTTAACTTTTAAATTCAATTATTTATAAAATCCCAGCCGGGCCAGGGAGGGCGCCACCGAGCCCGTAGATTGTGCAAGTTTGCCATTTTCATAGCAAATGATAAAGAAATATCTTGCGCTGCAACATACAGGCATATAAAGCTATGCACAAAGTAATAGTTTCCTCGCAAGACTCGCTCGATTGCGGGCTGCGCTCGCAATGACGAGAGCGCTTGGGGATTGGATGCTTGCACAATGGGGCGCGGTGTACGGGATGCCCGCAGAGCGGGTTTGGGGGGTTAGGCCTTGGTGAAGAGGGAATTGTCTAAGCCGCTGTCACCGGCCAGCACTGTTTCGGTATAGGCGGCGGCCTGGGGGAGGCATTGGTCGGCGTAGAAGCGGGCGGTGGCGATTTTCTGGCGGTAGAAAGGGTCGTTGCTGCCTTGGGCGAGATGGCGGCTGGCGGCCAGGGCGGCCTGAGCCATCATCCAGCCGCCGGTGACGGTGACCGCCAGGTGCAGGTAAGGGACCGCTGCGGTCAACACGCTGGCCGGACTGGTTTTGGCGTTGGCGGCGAGCCAGTCGGTGGCGGTGCCCCAGGCTTTGAGGGCGTTGGCAAGTTTTTGGCCGATCACGTGCAGGTCATGCCCGTCGGCTGCAGCCAGCGCGGCGACGGTGGCGTGAATGTCCTTGAAAACGATTTGGGCGGTGGCGCCCTGGTCACGCATCAGTTTGCGGAACAGGAGGTCGTTGGCCTGGATGCCGGTGGTGCCTTCGTAAATGGTGGTGATGCGGGCGTCGCGCCAGTGCTGGGCGGCGCCGGTTTCTTCGATGAAACCCATGCCCCCATGAATCTGGATGCCGAGTGACGCGACGTCGATGCCCATTTCGGTGCCCCCCCCTTTGACGATGGGGATCATGAACTCAGCCAGATAAAGGGCCTTTTTTGCCGCGGCGGGGTCGTCGACCGCGTGCGCCGTGTCGAGCAGGCCGGCGGTGTAGTAAGCCAGTGCGCGCCCAGCTTCAACACGCGATTTCATGAGCATCAGCATGCGGCGGATGTCCGGGTGATGGTCGATACTGACCAGGGCTTCGCCGGTCAGCGCATCGCGCCCTTGTTGGCGGTCGCGGGCGTAGGCCAAGGCTTGCTGGTAGGCCCGTTCGCCCAGCGCAATGCCTTGCAGGCCAACGCCGAGCCGGGCTTCGTTCATCATGATGAACATATATTCGAGGCCACGATTGGCTTCGCCGAGCAGGTAGCCGACGGCGCCCTCGCCGTGCTCGCCATAGGCCATGACGCAGGTTGGGCTGGCGTGAATGCCCAGTTTGTGTTCGAGCGAGACGCACCAGGCGTCGTTACGCGCACCGAGCGTGCCGTCGCCATTGACCAGGAATTTGGGGACCAGGAACATCGAGATGCCTTTGACCCCGGCCGGCGCATCGGGCAGGCGGGCGAGCACAAGATGGACGATGTTGTCCGTCATGTCGTGGTCGCCGTAGGTGATGAAGATTTTCTGGCCAAAGACCCGATAGCTGCCGTCGGCCTGCGCTTCGGCGCGAGAGCGGATCAGGGACAGATCGGAGCCCGCTTGCGGTTCGGTGAGGTTCATGGTCCCGGTCCACTGGCCGGTGACCATTTTTTCCAGGTAGATGGCTTTCAGTTCGTCGCTGGCGCAGGTCAGCAGGGCCTCGACGGCGCCGGTGGTCAACAAGGGACCGAGCGAAAACGACAGGTTGGCGGCGCAGACCATTTCCTTGACGGCCATGGCGAGCGCATCCGGCAGGCCCTGACCGCCAAATTCGACCGGCGAGGCAATGCCGTTCCAGCCCGCATCACAAAAGGCACGGTAGGCCGCCGTCCAACCCGGTGGCGTCACCACCCCGTTGGCGCCGATCGTGCAGCCGTGCTGGTCACCAACGCGGTTGAGCGGCGCCAGCACTTCGCTGGTGAAGCGGGCCGCTTCAGCCAGAATGGCATCGGCCATATCCGGCGTTGCTTCTTCGTAACCCGGCAACTGGGCAATGGCCGGCAAACCGGCAATTTCATCCATGACAAAGCGCATGTCCTGGATCGGCGCGTGGTAGGTATGCATCAGGGAGATCTCCTGTCAGTCGTTAGGTTTTAGCCTTCATTGGCCGGGGAAGTGCTGAGGGGTTCGTCATCGCAAGGCGCGGCTAGCAACAGCGCCCTGGCTTGTCGATACTCAGCCTTCATCGTGGCAACGATCTCGCCGGCCGGCTGGATGGCATCGATGGTGCCGACGCCCTGCCCGGCGCCCCAGATATCCTTCCAGGCCTTGGCGTCGCGACTGCTGCCAAAACGCATGGCCGTCTTATCCTTGACCGGCAGGTCGTTCGGGTCCAGCCCGGCAGCGACGATGCTTGTGGTCAGGTAATTGCCATGGACGCCGGTGAAATACGGCGTGTAAATCACATCCTTGGCCTTGGCGTCGAGAATGGCCTGTTTGTAGGCGTCGACCGCGTTGGCCTCGCGGCTGGCGATGAAACGCGTGCCGATATAGGCGAAATCGGCCCCCATGGCCTGGGCGGCGAGAATGGCCCGGCCGTTGGTAATGGCGCCGGACAAGGCGATCGGACCGTCGTAGAACTTGCGGATTTCGCCGACCAGCGCGAACGGGCTGAGCGTGCCGGCATGCCCGCCAGCCCCGGCACAGACCAGGATCAGCCCGTCGACCCCGGCTTCCAGCGCCTTTTCGGCATGCCGCACACTGATCACGTCGTGAAAGACCTGGCCGCCGTAGGCATGTACCTGCGGCACGATCGCCGTTGGCGCCGACAGGCTGGTGATGATCAGCGGCACTTCATGCTGGATGCACAAGGCCATGTCATCGGCCAGCCGTTCGTTTGACGGGTGGATGATCTGGTTGACGGCAAACGGCGCAGCCTGCGGATCGGCGGCCAGTTCGCGCTTGATGCGGGTCAGCCAGTCATCGAGCACGGCCTGCGGCCGGGCATTGAGCGCCGGAAACGAGCCGATGACACCGCTCTTGCACTGGGCGATGACCAGATCCGGGTTAGAGACGATGAACATTGGCGCGCAGATGACGGGCAGCGTCAGATTTTTGTTGAGTGCGGCGGGAATGGCCATCAGCCTTGCTCCTTGAGGGCGCGACGCAGGATCTTGCCGACGTTGGTACGCGGCAGGTCGTCGCGGAATTCGACGTGTTTTGGAATCTTGTAACCGGTGAGTACACCTCGGCAATGTTCGATCAGCGCTGGGGCGGTCAGGTTCGGGTCCTTGCGGACAACGAAAACCTTGACCGCCTCGCCCGAGTGCTCGTCCAGCACGCCGATCGCCGCGACGTCGATCACCCCCGGATGCATGGCGACAGCTTCCTCGACTTCGTTCGGATAAACATTGAAGCCGGAGACCAGAATCATGTCTTTTTTGCGGTCGACCAGGAAAACGTAGCCTTGAGGATCAACGTAGCCCATGTCGCCGGTACGCAGGAAGCCATCCGGATGAAAGACATGCGCCGTTTCTTCCGGGCGTTGCCAATAGCCCTTCATCACCTGCGGGCCGCGGATGCAGATTTCACCGACCTGCGTCGACGTCACTTCCAGGCCGTAATCGTCGCGAATCGAGACCTCCGTCGAAGAAATCGGCAGGCCGATGGCACCGTTGAATTCATGCATGTCCAGCGGGTTGATGGTTGCCGCCGGCGAGGTTTCGGTCAGGCCATAGGCTTGCAACAGCGGCACGCCCACGGTCTTCAGCCAGCGCTCGGCCACCGGTGCCTGCACCGCCATGCCGCCACCCAGGGTCACCCGCATGGTCGAAAAATCGAGTTGGGCAAAATCCGGATGATTCAAAAGGGCGTTAAAAAGCGTGTTGACCCCGGTCACCACCGTCACCGGATACTTCGACCATTCCTTGATGAAACCGGGAATGTCGCGCGGATTGGCGATCAGCAGATTCTGCGCACCAATCATCAGGAAGGTCAGGCAGTTCGCCGTCAACGCGAAGATGTGATACAGCGGCAAGGCGGTCAGGATCAATTCCTGGCCGTCGCGGACCACCGGCTTGATCCAGGCATGCGCCTGCATGACGTTGGACGCGATGTTGGCGTGGGTCAGCATGGCGCCCTTGGAGACGCCGGTCGTGCCGCCGGTGTACTGCAGGAAGGCAATGTCGTCCTGGGTCAGCAGCACGAGCCGAAGCGACTGACGACGCCCGGCAGCCAGGGCAGCCTTGAAATTGATCGACCCCGGCAGCGTCCACGCCGGCACCAGTTTCTTGACATGGCGGACCACGGCATTGACCAGCAAACCCTTGAGGCCCAGCATTTCCCCCATCGGCGTGACCAGTACATGCTTGATGGCGGTACGGCCGATCACCTGCTGCAAGGTGTTGGCGAAGTTCTCGACGATGACGATGGCGACAGCCCCGGCATCCTTCAACTGGTGCTCCAGTTCGCGCGGCGTGTACAAGGGGTTGCAATTGACCACCACGCAGCCGGCGCGCAGCGTGCCGAACAGCGCCACCGGGTACTGCAGCAGGTTGGGCATCATCAGCGCCACCCGGTCGCCCTTCTGCAGCCCCAGCGACTGCAGCCAGCCGGCAAAGGCCCGGCTATCCTCGTCCAGTTGCCGATAGGTCATGGTCTTGCCCATGCTGATGTAGGCCACCTGGTCGGCGAATTTGCGGCAGGCCTCCTCAAAGAGGGCGACCAGCGATGGAATATGGTCGATGTCGATGTCAGCCGGCACGCCTTGTGGATAGCTTTTCAGCCAGATCTTGTCCATGGTTATCTCCTCCATTCCGACTTATTGACCGAGCATTGCCTTCTTGAGCGAGGCATCGGCTTGCGGTTTCAGGGTGGCCAGTTCGGCCGGACTGTGGTTGTCGCGCAGACCGACCAGGGCAGCCTGGCACAAGCGAGACGCTGTAATCATGAGTTGTCTCCTCCACCGCTCTTTTGTCGGTAGTAGTGTTTGTCGGCAATATAGACCGTGCGTTCCACCACGGTATACACCACCCCGTGCCTGTCCTTCAGCTCGACCGTATAGGTTCGCTCCAGTTCGGGCTGTCCGGCGAGTTGCCGGCGAATCCAGGCCAGTTCCTCGTCGGCCAGCGTGAAATCGGCAAACAGCGTGGTATAGCCGGGTTTGCGGTAGCGGATGCTGGCCGCCTTGTCCCAGACAATGTAGCCAGGGCCCAGCGCCGCCATCAGCATCATCGGATGCGCCCCATCGGTGATCGCGAACAGCGAACCACCGTACAGCGAGCCAACGATGTTCTTCGTCTTCCACGACAGCGGCAGGGCAACGCGAATATGACGCAGGTCCTGCGCCACATGCACGACGCGCCCGCCAGTGCCGCGAAAGGCCGGATGCAGGTTGAAGCCCAGGCGTACCATGTGGGCACGCCACGCAGGCGACAAGCGGGCAAGCCAGGCGGGTTTCATCGTTTTTCCCGGTTGTCCACGGTCGACCGTCAGATCCGCTCGAAAATGCCGGCGGCGCCCATGCCGGTGCCGATGCACATGGTTACCATGCCGTACTTGCCGCCGGTGCGCTGCAGGCCATGCACCACGGTGGCGGTACGGATGGCGCCGGTGGCGCCGAGCGGATGGCCGAGGGCGATGGCGCCGCCGAGCGGATTGACCTTGGCCGGATCGATGCCGAGCTCCTGAATCACCGCCAGCGACTGCGCAGCGAAGGCTTCGTTGAGCTCGATCCAGTCGAGGTCATCCTGCGTGATGCCGACCTGCGCCAGCACCTTGGGAATCGCGGCGATCGGGCCGATGCCCATGATCTCCGGCGCGACGCCGCCGACGGCATAGCCGGCGAAGCGGGCAAGCGGCGTCAGGTTATGTTCCTTGAGCACCTTTTCCGAAACCAGCATCACCGCACCGGCGCCGTCCGACATCTGCGACGAGTTGCCGGCGGTGACCGAACCGCGCACGTTGAACACCGGCTTCAGCTTGCCGAGTTTCTCCAGGCTGGAATCCGGACGCGGACCTTCGTCGTTATCCACCACGCGCTCGACCAGGCGGACGACGCCGCTGTCCAGATCGGGCAGGCTGGCGCGCACCGTGTAGGGCGAAATCTCCGCCTTGAAATGGCCGGCAGCAATCGCCGCGCAGGCCCGGCGGTGCGATTCAACCGCGAAGGCATCCTGCGCTTCGCGCCCAATCCGCCACTGCGCCGCCACTTTTTCGGCAGTCAGCCCCATGCCGTAAGCAATGCCGACATTTTCATCCGTGAAAATCGCCGGATTCATCGCCATCTTGTTGCCCATCATCTGCGGCATCACGGTCATCGACTCGGTGCCGGCGGCAATCATCACGTCGGCCAGGCCGAGGCGAATCTGGTTGGCGGCATCGGCCACCGCCTGCACGCCGGAGGAGCAAAAGCGGTTGATCGTCAGCCCCGGCACGGTGACCGGCAGCCCCGCCAGCAGCAAGCCGATGCGGGCGACATTCATGCCCTGCTCGCCTTCCGGCATGGCACAGCCGACGATGACATCGCCAATCAGCACCGGATCAATGCCCGGCACCTGCGCCACCACCGACCTGATGGCATGCGCCAGCATGTCATCCGGCCGCACGTGCTTGAACGCGCCGTTCTTCTTGGCCACCGGCAGACGGGTGGCGGCAACGATGTAGGCGTCTTGAATCTGTTTGCTCATTTTTCTATGTCTCCTCGCCGGCTCAGTTTCTGAGCGGTTTGCCGGTATCGAGCATGTGCTTGATCCGGGCCTGGGTCATGGGGTCCTTCAGCAGGTCGACGAACAACCGGCGCTCGACGGTGATCAGCCATTCTTCGTCGACCCGGCTGCCGGTTTCGATCTCGCCGCCACAAAGGGCGATGGCGGCCGACTTGGCAACCTTGTAGTCATGCGCCGAGATCATCCCGCCTTCCTTCATGTTGACCAGCATCATCTCGAAAGTGGCGATCCCGGTTTTGCCGGCAACCGGGATGTTGCGTGCCCTTAGCGGCGGCGCGTAACCGGCCTCGGCCAGCGCTCGCGCTTCCTTGATGGCGACAAAAAGCAGTTCGTGCGCGTTAAAGAGAATACTGTCCGTCGGCTTGGCAAAGCCGTAATCGACCGCTTCGACTGCGCTCTTGGCGACCTTGGCCAAGGCGATGGTCTGAAACACCGGCTGCAGGTAGTTGAACACCTCGCCTGGCGTTGCCGATTGCGCGGCCCACTCGGCGGCACGCACGGCAAATTCCTTGCAGCCGCCACCCGCCGGAATCAGGCCGACCCCCGCTTCGACCAGGCCGACATAGCTTTCCAGCGCCATGACCCGCTTGGCGGCATGCATGACAAACTCGCAACCGCCGCCCAGCGCCATACCCTGCACCGCAGCCACCGTCGGCACCTGCGCATACTTCAGGGTCTGCGAGGCGCGCTGGAATTTCTCCACCGTGCGTTCGAGCAGGTCGAACTGCCCCGCCGCCAGCGCCTCGGCCACCTGCGCCAGGTTGGCGCCAACAGCAAACGGCGCTTCATGCCAGACGACGACGCCGTCCAGCGTGCTTTCGGCCTGACGCACAGCAGCGATCACGCCATCCAGCACCTCGTCGCCGATGGTGTGCATTTTGGACTTGAAAGAAAGGATGCCGATCTTGCGGTCGACCGCGGGCAGGCACCACAAACGCACACCGTCGTTTTCATAAAGCGTTTCGCCAGATTTTTCCGGTGTGGCGGCGCTTTCGCCAAGCACGCGCTCGGAAAAAAGTTGACGCTGATAGACCGCCAGGGTCGACCGCGCGATGTAAGCATTTTTGCTGGCTGAATACGAGCCCTCGGCCGTATGCACACCGCTGCGCCCGACTTCCAGCGCCCAGGCCGGCAGCGCGACATTGCTCATGGCACGGCCGGCGGCGATGTCGGCAGCAATCGCCTGGGCGATGTCGGCCCAGCCGGCGCCCTGCCAGGTTTCAAATGGCCCCTGCGCCCAGCCAAAGCCCCAGCGCATCGCCAGATCGAGGTCGCGGGCATTGTCGGCAATGTGTTCGAGCTGCACTGCGGCATAGTGAAAAATGTCGCGAAAAATCGCCCACAGGAACTGCGCCTGCGGATGTGACGAGGTACGTAAGGCGGCAAATTTTTCAGCCGGGTTTTTGATCTTCAGAATGGCGGCGACCTCGTCGGCGACGTCGCCGGCTGAAGCACGGTAAGCCTGTGCCGCCAAGTCGAGCACCTGGATTTCCTTGCCCTGCTTCCTGAAGATGCCGCAGCGCGTCTTCTGGCCGAGCGCGCCCTGGCCAATCAGCGCGGTCAACCACGCCGGGCTCTGAAAATGGGTATGCCACGGATCGTCCGGCAGCGTGTCCTGCATCGTCTTGACGACGTGCGCCAGCGTGTCGAGGCCGACAACATCGGCGGTGCGGTAGGTAGCACTTTTCGGACGACCGATTTTTGGCCCGGTCAGCGCGTCGACCGTATCAAAGCCCAGCCCGCAGGCCTGCGTGTGATGCATGACCGCCAGAATGGAAAACACCCCGATGCGGTTGGCGACGAAGTTGGGCGTATCCAGCGCCCGGATGACGCCCTTGCCGAGGCGCGAAGTCAGCCAGGTTTCCAGCGCGTCGAGCGTGCCGGCATCGGTGCTGCGCGTGGCGATGATCTCGACCAGGTGCATGTAGCGCGGCGGGTTGAAGAAATGGATACCGCAGAAACGCGGCCGGATGGCGTCCGGCAGGCCCTGCGCCAGCGCGTTCATCGACAGGCCGGAGGTGTTGGAGGCAACAATCGCGGTCGACGACAGGAATGGGCCAATTTTCCCGTAGAGATCGGCCTTCCAGTCCATGCGCTCGGCGATGGCTTCGATCACCAGATCGCACTCGGCGAGCACGGGCAGATGCTCTTCGTAATTGGCCGCATCGATAAACTGCAGTTTGGCCTTGCTGGCCAGCGGTGTCGGCTCCAGCTTTTTCAGGCCAGCCAAGGCCTGATTGACGATGCCGTTCTTGTCACCCTCCTTTGCCGGCAGGTCGAACAACACCACCGGCACATTGGCGTTGGCCAGGTGGGCGGCAATCTGTGCCCCCATCACGCCAGCACCCAATACCGCCGCTTTTTTAACAATCAGCTTGTTCAAAACGTGTCTCCTTCCAGGGTCTATTTTTGTGCGCCGTTAAATTAAAACGAACGTATGAATTATAGGCCGGCAAAACCGTGGGTCAAGGATTTTTTGGCGGTTTTTCGGCAGCGATGGCGCTGCTGGCGGCTGATTCAGCCGCCCCGCTCCCCGCAGACCAGCGCGCCCCATCCTGCGCAGCAGGCGGACAAAAACCCCGGACCTGCCGGGGTGTAAGAACAAGCGAGGACAGGGTCAATCAGAAGTTGTGATTGACCTGCAACGAGAACAAGTCGGCCCGGGTGGTGAAATCACCGCGCACGGTTTGCAAGGTGGCGGTTTCAGCCGTGTTCATGACCGCGCGCGCGGTCGACGAATCCTTGAAGAAAATATGGGCGTAGCCGAAATCGAGCGAGGTGTTCTTGGTCATCGCCCAGCGAGCCCCGAAGGCCAGCCAGGTGCGGTCGGAATCGGGCACGGTCATCGTCCGGCTGGCATCGTCCGGCACGGGCGTCTGGTCGTAGGCCACACCGGCACGCAGGTTCCAGCGATCATTCAACTGGTACTTGGCCCCCAGGCCAAAACGCCAGCTATCGTGAAAGTTGTAACGCAAGGGGGCCGAGGCCGGTGCGCCGCTGCTGGCCACGAGGGGGACCAGCGCATTGACCGAACTCCAGCCGGTCCACGTGGCGTCGGCCAACAATTCGAGCTGTTCGTTCACCTTGTGGCTAAGCGCCAGCGATAGGTTGTCCGGGGTTTCAAGCTGGGCGGTGATCGTGCGGTTGATGTTCAACGGCGCCCCGACCTGCTGCGAGCCTTCGAGATCGAATTTCATTTTTGACCGATACGCCAGGCCGAGGCGGGTTTGCGGCGACAGCTGGAACATGGCGCCCAGGTTGTAGCCCCACGCTGTGTCGTCGCCCTTCAAGACCCCGAGCGGCGCACCGACAAACGGCGTTGATTGACGAAACTCGATATCGCTCTTGGCAAAATTCAGGCCGCCACCGATTGAAACCTGGTCATTGACCCGATAAGCCACCGAGGGATTGAGATTGATCTGGTGAATCGAGGTGTAGCGACCAGAAAAACGCCCGGCAAAATTCGGGTCATATTCCGTTTCGCTGCCATACGTCACGGATACGCCGAGGCCAACGCGCCAGGCCGGCGAGATCGAATAGCTGTAATAGCCGGCCGGAACCAGCGAAACACCCCCACCATCGCCCCCGTTATCGCCAATCGGGTGGAAAGCCCCGGTCGGCAAATTGGTCAGCGGATTGATCACCGGCATCGGCGTCGTGCCGGTGTTGCTGAATTTCACCGAGCGGTCAATGACCGTGCCAGCCAGCGAGATGCTGTGGCCTTGTGGCAAGTAGGTCATCCCTGCCGGGTTGAAGAAAATGGTGCTGGCGTCTTCAGCCACGGCGGCGGCACCGGCGTAGGCCACGCTGGTGCCGGCCGCATTCTGATTTTGCAACTGAAAACCGGCGGCGGCGGCACTGCCAGAGAAGGCCACGGTCATGAGCGCGGGCAACAGGCGCAAGGTGAGGTCTTTTTGCATCGTTTTGTCTCCATTATGTTTATGTTTGGGAAGGGATTCCCGGTACAACAACGGCTATTAAATATCAAACGTTCGTTTGAAATAGTGTTTGATCGTCAAAATGCGGCAGGGTGTGTTGTAAATCAACTACACACTTATCGTTTTTGTCTCGAAAAATGCAATGGGCCGCCGCTAAATGGCGCGAAACCGGTGCCAAAAATCACCCCGGCATCCGCCAGGTCGGCATCGGCCACGATGCCTGCCTGCACCAGTGATTCACTCCGGTCGACCAGCGGTTGAACCAGTTTTTCGGCCAGCCCGGCCGGCACGCTGCCAGCCGCTGCTTTCTGCGGTCGACCGGCCTGCCAGGCATAAAACCCCTGGCCCGATTTCTTGCCCAGATGCCCCTGATCAACCCGTTGTTGCAGACAACGGGGAGCTTCGGCACCACCGGCCAGTTGTTTGCCGGCGGCCAGGGCGATGTCGAGGCCGACGGTATCGACCAGTTCGATCGGCCCCATCGGCATGCCGAAGGCGAGCATGGCGGCGTCCACCGTTTCTGGGGAAATACCGTCGTCGACCGCACGCATCGCCGCCAGCATGTAGGGCGCCAGCACGGCATTGACCAAAAAGCCGGGCGCGCTGTTGACCGGCAGCGGCAATTTGTCGATCTGCCGAACGAAGGCGCAAGCCGCCCCGACCATCGCCGGATCAGCGCCGTCAGCGACCACCACCTCGACCAGCGGCATCATCGCCACCGGGTTGAAAAAGTGGATGCCGACCAGTCTTTCCGGCCGCTGCAACACCGTGCGTAACGCTTCAAGCGGCAGACTGGAGGTGTTGCTGGCCAGCACTGCGCCGGCTTTCAAGCGCGGCTCAAGCGACTGGAAAAGCGCATGCTTGGCTTCGACGTTCTCGAAAATAGCCTCGATGACGACATCGGCATGAAGCACGCCATCGCCCGGCGGGTCGGGAATCAAGCGGTCGAAAGCAGCGCGGATTTTCAGCGGTTCGCGCAGGCGCTTGGCGAACAGGGCGTGCGCCCGTTTCAAAGCCGGCGCGATGCGCTCCAGCGTCTGGTCCTGCAGCGTCACCGTCATGCCACGCAATGCGCACCAGGCGGCGATATCGCCGCCCATGACGCCGGCACCAATGACATGGACGCGACAGGCCTTGAAGGCGCTCTCCTTGCCAAAACCTTTGAGCCGCTCCTGCAAGTGAAAAACGCGCAGCAAGTTTTTGGCGGTTGGCGAGGCGATGATGCGGTCGACAATTTCCGGCGCCGCCAGCGCATTGCCGTTGTGCTTTTGCCAAAGATCGATGATGGCGTAGGGCGCCGGGTAGTGTTCCGGCCGCGCCTTCTTGGCCACCTGTTTTCTGGCCCCGTGGGCCACGACCGCTTTCAACGGCCCGTTGAGCAGGCGCTGGATGATCGGCAGCGGCCGGCGCGGCTGGCCGGAGAGTAGCAGTTGCCGCGCCGCCATTTCCAGCACGCGCGGCGGCACGCAATCGTCGGCCAGGCCGATTTTTCTGGCTTTTTTGCCGTCGACCGTGCGACCGCTCAACATCATGTCCAGCGCCGCCGCCGGGCCGACCCGTTGTGGCAAACGCAACATGCCCCCCCAGCCGGGGAAGATGCCGAGCATGACTTCCGGCAGGCCGAGTTTGGTGCCGGCCTCATCCACCGTCAGCAGGTAACGGCAGGCCAGCGCCAGTTCCAGGCCGCCGCCCAGGCAGTGGCCACGGACCAGGGCCAACGTCGGATACTTGACGGCGGCCAGCCGGTTGAACAGATTCCAACCACGGGCGACCAGCGCCCTGCCCTGGTCCGGCGTATCGAGTTGCGAGAATTCGCCGATGTCGGCGCCGGCGATGAAGCCGGCCGCCTTGGCGGAGCGGATGATCAGGCCCTTGGGTGGCGTCTGCTCCAATTGATCAAGGATGGTGGCGAATTCAGCCATCACCTCGGCCGATAGCGAATTGGCCGTCTCGCCGGCTTTGTCGAGCACGGCAACGGCGATGCCGCTGTCTTCCTGGGTCAGTTGCCAATGTCTCATGCGGAGCGCTCCTGCTGGCCGATTGCTACGGTCAACCGGAAAAATCGTTCAAGTTTCAAGATTGTTTGCATTAACACGCCTCCACCAACATCGCCCCACCCAGGCCGCCGCCGATGCAGATGGTCGCGACACCGCGTTTAGCCTTGTTCCGCCGCAGCACCTGCAGCAGGTGCAACACGATGCGTGCCCCCGAGGCGCCCACCGGGTGGCCGATGGAAACAGCCCCGCCATCGACGTTCAGGCGATCCTCGGCAATCGTGCCGAAAGCGCCGGGCAAATCAAGTTGCTCGCGGCAGTAGGCGTCATCCAGCCAAGCCGCCTGACAAGCCAGCACCTGCGCCGCGAAGGCTTCGTTGAGTTCCCAGAAATCGATGTCGGCAAGCTGTAGACCGTGGCGCTGCAGGATCGGCGTGGCGGCATGCACCGGGCCAAGGCCCATCTGTTCCGGCTCCAGCCCGGACCACTGGCTGTCCACGATCTTGCCGATGGGCTGCAGCCCCCATTTCTCCACCGCTTCTGCCGAGGCCAGCAGCAGCCAGGCAGCGCCGTCGGTGATCTGCGAACTGTTGGCGGCAGTGATGTTGCCGTATTTCTTGTCGAAGAACGGCTTCGGTTTGGCCATGCCAGCCAGCGTCGCATCGGCGCGCATCCCGTCGTCTTCGGCATAAACCTTGCCGTCGCCATCGACCAGCGGGACGATCTCGCCGAGATGGCCGGCCGCGCGGGCGACGATGGCGCGCTGGTGGCTGCGCACGGCAAATTCATCCATCTGCTGGCGGCTGATGGCGAACTTCCAGGCGAGGTTTTCAGCGGTCTGCCCCATGAGCAGGCCAACCACCGGATCGGTCAGCCCCTTCATCAGACCGATCACCGGCGTCAACAATTCGGCCAGCGGCAATTTCAAAAAGTGTCCGATTTTCTGGTTGACCGTGCGCATTGACATCATGCCGGCGAACCAGCGCACCATCGCGTCCGAGTAAAGCAGCGGCGCCCGCGACAAGGCGTCGACGCCGCCGGCCAGCACCAGATGAGCGCGGCCGCACTGGATGTTGGCCATGGCCGAGTCGATGGCCTGCATGCCCGAAGCGCAGTTACGCATCACCGTCCAGCCCGGCACCTTTTTGCCGCAGCCGAGACGCAGGGCGACCATGCGGCCGATGTTGGTTTCATCCGGCGAGGGGGCCGCGCAACCGAGGATGACCTCGTCGAGATCGGAGGGCGCGAAAGGCTGGCGTAGTAGTAGCGCGCGACCAGCCTGCGTCGCCAGATCGGAAGCCGCAAACGGCCCCGGTCCTTTCTGCGCCTTCAAAAACGGCGTGCGGGCGCCGTCGACCACGTAGATCGTCTTGTTCATGCTCACGCCGCCATCCGGTTGTCGGCCGGCTTGTGAGCCGTCGCCACGCCGTAATCGAAGGGGAAATCATCGACATGAACGACGATGTCGCGCAGGTGGTTGCGCCGCTTCATCACCTCGTATTCCGCGGCGTTGATGACGCCGACCTCGAAAGCAACGACGGCGATGTCGCGGACGTTGGCCCGTGGGTTGCCGTCGAAGCGACCGCCCTTCTCGGCGGCGCGGATCTTCGCTTCGATCGGCTCGGCGTCCAGCGTCGCCTTGAGCGCCAGTTCGATGGCACCGACCGGCTCGTTCTCCTGCAACGGCAGGTAGCATTCGGCGGTCAACCGGTCGCGCGTTGCCGACGGCGCGATCAGCGCCTTGGCCACTTGGTGGCCGACCTCGTCGGACGGCACGACATAGGGATGGCCCCAGGGGAAGATGATGCGATTGACGGCGGCGGCGACAAAGCCCACCGGGAAGTTGGCGATGACGCCGTCGAAAGCCTGCTGCGCCTTGTACATCGCATCCCAGATCGCCCAGTGGGCGAGCGGCGCATCTTCCTTCTTGCGGCCTTCGGCTTCGTAACGCTTGAGCGTGCACGAAATCAGGTACATCTGCGCCAGGATGTCGCCGAGACGGGCCGACAGCTTTTCGCGGCGTTTGACGCTGCCGCCCAGCACCAGCAACGAGATGTCGGCCATGAAGGCGAAAGCGGCCGAGAAGCGCGTCAGCTGCTGGTAGTAACGCTTCATTTCCGGCGCCACGTCGGTGTTGACCGTGACGAAGTGCGAACCGGTCAGGCCTTGGCGGAAAGCGCGCCAGCCGTTCTTCACGGTGAAGCCGATGTGGCCGAACAGCGCCTTGTCGAAATCGACCAGGCCTTTTTTCTGATCCGGATTCTGCGCCGCCTGCATTTCCGGCAGCAGGTAAGGATGGCAGCGAATGGCGCCCTGGCCGAAGATGATCAGCGAGCGGGTCAGGATGTTGGCGCCTTCAACCGTGATGCCGATCGGCACCTGCTGGTAGGCGCGGCCCATGAAATTCGACGGGCCAAGGCAGATGCCCTTGCCGCCAATAACGTCCATGCCGTCATTGACGACCTGGCGGGCGCGTTCGGTGACGTGATACTTGGCAATCGCCGACACCACGGAAGGCTTTTCGCCGAGATCGACCGCTCCGGCGGTCATCTTGCGCACGGCGTCCATCAGGTAGGTGTAGGCACCGATGCGGGTCAGTGCTTCCTCGACGCCTTCGAACTTGCCGACCGCCATCTTGAACTGCGAACGGACGCGGGCATAGCCGCCGACGGCACGGGCCGTCATCTGTGCCATGCCGGTGTTCGACGAGGGCAGCGAAATGGAACGCCCGGCGGCGAGACACTCCATCAGCATGCGCCAGCCCTGGCCGGCCATCGCCGGGCCGCCGATGATGAAATCGAGCGGCATGAAAACATCCTTGCCGCGCGTCGGGCCGTTCATGAACATGGCGTTGAGCGGGAAGTGACGGCGACCGGTTTCGACGCCCGGATGGTCGTAGGGAACCAGCGCGCAGGTGATGCCGATGTGCTTCTTGTCACCCAACAGGCCGTCCGGATCGTAGAGGTGGAAAGCCAGGCCAAACACGGTGCACACCGGGGCCAGCGTGATGTAACGCTTGTCCCAGCTGACGCGCATGCCGAGCACTTCCTTGCCCTGATACAGGCCCTTGCAGACAACGCCGCTATCGGGAATCGACGCCGCATCGGAACCGGCCCACGGGCTGGTCAGCGCGAAGGCCGGCACCTCGATGCCCTTGGCCAGGCGCGGCAGGTAATGGTTTTTCTGCGCCTCGGTGCCGTAGTGCAGCAGCAATTCGGCCGGGCCGAGCGAGTTGGGCACCATGACCGACACCGACAGCGCGCTGGAGCGCGTCGACAACTTGGTCACCACCTGCGAATGGGCGTAGGCCGAGAACTCCAGGCCGCCGTACTTCTTCGGAATGATCATGCCGAGAAAGCCCTTGTCCTTGATGTAGCGCCAGGCTTCGTTGGGCAGGTCGTAGAGTTCGTGCGTCACCTGCCAGTCATTAACCAGGCGGCAGGCTTCCTCGCACTCGTTATCGAGGAAGGATTGCTCTTCCGCCGTCAGTTTCGGCTGCGGGTAGGCGTGCAGCTTTTGCCAGTTCGGCTGGCCGCGGAACAACTCGCCCTCCCACCAGACGGTGCCGGCTTCGAGCGCGTCACGCTCGGTGTCCGACATCTGCGGCAGGACCTTGCGGTAGGTGGAAAAAATCGGCCGGCTAATCAAGGTGCGCCGGATGCCGGGAATGATCAGCACCCCGATCAGAATGAGCAGGGTCAACGCCCCAGCGAATACAAAAATAGGGTTGAACATGCGCTTGTCTCCTTTGATGTCTTTTTTTGGTTTAGGTCGTTTTATTGCGGTCGACCGCCGCAGCGCTTAAAAATTGGGCAGCGGCGCGCGCAAACCGCCGATCAGGAAGGACATCAGGCGCGGCACCAGGCGATCCAATCGGTCGGTCGAATCCTCTTCCTCAATCTGCCAGTCGGTCACCAGGCGCAAAGCATCGGTGCCGGCAATGGCGTAGGACGTCGCGCCGAGCATGAAGTGAAAGCGCCAGACGATCTCGGCCTTCGGCACCTCGGGCAGCGCCTTGAACAGGGCTTCCTTGTAGCGGTCCATGACTGTCTGATATTCATGCGCCAGAAAGGTGCGAATGAATTCCGATGGTTCGGTCAGCGTCCGCCCCAGCAAGCGCAGAAAAGTCATGCCACCGCGCTTGTCGTCATCGGCCATGCGCAACAAGGTGCCAAAAAAAGCATCGACAATGGCCGACGGCTTGACCGGCTGATCACCCGCCTCCAACTCCAGCCGATGCAGCACCTGCATGCGCTCTTCGTTCAGCCAATCCAGCCGACGACGAAACACTTCCTGCATCAAGGATTCCTTGGAGCCAAAGTGATAATTCACCGCCGCCAGATTGACCGCCGCCTCGCTGGTAATCTGCCGCATCGACGTCCCGTCGTAGCCATGCGCCATGAACAGGCGCTCCGCCGCATCCAGAATGCGCTCCCGTGTATCCACCTGCCTATTTTCCACCATGATCGCCTCACTTGATTCATACGTTCGTTTTAATCATAGGAAAATCGGCAGTGGATTGCAAGTGGGATTTATACAGTGGGCCTTTGATCGAAAACTGATTCACCGCCAGCCATTCATTTTTCTTGGGGTTGGCCCAGTCGATCAGGCGGACGAAATCACCCCGGGTTTCGCCATCTTTTTGATACTGCACCGGCACCCCGCCGACCAGCACCTGCTGGAAAACGGAACAACTGGAGCCGTCTTGTTCACGCAGTCGACGATCAATTCGCAGACTTCGTCAATCGACGCCAATTGCCATTCAGAACTCATACCCCATCCCCCGCATCATCCAGCCCATCCAACCTTCCATGATCTGCGGCATACCTGGGCCTCATGGCATCGGCAGGCGGGGACGTCCTGCGACGAGCTAAAAGACTTGGGCGGCTGGAAATCGCGTCAGATGGTGGATCGATACGCGAAATTTGCCACGGAGAACATGGCCGAGGCAGCATCGCGGATCGAACGAGGAAGAGGCAGGAACGTGGTGAATCTGGTCACGTTTTTGTCACGGCCAGAAATGAAAAAGACCGCCTAAGCGGTCTCAATCATTGATTCTTTGGCTCCCCGACCTGGGCTCGAACCAGGGACCTACGGATTAACAGTCCGGCGCTCTACCGACTGAGCTATCGAGGAATCGACCTGCCGTGCAGCAGGAAGGCGCGCATTATAAACAGGGAGATGGCCTTGCCACAAGCCTTTCGGCGAAAAAAACAGGTTTTGGAAAATGCCGGCTTATTCGGGGTCGACCGCGATGGTGGCTTGTGCGGCGAGTTGGCGGGCTCGGGCAGCGCGTAGTTCCGGCGTTTCCAGAGTGATCCGGCCCAGCGCGCCGCTGCGGTAATCGATCAGCAGGATGGCGCTGGCTTTTTCCAGGTCAAGTTCGCCGCCCCTGCCTTTGATGAGGCAACCGCGTTTTTTGGCGATGCCTTCGATGACTGCCACCGCATCCATGTCGGTCAGATCGAAGCCGTAGCGGGCCTTGAGCAGCGCCGGATAGTGTTCCAGCAGATAGCTGGCCAGCCAGGTGCCAACTTCTTCGTCAATATAGGCGTTGACCCCGACGGCGTGGCTGGCAGCCATCATCAGGCCGTCGATCGGGTGGTCGATCTTCGGCCACAGCATGCCCGGGGTGTCGTACAGGGTCAGGCGCGAGCTGATGTCGATGCGCTGCTGGCTCTTGGTCACGGCCGGCTGATCACCGACCGCCGCCACCCGTTTCTTGACCAGGGCGTTCATCAGGGTCGATTTACCGACGTTAGGGATGCCCATGATCATCAGGCGCAAGGGCTTGACGGCATCGCAACGATGCGGCGCCAGCTTCTGGGCCAAGCCGGGCACCTTGGCCACGTCACCGGGTTTTTTGCACGAAATGGCGACGGCCTTGACGCCGGGCTGGGCGTCAAAATAGGCCAGCCAGGCCTTGGTCGCTTCCGGGTCAGCCAGATCGGCCTTGTTCAGCAGTTTGAGGCAGGGTCGTTGCCGGAAAGTGCGCAGCTGGTGAATCATCGGATTGCTGGAAGCTTGCGGCAGACGGGCGTCGAGCACTTCGACGACGACATCGGCCATGGCCAGTGTTTCGCCCGCTTTTTTGCGGGCTTGGGTCATATGACCGGGGAACCATTGGATGGACATCGATTTTTCCTGTGTTGAGCGCGTCGACCGCGTCAGCCGCCCGTGACGGGCGGAAAGAAGGCCACTTCATCGCCGCTATGGATCGGCGTCGTCAGGCGCGCCATATCCTGATTAACGGCACAGCGCAGATTCTTGGCGGTCGCCAGTTCGGCCCGTCCCTGCCCAACCAGCCAGTCGCGCAATTGACCGACGGTTTCCACACTGGCCGGCAGGTCGACCGTCTCATGGGCGGTGCCAAAGGCTTCACGCAGGCTGGCGAAGTAAAGGACGCGGACACTCATGCCAGTAAGCCGGCAAAAGGAACGAACTGGACGAGATCGCCGGGTTGAACCGCCTGCCCCGGCGGATTGAAGACCAGGCCATCACTCCAGCACAGCGAGGTGACGACCGCCGAGCCCTGATTGGGATAGAGTTCGACGGCACCGGCCGCGTTGATCCGGCCGCGCAGGAACTCCCGGCGGGCATCAGGTCTGGCCCAGGTGAAATCGGCGCGCAGGGGGTAGGCCTTTGGCAACACATCGACGATGCCCTGCAACTTGAGCAGGAAGGGGCGAACCAGCGTCAAGGCAGTGACAAAGGCCGCCACCGGATTTCCCGGCAGGCCGATGAACCAGGCGTGTCCGCCTGTGGCCTGACGCACCTGTCCGAAAGCCAGCGGCTTGCCCGGCTTGATGGCGATTTTCCACAGATTCAGGCTGCCTTCTGCCTCAACGGCCGGCTTGACGTGATCTTCTTCGCCCACCGAGACGCCACCGCTGGTGACGATCAGGTCGTTATCCACTGCCGCCCGGCGCAGCGCATCGCGCGTCGCATCCAGGCTGTCCGGCACGGTGCCCAGATCACGCACCTCGCAGCCCAGGCCTTCGAGCAGGGCACGCAAGGCGTAGCGGTTGGAGTTGTAGATGGCGCCCGGCGGCAGGGGCTGGCCAGGCTGGACCAGTTCGTCGCCGGTGAAGAAGATGCCGACCCGCACCCGACGATAGACCGGTAACTCCGGCAGACCGGCGGAAGCCGCCAGGGCGATGTCCTGAGCCTGCAATTTGCGCCCGGCAGACAGGATGGCGCCGCCGCTGGCGATGTCTTCGCCGCATCGCCGGATGTTTTCGCCAGGCTTCGGCAGATGATTGATCTGCACGCCATCGGCCGTCACCTCGCAACGTTCCTGCATGATCACCGCGTCGCAGCCGGCAGGCACTGGGGCGCCGGTAAAGATACGTGCCACCGTCCCCGCCTGCAGCGGTGTGCCGACCGTGCCGGCCGGAATACGTTGACTGACAGGCAGGTGCACGCCGACCTGCGGCAGGTCGGCCAGGCGGACAGCGTAGCCATCCATGGCGGAATTATCGAGCGGCGGCACGTCGACCGCCGATGTCTGGGTCTGCGCCAGCACGCGGCCGGTAGCGGCGGTGATCGGCACGTGGCGGATTTCGGCAACTGGCTGGACGGCGGCCAGCAGATGTTCCAGGGCGTGTTCGTAACTGATCATGCGGCAACCTTGAGTTCGAGATGACGGATGACAAAATCGGCCACCGTGGCAATGTCGTTGAGCGGCAGCACCGGAATCTGCGCGGCAATGGCTTCGTCGCTGGCAACGGCAACGATGTCGTCACGCTCGCCGTACAGCGGCGGTTTGCCGTTGGCCGGCCGGTGGACTTCCAGCTTGGGCACGGGTTCCTGCTTGAAGCCTTCGACCAGCACCAGGTCACACGGCGCCAGGCGGGCGAGCAGATCGGCCAGTTGCGGCTCGGGTTCGTCGCGGCATTCGTGCATCAGCGCCCAGCGCGTGCCGCAGGCAAGCATGACTTCGGCGGCGCCGGCCTCGCGGTGACGGTAGGAATCCTTGCCCGGTTTGTCGATGTCGAACCCATGATGGGCGTGCTTGATGACCGAAACCTTGAGGCCCCGCCCGGTCAATGCCGGGATCAATTTTTCCAGCAGCGTCGTCTTGCCGGAGCCGGACCAGCCGGCAATACCAAAAACTTTCATGGGCGGATTCTACCTGTTCACTCGGCAAAGACTGGCGCAAAGCCGCCGCCGGGCGTGCGGAAATTGGTGGTCTGTCCCTGATAAAGACGTGCCGCGACCAGTTGCAAACGGCCGTCGTACACGTAGCAGCGAAAATCGGCCTTCATCCGCTGCGTGCCACCGGCGACCGGTACCTCGTGTTCGGATGGCGGGGCGATTTCCTGGGCAATGTAGCCGCCGTGGATGATTTCCTCGAAAACGCGACGGGTCAGTTTGTCGCCACGGTACGCGGCACGACTGCCGAAACCGGCCGGCGGCTTGAAGAACCAGCGCTTGCGTTCGGCCCAGAACTGCTCGGCCTGGGCCGGTGCGACGGTGACCGTGCGCGGGATGCCGGCCAGCAATATCTGTTGCGTCGCCAGGTCGACCGCAAGTTCGGCCAGCATGGCTGGATCGGACAAGCACATCAGGTTGCGTTTGTCGGCATGGCTGGCGTGGACGGCCGGATGCGGTGTCAGCACCACACCGCCGGCGGCATAAACCTCGTGAATGGCCCGGTCGACCGGGTGATCGAGATAAAAATCGGTCAGCCGGTTATAGATCAGGTCGATCACGGCACCATCGTGGCGCAAACAGTCGCCATCGCGCTGCAGATCGGCAGGATCGGCAATCACCGCGGCGATGCCATTGGCTATAAAAAGATCACGAAACAAGTCGAATTCGGGCGCCAGGAATTGTCCTGCCGGCGCCTGATCGACAATGGCGATGCGCCGCAGTGGCCGGTCACCACGCATCAATTGCCATTCACGCTGGAACATGGCCAGGTAATCAGCCATGACGCGCGCCCCTTGATCGGCGTGACCGTGCGCAGCGAGCAGGTAGGCATTGAGCAAGCCGCCGCCGGCATTGGTGTTGATTTCGATCAGCTTGGGGCCGTCGACCGTGAGGTGGAAATCGTAGCCCATGAACACGCCGCGCGCGGCCACCGGCACCCGGGCCACGGCGGGTGCCCGGGCCAGCACGGCATCGCGGAAGGCCGGTCGGGCAATCACCGACTCAATGGCCCCGACGATCTCGGCCATGCGCTGCAAGGCGGCTGCCGGAAGACGGATATCTGCCGCAGAAAATAGTTGGGGCTGCTGCTGCAGCAAGCGTTCAAAGGTAGCTTTCATCGCCGCTCATAAAAGTCGAGGACAACCTGCAATTCTCGGGTGCGTTTCATCGGTGGCAGACTTTGCCACACACGGCGGCCATAGGGCTTTGATATAAGTCGGGGATCACAGATCATCAGCACGCCCTTGTCCGACTCGTCCCGGATCAGACGCCCTGCCCCCTGCTTGACGTTGATCACGGCGCGCGGCAACTGGTATTCCATGAAGGCGTTGCGGCCCTGTTTCTTCATTTCCTCGATGCGCGCCGACAGCACCGGGTCGTCGGGCGGCGCGAAGGGAATCTTGTCGATCACCACCAGCGACAGCGCCTCGCCGCGGACATCGACACCCTCCCAGAAACTCTGGCTACCCACCAGAATGGCATTGCCGTGGTAGCGGAATCGCTGCAGCAGGTCGTTCTTGCTGCCCTCACCCTGCACCAGCAGCGGCATGTCCAGGCCCTCATTTTCCAGTTTGGCCTTGAGCAGTTCGTGCGTGCGCCGCATGGCACGCAGGCTGGTGCACAAGAAGAAGGCCCCCCCCCGGGCAGCCCGGACCGCGGGCCAGGCCGCATCGACCACCGACTCGGTGTAATGGAAGGCATTGGGATCAGGCATGCCCAGCGGCACGTACAGCACGGCCTGCTCGCCGTAATCGAAGGGGCTTTGCCAGCAGCCGGATTCCGGGTCGCCGAGGCCGAGTTCGGCACAATAGTGGTGAAACTTGCCCTGCACGGCCAGCGTCGCCGAGGTAAAGATCCAGGCCCGCGGGTGACCGCCCATTTGCTTGCGGAAGATATTGGCGACGTCGAGCGGCGTGGCATTGAGCTGCAGCGACTGCGAAAAGGCCTCGGCCCAATACACATAACCGGCGTCAGACGGATTGAGCCAGGCGCTCAGCCTTTGCACGAGTTCGCCGGCACGTTGCCAGCATTTTTCCAGTCCATCGGCCCGTTCGGCCTGCGTTTCGAGCAGCGCGGCAAACTTTTCCGTTTCCGCCAGCAGTCCCTGCAGGGCCGGCTGGAAATCCGCTTTTTCCAGCAGTTGACCGGCAGAGAAGCGGCCGCTGTCGATGCCGACGGCCAGCCGCAGGTCCTTGGCCGCCTTTTCGAGCGCCTTGGCGAACACCGGCAAGTCGAGACAATCACGGGCATGGGTCAAGCCTTCGGCCCGGGCATCACGGGCCAGATCGAGTACTTGCGCGGTCGACACGCTATCGCCGAAGAAAAGCGTCGCCACTTCCGGCAACTGGTGCGCTTCGTCAAAGATCACCGTATTGCAAGCCGGCAGCAGTTCGGCCATGCCTTCATCGCGCAGCATCACGTCGGCGAAGAACAGGTGGTGATTGACCACCACCAGGTCGGCGGCCATCGCCTCCTTGCGCGCCTGCATGACAAAGCAGTCCTTGTAGTCCGGACACTCCTGGCCAAGACAGTTGTCGCGCGTTGACGTGGCGTGCTGCCACACCGGCGAGTTCTCGTTGACCTCGATGCACTCGGCCTTGTCGCCGCTCTGCGTGGTCTTGGCAAAAACCGCGATGCGCCGGGCATCGGCGGCATCCTCGCGGGTCAGAAAGCGGCCGTCAGCCAGCGAACGTTCGAGATGATAGGGACAGACATAGTTGGCACGCCCCTTCAGCAGAGCGATCCTGACCGGCGCCTTGAGGACCTCGCGGACCATGGGCAGGTCCTTGTTGAACAATTGGTCCTGCAGTGTCTTGGTCCCGGTCGACACGATCACCTTGCCGTTCGACTTCAGTGCCGGCACCAGATAGGCAAAGGTTTTCCCCGTTCCCGTCCCGGCTTCGGCGATGAAGACGGCGTTGTTGCGGATGGCCTCGGCGATGCGCTCGGCCATTTCCAACTGCTGGCCACGTACGCGATAACCGGCAATGGCGCGCGCCAGCGGACCGTCGGGGGCAAAGATTTCCGGGAGAGTAGACAAGGAGAGGCGCCTGAAAAAACCGGGCGAATCTTAGCAGAAGGGCACCCGCAACGCCTGCCTGTCCCAGCAGGCCGTCATCGCAGCGCAACATTTTGCAAACACCGACCGCAATTCATAAGGGATTACGAATGCTGCAATGCAGCATTTATTACACACCCCAAGCCGGTGCCGTGATAAATTGACCGCAAAAAAGGAGACGATCGCCCCATTCGGAGCCGTACACATGAGCCATTCGATCGACTATACCGCCCCTCAGCCGCTGCGTCCCAGCCTCCCCCCCGACGCGGCCGCCCTGCCCACCGCTCACCCACCCAGCTCAGTGCGCCCCAGCCGCTGGCCGGCCCGCCTTGACCTGCTGCAAAGCCTGTCCGGCCTGCTGCTGGCCTTGTTCCTGATCGCCCACATGGCCTTTGTGTCGACGATCCTGATCAGCCCACAGGCCTTTTACACCGTGGCCCGCTTTTTCGAGGGGGCCTGGCTGCTGGCTCGCCCCTATCCCGTCCTGGTGTCGCTGGTGGCTGCCAGCATCATGGCACTGTTGATGCTGCATGCTTGGCTGGCCATGCGTAAATTCCCGGCCGGCTTTCGCCAGTACCGTGCCTTCATCGCCCACAAAAACCGTCTTCAACATGGCGACACGTCATTGTGGTGGCTACAGGTCTGGACCGGCTTCCTGCTGTTTTTCCTGGCCAGCATCCACCTTTACGACATGCTGTCGCAGCCCGAATTGATCGGTCCCTACGCCTCCGCTGATCGTGTCTGGAGCGGCGGCCTGTGGCCGCTTTATCTGCTGCTGCTCTTCTCGGTCGAGTTGCATGGTGGCATTGGCCTGTATCGACTGGCCGTCAAATGGGGGCTGTTCGGTGGCAAGACACGGGCTCGCCTGCATCTGGCGCGTCATGCCTTCAGCGCTTTTTTCATCACACTCGGCCTGGTGACCCTGCTCGCCTATATCGACCTGGGGCGCGAACATGCCCCACGAGCAGGCGAGCGTTATCAGCCGCCGTCGACCAGCGCTTCGCATCACCACTGAGTCGGACGCCCTGCCATGCAAATTATTCACAGCGATGTCCTGATCATCGGCGGCGGACTGGCCGGCTTGCGTGCCGGCCTCGCCGCACGCAAACGCGGCCAGGAAGTCATCATTCTCAGCCTGGTACCGCCCAAGCGCTCGCATTCGGCTGCAGCCCAGGGCGGCATGCAAGCCAGCCTGGCCAACAGCACACGCGGCAGCGGCGATAACGAGGATGTCCATTTCGAGGACACCGTGCGCGGCAGCGACTGGGGTAACGACCAGATCGTCGCCCGCATGTTTGCCCATACCGCTCCCAAGGCGGTGCGCGAACTGGCGGCCTGGGGCGTTCCCTGGAACCGCGTCCAGGCTGGCGACCACACCGCCATCATCGACGGTCAGCCGGTAACGATCAGCGAATCAACAACGGCCCACGGCCTGATTACTGCCCGCGATTTCGGCGGCACCAAGAAATGGCGCACCTGCTACGTTTCCGACGGCACCGGCCACGCCATGCTCTACGCCGTCAGCGACCAGAGTATCGCCGCCGGGATTCCGGTCCATGAACGGATGGAAGCGGTCTCCCTGATCCACGACGGCAGCCGCTGCCACGGTGCCATCGTCCGCAACCTGATGACCGGCGAACTGCTCGCCTACGTGGCACGTGCCACCTGCATCGCCACCGGCGGTTTTGGCCGGATTTACCAGTCGACCACGAACGCCGTCATCAACGAAGGCATCGGCGCCGCCATTGCCCTGGAAACCGGTATCGTCCCCCTGGCCAACATGGAAGCAGTGCAATTCCACCCGACGGCCATCTTCCCGGCCGGCATTCTGGTCACCGAGGGTTGCCGGGGCGATGGCGGGCTGTTGCGCGATGTTGACGGCCATCGTTTCATGCCGGATTACGAGCCGGAGAAAAAGGAACTGGCCTCGCGCGATGTCGTTTCCCGACGTATGGAGGCGCACATCCAGTCCGGCAAGGGCGTGCGCAATCGCTTTGGCGAACACCTCTGGCTGGACATCACCCTGCTGGGCGAACAGCACATCAACGGCAAGCTGCGTGAGGTCAAGGAAATCTGCCAGCATTTCCTCGGCATCGACCCGTCCCGCCAGTGGATTCCAGTCCGCCCGGCCCAGCATTATTCAATGGGTGGTATCCGGACCACGCCCGATGGCGCGGTCTACGGCCTGCAGGGTCTGTTTTCCTGCGGCGAGGCAGCCTGCTGGGATCTGCATGGTTTCAATCGACTGGGCGGCAACTCGGTCGCTGAAACCGTGGTGTCAGGCATGATTGTCGGCGAAGCGATCGCCGATTTCTGCGCCTCGCCTGCCGGTGAACTCACCGTTTCGACCGCCCTGATCCGAGATTGCGGACGCCAGGCGGCCGAGGAATTCAGCGCCATCGCCCGCTGCAGCGGACCGGAAAATGCCAGCCAACTGCTGCGCGACATGCAGCAGACGATGAGCCAGCAGGTCGGCATTGTTCGCCACGGCGATGCCCTGCAATCCGCGGTCGACACCCTGAAATCGCTGATTTTGCGCAGCCGACAGATTGGCCTGCGCTGTTCTCGCCCTGGTGCCAATCCGGAACTGCTCCTGGCCTGGCGCGTGCGCAAGATGCTGAAGCTGGCGTTGTGTGTCGCCGATGGCGCCTTGCAGCGTACCGAAAGCCGGGGCGCCCATTTTCGCAGCGACCATCCGCAACGCAATGACGCCGACTGGCTCAAGCGTACCCTGGCCTATTGGCCTGATGCCGAGCAAACCCGCCCCACCCTGCGCTATGAGGCGCTTGATGTGCTGCGCATGGAACTTCCCCCGGGCTGGCGCGGCTACGGGGCGCGCGATGCCATCGACCATCCTGACACCAGCCGCCGGCAGGCCGAGGTGGACGCCTTGCGCCAGCAATTGGCGAGCGCCGACCGCAACACCCGGCAAGCCGCGCTACTGGCCTTTCGCCACCACCTGCCGGCCCATCTGCGCGGTGATAATGCCCGCCTTGGAGAAGCCCCATGATCTCGATCTTCCGTCGGCCCGCCAGCAGCCCGACCCCCCGCCGCCTGACCCTCGACATCCTGCGTTACAACCCGGCCGAGCCCGAGCGAGCGCCCACGCTGCAAGCCTTCACTATCGACGAGGCGGAGGGTATGACGCTGTTCATCGCACTGAACGAAATCCGGGCCCACCAGGACCCCTCGCTACAGTTTGACTTTGTCTGCCGGGCCGGCATTTGCGGCAGCTGCGCCATGCTGGTCGATGGCCGCCCTGCCCTCGCCTGCCGCACCCTGACCCGCGACCTGAACAGCCACATCACCCTCGCCCCGCTCCCTTTCTTTGAATTGATCGGCGACCTGTCGGTCAACACCGGGCAATGGATGCGCGGCACCGCCGAGCGCCTGCAAACCTGGATTCACGCGGTCGACCGGGTATCGATCGACGAAATCGAAGCCCCGATGGCGCCAGAACTGGCCGAAGCCATTTACGAACTGGACCGCTGCATTGAGTGTGGCTGCTGCATTGCCGCCTGTGGCACCGCCCAGATGCGGCCCGACTTTGTCGGTGCGGTCGGTCTCAACAAGATCGCCCGCTTCCGGCTCGATCCCCGTGATCAGCGCAGCGACGAGGATTTCTACGAGTTGATTGGCGACGACAGCGGCGTCTTCGGCTGCATGTCGCTACTTGGCTGCCACGATGTCTGCCCCAAACAGCTGTCCCTGCAAACTCAAATTGCCTTCCTGCGCCGCAAGATGGCTCGCCTCGGTTTCGATTAACGCCACACGGGGCGGCGGTGGCGCAGCAGGCGTTCTTGGCGGTATGCTGCGCCCTGCACCAAAACGACTGGAGAGATGACGTGCCCGCCCTGCTGCCCCAACCTGATCCTGACGGCCTACTCGAATATTCCGTGGTCTATACCGACCGCGCGCTGAACCATATGTCACAACGCTTTCAGGGCGTGATGCGCGACATTTCACGCATTCTGAAAAAAGTCTATAACGCCAAGGCCGCCATCGTCGTTCCCGGCAGCGGCACCTTCGGTATGGAGGCCGTCGCCCGCCAGTTCGCCACCCACCGCAAGGTGCTGGTGATCCGCAATGGCTGGTTCAGTTTTCGCTGGACGCAGATTTTCGATATGGGGCATATCCCGCAGGAAAGTATCGTCCTCAAGGCCCGGCAAACTGCCGACGGCGCGCAGGCCCCCTTCGCACCACCGCCGCTGGCTGATGTGCTGGCGGCCATTCGCACCCATCGACCGGACGTGGTCTTTGCCCCGCACGTTGAAACCGCTTCCGGCATGATCCTGCCTGACGATTATCTGCGGGCCGTGGGCGAGGCCGTGCGCGCGGTCGACGGCTTGTTCGTACTCGATTGCGTTGCCTCCGGCACCGTCTGGGTCAATATGGCGGCACAAGCCGTCGATGTCCTGATCAGCGCCCCGCAAAAAGGCTGGAGCGCTTCACCCTGCTGTGCCTTGATCGCCCTGGGCGAACGAGCTCGGGCGCGGATTGATGCAACCAGCAGCACCAGCTTTGCCTGCGACCTGAAAAAATGGCTGCACATCATGGAGGCCTTCGAAAACGGCGGCCATGCCTACCACGCCACCATGCCGACCGATGCCCTGGCCAGCTTGCGCGACATCATGCTTGAAACCGAAGCCTATGGTTTCGACCGGGTCTGCGAAGAACAAAAGGCCCTTGGCCGCCAGGTCCGCGAGCTGCTCGTTGCCCGGGGTTTTCCCAGCGTGGCCGCAGAAGGCTTCCAGGCACCGGGCGTCGTGGTCAGCTACACCAGCGACCCGGACATCCAGTCGGGACGGAAATTTGTCGCCCAGGGCTACCAGACAGCAGCCGGTGTACCGCTGCAATGCGATGAGCGCGATGACTTCCGCACCTTCCGCATCGGTTTGTTCGGCCTGGAAAAATTGCATGATCCGGCGCGCACGGTCAACGCCCTGGCCGTCGTACTCGATGCCCTCGGGACAGGCGACTGAGGATTACGAATCCTTACAATCGGCAAACGACTTCTTACGTCGGAATCCGTATTCTGAGCCTGTCGCCGCTGCTTCCAGTCGGCTTTACAGGAGAAGAATCATGAATACCGTACATTCCAAGACCTTGAAGCGTTGGCTGGCTGCCTCGTGCATCGCCCTGGCCCTGCCTTTGAGTGCCCAAGCCTTTCCCGGCGGGCCAGAAGGTCGCGGGGAGGCTTGTGATGGTCGCATGGGTCATGGCAGTCGCCACGCCAGCAAGGCCATGATGGGCGATGGCATGCCGCTGATGCACCAATTACGCCGGCTCGACCTGAGCGAAGCCCAGCAGGACAAGGTGTTTGAAGTCATGCACCAGCGCATGCCGGAAATGCGGACGCAGATGCGTGAATTGCAGAAAAACGAGCAGGCCCTGCGTGACTTGCGCCAAGCACCCGATTTCAACGAAGCGCAAGCGCGGACCTTGATCGACCAGATTTCCCGCCAGCGGGCCGACATGGAAATGTCCCGTCTGCAATCCGAACGGCGGGTGCTCGATCTCCTGACCCCGGAACAACGCCAGACCCTGGCCGAACGACCAGCCAGCAAGCCGGGCAAGGCACCGCCCCGCTCCTGAGTCCCCTCGCCCCACACACCGACCCTGCGGGGTCGGTTTTTTGTCGACTTGTCGACAAGAAAACCACATGTTCGCGGTCAACACAAAAACAATCATTAAATTTCAGTAACTTAATATCTGGCACCGGCCTTGCTATGAAAGTAGCGAGGAGAACGCCATGACCCCAACGCCTTTTGTCACGATTAACGACACCACGCTACGCGATGGTGAGCAGTCGGCCGGAGTCGCTTTTTCGCTAGGCGAAAAACTGGCCATTGCCCGGCAGTTATCGGCCATCGGCGTTCCCGAACTGGAAGTCGGCATTCCCGCCATGGGCGAGGAAGAACGGGCCTCGATCCGCGCCGTGGCCCAGTTGGGACTGCCAGCCCGGCTGATGGTCTGGAGCCGGATGCACCCGGACGATATCGCGGCTTGTGCTGATCTCGGCGCCGACCTGATCGATATTTCCATCCCGTCATCCGACCAACACCTCGCCTACAAGTTGCAGCGCGACCGCGCCTGGCTGCTGCACGAACTGCCCAAATACATCGGTGCGGGCCTGGCGCTGGGCCTGGACGTCTGCGTTGGTTGCGAAGACGCCTCGCGCGCCGATCTCGACTTTCTCTGTGCGCTGGCCGAAACGGCCGAACGCGCCGGCGCCCGTCGCCTGCGTTTTGCCGACACCCTGGGCATCCTCGAACCCTTCACCACCTTCGACCGCATCACCACCTTGCGCCGCCACAGCGGCCTGGAAATCGAGATGCATGCCCATGACGATCTGGGCCTGGCCACGGCCAACACCCTGGCAGCCTGTAAAGCGGGGGCAACCCACGTCAACACCACCGTCAACGGCCTGGGCGAACGGGCAGGCAATGCGCCGCTCGAGGAGGTCGTCCTCGGCCTGAAAAAACTCTACGGCATCAGCACCGAAGTCGATCTCAGTGCCTTTCCCGCCCTCTCAGCCCAGGTAGCGCAAGCCTCCGGCCGCAGCATTCCGTGGCAGAAAAGCATCGTCGGTGCGGGCGCCTTCACGCACGAAGCCGGCATCCATGTCGATGGTTTGCTCAAGCACCCCGACAACTATCAAGGCTTCGACCCGCGCGAGGTCGGTCAGGCGCACCGCATTGTTCTCGGCAAACACTCCGGCTCACGTGCCGTTCAGGTGGTGTATGGCAATTTGGGGATCGCACTCGAGGACAGTGAAGCCCAAGCCATCCTGCCGCTGGTCCGGGCCTTTGTCGCCAGCCGCAAACAGACCCCGGATAACGCCGATCTGTTTGGCATCCTGAACGCCCTCCGTGAGCCCCTCCATGTCTGACACCCTGACCATGACCACCACGCCGCCCGCCGCACCCGGTCTTTGGGCTACGCTGCGCGAAGATCTGGCCTGCGTTTTCGAACGCGACCCGGCTGCTCGCACCATGCTCGAAGTCCTCACCACCTATCCCGGTGTCCATGCCTTGCTCGCCCATCGCGTTGCCAATCGACTGTGGCGTGCGGGCTGGCGTTACGCAGCCCGGGTTATGGCCTTTCTGAGCCGCACCCTCAGCAACGTCGACATTCATCCCGGGGCCACCATCGGTCACCGCTTTTTCATCGACCACGGGGCCTGTGTGGTCATCGGGGAAACGGCTGAAATTGGCGACGATGTGACGCTCTACCACGGTGTCACCCTGGGGGGTACCTCGTGGCATAAAGGCAAGCGCCACCCGACCTTGGCCGACGGGGTGGTGGTCGGTGCCGGGGCCAAGATTCTCGGCCCAATCCATGTCGGCGAACGGGTACGCGTCGGAGCCAACTCGGTCGTTGTCAAGGACGTCCCGGCCGACAGCACGGTGGTGGGCATTCCGGGGCGCATCGTCGCGACCCGGCTCAGCATGCCACACACCGGCAAGGGCATCCCCCTCGACCACAATCTGCTGCCTGACCCGGTGGCCAAATCGATCGCCTGCCTGATCGAACGCATCGAAACCCTGGAAAAGGAACTGGCCGAACTACGTCACGAACCACCCCCACCCGATCACAGCGGCGAATGCCGTACCTGCACGGCCGGTGACCTGTGCTGCGAACACGAGGCAATGCACTGACATGGACCTGCTCGACTTCTCCGACTGCAAGCTCTATTTCGAAGAGCCCCTGCCTGCCGCTGCCGAAAGCCTGATCGCCCAAGCGGCCCGCGAATATGGCAGCACGGACGCTGAAATGGCCCTGCTGCGCGCCCACCTGCTGGCCCCGGAAAATCTGACCGTGCTGGTCGGCCTCTATCGCTATTACTTTTATCAGCACCGCCTGGAAGATGCCCTGCAGGTAGCTGAACGCGCCATGCAGCTGTCTGGCCGGCATCTTGGCTTGCCGGCGGACTGGCGGCAGATCGATGAATGCCAGCTCGGCAGTGCGGCTGCCAGCTCCTTTGGCCTGCTGCGTTTCTACCTGCTGGCGCTCAAGGCAGCCAGCGTCGTGCTGCTCCGCCTAGGAGATATCGCTGCCTCGCGTGACCGGCTGATCAAACTGGCGACGCTGGACAGCCGCGACCAGCTAGGCGCCGGCAAATTGCTTGAAGTGGTCGACGAATTTCAGGGAAATGAAGCGTCGACCGCAAACTCCGATCCCGTACTCACCCTAGCCGCAGCCTGAGGAGGCCTCATGGACGATACCCTGACCCTCGACGAAGCCATGGACGATCTGGTTTCTGCCGAAGATTTCCTGGACTACTTCGCCGTGCCTTACGACCCGGCCGTGGTTCATGTTAACCGCCTGCACATCCTGCAGCGCTTTCATGACTACCTGGCCAAGCAGGCGCCGAAGTTGCCGCCTAACGAGGAGGCCAAGCGCGGCATCTACCGGTTGTGGCTGGAACGTGCCTACCAGGACTTCGTCGCTTCCAATGCCTTGACCGAGAAGGTGTTTGCCGTCTTCCAGCATGTCGACAAACCCGACGGCGGCTCCACTTCCTTCGTATCACTCGACAAGGTGTTCCGCCCATGATGAACGCACGCTGGGATTATGGGGAGGCCGTGCGCCTCACCCGCAATGTCCGCAATGACGGCACCTACCCCGGCCTCGACCCCGGTGCGCCCTTAGTCCGGCGCGGCAGCATCGGCTACGTGGTCGATGTCGGCACCTTCCTGCAGGATCAGGTCATTTACTCGGTCAACTTCCTCGACGAGGGAAAAATCGTCGGCTGCCGCGAAGAAGAGTTGATCGGCGCCGATGAGGCCTGGACACCTTCACGCTTTGAGTTTCGTGAAAAAGTGCAGGCCAGCAAGCAATTGGCCATCGGCGGTGAGATTCTGGTCGCCGTCGGCGCCATCGGCGAGGTCATCAAGGTCATTCGCGATGCGCCCGGCGGGGTTGCCTACCATATCCATTTCGACAGCCTGGCCGGACGCGTCCTGCAAATCCCGGAAGGTCTCCTTGAACCCACCGCTTACAGCACGGCGCCAGCATGCGACTCGGCTACATCAAACTGAAACTTTCCTGGGAACTTTACAAGAAGGCGCCGGATGCCCTGGCGGCCGCCGAGCGCCAACGCCTTGGTGAAGTGGCACGCCGCCAGGAGCACATCGAACAAAGCATCCTGCGCAGCGCCCTGGCCGCCCAGGTCATCGTCCCCGCCACAACACGGGACACGCGGCTAGCTGAAATTCGCAGCCGCTATGCCGACGACCAGGCGTATCACCAGGATCTGGCTGCCATTGGCCTGGATGGAGGGCAACTTGCTGCCGCTGTCGAACGCGACCTCAAGGTCGAGGCCATTCTGGAAAAAGTGGCCGCCGATGTCCCAGCGGTCAGCACGGTTGATGCAGAAATTTACTATCGCCTGCACCCGGCCACCTTCGACCGCCCGGAAGCACGGCGCCTGCGTCACATTCTGGTCACCTTCGAACATCCGGCCGCCAAGGCCATCGCCCGCGATTTACTGGAAAAGTTACGGTCGACCGTAAAAAGCAGCGAGCAATTTGCCGCAGCCGCCCTGCGCCATTCACAATGCCCCACCGCCATGGAGGGCGGCATACTCGGCGTGGTCAAGCGTCAGCAGCTCTACCCAGCGCTGGAGCCAGCCGCTTTCGCCCTGCAGGAAAACGAAATCTCGGGGGTACTCGAATCACCGATCGGCCTGCACCTCGTGCGCTGTGATGAAATTTTGCCGAGCGGCCTGCTGCCCTTTGCCGAAGCCTGCCCGCGGATTATCGAGCGCCTGACTGACAAACGGCGTCAGGAAGCCCAGCGGACCTGGCTGCGCCAACTGCACAACACGGCGCGCTGAGCACTGCGTTTACTTCTTCTCGGTCGGCAAGTCGCCGCCTTCACCCGGATTGAACTGGAAGCCGGTGAACATGGTGCGGGTCTGAGTTTGCAACTGATCCTGCATCGACTGGAACATCTTTTTCGATTGATCCATGTAGGCGGTCATCATGTTTTGCATGGCCGGCTGCTGCAAATTCAGGAACTGATTCCAAAAATCGGCCTGTACGGTCGCCGTATCGCTGCCATACATGGTGCGCGACTGTTCCTGCAATTTCTGCTGGAAATCAACAAAGGTCTTCATGTTGTTTTCGAGGTACTTGCCCAGCATGTTCTGCGAGGAGCTCCCGTAAAACCGGATGAAACCCGACAGCAAGTCGCAGGAAAACAGGGGAACGCCGCCCGTTTCTTCTTCAAGAATGATCTGCAGCAAAATGCTGCGCGTCAGGTCATCACCCGATTTGGCATCAAGTACCTTGAAGACTTCAAATTTAAGGACCAGGTCCTTGACATCGCCCAGCGTGATGTAAGCACTCGTTTTGGTGTCGTACAAACGGCGATTGGGGTATTTCTTGATCAGGCGTACCGGTTCCGTCATGCTGCGACCCTCAGGGGAATGTTTATGTGCAGTGCAACATTATAGCTAAAAAAACAGGCGCCCGGAGGCGCCTGTCAGTGCTGCAGTGCAGAATTACTGGTAGTACAAGCCGCCGTTGATGTTCATCGTGGCACCGGTCATGAAGCCAGCCAGCTCGGAAGCCAGGTAAGCGCAGGCGCCACCGATTTCTTCCGGCTTGGCCAGACGCTTCATCGGCACGGAGGCAACGATGGTTTCCAGCACTTCCGGCTTGATCGCCATAACCATCTTGGTGGCCACGTAGCCCGGGCAGATGGCGTTGACGGTGACGCCCTTGGCGGCCAGTTCGGCAGCCAATGCCTTGGAGAAGCCAATCACACCCGCCTTGGCAGCGGAGTAGTTGGTCTGGCCGGCCTGACCCTTGACGCCGTTAACGGAAGAGATGTTGATGATGCGACCCCAGCCGCGCTCGGCCATCTTGGCGGAGACTTGCTTGGTCATGTTGAACAGCGAAGTCAGGTTGGTGGCGATCACTGCGTCCCAACCGTCTTTTTCCATCTTGGCGAACATGCGGTCACGGGTGATGCCGGCATTGTTCACGAGGATGTCGACCTGACCGCAAGCGGCTTCGGCTTCGGCAACCATCTTCTGGCAATCTTCCAGCGAAGAAACGTCACCAGCCACACAGACGAAATCATTGAAGCCGGCTTCAGCCATTTCAGCCAGCCAGGCATCCTTGTTATCGAATTGCGGGTGATAGGAAGCAACTACCTTGTGACCGGCCTTGGCCAATTCCTGGCAAATGGCGGTACCCAGACCACCCATGGCACCGGTAACGAGAGCAACACGTTGCGTCATAACTTTTCCTTCCTTGTTGATAAAGCGGGGTTGAAAAACGCCGGTCAGAACATGTGCTGACCGCCGTTGATGGAGATGTTGGCACCAGTCACGAATGCTGCCTCATCCGAGGCAAGATAAGCAACCAGACCAGCGATTTCTTCCGGTTTGCCCAGGCGATTGACTGGAATCTGCGGCAGAATTTTTGAATCGAGAATTTCCTGCGGAATGGCAGTGACCATCTTGGTGCCGATATAGCCCGGCGAAATGGTGTTGACCGTAACGCCCTGCTTAGCCACTTCCAGCGCCAGCGCCTTGGTAAAGCCATGCATGCCGGCCTTGGCGGCCGAATAATTGGTTTGACCAAAAGCTCCCTTTTGGCCATTGACCGAGGAAACGTTGATGACACGACCCCACTTGCGTTCCAGCATGCCATCCATGACCTGCTTGGTCATGTTGAACACGGAGTCGAGATTGGTCCGCATCACCGCATCCCAGTCGCCCTTGGTCATCTTCTTGAAAGTCATGTCGCGGGTAATGCCGGCGTTGTTGACCAGCACGTCCACCGGACCGACATCGGCAGTCACGGCCACCACGCAGGCCTTGGCCGACTCGAAATCGGTGACATCACAGGGATAGGCCATGAAGCCATAGCCCATGTTATGCATGCTGGTCAGCCAGGCATCGACCTTGCTGTTGCCGGGTGAATGCGTCGTCACCACTTTGTAGCCCAGCGCCGCCATCTTGATGCAAATGGCCTCACCCAGACCGCCCATACCACCGGTAATCAATGCAACTCTTGACATCCTTGTCTCCTCGGGAAGTATCAGACCGCGCGTTCCTTGACATAACGACCGGGCGCCGGTTCGATCGGCTTGTATTGGGTATTCCCGGGTTTGCGCGGTGCCCGCTGTTCTCCTGACAACGGCTGCAGCCAGGCGGACCAATCGGCCCACCAACTGCCTTTTTTCTCCTCGGCTGCGGTCAACCAGGCTGCAGCGTCATTTTTCACATCCTCATTGATCCAGTAACTGCGCTTGTTTTTGCTGACCGGGTTGATCACCCCGGCAATATGTCCGGAAGCGCCCAGAACAAAACGAATGGGACCGCCCAGAATGCGCGTACTTTCATAGGCCGACTGCCAGGGGACAATGTGATCCTCGCGCGTCGCCAGCAGATAGACCGGCATGTCGAGCTGACCCAGGTCGACCTGGACACCGCACATGCCGAGTTCGCCCGGCACACGCAGCTTGTTTTCCAGATACATATGGCGCATGTACCAGCAGGCAAATTTGCCCGGCAGATTGGTCGAATCCGAATTCCAGTACAGCAGATCGAAAGCCTGCGGCTTCTGCCCCTTCAGGTAATTGTTCTGGACATAATTCCAGACCAGATCGTTAGCCCGCAGGAAGGAAAAGGTATTCTGCAGATCACGTGCCGGCAGCAAGCCGCCCTGGCCAATTGTCGCTTCACGGGCAGCCACCCCCTGCTCGTCGATGAACAGACCAATTTCGCCCGTATCAGAGAAATCAAGCAGCGTGGTCAACAAGGTCAGCGAAGCCACCGGGTCTTCACCACGCGCCTTGAGCACGGCCAGTGCCGACGTCAGGATGGTGCCACCCACGCAGAACCCCAGGGCGTTGACCTGTTTGACCTTGGTGATCTCACGGACAATACCCAAGGCAGCGATCGGTCCGTGTTCAAGGTAATCATCCCAGCCCAGCCCGCCTTGCGCTTCGCTCGGATTACGCCAGGAAACCAGAAAAACGGTGTTGCCCTGCTCGACCATGTAGCGGATCAGGGAGTTTTCCGGCTGCAAATCCATGATGTAGAACTTGTTGATGCACGGCGGCACCACCAGCAAGGGGCGCGTCGCCACTTTTGCGGTCAACGGCGCGTACTGGATCAATTGCATCACATCGTTTTCAAATACGACGGCGCCTTCGCTATTTGCAATATTCTTGCCAACCTCGAACACCGATTCGTCAGTCATCGAAATCCGGCCCTGCTCGAAATCCTTGAGCAGGTTGTTGATGCCGTCGGTAATGCTCTGACCTTGCGTATCAAGTGCCCGCTGGATGAACTCCGGATTAGTCGCTGCAAAATTGGTGGGGGCCAGGGCATCGCTCAACTGACGCGCCAAGAAACGCATTTTGTCGCGTGCCTTATCGTCCGATGCAGGCAGAACTTCGACCATATCCTTCAGATAGCGCACGTTGAGCAGGTAGGCCTGGTGCAGATAATCGTAAATCGGACTATCCCGCCATTCTGGCGCGGCAAAGCGACGATCACCCGGCTCCGGCGCTACGCTGAAGACTTGGGCCTCTCCCTTTTGCTTGGCCAGCATTGCCTGCCACAAAGACATTTGCTGATCAGAAAATCTTTTCTGCAGCGCCGTCAGCGCTTGCGGATCAGTCACGGGTGGCAAGGACTGGCCGCTGGCCGCCGCTGCCTGCCCCCACTGCGCCATAAACTGCTGCATCATGCCTTGCCCCGCCTGCATGAATTGCATCGCAGAACCCAGGAAAGCGTCGTTATTGTTCGATCCTTGCGCCATGTGAGGTCTTGTCTCGCTATTTGTTGGGGGCTGGAGCTTTTGGATTCTGCATACCGACTCCGGGGCTGTCAATGCATTTGCATGCATAATGACCCGCCCAAAACCTCAGTGTGCACGCATGTACATCATCGCCATCGGCTGGCTTTACGTCACTTTACTGGTTGCTGCCACCGAGCCAAGCGTCGTGGCCGGCATCATTTCTTTTCTTTTTTACGGCTTGCTACCGTGCAGCTTGCTGCTCTGGATTAGCGGCAGCAAGCTGCGCCGCCAACGGCGGCGTCACCTGGAATCAATGGCCGACCAAGCTTCCCATCAGGGCGATGGTCAACACGCCAAAACCGATCAGTGACACCTGCTGCACGGTTTCCTTGAGCGCCGTGCGCTTGTGCAGACCAGGAATCAGATCAGCCACCGCAACGTAGATCATCGAAGCGGCCGCCAAGGCAAGCAAGGATGGAATCCAGGCGGTCAATTCCGACAAGGCAAAATAAGCCAGCATGGCCCCGGCCAGAGTCGCCAGGCTGGACAACAGGTTGAAGACCAGCGCCTTGAAGCGGCTATAGCCCGAGTGCAGCAAAATCAGATAGTCGCCAAGCTCCTGCGGGATTTCGTGGGCGATGATGGCCAGGGCGGTGACTATGCCCAGATTGGTATCTTCAATGAAGGCTGCTGCAATCAGGATGCCATCGACAAAGTTGTGGAAGGTGTCGCCCACCAGAATGAGCAGACCGGAGCGTCCGTGGTCGTGGGCCGGCGCATGTGCGTCGTGCGCTTCGCAGTGATCATGGTGGCAATGGCGCCACAGCACCAGCTTTTCCAGCACGAAGAAGGCCAGGATGCCACCCAGCACGGTCGCCGCCATTTCATGCGGATCGGCTGTTTCAAAGGCATGCGGCAAGATTTCAAGAAAGGCTGCGCCCAGCAAGGCCCCGATGGCATAGGAAATCAGCATGCCGACCCGGTGTGCCCCCACAGAAACGCTGAGGGCAGCCGCCGCCAGCACGCTGAGCAAGCCGCCAGCCAGCGAAACGACGATGATCCAGTTCAGGGTGCTCACAACAGGTCGCCTACGGAGGAAAGCCGCGGATTATACGCCGCTGGCCGGGGCCAGCCAGACCAGTGTCGCCATGCGTCCGGTCACCCCATCGCGCCGATAGGAAAAATAATGTTCCGGGGCGTTGACCGTGCACTGCTCGCCGCCATAAATCGCCAGAACCCCGTGCGCCTGCAGCCGTTGCCGCGCCAACTGGGGCAGATCCGCCAGCCACTTGTCAGCGCGGGTGGCGACAAAAGCGCGGACGGCCGTCGCGTCGTGGTCGACAAAAGCCGCCCGAACCTCGTCGCCGACCTCAAAAGCACTCGGACCAATCGCCGGCCCCAGCCAGGCCAGCAACTCACCGGGTGGGCAGGCCATGGCCGCAATACAGGTCTCGACCACCCCGGCCAACAAACCTCGCCAGCCGGCATGGACGGCTGCCACCACCTGACCGGCACGGTCACACAGAAGAATGGGCAGGCAATCGGCCGTCATGACCGCGCAGACCACCCCCGGCTGGCGGGTATAAGCGGCATCAGCCACCGGCGTTTTTTCGCAATCCGCCGCGTCGACCGCGCGCGTGCCGTGCACCTGCTGCAGCCAGATAGGCGCGGCCGGCAGATGTGCCGCAAGCAGCGCCCGATTGGCCGCCACCCGCGCTGGCGCATCGCCCACATGATCACCCAGATTGAAACTTGCCCACGGCACCGGGCTGACCCCGCCCGTCCGCACGGTCTGCCAAGCCTGCACGCTGGCCGGCGCCGGCCAGTTCGGGGCAAACAGGTCAGCCATCGCGCAATTGATCGACCAGCTCGCGCATATCGTCCGGCATCGGCACCTCCCATTGCGCCAGTCGGCCGCTGAGCGGATGCATCAGGGCCAGGCGCGTCGCATGCAGGGCTTGGCGATGGAAGGAGGGAAGTCGCGGGTCGGTCTTGCCATACACCGGGTCACCCAGTAGCGGGTGACCAATCGATGCCATGTGCACCCGGATCTGATGCGTCCGTCCGGTTTCGAGCGAACATTCGATTAGCGAACTATGGGCATATTGCTCAAGGATGCGATACCAGGTCAGTGCAGCTTTGCCGCCACGACTTTCCGGCACGACCGCCATCTTGGTGCGATGCACCGGATGGCGACCGATCGGCGAGTCGACGCCGTTATCGCGCCGCACAATGCCGTTGGTCACCGCCAGATACTGCCGCTTCACTGAGCGCGCCTGTAACTGACGGACCAGTTGGGTTTGCGCCTCAATTGTTTTTGCCACCACCAGCAGGCCGCTGGTGTCCTTGTCCAGCCGATGGACGATACCGGCCCGCGGCACTTCGCCAATCCCGGGCACATGGTGCAACAAGGCATTCATCAAGGTGCCATGCCAATTCCCGCTACCCGGATGAACCACCAGCCCGGCCGGTTTGTTGAGCACGAGGAGTGCCTCATCCTCAAAAACGATGTCCAGTGGGATATCTTCCGCCTGCTCGGTCATTTGCTGCAGATCGGCCGGCGCATTGACCAGTAGCCGCTCGCCCCCCAGCACCTTGCGCTTGGGCTCGCTGATCACCACGTCATCAACGGTAATACAGCCGTCGCGTATCCAGGTTTGCAAACGGTTGCGCGAGTGCTGGGGTAAGAGGTCGGCCAATGCCTGGTCGAGTCGCCGACCGGCCGAGGTATCGGGAACCGTCAGGCGCAACGGTTCGCTTGGGCTATAATCGCCGCAGTTTTCCAAAGGATCATTCATGATGCGAAGTTTAGCCGCATTCCGGCCTTTTACCTTCCTCCGCACGTTCTGTGCCCTCATTTTGCTGGTCGCCGTCACCGGTTGCGGCCTGCTACCCGAAGAAAAGGACGAAACCGCCGGTTGGTCGGCCGGTCGCCTATACAGCGAAGCCAAGGATGCCCAGGCCGACGGCGGCTGGGACAAGGCCGCCAAAATGCTCGAAAAGCTTGAGTCGCGCTACCCCTACGGCCGCTATGCCCAACAAGCCCAGCTTGAACTCGGCTACGTCTACTGGAAAGCCAATGAATCCGGTTCAGCGCTTGCTGCCTGCGATCGCTTCATTAAACTGCACCCCAATCACCCGTCAGTCGATTACGTTTATTACCTGAAGGGACTGATCAATTTCAACGAAGATCTCGGCCTGATCGGCTACCTGAGCACGCAGGACCCGACCGAGCGCGACCCCAAGGCAGCACGCGATGCCTTTGATGCCTTCAAGGAGATGGTCACCCGCTTCCCGAAGAGCAAATACGCGGAAGACGCCAGCCTGCGCATGAATTATCTGGTCAACGCGCTGGCTTCGCTGGAAAATCACGTCGCCCGTTACTACTTGAAGCGTGGCGCCTACATCGCCGCCGCCAACCGCGCTCAGGAAGCGATTCGCACCTATCCGCAAGCGCCCGCCATAGAAGAAGCCATGTTCATCATGGTCGCTGCTTACGACAAGCTGGGTATGACTGACCTACGCGACGATGCCGCCCGTGTCGCCAAAAAGAATTTTCCGAACAGCCGCTACCTGAGCGAAGGCCTGGAGGAAAAGAAACCCTGGTGGAAGCTCTGGTAAGCCCAGAGCAGCCCCGACCGCCCGTCCTGCGCGACGGGCTTTTTCTTGCCCAGCGTCACAGCGCCTTAACCGCCCTGCTTGATGGCCAACACTGCCTGATTGCGCAGCGTACGCAGTAAGGACAACTCTTTCTCGGGAATCGAAATACCACCCGGCTCATCCCGGTCGGCGTAAATCAGCGCCACCGGGTTGCCCTTGATATTGAGCGGAAACAGAACCAGTGAGTGCGCCGGCACCGCCTTGCGATACCAGTCAGGAATACGCTGGGCGATGTTGGGATCGTTGATGTCGCTGATCAGGATATCGACCCCTTTCGAGGTCGCCGCATGAAAAATATCCGGGGTGAAACTCATTGGAAAACGGAAGGATCGCGCCACCTCGTTGGCATCCGGGCCAAAACCGAAGCGTCCCTGCATCACACCGGCCTTGGCGTCCCGAATACAGAGCACGACGCGCTTGAAGCCCATGGCGCGATACATGGTTTCCAGAATCATGCGCAGGATGTCATTGAGTTTGAAACTATCGACCAGCGTGTTGCTGATGTCCTGAATCCCTGCGGTCAACACCGCTTGCGGATCAATTTGCTGGCCGTCATCGGCCGCCAGAGAGGCGCCCAGCACCCCATCCTCAGCCATCTCGCTCCCGCCCGGCGCCACATGGGCAGCGCTATCGCTGCCGCCGCCATGCGCAAATTGCCGCATCTGCTTGCCAAAACTGGTTTGCTGAATATTCAGATGAATGATGCGGGCAAAGTCGGAGATTTCCTCGACCGCTCGCTTGACGGTCTGCAGCACCTCCTTTTCACCCAGCGGCACGGCGTCGGAATAGCGCGCCATCACCTTGCGCAACTCGCGGTCACGAACCTCGGGCGAGGCTTGGGCAATCAGATCGCACAATTCGTTGGCCAGACCAGACAGGGTCCGTTGCCGGTCTTCACTGCTGTTCGGCCGCTTCACATGGCCCGAGGGCAGGCGCCGCATCGAATTGACGATCAGCGGCGGAAATCCCCATTGGCGGGCGATGGCAATACCCAGATCTTCAAAGCTGATCCCGAGTACCTGAAGCGCTGCCTGGTCATCAGAACAAGACTTCTGGGCGACGATACGGCGGATTTCGTCGCTCTCCTCAGGAAAATAATATTGCGACAACAAACGACCCAGGCTGTGGAACAGCGAGCAAATGAAGGTCTGCTCCAGATCACGCATCTGAGCCGCCGCCCCCAGATCCTTGGCCAAAATACCGGCCAGATTGGAGCGCAGGAACTCCTCTTTCAACTGTTGAGCATTGCCTTTGTTCTGCATGTGCTCGAAAAGCAGCACCGTAATGGCAATGTTACGGACAGCCTCAAAGCCGAGGACAATCACTGCCCGCGATACCGTACTGATATTGCCGCCCCCGACGGGCCGGAAATACGCCGAGTTGACCAGACGCAGCAATTTATTGGTCAGCGCGAAATCCTTGAGGATGGAATTGGAGAGCTTATTGACGCTCTCGGTTTCGCTATTGGCAATCTTGTTGATGGTGCTGACCGACTCCGACAAAGCCGGAAAATCACTTTTGTGCCGCATCCGGCGCAACAGGAAATCGATGGTGGCCTGGCGGCCGCTGTGGTCAGCACTGTCCTCACCCTCGGGATCGAAATAATTATCCAGCGCCTCGGCAAACTGCAGGGCGCTCTGGTAGCGCAAGGCCGGGTCCCGGGCCAGCGCCTTGTACAAAATGGCACTCAAGCGGTCGTCGACCGTGACAGCTTGCGGCAACTGGATATCCTCATTGGCGATCCGGTGCATGATGCGAAACAGGTTATCGCCCTCGACAGCCCGCCGCCCGGCCAGCATTTCGAACAGGATCAGCCCAGCCGCGAAAATATCGGTGCGTTCGCTCAGTTCACGTCGCTCGATGTACTCCGGTGCCATATAGGCCGGCGTGCCGGAATATTCCTCCGGATTATCGCTGGGCCCATCGATGCGGGCGGCGATACCAAAATCCATAACGCGCGGCGTACCGTTCTCATCAAGCAGTATGTTGGATGGCTTCAGGTCGCGGTGAATGATGCCGCGGGCGTGGGCCTGGGCCACCGCATCGAGAATCGGCCGCAGCATCGACACCGCCTTGACCGCCGACAGGGTGCCGCTCTGCTGCAGGAATGCCGCCAGACTCTGGCCCGGTACATATTCGAAGACCAGATAGAGATCACCGCCCTCTTCCGCTGCCTCGAAAATTGGCACGATGTTGGGATGGCGCATTTTACTGACGGCGCGCGCCTCGTCGAGCAGCACCTGATTCTGCGCCGGATCGGGATGCGTGAAATGCAGCGTCTTGATCGCCACCTCGCGCTGCAACTGCGGGTCGAAACCGAGGTAAACCGTACTTTGCGCGCCGCGCCCCAATTCACCCCGAATATCGAAGCGTCCAATTTTTCTAATCATTATTCTGTCGCCGGGATCCACATCAAGCGGCCCATACCATCCCTTTCACCCCAGATTATCGCGTCCTGGCCGTAATCTTCCGCCAATGCCAGGGCATCCTCAAGGGCAATATCCGGTACAAAACAACTTTCCTCACGCGGTGCGGCCGGATCATCCGGCACATTTTCAGCGGCGTAGGTCTCGTAGTTGCCTTCCAGCAGATCGCATTCGAGGGCAGACTGACGTTCGGCATTGATTGCCGCAGCGGGCCGCTCAGTGCCAGGATTCCAGGCCGTCAGGATGGCAAAACTGTGGCATTCATGCTCGGCCAGCCAAGCGGCCAGGACGGCATGAGCCACCTCAACACGCAACTCGCAAGGCGCCCCAGGCAGGAAGACACAATACGTCGTTGCGGCAAAGGCCGCTGCCCGCTCAGTCGTTTTCGCCATCGAGATCCATTGCTCCTATCAGTTTTTCCGCATCGGCGACCGGCAAGGCCTCGACCTCACGCAGCTTACGCGACAACTGCCGGGTACGTGTCTCTGCCTTGCCGATACTGTGGCTGGCTTCCTCCAGTTTTTTGCGGGTATGGGCCAATGCCTCGCCAAATTGACCGAATTCCGCCTTGACGGCCCCCAGCACCGCCCAGACCTCGGCCGAACGTTGCTCGATGGCCAGGGTACGAAACCCCATCTGCAAGCTGTTGAGCAGTGCTGCCAGCGTCGTTGGTCCGCTCAAACTCACCCGGAAATCACGCTGCAGCGTCTCGGCCAGCGCTGGGCGGCGCAAGGCTTCGGCATACAAGCCCTCGATCGGCAGATAAAGCAGGGCAAAATCGGTGGTATGCGGCGGGGCAATATACTTGTCACGAATGCTGCGCGCCTCCAGTTTCAGGCGGGCCTCGATGGCCTTGCCGGCCGCTTCGCTCTGCGCCGCATCGCCACGCTCCTGAGCATCCAGCAAGCGCTGATAATCCTCAATCGGGAACTTGGCATCGATCGGCAGCCAGACCACGGCCCCCTCGCTACTACCCGGCAGGCGAATGGCAAAATCGACCCGCTCACGGCTGCCTGGCCGGGTCACGACGCTGGCTGCAAACTGCTCGGCGGTCAACAATTGCTCGAGCAAGGCCGCCAGTTGCACCTCACCCCAAGTGCCACGCGTCTTGACGTTGCTCAACACCCGTTTTAAATCACCGACGCCGTTAGCCAGCGTCTGCATTTCGCCCAGACCGCGATGCACCAGTTCCAGGCGCTCACTGACCAGACGAAAGGACTCACCCAGGCGCTGCTCCAGGGTGGCATGCAACTTTTCATCGACCGTACGCCGCATTTCTTCCAGTTTCTGCGCATTGTCGGCCTGAATCGCGGTCAACCGCCCGTCGACCGATATTTTCAGGCGCTCGAAGCGTTCGTCCAGCGTGGATGAAAAGCGCGCCAACTCGCGGGAAAAGCTTTCCAGGCGCTCGCCCTGCAAACTCCCGAACTGGCTGACCTGGGTTGTCACCGCCTGGGCCAGCAGATTGGCTGACTGCGCCCTTTCCTCGCGATCACGAAAAGACTCCTCGGCATCATCCCGCCGGCCTCGCGCCAGCTCTTCACGCAATTCGCGCTCAAGCCGCGCCATGCCCTTGTCGAGCATGTCCTGTAAGGCCAGCACCCGCGCCTCGACCGTCGCCGCATTCCCTTGCCGCTGACTGCGCCACAGCAAATAAAGCTGCAACAGCAAAATAATCAGCAGGGCAACCGGCAACAGGCCCGTCCTTAAAACATCGATCACGGCATTACCTCAAGGAAAACTGGACGCAGCGAGCAACCGTCTCGGCAGCGGGTGAAGACGGCAAAACATGCAGACGGCCGGCTTCGATCTGTCCTTGCGTCTGCAACCAGTGACGCACCGTTGCCGCGCGCCGCGCTGCCAGTTGCTGCAACTGCTCGGCAATCAAAGCCGGGGATGGTTCAGGGGGCGGCGTTTTTTTCTCAGTGCCCGGCGCGCTGGATGCTTCCTTGGGCACCGCCACCGCGCGAACCGCCGGCAAGCCGGGCATATCGCCGGCCGGGTCAGCCTGGCCAAGCAGGTCGAGGTGCAAGGCTGGACGTTCCTTCAACGCCCGCGCCAGCCCCTGCAGCCGGACGAGTGCAGCCCCGTCCAGCGTCGCCTCGCCCGGTGCAAAAAACACCGCCGACAAATCTTCACCCCCACCAAACAAGGCGCCGAGCATGCTGAACGGCGAGGTCACTGCCTTCATCACAACCTGGCCCAGCACCTTGAAAACCAGGCCACTGACTGAAAACTGTGGATCATCGAGCGAGCCGGCGATGGGCAGGTTGAGGTCGATTTCGCCCCGACTGTTCTTGAGCAAGGCAACGGCAAACTGCACTGGCAGGCTGGTCGCCTGATTGCTCGCCACCGGCTCACCAAAGGTCAGCTGGTCGACAAAAAGATGATTGTCGGCCTGCAACTGCCCTGCCGCCAGTTGGTAATGCACATCCATCGACAACACCCCCTGCGCAATGCCAAAACCGGCGTATTTGCCGGCATAGGCCGACAAGGCCGTCAGGTCGACCGCCTTGACCGACGCCGTCAAGTCAAGCTGCGGCGGGGATTGCCAGGGATTGAGGCGGGCCGTGATCTGCACCGGCGCATGCTCGCCATAACGGCCGCGCACATCGAGATCGGCCAAGCTGCCGGGCGCTGACGACAGGCCGCGCACCGTGCCGGCCAGTTGGCCCACCGTCACCGAATAATTGGGCTGGATGAACTGATCAGTGAAATCGACCTGCCCCGCCGCCAGCCGGATTTCATCGATCCGGATAGCCGGCAACGGCCCACCGGCGACTTCTGGCACTTGGGCCGGCACGGGCCTTTCCTCGGCAGCGGGCGCTGCTGCCAGGGCGGTGGCGTTCAGCTGCCCCTGGGCATCCAGCAGCAAGCGCCCGGCAAAATCGCTGAGCGTTACCTGCTCAATAGCCACTTGGGGTGGCGCGCTAGCGGCGCGCAAGCCGCTCAGTGCCAGCGTCTGCCAGCGCAGCATTTCCTGAGACTTTCCGGCGTCGACCGTGTGCCCGGCAGGCCCGGCAGACACCTCATCCAGCCCGGCCACCAGGTCAGTCATGCGCCAGCGCCCGAGCCCGACAGACCAGCCGGCAGCCGCTGTCTTGTCCGATTCGGGCGCGGTCGACGCAGGCGAGATGGCTTTTTCTGTCAGCCGGGGCGGCGTCAGCCAGCGCGTCCCTCCCCGGGGCAGGCGCTGCCAGTTCAAGCGCACCCCCTGCTGCTCGAAATCAGCCAGATCGATGTGGCGCTCGGCCAGATCAATGCGTAGCCCCTGCAGACGAATACGGTCGACCGTCAATGGCCGACCAAAATCAAGCCGGGCTGCCACCTCGGCCACATTGAATGGTGCAGCTAGGCGGCTGTCAAAGGGCCCAATCTGCGCCTGCAACTGGGCCAGCTCGCCGGCCACCGGCCTGGCGCGCGAAGCATCCAGCCAGCGCACTCGGGCATCGGCCAGGGTAACGGCCGCCACCGACCACCGCCAGGGCGGCGCCGCCGGCGTCGCGAGCACTGGCGCCAAGGCGTCATCCCGCCACAACGACTGGATATTGAGCAGACCCGCCGGGTCGACCGCCAACATTGCCGTCAACCCCTGCACCGCGACGCGGCCAATTGCCAGTTGCCGGGCGAAGGGCTGGCTGGGGGCCAGTTCGACGGTCAGCTGCTGCCAGCCAAGCAGTGGCTGGCCGTCAGTCGTCGCCACCTGCAGCCCCTGCACTTGCACACTGCCTTGCAGGCGGGGCGAGGCCAGGTCTGGCCCAAAGCGCAATTGCAGCTGCGTCGCCAGCGTACCCGCTTGCAATTTAAGCGCCAGTGGCGGTGGCAGATCACCCTGCCAGGGAGCCAGCGCCAGTTGATCGACGGTCAATTCGAGTTGGCCGGACGGCGTCTCGGCCAGCGGCTGCACCGTGCCATTCAGGGCCACTGCCGCGCCATCGAACCGCCCCTGCAGCACCACGTCAACAGGCTGCCCGCGCCGCTCAGGCACGCTACTGACAAGCGAGGTACTGAAGTGCACAGCGGCCAGACGATGCTGGCGGTGCCGCACCTGATCATCCAGGTCGACCTGCCCATCGCGCAGTTGCAAACCAGCCAGTTCAAAACGTGGCATCGGCCCGAGCGGCTGGGGATCACGGGCTTGCCAGGCAGCCAAGCGGTCGAGTAATTCAATCTGCCCGCCCGCTTGGCGCTGCAAACGGACAAAGGGCGCCTCGAGTTCAATCGCGTCGACCACCCAGGCACCCCGGGTCAACGAGCGCCAACTGGCATCCACCGTCAGCCCAGCCCAGCCCAACTGATCCTGACCACTTGCGGTCGCCAGCGCCAGATCATCAATCTGCAACGTCAAGGCAAAAGGATCAACGGCGATGCGCTCGACACGCTGCACCTGCAAGCCGAGGGCGGTCGCCTGACTGCGCAGGACAGCCTCGATCCCCCATGGCAACACCACAAACCCCAGCAAGGCATAACCCCCAACGGCCGCCAGCAAACCCAGACCCCAACGAGCAAAACGACGGGCCATAAACTGACGCAACACGGCAGGCAGATGAAGCAGAGCGCGGGACATGCTATCTTTTCAGGGGAAATATCCGCGCAATCTAGCACAGCCCATAGCCTCACAAGGACTCAGCACCATGAAAAGGATCATCAGCGGGATTGTCGACTGGCTCGTCGACGAAATCCGGCGCGCCTGGCAAGCCCTGCTCAATTGGCAAACCTGGGTCGTAATCCTCGTTTTGCTGGTTCTGGGGGTACTCGTTTACATGGTCAGTCGCCTGGCGCTGCGGACTGACTCGATTCTGACTTTTTTACACCACACATCAGCCAATTGCCGCGAAATCAATAACGGTCACATCATTGCCCTGTTCAGCGGCATGATCTTTTTCATGCTCGGCAGCGTGTTGACCCTGGGCGAATTGCAACGCCATTTTCAAGCCCGGAAGCGGCGGATGGTTCACGAAGCCCGCCAGGCCATGGCGGCAGTCATCGGCTGGGGGGGACTCACCGTCGCCCTGGCCTGCGCTGCCCTGGTTTTCTTCAAGAATTATTGCCGGTAAACTCAGTCCCCCCCTGACGCACCCTTGACCCCCATGCCCAATCAAAAAATCACCGTCCTTCTGGTCGACGATAACGACATGATGCGGGCAGTCCTGCGCGCCATGCTGCGCGGCGAGCATTACGAAGTGATTGGCGAATCGCGCAATGGCACCCAGGCGGTCGAACACGCCGACCGTCTGAAGCCCGACATCGTTTGTCTCGATATCCAGATGCCGGAAAAAGACGGGCTGCAAGCCCTGTGCGAAATCAAGGCAACCCGCTCGGAAACCGAAGTGGTGATGATTACCGGCAGTTCGGACATGGAAACCGTCCAGGAAGCGATACAAAACGGCGCCTCCGGTTTCGTCATCAAACCCTTCAATGCCGCCAGCGTCCTCGATACCCTGGACAGGGTCAGCAACCGCCTGCGCCAGAAACGCTAGTCAGAAGTTGTTACGCCAGGTTCGCAAGGCTGCAAAAACCGAGACGGGATCCCCGTCGACCGCGCCCAGGCGATGCGCGACGGCCAGCACGGCCGGCACCTGGCAACGCAGGAAAGGATTGGTCGCTTTTTCCTCGGCCAGCAATAGCGGCACGGTCGGCTGACCAGCCGAGCGCAGCGCCGCCACCCTCGCCTGGCGGGCCACAATGGCTGGATTTTCGGGTTCAACCGCCTGCGCAAAGGGCAGATTCATGGCCGTGTACTCGTGAGCGCAGTACACGCGGGTATCATCCGGCAAGTCCGCCAGACGGGCCAGCGATGCAGCCATCTGACCAGGCGTGCCTTCGAACAATCGACCACAACCGGCGCCAAACAGGGTGTCGCCACAAAACAAGGCATTCCCCGCCCGGTAGGCTAGATGACCCAGCGTATGGCCGGGCACGGCCATGACCTCGACCGGCACATCGAGCACTTTGATCGTTTCGCCACCGCGCAAAGGCCGTGTGCGGCCTGTGATAGACTCATCGGCCGGCGCGAAGACCTCGGCCCCGGTCGCCGCTTGCAGGGCAGCGACACCGCCCTGATGGTCGGCATGGTGATGGGTAATGAGAATCCCGGCCAAGGCCAGGTCCGCCGCCTGCAGGTGGTCGAACACCGGTGCCGCATCCCCCGGGTCGACGACGAAGGCACGCCGACCGGCGCTTAACACGAAAATGTAATTGTCCTTGAAGGCAGGAATGAGCGAGATTTCAAACATGCCAGAACTATCGAGCCAGGCGGCGCGGATGTCAATTCCCGGCCTGGACGCCTGGCTGGCCTCGCCGCAAGGTCGCTACGTACTGGCCTGGGAACAACAGCAACTTGATGCCGCCGTCGCTGATGTCTTTGGCTTCAATGCCCTGCAGCTCGGCCTGCCGCAGTGCGATTTCCTGCGCGCCAACCGCATGGCGCTACGTTGCCGGGTCTGCGACATCGGCCAGGTCGATCTCCGCTGTGACTTGTGCGCCCTGCCCTTTGCCAACCAGAGTGTCGACCTGGTCATCTTGCCGCATGTACTCGAATTTGCTGCCGATCCACACCAGATTTTGCGCGAGGTCGAACGCATCCTGATCCCCGAAGGCCAGATCATCATCGTCGGCTTCAATCCCTTGTCGCTGTGGGGCCTGCGTCGCCAGACCCGGCGCACCCCTGTCTTTCCGTGGAACGGCAGTTATCTGTCACCCTCCCGCCTCAAGGACTGGCTGAAATTGCTCGGTTTCGAGGTCGACCGCGGTCAGTTTGGCTGCTATGCCCCGCCCTGCGAACAACAACAATGGCTGCAACGCTGGCGCTTTGCTGAAAGTGCTGGCCGGCGCTGGTGGACATTCTCCGGCGCCATTTACCTGCTGCGCGCCATCAAACGCGTGCACGGCATGCGGCTGCTCACCCCCAACTGGCGTAAAAAACCGCTCCGCGCCAAGGCCTTGCGCCCTGTCGCACAAAAGGAAAAACATGGCGACTGAAGAACGCATCCAGATCTTTACCGACGGCGCCTGCAAGGGCAATCCCGGCCCCGGTGGCTGGGGTGCCATTTTGCGGGTGGGCCCGCATGAAAAGGAATTGTGGGGCGGCGAGCCGGCCAGCACCAACAATCGCATGGAAATGACCGCCGTCATTCGTAGCCTGGAAGCCCTGAAACGCCCGGTGGTCGGCACTGTCTTCACCGACTCGCAATACGTCCTCAAGGGCATCAGCGAATGGATCCACGGCTGGAAACGCAATGGCTGGAAAACATCAGACAAGAAACCGGTCAAAAATGCCGACCTGTGGCAAACGCTCGACACCCTGGTACAACAGCACAAACTGGAATGGGTGTGGGTCAAGGGTCATGCCGGCCATCCGGAAAACGAACGGGCCGATGCCCTGGCCAATCGCGGCATCGACGAATTGCACAAATAACAGGAAAACCCATGCGTCAGATCGTCCTTGATACCGAAACCACCGGCCTTGACCCGCGCCACGGCCACCGCCTGATCGAAGTGGCCGGCATCGAGCTGGTCAATCGCCGGCTGACCGGTCGCCATCTGCACAAATACGTCAACCCGGAACGCGATATCGACGCCGGCGCCCAGGCCGTGCATGGCATCACGCTCGAATTCCTGGCCGACAAGCCGAAATTCGCCGATGTCGCCGATGAATTCCTCGAATTCATCAATGGCGCCGAACTGATCATCCACAACGCCCCCTTCGACCTCGGCTTTCTCAATGCCGAACTCGACCGCCTGGGTCGGGTGCCGGTCGGCACCGTGTGCAGTGGCGTGATCGACACCTTGAAGATGGCCAAGGAATTGCACCCCGGCAAACGCAACAGCCTGGATGCCTTGTGCGAACGCTACACGGTCGATAATTCAGGCCGCACGCTGCACGGCGCCCTGCTCGATACCGAACTGCTGGCCGAGGTCTATCTGGCCATGACGCGCGGCCAGAACATGTTGATGATCGAGCCCGATGAAACACCGCCTGTTCTGCTCGGTGCCGACGGCCTGGCCCGCCAGCGCAAAACGCTCATTGTTCGCCAGCCAAGCGCCGAAGAGCTGGCCGAGCACAGCCGCCTGCTGAACGCCATTGACAAGGAATCGAAAGGTGCCTGCGTCTGGCTGAGCACAGCCACCACCGACACGCCCCCCCCGGAGCAACGCCCATGAGCCTCGACATCCCCGACGCCATTCGCCAGCAGGCGCAAGACCTGCTCGACTTCATCGACGCCAGCCCCAGCCCCTGGCATGCCGTGCAGACGGCCAGCCAGCGCCTGCAGGCCGCCGGTTTTTGCCCGCTGAATGAAGTCGACCGCTGGTCCTTGCGCGCCGGTGGACGGTATTACGTCACCCGGGGTGGTTCGTCGCTGATCGCCTTTGTCGTTGGCGAAGCCCCCTTGGCCGAACAAGGCCTCTGCCTGGTCGGCGCCCATACCGATTCGCCCGGCCTGCGCCTCAAACCACGCCCGGCCGACAGTGTTGGCGGCGTCGTCCGCCTTGGCGTCGAAGTCTATGGCGGGCCGATTCTCGCCACCTTTGCCGACCGCGACCTGTCGCTGGCTGGCCGTGTCGTGCTGCGCGATGCTCACGGTCAACGCACCGCACTGGTCAATTTTGGCGACGCCCTGCTACGCCTGCCCAATCTGGCCATTCATATGAATCGCGAGGTCAATGACAAGGGGCTGAAATTCAACAAGCAGACCGAGTTGCCCTTGCTGCTCGGCGCCCTGCCGGCCGGCCTGACCGCGGCCGATGCCTTCCGTCAGCCGCTGGCAGCGCAACTCGATGTCGACCCGGCCAGCCTGCTGACCTGGGAACTGGCCGCCTTCGATACGCAAAAAGGGGCTTTCTGGGGCGTCGACCGCGAATACCTGGCCAATAGCCAGCTCGACAACCTGGCCTCCTGCCACGCTGCGCTCAGTGCGCTGATCGCCAGCCCTGACGACACCGGCTCGCGTCTGCTGGCCCTCTTCGACCACGAAGAAGTCGGCAGCGACAGCGCGGTCGGCGCTGGTGGCAGTTTTCTCGGCGATGTACTACAGCGCCTGAGCAGCGGGCAGGGACTGGACGACGAAGACCGGCAGCGCATGCTGGCGCGCAGCCTGTTCATCAGTGCCGACATGGCGCATGCCTGGCACCCGAATTTTCCAGCCGCCTACGAGCCCTGCCACACGCTCGCGGTCAACGCCGGCCCGGTGATCAAAAACAACGCCAACCAGCGGTACAGCACCGATGCTGAAACTGCCGCCCGCTTCATGGCCTGTTGCGAACGGGCCGGCGTGCCCTGCCAGCAATACGCCCACCGCACCGATCTCGGTTGCGGCAGCACCATCGGCCCCATCCTGGCGGCCCGCCTGGGCGTGCCCAGTGTCGATGTCGGCTCACCGATGTGGGCCATGCACAGTGTCCGTGAAAGCGCCGGCGTACTCGACCACGGCTACCTGATCGCAGCCCTGGGTGCAGCCTTCGCCGGCCGCTGAACGGCGCTCAGGCCCGGCGGGCGGCCTGCCAGGCGAACAGGTCGTCAGCCGGTAGCGGCCGACTAAAGAGGTAGCCCTGCATGAACTGGCAACCACGCGCCGCCAGGAAAGCGCGTTGCGCTTCGTTCTCCACCCCTTCAGCCACCACCTGCATGCCCAGATCGCGGGCCAGCGACAAGGTGGCCGAGGCAATCGCGGCATCTTCCACATCCTCTGGCAAATCTTTGACGAAGCCGCGATCAATCTTCAGCCGGTGAATCGGCAGGCGCTTCAGGTAGCTCAAGCTGGAATAACCCGTACCAAAATCATCAAGCGCCAGTCGAATGCCGAGATCACATAATTGCTGCATGCGGTCCAGTACCTCAGCGGTCGGCTGCATGAGGGCGCTCTCGGTCAATTCCAGTTCCAGGCAGTTGGGATCTATCCCGGTCCGATCCAGCAGACGTTGCACCGTCTGGACGAAATCCGCCTGGCGGAACTGGATGGCGGAAATATTGACGGCCATCGACACTGGCAACCCGGCGGTGGCCCAGGCGACCTGCTGGCGGCAAGCCGCTTCCAGCACCCACTCGCCCACACTGAGGATGAGGCCACTTTCTTCAGCCAGGCCAATGAACTGCAGCGGCGGCAACAAGCCCAGATCGGGATGCTGCCAGCGCAACAAGGCCTCGACGCCTTGCAGGGTGGCATCGCCAGCCGTCACCTGCGGTTGGTAATGCAGCACCAGTTCGTTGCGTTCGATCGCCCGGCGCAAGGCGTTTTCCAGCATCAGGCGTTCGAGGGCATGGGTATCCATCTCGGGCTTGAAATAATGGAAGGCATTGCGCCCCTGGTTCTTGGCGCTGTACATAGCCACGTCGGCATGCTTGAGCAGATCGCTGGCATCGCTGCCGTCATCCGGATAAAGCGCAATGCCGATACTGACCGAGATGCTCAATTCGTGGCCGTCGATCGGCATGGGTGACTGCAAGGCGGCAATCAGCTTGCGAGCGACCAAGGCCGCATCTTCCTGATGGCTGATGCGCGGCAGCAAGACGACGAATTCATCGCCCCCCAGACGGGCCAGAAAATCATTGTCGCGCAGGCAATCCGCCAGGCGACGCGCCACACCGGACAGCAATTGATCGCCAACCGGGTGGCCGAGTGAGTCATTGACCGCCTTGAAGTGATCAAGATCGAGGAAGAGAACCGCCAGAATGTCGCCGTGCCGCGCCGCATTGCGCAACTCACTGTGGATGCGCTCGTTCCACAAAGTACGGTTCGGCAAACCGGTCAGCACATCGTAATGGGCCAGATAGGCAATATGCGCTTCCGCCTCGCGCGCCGCGGTGACATCCTGAGCAGTACCGCGGATCCGCAGGCCGTTGGCTGGATCGCCATCGCTCTCGATCCGGAAATGCAGAATGCGTGGATTGAGGTGATTCGCTGCCAGACGGCAATCGAGGGCAATTTCCCCCACTTCGAGCGCCATCTTGTTCAGGGCATTGCGCAACGCCGGCACGTCCTCTGTATTAACACATTCGAGCAAGCGACGACGATCCACCCGGGCGTTTTCCGGCAAACCCAGGTTAAGCAGCAATTCACTTGAACAGTTCCAGATCGGCCGGCCTGGCAAGGCCTCCCAACTCCCCAAGCGCGCGATGCGTTGCGCCTGCAGCAGTTCTTCCTGTTGCAGGATCAATTGTTGCGATGCCTCAGCCAGTTGCTGTGTCCGCTCATGAACCAAGAGTTCGACCCGCCGGGCACGGCCGCTGGTCAAGAGCAGGAAAGCACCAAGAATGGCGGTACTGAGCAAGCCAAGAGCCAGGGTCAACCAGACCCCCCAACTGCGCAGCGACTGCATGTAAGCCGGCGTCGCCACCACCGTCAGCTCCCACGGTCGACCGGCAAATTCCAGTTTTTTCTGCCAATTCAGGCGCACGCCTGACCAGGCCACTTCCTTGCAACCAACCGGGCCGTATAGATGCTCAGGAGCCTCGGGCTGTCCACGGTCGACCAGGCAGACATCGACATCACTTGTGCTTCGCTGGCCTAGCACGGCATCAATCGCATCTTCCATGCGAAACACTGCCGACACCATGCCCAATGGGGCACCCGATCGCGAATCCAGGGCCGCCTGATAAACCACCACCCCCCGTTGTTCGCCTCGCTCCTGAACCAGGCGGATTGGTTCGGAGGCCACAGCCTGGCCACTTTCCAGCGTCTGCCGGGCAGCTCGCGCCGTGCGGGGCAAAACCAGCGGATCCAGACCAACCACGCTGCGGTTATTGGCCAGCGGTTCGACATAGAGAATCGGCAGATACTCGGCCGCTTGTTCGGCAATGAAAGTCCGCCCCGCGGGATCGCGCCCCAAAATGGCAAAATCAGCGATATCGCCCGCCCGCACCCCGGCTTCAAAAGCGAGTCGCTGCTCGGCATTGATCAAAGGGCTCCAGCCAAAATTCTGCGTTCCCGGGTAACGCGCCAATAAAGGGGTCGTGAATTGTCGCCAGGCATCGCGCGTCAAGGCCGGATGCACGACTGCCAGGCGCTGCAAGGCCAGCACCTGATCCAGTTGGGCCTCCAGACGCTTGCCGACCTGACTGCCGACAAATTCGGCATCGCGATTGAACTGGCCTTGCAGTCGATGGATTTCCCAGTCGCGAACCTGCAAGAAGGCCATCGCCAACAGACTCAAACCGATACCCATCGGCAAGGCCACCGCCCAGCGGCGCGGCCGCCAGTCCTCGGCCGGCTGGCCGAAAAAGACCAGCAACAAGGGCACCATCACCAGCACACCCAGCGTGTCCCCTGCCCACCAATTGACCCAGTTGAAGAAAATCTCATCGACCGCGAACAAACCGGTCGTCGTCAGCACGGTAATGGCAATCGTCGCGCTCACCAGGCAGCCGAGCGGTGCGACAACTGCCACAAAACGCAAGATGCTGTCGTGGCTATCCAGCGGGTTGGGCAAACCAATAAAACGCCGGAACACGGTATAACTGAACCAGGCCTGCAAGGTCGCCCCCCCCGGCAATGGCAAGCGTGGCTAACCAGGCCATACCGACCAGACCGCTCTGACTGGCGGCCAGCAACTGCACCCCCAGGGCTCCCAGGAAAATCACGGGCAAGCTGCGTGGTCCGAGCACCAGCATCGCCGCCAGGGCAATGCCGGCCGGCGGAAAAAGCGGTGCGGCATAGCCGGGCGGCACGGCAATTTGCAAGGCAGCCCAACCACTCAGGGCGTAGCTAAAAGCAATCAGAGAATCGCGGCGCAGGGTTGAAAGCATGAAATGCCGAGAGAACATGAGACGGGTGGTGGATTATAGGTGCCCGCACCAAAATGAATGCGACAAAATCCCGAAACCTGACAAATCACCCTACCCGCTGCGACAAGATGCCGCAGACACAGCGCCTCGCGGCCGCCAACAAATCACGGATAATCCGGCCATGCCCTTCATTTTCCGCAGCATCGGTGATGCTGATCACCGGCTTCACCTGCGTCGTCTGATCGTCGCCCGCTGGCTCATGCTATTGAGCATGACATTGCTCATCCTGTGGGCTCCCGTTGGCCTCGATCTGCCTTTGCCGCATCTTCCGATGCTGGGCATTCTGGCCATCGCCGCCATCCTCAATGCCATCGCCCAGCAGCGGCTGCACACCAGCCACCCCCAGGCCGGTGAGTTGAGCAGCCAGTTGCTGCTCGACATCGGCGCGCTCGGTGGCTTGGTTTTTTTCAGCGGCGGCGCCACCAATCCCCTGGTATCGCTGCTGTTGCCACCAGTCGCCATTGCCGCCATTGCGCTCCCCGCACGCCATGTCCTGCTGGTCGGCAGTGCCGCCATCCTCACTTACTCCTTGCTGATGTTGTTCTATGTGCCACTGTCCATTGCCGATGCAACGCGCGCCACCCGCCTGCACCTGATCGGCATGTGGCTGACCTTTGTCGTCTCGGCTGGGCTGATTGGCTGGATCATCCTGCGCATGACGCAGTTGATCCGCCAACGGGATGCCGAACTGGCCAGCACCCGGGAAACGGCCCTGCGCGACGAACGAGTGCTGGCCATGGGAACGCTGGCGGCGGGTGCAGCTCACGAGTTGGGCACCCCCCTGGCCACCATGCACCTGATCGTCGGCGAATTGGCCCGCGACCCGACCTTAGCGGCCGCCGTCCAGGACGATATGGCCGTCCTGCGCCAGCAACTGGGCATTTGCAAGGAGATCATCAGCGGCCTGGCCCGCCGTGCCGGGGCCGAACGTCTGGAAAAATCGAACAGTCAGGCGGTCGACCGCTGGCTCGAACAACTCCGCCAGCACTGGCACGCCGCCCGGCCGCAAGCGGCCAGCCTGCTGCACGTGCTCAGTACCGCACCGGCACCAGAGATCATCATCGATCCCCGCCTGGAACAAGCAGTGCTCAATCTACTCAACAATGCGGCCAACGCCAGCCCCTGTCCGGTAGACATCAGCCTAAGCTGGTCCGGGCAACAATTCAGTATCGCCATCGGCGATGCTGGCCCGGGCTTTCCGCCGAGCGTCCTCGACCTCGGCGGCCATACTGATTTTCCGGCCCATGCTGGCGGCAGCGGTGTCGGCTTGCTGCTCACCCGCAGCGCTATCGAACAACTGGGTGGTCGCCTGCTGCTCAGCAACCCGGAACATGGCGGCGCCTTGGCCTGCCTCGAAATCCCTCTGGAACAACAGCCATGAGCACGCCTATTTTGGTGGTCGACGACGACCCAGTTTTCAATAGCGTGCTGGTGCGCACCCTGAATCGACGCGGTCTGGCTGCGCATGGCGTGCTTGACGGCGAGACAGCCTTGCAGCACCTGCACCATCACCCCTGCCAGCGCCTGATCCTCGACCTCAATCTCAACGGCAGCTCCGGGCTGGCCCTGATTCCACAGATCCTGGCCCAGGCCCCCGACTGCCGCATCGTCGTGCTGACCGGTTATGCCAGCATTGCCACCGCCGTCGAGGCAGTCAAACGTGGCGCCACCCAATATCTGGCCAAACCGGTAGACATCGAAAGCATCCTCGCCGCTTTTGACGACCAAAGCTCGGCCGACGAAGGCATCACCCCATCCGATGAGCCGCTTTCGGTCGACCGCCTGGCGTGGGAACATATCCAGCGCGTGCTTAGTGAAAACGATGGCAATATCTCGGCCACCGCCCGCGCCCTGAAAATGCATCGCCGCACCTTGCAGCGCAAGCTCACCAAACGACCGGTACGCGCCTGAACAATCGGCGGACCACCCGCCGCAATCCGGGAATATCTACGCATCGTGCAAGCCAGGCGGCCTTGGCGAATCCAGAAGAGGCCCCTTATACTGCCCTTCCCACAGCCTGACCGTGGTCTCCTCACCCCCGCTGCCCTACCGTTGCAACCTCGAGCCCCCGGACCGTGAGCCCATGAGCCTTGCCCTGATCGTTATACTGCCCTTTCTCGGCGCCATCCTGCCGGCGCTGATGATCCGTGCCGGACGCAATGCCTGCGCCACCAGCACCTTCACCGTCACGCTGCTCGCCTTCCTGTTATTGATGACCCATGCGCCGACGGTATTGCGCGGCGAAATCGTCCACGCCCGCTGGGAATGGGTCCCGCAGCTCGGTCTCAACGTCAATTTTTTCCTCGACGGTCTCGGCTTCTTCTTCGCCGGCCTGATCCTCGGCATCGGCTTGTTGATCATCACCTACGCCCGTTTCTACCTGGCCAAGGAAGACCCAATGGGCAGCTTTTACAGCTACCTGCTGCTCTTCCAGGGCGCCATGGTCGGCATCGTGCTGTCGGACAACATCCTGCTACTGCTGATCTTCTGGGAACTGACCAGCCTGTCGTCCTTCCTGCTCATCGGCTACTGGAAGCACCTGCCGGAAGGTCGTCAGGGCGCGCGCATGGCGCTGACCATCACCGGCGCCGGCGGCCTATCGATGATCGCCGGCATGCTGATTCTGGGCGACATCGCCGGCTCCTACGACCTGTCGGTCATCCTGCAGCACAAAGAAGCGATCCAGGCCTCGCCGCTCTATCTGCCGGCGCTGATCCTGATCCTCGGCGGCTGCTTCACCAAAAGCGCGCAATTCCCTTTCCATTTCTGGCTGCCGCACGCCATGGCCGCACCGACGCCGGTGTCCGCCTACCTGCACTCGGCAACCATGGTCAAGGCCGGGCTGTTCCTGATGGCGCGCCTGTGGCCGGTATTGGCCGGCACCGACGAATGGTTTTACCTGGTCGCCACGACCGGCCTGATCACCATGCTGATCGGCGCCTGGATCGCACTGTTCAAGGATGACCTGAAGGGCTTGCTCGCCTTCTCGACGGTCAGCCACCTCGGCCTGATCACCTTCCTGCTCGGCCTCGGTTCGCCGCTGGCCGCCGTCGCCGCCGTCTTTCATATCCTCAACCACGCCACCTTCAAGGCCGCGCTGTTCATGAACGCCGGCATCGTCGACCATGAAACCGGCACCCGTGACATCAAGAAACTCGGCGGCCTGATGGCGCTGATGCCGATTTCCGGCACGCTGGCGATGATCGCCGCCGCCTCGATGGCTGGCGTGCCGCTGCTCAACGGCTTCCTGTCCAAGGAAATGATGCTGGAAGAAGCCGCCCACACCGCCTGGCTCGGCAACGACTGGATCGTGCCGGCGCTGGCAACGCTGGCGGCCTGCTTCTCGGTGGCCTATTCGTTCCGCTACATCGTCCATGTCTATTTCGGCAAACCGGCCGGCGAAACGCCGCGGCATCCGCATGACCCGCCGTTCGGGATGTGGGGGCCGCCAGCGCTGCTGGTCGTGCTGGTCGTGCTAATCGGCCTCTTTCCGGCGACCATCGCCGGCCCGCTGCTCGCCACCGTTGCCAGCGCCGTCATCGGTGGCCCGCTGCCCGACTATCACCTAGCAATCTGGCACGGCCTGACGCCGGCGCTGGGAATGAGCGCTGTGGCCGTCGTCGTCGGTCTGTCGCTGCTGATGGCCTACACCCGCGTCCGTCGCGGCTGGGCGGCCGGCCCGCATCCGGAAGCCAAGGCGATATTCCAGGGAACGCTCGCTGCCGCCGTCCGATTGGCCCAGATCATCACGCACGGCCTGCATAACGGCTCACTACAACGCCACCTGGCCTGCACGGTCGGCGCCGCTGTCGTCCTCGGCTTCGTCGCCTTTGCCACCGCCACCCACGCCCCGGGCACACGCCCGCTGCTGCCGGCCACCCCGGTCGCGGTCATCGTCTGGCTGCTGCTGGTTGGTGCGACGCTGGCCGTGGTTTTACTGCATCGCCAGCGGTTGACCGCGCTAATCGCTGTGGGCGTCATTGGCATGGTCGTCTCGCTGAGCTTCGTCTATCTGTCGGCACCGGACCTGGCGCTGACGCAAATTTCGGTCGAAGTGGTCACGGTCATCCTGATTCTGCTGGCATTGAATTTTCTACCCAAAGCCACCCCGAACGAGAGCAGCACCAGTCGCCGGCTACGCGACGGCCTGATCGCAACGCTGGCTGGCCTCGGCGTCGGCGGCGCAACTTGGGCGATGACCACGCGCCCTGGCGAAACGCTGTCCGGTTACTACCTGGAGCAATCGCTCCCAGGCGGCGGTGGCACCAACGTGGTCAACGTCATTCTGGTCGATTTCCGGGGTTTCGATACCTTTGGCGAAATCATCGTCCTCGGCATTGCTGCACTGATCATCTACGCCCTGCTCGACGGCGCCACCCGCGGTGCCGTCGGCCGCAAGCTGGCCGCCTGGCAACCTGACCAGCAACGCGCCGCCGACCGTCATCCGTTGATGATGGTGGTCGCCACCCGCGTCATGCTGCCGCTGGCGCTCCTGGTCGGCGCCTTCATTTTTCTGCGCGGCCACAATGTGCCCGGCGGTGGCTTCATCGCCGGCCTGATCGTCGCCATTGCCCTGATCATGCAATATATGGCCAGCGGCTACAGTTGGGCGGCGCAACGCATGAAGGTCGATTACCACGCCCTGATCGGCAGCGGCGTGCTGATCGCTGCCGCCACCGGTGCCGTTTCCTGGCTCACCGACCATCCCTTCCTGACCAGCGCTTTCGGCCATTTCCACCTGCCTTTGATCGGCGAGTTCGAACTGGCCTCGGCAATGGCCTTCGACACCGGCGTTTTCCTGACCGTCATCGGTGCCACCATGCTGGCACTCGCCAATCTGTCGCGCATTGGCTGCCTGGCCGAGACACTGCCACTGCAGGAGGCGGCCATGGAACCTGACCTACGCCGTACCCACCCTGCGCCCGGGGAACACTGACATGGAATTCCTGCTTTCTTCCGCCATTGGCTTGTTGACCGCAGGCGGCGTCTATCTGATCTTGCGCGCCCGCACCTACCCGGTCGTCCTCGGACTGTCCCTGCTCAGTTACGCCACCAACCTCTTCCTGTTCGCCACCGGCCGCCTGGTGCTGGACCAGCCACCCGTCATCTCGACGCTGGCAACGGGCTATACCGACCCCCTGCCGCAAGCGCTGGTGCTAACTGCCATCGTCATTTCCTTCGGTATGACGGCGGTCATCGTCGTCATGGCGCTGCGCAGCTACCTCGAAAACGGCAGCGACCATGTCGATGCGCCCGCGCCGGACGAGGCTCTACCATGAACCACTGGCTCATTGCCCCGATCGTCCTGCCGGCCATCATGGCGCCGATCCTGCTCATGGCGGCGCGCCACGACATCGTGCTGGCGCGCATTTTCTCCATCGCCTCGGTCCTGGCTTTACTTGGCATCGCCCTGGCCCTGACGACCCTGGTCAGCGATGGCCTGATCGTCACCTATGCTCTCGGCAACTGGCTGCCCCCCTTCGGCATCGTCCTCGTCGCCGACCGCCTTTCCGTGCTGATGCTGTTGTTGACCGCGGGACTGGCGCTGGCCGTGCTGCTCTTCGCCGTCGACGGCAGCGACCACCAGGGACGCCACTTTCATGCGCTGTTCCAGTTCCAGTTGATGGGCATCAACGGCGCTTTCCTGACCGGCGACTTCTTCAACCTGTTCGTTTTCTTCGAAGTCTTGCTGATCGCCTCCTACGGGCTGATGGTGCATGGCGGTGGCGCCACCAGAACGCGCGCCGGCGTGCAGTACGTGGCGATCAACCTAGTCGGCTCGACGCTGTTTCTGATCGCCGTCGGCATGATCTACTCGGTGGCCGGCACCCTGAACATGGCTGACCTGGCGATTCGCGTCCCGCACATCGCGGCCGGCGACCAGGCGCTGCTACAAACCGGCGCCCTGCTGTTATTGCTGGTCTTCTGCATCAAGGCCGCGCTGGTGCCAGTGCATTTCTGGCTGCCCGGTACCTATGCCAATGCACCAGCCGCTGTCGCCGCGCTGTTCGCCATTATGACCAAGGTCGGCGCCTACTGCGTGATCCGCCTCTACATCCTGGCCTTCGGCGCCGATGCCGGTGTCGCCAGCTGGCTGGCCGCACCGTGGCTGCTGCCAGCCGCCCTGGTGACGCTGACCCTGGGCATGCTGGGCGTTCTCGCCGCTCGCCGCTTGAGCCAGCTGGCCAGCTTCGCGGTGATCGGCTCGATGGGCATGCTGCTCATCGCCATTGCACTATTCACCCCGGCCGCCCTGTCGGCTGCACTCTACTACCTGCTGCACTCAACCCTGGCCGGCGCCGTCCTGTTCCTGATCGCCGACCTCATCAGCCGCCAGCGCCCCGGCCACGACGATAGGCTCACTGTCGCCCCGCGCTTTGCCCAACTGAGCCTGCTGGCGGGTGCCTTCTTCGTTGCCGCCATCGCTGCCACCGGGATGCCACCGCTATCCGGCTTCATCGGCAAGCTGCTGATTCTCGACGCCGCCCGCAGTAGCGTCGCCCCAGTCCTGATCTGGTCGTTGATCCTTGGTACCTCGCTGCTCGCCATCATCGGTTTTGGCCGGGCCGGCAGTACGCTGTTCTGGAAAAGCACCGGCGAAGCCGGCGAGTTTCCAGCCGCCGACCAGCGCCAGACCCTGTCGCTGGTCGCCATCGGCCTCTTGCTCGCCGGCACCATCGGGCTGACATTGTTCGCCGGACCACTGACCGCCTACCTCGACGCCACGGCCGAGCAAATTTTTGCCACGCACCACTACATCGCGGCAGTACTTGGCAATACTGCACTGCAAGGAGGCATCCGCTAATGGCTGATCCGCACATGCCAGAGCAGCCCGGCCTGCTGCGCCGCTGCTGCCCACACCCCCTGCTTAGCCTGGCGCTGACCTTGATCTGGCTGCTGCTGATCAATAGTTTCTCGGTCGGCGGCTTGCTCGTCGGTCTGACTCTGGGCCTGGCCATTCCGCGCCTGACGAGCAGTTTCTGGCCGGGCCGCCCCAGAGTCCGGCACTACGGCAAAGTCATAGCCTATGTCCTGCTGGTCATCCGCGACATCATCGTGGCCAATCTGCAAGTCGCCTTTATCATCCTGTTCCGTCCCGTTGGCAGCCTGCACACCCGCTGGCTCTGCGTACCACTCGATCTGACCAGCCCGGAAGCGATCACCCTGTTTGCCGGCACCATCACGATGACACCGGGCACCGTCAGTTGCGACCTGTCGGCCGATGGCAAGGCCCTGCTGGTCCATTGCCTCGATGCCCCGGATGCCGAAGCCGCCATTCGCGAGATGAAGGAACGCTACGAATCCCGGTTGCAGGAGATCTTCGCATGATCGACTACGCCATCCTCTACGCCTACGGTGCCATCAGCCTCGGCCTGCTGTTCAACCTGTGGCGGCTTTTTGCCGGCCCCAGCACGGTTGACCGCATCCTCGCCGTCGACACCATGGTCATCAACGTCATTGCCTTGATCATCGTCTACGGCATCCAGATGGGCAGCACCGTCTACTTTGAGGCCGCCCTGTTGCTGGCCATGTTCGGATTCGTGTCAACGGTGGCTTACTGCAAGTTCATCCTGCGCGGCAACATCATCGAATAGGGCAACAACCATGGAATTTCTCAACGAACTACTGGTTTCCAGCCTCATCGTCATCGGCGCCACCTTCGCCCTGATCGGCTCCTACGGCATGCTCAAACTGCCCGACCTAATGAGTCGCCTACACGCCCCGACCAAGGCGACGACGCTCGGCGTCGGCGGTGCGCTGGTCGCATCGATGGTGTATTTCCTGGCACTCAACGGCACGGTATCGATCCACGAACTGCTGATCTCGCTCTTCCTCTTTCTCACCGCACCGATTACCGCCCATTTCCTGGCCAAGGCCTGGCTGCACACCCAGCAGCCCAACACCCTGCCTCGTCCGGCACGGCATGACTGGTCCACCTTCGAAAAGGCCCCGCGCAGCGACGAAGCCGGCTGAACCCAGCCGGCACGGGGAAAGTTTCAAAACGTTGAGCACTTGCTGTAATCTGCGGCGACCGTGATCGAGCTCCCCGACGAATCGCCCTCATCGCCCGCATTTTGAGCACACTAGGGAAGCACTGCTTTATTCCCGCCCCATTCCCTGCTGACAATCGAGACCAGATATCCACGGTATAAAAACGACAAATCGCCAAAAAATGACCAACCAAAAAAATCAATAAAGGATGCGTGACTTAAGAGAAACATCAGCCAACTGGCCAGTCATCAGATCCGTTCTGCTGTTCATTGTCATCTGGACGATCCTCGTGCTCGCCTCCCTGCTTACCCAGCGCGAACAACTGAACCGGACTGCGAATGCACTCGCCCGCATCGATGCGGTTGCCAACCTAAAGAAAGACATGTCGATCCGCAAATGGGCATCGAGTGTCGGCGGTGTTTTCATCCGCGAGGCACACTTGCCCCCCTTCAACTCCCTAGAGGAGGCCGAGCGCGTTTTCGTCGCCCAGGCCAATGGCGAATCCCTGCGCCTGATTTCCGTGACGCCCATGCATCTGCTGCTCGCCATCCAGGAAACCAGCAACACCGCCTTTGGCGGGCGCGAACGCTTGACTTCGAAGCAGTTACGCAATGTCGAAAACGCCCCTGACGACTGGGAATCAAGTGCACTGGAGGCGCTCAGCAAAGGGGCCGAGCTAGTCACCGAATCGCTCCCGACCAAGGGCTCGCACGGCCTGATGCGGGCGATGATCCCGATGCGCATGGAAAAGGAATGCCTGGAATGTCACCGCGACACCCTCGTACCGGTTGGCGGCCTGCGTGGCGGCGCAACCATCTCGATCAATCTGAACGCCTACCGCACCGCCCAGGAGCCCACCTGGCATGCCATCCAGCTCTGGCACTTTGGCATCTGGATCATCGGCCTGGCCGGATTTCTGAGTTTTGGCTACCTGGCCCGCCGGCGCAACATCGAAAGAACCCAGCTCGATGAGGAGCGCCACGAAAACGAGATGGCCTTCGGCGCCATGGCCGAAGGTGCCGTGATTACCGACGCTAATGGCAGCATCCTTTGGGTCAATGATGCCTTTTGTCGGATAAGCGGCTACCCGCGTGACGAAGTGATTCATCGAAACCCGCGCCTGTTCAAGTCGGGCCGGCACGACGCTGCCTTTTACCAGCAGATGTGGACCCAATTGACTGAAAAAGGCCACTGGCGCGGTGAACTCTGGAATCAGCGAAAATCAGGCGAGATCTTTCCCGAGGAAATCTCGATCCAGGCTCTGAAGGGGCCGGATGGCCGGATACGCCGTTTCATCTCGATCTTTTCCGACATCACCGAGCGCAAGCGTATCGAGCAAGAGTTGCAAAACTACCGTAAAGACCTCGAGGAGCAGGTCCGCAAGCGTACCGAGGAACTAACCGAGGCGCGCAATGCGGCCGAGGCGGCGAATCGCTCGAAATCAACTTTCCTCGCCAACATGAGCCACGAGCTGCGTACTCCGCTCAATGCCGTGATCGGCTTTTCGCAACTGATGGAAAAAGACCCGGCCCTGGCCGACCTGCAGCGCCGCCACGTCGAAATCATCAACCACTCTGGCAATCACCTGCTGACCCTGATCAATGACGTACTAGAGCTCTCCAAGATCGAGTCGGGCAAGATGGAGATGCATCAGGAAGAAATCGATCCGGCCAGCCTGCTCGAACAAGTCGTTGGCATGATGCGCCTGCGCGCCGAGCAGGCCGGGCTGGCGCTGCATCTCGACGCCGCCGACCTGCCGGCAACAGTTATCCTCGACCCGCTGATGCTGCGCCAAGTCTTGCTCAACCTGCTGTCGAACGCGATCAAGTTTACTCCGCACGGCAAGGTTACCTTGAGTGTACGCAGCACCAGACTGGACGATGATCGGGGGCGCTTGTCTTTCAGCGTGCTCGATACAGGCATCGGCATCCAACCCGAGGATCAGGAACGCATTTTCCGTCCCTTTGAACAGGCCGGTATCCCACAACAAGGCGGCACCGGCCTCGGTCTGAGCATCTGCCGACAATACATAGCAATGATGGGCGGCGAACTGGCGCTTGAATCGACGCCGGACGTAGGGTCCTCTTTCAGTTTTGCGCTGACGGTGAGCGCCGGCAAACAAGCCCTGAGCACCCCGCCGAAAGGGCGTGTCGTCGCACTCGAAGCGGCGCAACAGGGTCACCACGTTCTGGTGGTGGACAACACTCCCGAATCCAGCCTGCTCGTGCGCTCACTAATCGAACCGCTGGGCTTCAGGGTCAGCGAAGCCACCAGCGTTGGTGAGATCAAGAGCGCCATGCGTAGCGAGTTGCCTGACCTCATCTTCATGGACTGGTTTCTGCCCGATGGGAACGGTCTGGATGCCATCCGGCACATTTGCAGCACGCACGGACCAGCCCGGCCGCGCATCGTCATGCTGACTGCCAACGCCCTCGAAAAAAGCCGCGAGGCCGCACTTGCCGCCGGTGCCGATGACTTCCTGAGCAAGCCTTATGAGGAAGACGAACTCTATGCAACACTGGAAAAGCAGCTCGCCATTCATTTCACCCGTCGGCAAACGCAAACCGAGCCAGCTACATTCGGCAGCACCGGCGAGATTTCCGCCGCCGACCTGCTTGCCCTGCCGCCCGAAATTCGCGCCCGACTGGCCCAGGCAGCCATTTCACTGAACCCGGAACAGATCGCCACGGCCTTGCACGAACTCGCCGGCGACTATCCGGAACTGGCCAGGGGACTGGGCGAATTCTGCGACACCCGCCGCTACCAGCGCCTCTGGCAGGTGCTCGGTATACTCGACAACGAGGAATAAGCATGGAAAACACGTCGACCGCCCGCACCGAGGTGATGATCGTCGAAGACACCTCGGCTTCGCTCGAACTGCTCTGCGAACTGCTGACCCAGGCCGGCTATGCCGTGCGCCCGGCCCCGGAGGGTGCGATGGCGCTGCGTTCGGCCCAGGCCAAGCCGCCGGAACTGATCCTGCTCGATATCCGCATGCCCGGCATCGATGGCTTTGAAGTCTGCCGCCGCCTGAAAGCCGATGCGCGCACGCGCGACATCCCAGTCATTTTCCTTTCCGCGCTGCGTGACGAGTCCGACACCCTGCGCGGCTTTGCGCTCGGGGCTGTCGATTTCATCGCAAAACCCTACCGGCCCGAGGAAGTGCTGGCTCGGGTGCGCACCCATGCCGAGTTGCGCCGCCTGCAGAGCGGCCTCGAAGAGCGCGTCAGGGAACGTACCGCCCAATTACTCGAAGCCCAGACCCGGCTGCTCGAATCGCAGGGTCGCCTGCAGGAACTGGCCAGCTTTCTGCAAAACGTACGCGAAGAAGAACGCACCCATATCGCCCGCGAACTGCACGATGAACTCGGCCAGACGCTGACCTCGCTGCGCATCGATCTCGGCTGGCTGCGCGACAAATGTATAAAACAGGGTGCAGCCGTGGTCGACCGAGCGAACGGCGCCTACGCGCTGGTCGAGCGCACCATCGATGCTCTGCGCCGGATTTCCGAAGGCCTGCGGCCCGGCATGCTCGACGTGCTCGGTCTGGCCGCCGCCGTCGAACACCATGTCACGCAATTCGAGGAACGCAACGGGATCAGTTGTACGCTAACCATGAACCAGGAAGAGTTCACCATCGACGGCGAGCTCGCAACCGCGATTTTCCGCCTGATCCAGGAGGCCTTAACCAATGTCCTCCGGCATGCGGCCGCCAGCCAGCTCAATGTCAGCATCGACGAAGACGAAGACTGCATCCGGGTTAGCATCGAGGATGACGGCCAAGGCTTCCAGCCGGCCCAGGACAAGAAAACCTTCGGCCTGCTCGGTATGCAGGAGCGGGTCAAAATGCTCGGCGGCAGCATTGCGATCAGCAGCCAGCCCAATGCAGGTTGCCGGATCGAAGCGACATTTCCCAAGCAGGGAGCTCACAGAAAATGATCCGAATCCTGATTGCCGACGACCATGACATCTTGCGTGCCGGCCTAAAGCATATCCTGCACGACACCGGCGACATCATCGTCGCCGGCGAAGCCTGCGACGGGCACCAGGCGCTCAGCCTGGTGCGCACCGGACAATGGGATGCCCTGGTGCTCGATCTGTCGATGCCGGGGAAGAGCGGCATCGAACTAATCAAGCAGATCAAGAGTGAGTTTCCCCGCCTGCCCATCCTGATCCTCAGCATGCACAAGGAAGATCTCTACGCAGTGCGCGCCCTCAAGGCCGGTGCTTCAGGCTACCTGTGCAAGGACAGCGCCGAATCTCTGCTCGCCCAGGCCATCCGCAAGGTGGTCGGCGGCGGTCTTTTCGTCAACCAGGCGGTGGCAGAAAAGCTCGCCATGGACATGTTGACCGGTGCCGGCAACGGCGCGCTGCACACCCGGCTGACCGACCGCGAATACCAGGTCTTCATTCTGCTGGCGCGCGGCCTGGGCGTCACCGACATCGGGCGCGAGCTCAATCTCAGCGTCAAAACGATCAGTACGCACAAGACCCGCATCCAGGAAAAGATGAATCTCGCCAACACAGCCGATCTCATCCACTACGCCATCCGCCACCAGTTGATCGGTGGCCCCGATGGGATCGATACCTGAGCGCCGCCGCCCTAGGAATATTCCTACCCGCAATCGATGCTATTCCTAGGCAACAATCAGGGGATGTCTGCTGCCGGCAGCGCCGGGTCAAACCTACACTGACTCCATAGCAGCGACCGTTAGGCTGCGATCAGGAATCAAGAGAATCAGCATGGCCCCGTTCAATTCACGCTACACATACGCCCGCGTCGATCCGGTAATCTCGGACGGCATCATCACGCAACTGGCCGCCCTGCCCGTGTTCAGCCCACTGTCGGCACTCGAACTGGAGCGCATCGCTGCCTCTGCCCGCAACCTCCAGGCCGACAAGGGGGAAATCCTCTTTCAAAAGGGTGATTCCTGCCACGGCTTCTATCTGATCGTTTCCGGCAAGGTCAAGTTGCTATTCAACTCACTAAGCGGCAGTGAAAAGGTCATCGAAATCCTGATGCCGGGACAGAGTTTCGGCGAATCAGCGATGTTCATAGACCAGCCCTACCCGCTCAGTGCCCAAGCCCTGAGCGATGCGAGCTTCATCTACATCACCAAGACATCGGTGTTGCAGGCACTGGAAACCAATGCCCAACTCGCCCGGCAGTTGATCACCTGCCTGTCGAGCAGCCTGCATCAGTTTTTCCAGAACCAGGAATTCAACAGCATGCGCTCGGGTAAACAGCGCATCGTCGATTACATCCTGCGCCAGATGAAGCCTGCCGCCGTCCTGAGTACAGTGCCGGTCATCATCCTGCCAGCGAGCAAGGGAACTATTGCTTCGCATCTGGGCGTCACGGCTGAACACTTTTCGCGCATCCTGCACGAACTGGTCGAGCACAAACTAATCACGGTCTACGGCAAGAAAATCGAGGTTCTCGATCTGGCGCAGTTACGTGCCGTGCTCGACAGCCAGGGTGAGAGTGAGGGCGAGCGCGAACATACACAAGCAGCGCCCTGCCGCCTAGTGAAAACCACGCCGGTCGTGCACGCCAGTCAGACCTGAAATCACCAACTAGTAGCCAGCGGCTTCTCGCCGAAATGCAGGCAGGCAATCCCGAATGACAAGTTTTCCCAGCGCACATTGACCAAGCCGGCCGCACCGACCAAGGCGGCAAAAGCCGTCTGGTCAGGAAAGCGCCTAATCGATTCAACCAGATACTGGTAGGCGATCGGTTGGCCGGCCACAGCCGCCCCGAGGCGGGGAATCACCAGCCAGGAATAGAGATCGTAGAACGGCGCCAGCCAGCACAGCGGGCGCGAAAACTCTAGGCAGACGAAATGCCCGCCGGGTTTCAGCACGCGCTGGATTTCGGCCAGCGCCTGACTAAGCCGGGTCGCGTTACGCAGGCCGAAGGAAACGGTGAGCAGATCGATGCTGTTGGCGGCAAAAGGGAGCGCTTCGGCCTCACCGGCCAGCCAGTTGAGTGCGACACCGCCCTGCACCCGACCGGCCGCCATCATCGCCAGGCTGGGGTCGCAGACGGTGACAATGCGTTCACCATCAGCGAGCAGGCGCGCCACGTCACCGGTACCGCCGGCGAGGTCGACGACCTGCCCGGTGATGCCGACGCAGCGGCGGCGCAGACAGCGCTTCCACAGGCGGTGGATGCCGAAGCTCATCAAGTCGTTCATCAGATCGTAGCGCGGCGCGACGACTTCGAAGACTTCGCGGATGCGTGCCCGGCGTTCGTCGGTGACGACCGGCTGACGGCCGAAGCTGTGTTCGAGCGGATCGATGCTATCCGGCATGGCTACTTGAGCAGCGCTTCAGCGAGGGCGCTCAGCTCGGTCGGACTGATCCGCCCAGCGCGGGCAAGAATGACCTTGCCGCTACGGTCGACCGCCACGGTGAAGGGCAAACCCATCACCTTGTTGCCGAGCGCCTGCATCAGTTCCAGGCCCTGCGTCTTACCGATCAGGACGTGGTAGTCCATCTCGTAAGCCTTGGCGAACTCGCGCACCGGGTCGGCCTGGTCTTCGATGCTGATGCCGAGCACGATCAGCCCCTTGCCCTTGTACAGGCGGTCGACCTTGGCAAAATCGGGAATTTCGGCGCGGCAGGGGCTGCACCAGCGCGCCCAGAAATTGACGATGAGCGGCTTGCCCTGCCACTGGCGCAAGGCCTGCGGCTGGCCGGCGAGATCATTGAAAGTGGTCGCGAAGAGCGGATTGTGCGGCGCCGGCTCGGCCAGCGCCAGGGCAGCCCAGCCAAGCAGGGCGAACAGCGCCAGGCGGTATTTCACGGCAGGTCGCCGCGCTTGAACACGAAGTAGCCGGCGCAGGCGCTGAGCAGGCCGATCAGTGTCGGATAGACCAGCGCGAACAGGCGGAAGCCCTCTGCGCCGAACAGGTCGAGTACGACATAGGCGGATGGCCCGAGCACGATCAGTTGCGGGTCGAACATGGCGAGCGCCGCGGTGCGGAAGACCTGCAGCGGATTCAACAGGGCGAGCATGACGGCGACTTCGGGTGCCACCTTGCCCTGGATCATGACACCGAGCAGGATCAGGTCGAGAAAAAGGAGCAGAGCGAGCCAGACCATGAAGGCTGCGCCCTGCGCCATATCGGTGCTGCGCGCCAAGGCCGAGATCAGCATACCGATACCGAGGAAGCAGACCGACATCACGGCGAGCAAGGCGCTGTAATAGCCAAAAATCGCCCACGGCACCTCGATGTCCTGGATGGTCGCCCAGCCAACCGCGGCGAGCATGGCTAGGAAGACTGGCGCGAAGACGACGATGTAGCGGCCGATGATCTTGCCCCAGAACCACGCAAACAGCGACACTGGCAGCGACAGCAGGTATTCGAAGACACCCGCCTCACGGTCGCCGGCAACCGAGCGCACCGTGGTGATCAGTACGAAGATGGGCAGGATCGCCATAGTCAGCTGGATATAGGTGACGAGAAGACGCGATAGGCCAATGAAACCGAGCACACGCGACTCGGTCAGGCCGAACAGGAAAAGCATCGCGACAATGCCGCCGAAGATCAGCGTGTAGATCTGAAACCAGCGCGCACGCAAGGATTCAACAATATCAAGCTTGGCGGTCAACCACAGTTGCTTCATTTATTTGCCCTTGGCCAGCGTCAGCCGGCGCATTTCGTTGAAATCGACGCTGCCCGACTGTGCCCTGCTTACAGCGCCAAAGTTGTAAGCCATCGGCGAAGTTTTTCTGACGTAACTTGCCTGCCGGGGATCCAACCACTGCATCTCATCCCTACTTTTACTGTCGCTGTCAGCAACCCAGAAACGAGTAGCAGCATCGGTCATCCATGGATATTTGTCGATCTTGTCTCTCTGCCAGAAAAGCAGGCAACCAACGTCATCGAACATAAAAACAGTTTGGCTGGGGCCGCCACGTATTTCTGCGGCAAAGCGACGGTCTGAAATAACCATATTGCAGCGGATACAGGTATCACGATCCCATCTGATCTCGCCCATTCCCTCCGGCCAGTTATCTTTCTTGCAGCCCGAAAGAGCCACGGCCAGAGGCGTCAACAGCAAGCTCCCGAGTCCAAGGCGGCTCACAAATTGACGACGTCCAAAATCACACATGATCAGCTCCTCGCCTCTGTTAATGACAAATCGCTGACCAGCGCCGTGTAGCGCGATACGATACCAAGAAAGCGTAGGCGATCCGGGCCGGCGATTGCACCTTCCCAGACCAGGTTGTCGGCGCTGGCTGTAAACTTCCAGCCGGCTAGCGCCTTGGCAAAGGCCGGTTCGAAGCGACTCAGAGCAATACGGCAGTCGAGCACTGCGGTCAGGGTCACAGCGTCGGTAACCTTGTCGTCAAGGACGATCTTGCCCATGTCCATCTCGATCACCCGGTTGACCAGGGCCGAGACCTCGTCGAGGCGGTGGCTGGAGATGATCATCGTCGCATCGTCGAGGCGTTCGGCAAGCAGATCAAAGAAGATCTTGCGCGCTTCCGGGTCGAGATTGGCGGCCGGCTCATCCATAACCAGCACCTTAGCGTCGCGGCCAAGCGCGATGGCAATCAGCAGCTTCTGTTTCATGCCGCCAGACAGGCGCACGAACTGGCGCGCCAAGATGCTTTCGAGACCGAGTCCGAGACGGCGCGCAATGGCGTGGATGCGCTGCGGATCTGTGCCACACAGCGCGGCCGAAAATTCGATCAGTTGGCCGACCGGCATCTTGAGCGGCGGCGGCAGTTGCGGCACGAAGCCGATGTTCCCGAGCACGGTCGTCCGGTGGCTGCGCGGGTCAAGGCCGGCGATGGCGACCGTGCCGTCGAAGGTGTATTCGCCGAGCAGGCAGCGGATCAGCGTCGTCTTGCCGGCGCCGTTCGAGCCGATCAGCGCGACACGCTCACCGATCCCGATATCGAGGCTGATGCCGTCTAGAACGCGGGCGCGGCGGAAAGTCTTGGCCAAGTTGTTGAATTGGATCATGGGAGTCATCGAGTGAAAATGCCTGTTTTTATCGGGTCGAGTGCTCAGAGCAGTTGCGACAGACCCTTGACTTCATAACGCAGGGCACCAGTCGGGCAGACATCAACACACAAGCCGCAACGCGTGCAATCCGGCCCGAGACTCATGCTTTCTTCACTCGCCCGGCCCTTGACCGTGACATCGAGCACATGCGGCACGAGGCAGACTTTGCGGCAATCGCCCTCGTGGAAACAATGCTCGACGTGGAAGCTGACGCGAAGTGGCGACAGGGTGCCGACCGCACCGTAAGTCAGACCGATCGGGCAGACGTAGCGGCACCAGGCACGGCGCGAATAGACAATTTCGAACACCAGTAGCAAGCCAACCCAGCCCAGCGCCAGGCTAGGCCCATAGATCAGGGCGCGCGAGAGGATGCCAGTCGGCGACAGGGTTTCGAACACTGTGTAGCCGGTGACGATGGCGAGCAGCGCAAAGAGCAGCCAGAACACGGTGCGCGTGCCGCGGTGGAACTCATGGTCAGTAATCAGCTTCTTCCCGACCAGCTTGATATGCAGCGCTTCGGCCCATTCGGCAAGCAGGTGGTAAGGGCAGACCCAGGAACAGAAGGTCCGGCCGCCGAGCAGCACCCAGATCAGGAAGACCGTGAAGGTGCCGATGAACAGGTTCACGATGATGTGCTTGTGGGCCAGCATCACCTGCAGCGCCGAATTGAGATCAATCAGGTGGAAACCGACAAAGCGCGAGGCGGTCAGCGCCCCTTCGAGAATCTGGATGTCGAGCCAGAAACTGAAGACAAACAGCAAGTTTACCGCCAGCAGAACCGCCCAGCGGCGGTTGCGCCATTTGTGACTGACCAGGTGGTGGTCGCGGGCATGCATCTTTTCCTTGATGTAGCGATCCTTGTCCTCGTACTTGAGAAACATGATCTTCTGAACCTTTTCAGAAACCACGGCGGGCTTTTTCGGTGCAGCACCGAGCATACCCATGAACAGGTCAGTGAAGCGGCTCATGTTAGCTCCCCTTTCCAGGTCGCCTGGGCATCAATCACAATGGCTGCCGGCTCAGACGGACAAACCATTTCGCAGACACCACAGCCGACACAAGGCTCAAGGACAACCGGCATCATGCGGGTCGAGCCGTCGGCCGACTTGAGTTGGCGCAATTCAATGGCGCCCTTGACCGGGCACTCACGCACGCACAGGTCGCACAGCGGCAGGTCGTAGGGATGCTCGGCGATCGGTATCGGTTTCCAACGGTCGACGTCCATGTAACGCATTTTTCCGTCAAAGCCGGCACCGCGCGCCTGCCCCTTGAAACCTTTACCCTGCACTGCAAGGCATGCGGAGGGCTGGGCCAGTCGTGCAATACCAATACGTTCCTTGAGATTGAGCGTCGGCTCGGGATCGTTTTCCTTGGCCTTGAGAATAGGCGCCTCAGCGAGCAAGGCACCCTCGCGGATATTCAGTGAAGGTGGCTTCTTGTAGGTCAGTGAGCCGGTTGGACAGGCCAGGATGCACTGCACGGCATCGCAGGAGAAATCACAAGCCTGCTCACGCGGGTCGATATAAGGCACGCCAAGACCAAAGCCATCATCAATATCGCCAAGCTTGATAGCCTGCACCGGGCAGACCTGGACACACTGTCCGCATTTGATGCACGAGGACAGGAAATCTGATTCGTTGAGCGCGCCGGGCGGGCGCAGACGGTGCGGTGAGGCGTTCAGCACCGGAATGTAGCCGAGCAGCGAAAGGCCAACGACACCGCCGACCAGGCCGACCGACTGAAGAAATTTGCGCCGCGCCTTGGCAGCTTTTTCCAGCGACATCGCCGGCTTTTTCGATTTCTCGACAGGAACATTCATGACAGGGCCGGCCGTGCGGGCTTGATGAAGCGGGGCTTTTCGTCGCGCAGGATCAGGTCGGGGGTTGAGAAGGGGGCTAGGCGCTCAAGAAAATCGAGCAGTTCCATGACCGGCGAACTACGGAAAAAACGGGCAATCGGCAGTTCCATCCATATTTGGTCAGCGTAGGCGTAGAGATCGTGTTTCTGGTCCCCGTAACCGTTGCCATCGCGGTCGAAACCCTGGTAGTCGTCCCAGTAATTGCCCTGCCAGAAATTACGCGCATTATTGTTGTTGTCGCCGCGGCCACCGTAACTGACCTGGGTCAGGTTACCCTCGAAGACGTTGTCGATGACATTGTTACCTCCCGTCTCACTGTTGAACTGAATGCCAATCCCGTTGTAGGCAAAACGGTTATGTCGGAACTCAATACTACTATCGGGCTGAAAAGGCGACAGATCTGAACCAACACCGACGCCGCAGTAGATGATTTCGTTGTTCTCGACCAGCGTACCGGAGGCTTCTTTGAAGCCGAAGCCCATGCCGGTCGCGCCTGTGGCGTGCGAAATTACGTTGTTACGAGCAACGCCGCCCTCGGTGTACATGAAGTAGACGCCGACCGCGTTGTCGTAGAAACGGTTGTTCTCTACCACGTTGTCGTTGGCGAACATGAAATGCAGCGAGTAGCGGCTGCGCCGACCGAGATTGCCGCGAAAGATGTTGCGGTGCGAATACCAAGCGACCATGTCGCGCGAATCGATAACTTCATTGCCTTCGACCAGATTGTCGTTGCTGTACCACAGGCGCAGGCCGTCACCACGCACACCAAGTTCGCGGTCCTTGGATCGCACCTTGTTGTTGCGTACGACGCTGTTGCTCGACTGCTTAAGATCGATGCCAAACAAACAGTTGTCGACAACATTGCCTTCAATGACATTACGGTTACCACGCACATCAAGGCAGGAATCATCTGTATCGTGCGAGTCACCAGAACCGGTCAGGCGTAGGCCGCGGATGACCGAGTCACCAGCATTGAGCACCATGACCGTACCGCGGTCGCCAGCGTCGATAGTGACCTGGCCGCCGCCCTCGATGGTCAGCGGCTTGTCGATGACGACCGGCCCAGCATAGACGCCGGGTGCTGGCTTGATCACCGCCCCCGGTGCTGCTTGGTCGACCAGCGTCTGGAAGGGCTTCAGGCCATGTACGCGCTTGTCGCGCTGCATCAGCATGTAGGTCGGCTTCGGGCGATCGATACCGACCCGAGGTGCGGTGCTCAGGTCTGCAGTAGCGCCCAGTTGCTGCTCGGTCTTGCCGATCGGAATGACCAGCAGCATAGCGGCGGCCAGTCCGACCCGGCCCAGTGTGCTCAGGTGCCGCATGACACTACTCAGCCAGGCCTTCGCGCAACTGCTTGCGCCGGATCAGCAAGGCCAGCATCAGGCTGGCGAAGATGATGACGAGTAGGCCATAGCCCCAGTACGGATAGGAGAAGGTTGAAAATTGTGCAACCTTGCCTTCACCGAACACAGTGGGCATGAAGGGCTTGACCGTGAAGGCACCCCACGGATGCATGTTGTGGCCGAAGAACCACAGCCAGCCAGCGTAGGTGATCACGAAGAAGACCGGTAGCAGCGCCGGGACCAGCGCCAGCAGCAACTGGAAGGGACGAATTTTCGCAGTGCCGGCAATCACGACACCCATCACCGCAAGCAGCCCGAAGATGACGAGTTGCGATACCTGGCGCACGTTGTCGCCCCATTGCTGGATGCGATCCATGTCCTTGAAGAACGTGCCGGATTCACGCATGTAATCCTGGACATGGCTTTCAAGATGGCCAAGCACGAACTGGTCGACAATCATCCAGGCGGCGACGGCGGCGAAGCCGGCGGTCAACACGATCAGACGCGGTTTTTTCCTGGGCAGAGCGAAGGCTGCCATCATCACCGCGAAGAAGCCGAAGAAAAACTTGGCGAGCGGCTTTTCGACCGGCGCCCCGGTGGCGATCGGGAACATGCCGACATAGTGATTGATGGTGTTCATCTCATGCACACAGTCGAGGCCTTCGGCCCCCTTGTCGACATTCTTCGCGGCATCAGTGATCGGGTTGTAGCGTTCATCCTCGGCGGCGAGATCCTTCTGAATGATTTCGCCGGCCATGCGCGTACCCTTGCCGGCAGCCTTGCAGCCGTTATAGACACCGTCGAAATGGAAATGGATGCGGATGCCGTCCGGGAAAGCATCGGGCGGATAGTTCGGGGCGGTCAGCGAGACCCACCAGATCGGTGCGAAATAGGCGGCGACCAGCGCGACCAGCGCAATGAAGGTCAGCCCACCAACGATTTTGTTCTGTTTTTCCATCATGCCACTCTCTGTTCCTTTGACTCCCGCATTTTGTGCGAGAGAAACGCTGCCCACCTCAGGCGGGCAGCGGGCAAAACAATGACTGCTCTTATTTCTTTTTGCCGGCCTTCGGCTTGCACATATTACCCGGCATCACCAGGCTCGACTGGTAGGCGGAAATCGCCACCAGTTGCTCGTTCGTATAAGGCTTGATGACCTTGACCATGTCCGGGTTGGCGTTGCGGCGATGGCCGTCGCGAATCTCGGTCATCTGGCGCAACAGATACTTATAGTGCTGGCCGGCGATTACCGGATAGAACTTGGTCTTGTCGCCCTCGCCGTTCTTGCCGTGGCACTCGAGGCACTGCTTTTCGTACAGTTCCTTACCCTTGGCAACCTGGATCGCGGCATCCGGACCTTCATACTTGCCATGGTCGCTAGGAATGCACAGCTTCTCGATATAGGCCGAGACGTCGGCCAGTTCCTGCGGATCGGTCAGCGTTGCGGCGAAGGGGTACATCGTCGGGTTGTCGCGCAGGCCGGCGCGGATGTCGGCCATTTGCTTGATCAGCACGGTGGTGTGCTGTCCAGCGAGCTGAGGGAAGGTGCCGTCCGGACGTCCGGCGCCGGAGGGCAGGTGGCAGGCACCGCAAACCTCGTAAGCTTCCTCGCCGTTCTTGATGTCGCCCTTGAGCTTCAGCGCTTCGATTTTTTCGCCTTCCTGGGCATTCCACTGGTAGCTCTTACCCTCGATACCCTCCTTCTTCGGAGCCGGTGGACCGGCCAAGGCGACACCTGCACTGAGCAGGCCAATCAGTAACAGTGATGCTTTCATTTTCGATCTCCTCGATGGTGTATTGTTCGAAATGCCTGACCATTGTCGGCAGTCGAAAACCCGGATGCCTTGATACGTATCAGTTTCCGGGAACAGGGAACGATCTATTTCAGTTTAGAGAGGAATACTGAAATCGCCTTCATTTCCTCATCACTCACCAGATGCATGACACCCTTCATGGCGGCCGTCTGGCCGTTGTTACGTGCACCACTCTTGATATCTTTCATCTGCTGTTCGGCATAGGCCGCATTCTGGCCGGCAAGCTTCGGGTAATTCGGCATCAGCGGCTTGTCACCCTTCGGCCCGTGGCAGGCATTGCAGGTTTTTTCGGCATACAACGCGGCGCCATCCGGGGCCGCAATCACTGGGCTGGCAACAAGGCCAGCAGCAAGCAGTGCAATAACAAGTTTCATCTATTTCCCCTAAATCCGGAAACAGGGGGTAGTGCTCACCACCCCCTGGGGTCAGCCTCAATCAAGGATCGAGGCATCCAATTTACTTGACCTTCTTGGCGCCATTCTGCTCAAGATAAGTCTTGGCGCGCAGACCGATGTCAGCGGCCTTGACCTGGTATTGCCAGACTTGTTCGGCCCACAGGTTGGCCTGGTCCCAATCCTTCTTGGCAGCAGCGGCTTCGTGCTTAGCCTTGGCATCCTTGGTCTTGTTGAGCTGGTCGGTTGCATCTTCGACCATGTTCACCACGTCCGGGAAGTCCTTATAGTTGGTGCTGAGGATGTAGCCAACCACAGAATCAATGATGGCTTGCGTATCGACCACCTTCTTCACCGTCGCCTTGTAGTCGGTTTCGGTATAGCTGGCCTTGACCTCGACCGTCTTGCCCGGCTTCCAGCCCTTCGGCTTGACCAGCAGGTAACCCTGCATTTCAAGGTGCAGCGCCGAACAGAATTCCGTGCAGTAGTACGGATAGACACCTTCCTTGTCGGCCTTGAACTTGACGGTGACAGTCTTGCCCGGCTCAATCGAGGCATGCACGTTATAGGTCGACACCGCAAACCCGTGCGTTTCATCCTGGGCCCGTTCGAGGTTGGTCAGGTGGATGGTAATTTCGTCACCCACTTCAGCCTCAATGGTTTCCGGTGTGATGTGCGAACGGATCAACGTACCGAAGACTTCGATCTTGTTGCCCTTCTTGACGATTTTTTCCTCGCCGGCACGAACTGCACCCGGATTCGGCTTGTCGGTACGGGAATCCGTTCCCACCTTGTAACGTACGCCCGGCTTCAGCTTGGAGGCTTCAATGGCAACCACGTAGTGCGGCTCGCCGAGCGGAATCGGCATGTCGTACAAGAGTTGCATCTTGTCGTTCGAGATGTCGATCAGCTGGTGATTTTGCGGATGCAGCGGGCCGACCGGGTTGAAACGGTCGATCGACAGCTTGTTGAGCGCAACCAGGTAACGACCCTTCGGATCGGCCGAATCACCTTCCATGGTCATCAGGTGACCGATGTTGTAGTGCACGGAGATCTTGTCGAGCACTTTGCCGTCACAGTGATTCCATTTGACGACCTGCGAATCGACATACAGCGAGGTGTAGGCGATACAGGGCTTGGAATCGTACTGGGTGTGCAAGGGACCGAGGCCGAGCTGAACCTGGGTGTGCAGTGCATCCTTCATGCCGATGACCGGAATGCCGTACGGGTCCTTGGATTCGAACTTGCCGGCCTTGATGGCGGCCTGGATCTTCTCGAAGGAATAGACGGATACGTGGGTATCGAGCTTGCCAGCGACGGTCAGGAACTTGCCATCCGGGGTGACATCGACGCCGTGCGGCGACTTCGGTTCCGGAACCAGGAAGAGGATGCCTTCCTTGATAGCCGTTTCCATCATCAGGACCTTGTGGCCATTGATGGTTTTTGCCTTACCGGCAGCAACCAGTTCGGCTGCTTTTTTCCAGTTGATCACGTGCAGGTAGTCGGTGTCCTTGGCGGAACAGCCGGCTTCATACGGTGGACGACCCTTTTCGATGCCGCCGACGTAACGCTCGGAACAGAAGGAGTTGGTAAACGACCAGCCGTCGGATGGGCCCTTGCCGGCATCCGACAAATCCTGCGAGTACGGCGGCAGTTCGAGCGAAAAGGACTGCTTCGGATCGATGCGGCCTTCCTTGCGGTCGAACTTCCAGTAGGTGATGCCGCCGCGATACTTCTCGTTGAACTCTTCGAGCGGGTAGAACTTCTTGTTCTCGAGCGGCGAAGCGTACTGGGCGGCTTCGATGATGTAGTCGGTGTTCGGTGTGACGAAGGCGCCGCCGTGTTCCGACTTAAAGATCGGGTTGACCACGATCTGCTTGGTTTCGAAGTCGCGCAGATCGATCACGGCGAGGCGCGGATTGGCCTTATCGTTGATGAACAGGAACTGGCCGTCGTACTTGCCCTGGGTTTCTGAAATGGCCGGGTGGTGCGTGTCGCCCCAGTTAATTTCCTTGCCGTCGATGTTGCCCTGGCGCAGGACGCGCTTGGATTCTTCATCGAAACCGTAGCCCTGCCAGGGTTCCGGCGTGAACACACCCATGTATTTAAGGATGCGCATCGACGGAATGCCGTAGACGATGACCTGGCCGGACTGGCCGCCCGAACTGAAGGCGACGAAGTCATCACGCTTGCCGGTCGGGACATAGGTCTTGGATGCAGCCAGCAGATCCTGCTGACTGAGGTTGCGACGTTTCATCACGTCCTGTAGCGACTCGGCGGCCCAGGCGCTTGCGGCGCTGAGCCCGATCCCGGCTGCAATGAGCAGCACGCTGGATTTGACTGCAATTTTTTGCATTTGAATATCTCCCAACAAAACAGAAGTAATACGGCCTGCCCCCATCGTCGCCTGCGACCAGATGCCGCAGCGACAATTTGTCGCACTGTAAACCAGGCCGATTTTTAAAAAATTGATCTCTGTTAATCCCAATCCGGTAATTGTGAGGAAAATGTAGAGATGCCTTTTGGCGCCGCGATCCGGGCGCCCCGGAACAGCCAAAACTCTCATTCAGAAAGGATCTTCCATGCGCCATCCCGTTTTTTTCGCCGCCAGCCTGCTTTTCTCGGGCGGCTTGTTTGCCGCTGCCGCCGACCAGGTCGAAATTCATCAACCTTACGTCCGGCTCGCCCCGCCCAATGCACCGGCTGCCGGTGCCTTCATGGTGATCAGGAATGCCGGCAGCAAAGACGTCAAAGTCGTCAAGGCCGACAATCCGGCAAGCCGGTTAACTGAACTGCACACACATCTAAACGAGGCCGGTGTCATGAAAATGCGCCAGGTGCCAGCCATCGAGATCAAGGCCGGTGGCGAAACCCAGCTCCAGCCGGGCGGCCTGCACATCATGCTGATCGAGCTCAAGGCACCAATGCGGGAAGGCGACAACATAGCAATCACCCTTGGCTTCGACGACGGCAGCAGCAAGCAGGTCGACGCCAAGGTCATTCGCCCTCTGCCGACCGGCATGCGGATGCAGCACTGAACCCGAATTTTTGCGCGTTTCCAGGCGGTCGACCGCCTGGAAACGCGACTTTTCCGCCGCCAGGCCTACACATGAAAACACTGCTCACCACCCTGCTTATACTGCTCTGCATGGCCTCCGCCCAGGCCGAACACGCCCACGGCAAGATCGATGACAGCCTGCCCGATGCCGAGCGTATCCGTTTCTGCGAGCGGATGCGCGACCAGGCATTGCAGGCTTTCTACGACCGCGAGCATGGTCGACCGATGAAACTATTTGACGAAGACGGCAGCCACGGCCCGCGCATCGCCAATCAGATTACCCGCCGCATTTACGCCGAACCACAGATCGCCGCCCGCCGCCATGCCGAGACCTTCGGTCGCGCCACCTGCAACGAAATGATGGGGGCTGCGCCAGACAGCGACTGATGCAAGTCGCACGCCAAATTGATCAAGATCATTTTTGTCGACCGCCGGGCGCGAAAGAATGGCGACTCCTTGCTCCCGGACGCAAAATCATCATGCCGTCGCTGCCCCGCCTATTTCTTCCGCTGCTGCTGATCGCTGCACTGCCCGGTAGCGTGCATGCCGAAAGCGGCGCCAGTCTGTATGCGCGCCTCGCCGGCCAGGCCAAAGCCGGCACCTGCTTCGAAGTCGACATTGACCTCGAAAAGGGGCCGGGACTGAACGGCGACAATGGCGAACTGACCTACCCGATGGCCTTCAACAACGTCACCGAGGGCTGGAGCTGGCAGCCGGGCAGCCAGCCCGGTCTGGAAGACTATTACCGCTACAAATACCTGCCGCTCGGCTCGACCGAGGAGGCCCGCGGCGAATACCGGGCAGAAGACCAGATCGGCGAAATACAGACCATGCAGGTGCGCTGGCGCCACGATTATTTCCTCGCCTTCGACAACATCTATGATTTCTACCGGCGCGAAGTCAATGACGCCGCCGGTTTTGCCAGCCATCTGCCGGCCGGCCTGGCCGCTAACACGGCCATGCGCGCCCGGGCCTGCCTGGAGGAACCTCTGAGCAGTGAAAGCACAACCTTCTGGAAGGCAACACACGGCCAGCCGGTCGATTTCACCCTGAAAAAACGTTACCTGATCGGCAAGCTGCAGGCCATCGATTTTGTCGACCGCCGCAGCGCGACCATCATCAGCAGCGTCACTCCCCTGCCGCAGGCGGCGCCCTGATGCCCAGCCCGCGCTCCACTCCTGATCACGGATATACCATCATGACCCACACCAAACCCACCCTGACCCACATGCTCGTTTTTGCCCTGGCCAGCGCATTGACCGCCGGCAACTGCCTCGCCGCCGACGAACTGCCGCCGGCCCTGCAGGCCAGCGTCCGCAGCCTCGGCCAGCTCAATGGCCTGGCCCTGGCCTGCAAGCAAATGGCGCTGAGTACCCGCCTGCGCGACATCCTGATCCATGACGCGCCAAAGGAACGGGTGGTCGGCGAAGCATTCGAACAGGCCACCCAAGAAGCGTATCTGGCACAAGGCCAGGCCGGCAAGGCCTGCCCGGACAGCAAGTCGCTAGCCGGCCGGGTTGATGCTGCTGCCGTCGAATTGCGCCGTGTCGTCGAGCAAGCACACTGAGCATGGCCATGCTGCGACGCTGCCTGCTCCTGCTTTACCTCGGCTCCCTGCTGATTGCCCTGCCGGCGCTCGCCGAGCCGGCCCACAAGCTGCTCGCCGGCGAAGCCAGTGCAGTCAATCCGCGCTATCTGCTGATCGGTCCGGACGGCCAGGCGGTCAGCGACCAAGACTGGCGCGGCCGTTTCCAGCTGATTGCTTTCGGCTACACCTATTGCCCGGACATCTGTCCGACCACGCTGGTCGACATGGCCGAACTGCTCAAACAGCTCGGCCCCGACGCCAACCGCGTCCAGAGCATTTTCATTTCGGTCGATCCGGAGCGCGACACGCCGCGCGTGCTGCAAACCTACACGCGCTTCTTCGATGAACGCATCCTCGGTCTGAGCGGCACGTCCGAACTGGTCCAGCGTGCGGCGCGCAACTACCGGGTGCGCTATGCCAAGGTCGCCGGCAAGGATGCCCAAAACTATGCGGTCGACCATTCGGCAGGACTCTATTTGCTCGATCCCGCCGGCCAGTTCGTCAAGAAATTCGCCTACGGCCGGCCGGTTGATGAAATCCTCGCCGAACTCCGCGTTTTCCTGAGCACGTTCGAAACGCAGCGCTGAATCCCGGCATTTAACCGAAGCCGCCCGGCTTCCCAGGAAAGATCATGGCTAAACATCCGCTCCACCATTTCATAGCCCTTTGCTGCGCCACCCTGCCGCTGTTCGCCAGTGCGGCCGACGCCGCGAGCGCCCCGGCCAGCGAGAGAATCGCCCGCGGCCTGTTGCTGCAACACGCCGGCCGGATGATTTTCACGCCCTGCCGCGAGCGCACCTACGTCCAGCTCGAAGACACCTCGCCCGACCAGCAGCTCAGCGCCGCCCTGGTCAAGCTCGGCCTGGCCGAGAACAAGCCGCTTTACGTCGAATTCACGGGGCTGGCCGAAGCCGATCGCCTCAAGGTGTCGTGGATCAATTTTGCCCACACCGATGCGCGCTGCCAGGCCAGTGCCAATCCGGATGAGAAATGGCGCGCCCTCGGCGCTGCGACGGACTGGACGATGCACCTGAGCGAGCAGCAAGTCCGGCTGAATGAAGCCGGCCAGTCCGAATTCCGCCACAACGAGGTCGTCATTGCGGCGGGCAGCGAAACTGTAGCCATCACAGTCGGCAAGGAACAGTCCGAACAATGGCTGCTGACCCGACAGTTGTGCAGCAGCCAGGACAAGAACAGCCTGTTCGGCTGGCAGGCCGAACTGCGACGACCAGGCAAGGTCCTGCGCGGCTGTGCTTGGCAGGGCTATTGAAAATTTTCTACAGAACGAAACCACGCTTAGCCATTGTCGGCAGAGTGGGCTCCCTAAGCGGGAGACCATTCCGTTGACCAAACAGCTGCCGCCCCTTGCCTACCCCGGTAACTCGCCGCAAGGCCTGCCGTATTGCCAAGCGGGCAGTCCGTCCGCGCACGCAGAGCGTATCGGAGCGCCGATAGTGATCGGATCCAGTTTGGCCTGGATCGAGGGCAGCAGCGTGCATTGGCTGGCCTTATTCATTGCGCTGTGCCGCGCGACGCTGACCCAGATCGCGACCAACCGGCACAACGATGCGGTCGACTGCGAAAAAGGCAACGATTTGCCCGACCGCCCCAGCCTGCTGCGCGTCACCGCTGACGGCGGCTGTTCCTACTCAAGCGGGCGACGGCCAATTCCCAACGCCCCCTTCGGCGAGTTGTTCGTGCTCCTCTTTTTCGGCAGGCAAGCCGTCGGCGGCAGCGTCTGGCTGCAAGGGGACGCGCCCGATATCAACCACCCTGCTCGCCGGTCTCATCTGCGGCCTGCCGGCCGCCACACGCTGGCCGCGCTGCTCAGCCGGGCCGGCGGGACGCGCGCCTACACGGCGATGCTGTTGACACCTTTTCTGCGCTTTTCCCTACTCGCCCGGTTCGGTCACAGAGGTGTCCTGCTCGGCCTTTTCGCCCTGCTCAACGGACTCGCCAAGGTACGCACCTTTACTGCCCCAAGCAGCAACCCAGCGCTCAATCTCTTGCTGCCGGCTACCGCACGCTGCAGCTTGATCCTCGCCGTGCCACTCACCGCCGGTCTCCTGGTCGAACTCGCCTGATGGACATCCTGCTGCCGCTAAGCCTCGCCTTCATCATGTTTTCACTCGGCATCAGCCTGCAGCCGGCCGATTTCCGGCGCGTCTTCGCCAGCCCGCGCGCTATCGGCATCGGGCTCGGCATCCAGATCCTCGGCCTACCCCTGCTCGCCTTCATGTTGCTCAACTTATTCGGCATCGGTGGCGAAATGGCGGTCGGCGTCATAATTCTGGCCAGCACGCCGGGTGGCGTCAGCGCCGGCCTGCTCACCCTGCTCGCCGGCGGTGAAACAGCGCTTTCAGTCTCGTTGACCGCAATCACCAGCCTCGGCGTGCTATTCACGCTGCCTCTCACGGTCGGCCTGGCGCTAGCGCATTTCGCCGGCGGCGAAGCGAGCCTGCAGATGCCGGCCATGCGCACCGGCGTCGGCGTATTCCTGATCACCGTGCTACCGGTCTGCCTCGGCATGTTCTTCAGGCAGCGCCTGCAGGAACTAGCTGGCCGTCTGGAAAAGCCGCTCGCCAAGGTGTCAACCGTACTCTTCATCCTCATCGTGCTTTCCACTTTCGTCGCTCAGCGCAAAGTCGTGCTCGGCCACCTACCGAGCCTCGGACCGCTGCTTGTCGTCCTCAACCTGCTGAGCATGAGCCTCGGCGTCGTCGCAGGCAGCCTCGGCGGCCTGCGACGACGGCAGCAACTGGCGCTGGCCATGGAATGCGGCCTGCACAACGCGGCGCTCGGCATCTTCGTCGCCAACCTGCTGCTGCAGGTGCCGGCGCTGGCCGCGCCGAGCGTGGTATATGCTTTTCTGATGAATTTCTCGGCTTTCGGGCTCATTCTTCTACGTCCGCAACTTGCTAAAATTCTGACTGAGACCCGTAAGCGATCAACAACGCACTTACCGGCTGAGCGACAGTGGTGAAAGATGTGTCCACGTAAAACAAGGCGGACACCTATAACAGAACAGATTTCAGAGTTTAAGCATCAACTAATCGTGAGCTGAAAAACGCGCCGAATGAGGCGTTGACCGCAAGCGCTTGCGGTCAACACGCCGGCCAAGCGGTGATTAGTGGCCGTGCTGCATCTTCGGCATGCCGCCGGCCATGCTGCGCATTACTGGCGCATCAACAGTTTTTTCACTGCCATCATCAAAACTGAGCGTCACCGGCACGACATCGCCTTCCTTGAGCGGCGTTTTGAGGTCGATCAACATGACATGCAGGCCACCTGGCTGCAACACCGCCTCGCCCTTGGCCTTGATCTCGATATTCGCCACCGGGCGCATTTTCATGACGCCGTTATCATTGAGGTGGGTATGCAGTTCGGTCACCCGCGACGCTGGGTTGCTAGCCTTAAGCAACTTAACATCCTGCTCGCTGCTGTTGCGTAAGCGCATGAAGGCGCCGGTGGCCGGTGCATTGGGCGGCGCCAGGCGGACGTAAGGCTGGTCCACGGAGACTTGATCGGCTGCACCCGCCAAAGCGGCGGCGGACAAACTCAGAGTCAGGACAAAGAAGGCAAGTTTTTTCATGTCGTTCCTTTCATGAACGGATTAGAAAGCGTGACGCAAGCGGTCGACGATCGCCGCCGGGCTGGTGCCATGCGGCCAGCGCTCAAGTACGCGACCATCTCGACCGAGCAAAAAAGTTTCCGCGCTGTGATCCACCACATAACCGTCACCCGCCGTCGCGACATCCTGGCGAGCATAGAAAACGCCGTAGCGGCTGGCAATTTCAGCAATGGTCGCCGGGCTGGCGGTCGCCCCAACCATTTGCGGGTGGAAAAAGCGGACATACTCGGCCAGGCGCGCAGGCGTATCGCGTTGCGGATCAACCGACACAAATAAGACGCCCAGTTGCGCCAATTCAGCCGGCGTCAATTGCTGCATAGCCTCGGCCGTCGCATTTAACGAGGTCGGACAGATATCGGGGCAATAGGTGTAGCCAAAATAGAGGACCGTCAATTTGCCCGCGTAATCGTGCAGCGAAACCGGGCCTTGGGCACTGTCGACCGTGAAATCCCCGCCGGGCAAGGCGCGTTCGGTATGGCCGAGTGGTGCCGGCACCGGCTGCCAGAAAAAGGCCAGCCCCAGCAACAAAAGCAGCAACGCCAAGACAACCGCGATCAGTGATCCCTGCTTATTCATGCCCTGGTCCTCCTGTCACAAAGCGAAACGGTACAGCCAGCCGCTCCCGGTCAGAGTGGATCACGACCTGTAATTGCCACAACATCTGGCCAGAGACACACACCGGCAGGCTGGCCGAGCCTTCAAACAGCCCCGCTCCGGCCGGCTGCAAATCAAAACGGTTGATCCCCATATTCATGTCCACACCGGTGAAATCAAGCACCGCCGACTTTGCTGCCATGCCCTCCACTTGCAAGCGTACCGCGAATGGCTGGACCAACGGGACAGGCCGCTTGCCGACATCAAGATGCAGACGCGCGCCACCCCCCAGATCAAGATCACAGGCAGTTTGCTGCAGATCACACGCCGCCAGCGGCAAACTGCGGTCAACCTGAGGCTGTAACAAGGGCGATAACTTGTAACCCACCACAATGAGCAGGGCGATCAATAACAAGCCGATCAGGTCAATCCATATTTTTCTGGTCACGAAGCCCCTCCGGATAACAACAAGTTAATCGCCCATTTTATGCGTGCGACCAGCGCATCCATGAGACGCCGATCGAATTTTTTCACACTCAGGACGCCGACAGGCGCGACAAAATGTCGCAGCCTATGGCCATATTTTTGTCATTAACTTGTCATGCGTGTGCTTTTTCTCGATAATTTGATTTTAAAAATAATTATTCGACAAGTGAGCATCATGAATCCTGAAAACTCAAAGCCGCTAGGCCACCTGCTTGTCGTTGATGACAATCTCTTCACTGGCGAGAGCATGCGTCAAGCCTTGGCGGCGCAATTCAATGTCACCCTCCTCGACTCCGGTGAAGCCTGCCTGGCCTACCTGAAACAACCCGAAACCCCCGTTGATCTGATTCTGCTCGATATCGAAATGGACGGTATCGACGGCCTGGAAACCTGCCGCCGCCTGCGTCAATCGCACCACATGCCGATCATGTTTGTTTCCGGCCATGACGAACTGAGCACCCGGCTTGAAGCCTTCGACAGCGGTGGCGATGACTTCATCGTCAAGCCTTTTGACCCTGACATCCTGCGCCGCAAGGTGCAGCGCATGGTGGAAGTACACGCACAACAACACGCCCTGCATTCCGAAAAAGCCTCGCTGCACGACATGGCGATGGATTTCATGAAGAACATCGGCGATACCGGGGTGCTGCTCAATTTCATGCGCAGCAGCCTGGGCCTGACCGACTATCCCAGCCTGGCCCAGCGCCTGCTCGAAACGACCGCCAATTACGGCATCCGCTGCCATATCCAGATTCGTTACGATGGCGCTAACTGCACGCTGACGCCCAACGGGCCGGCCTCTCCGCTCGAAGTTTCGGTTCTTGAGCAAAGCGCCACCATGGGCCGGATCTTTCAATTTAGCCGCCGGATGGTGGTCAATTACGACATGGTTTCCGTACTGATTCTGGATTTACCTCAGGATGAGAATGAAGTTGGCCGCTTGCGTGACAACATTGCCATTCTGGCCGAAAGTGCCGAAGCCATTGCCGAAACCATCATCATGCGCACCGAGTCGAGCAAACGGGCCGAAGCCCTGCAGCACGCTTCAGGCGAAACTGCAGAAGCGGTTGAAACCCTGCGCGAGTTGTACCGTAACCAGCAAGTCGATACCCGAATCAGCCTGCAAGGGATGATCGACGATGTCGAACGCGCCTACATCAGCCTGGGCCTGACCGAGTCGCAGGAAAGCGCCGTCAGCAACATGCTGCACAGCGGCACCGAACGCGTGCTGCAACTGTTCGATCTGGGGGTTGAGTTTGACCATCGCTTTTCGCAGATTCTCAATGCCTTGCGCCCGCGGAGCGGTGCACAGCCGCAATCCGAAGTCTGACTTTAAATCGCTAGGCCATGGCTGCAACCCGGCACATCCTGCTGGTTGATGACGATTCTTTTCATCGCCGCCTGCTCGCGCGCGGCCTGGAAAAATTTGGCACGGTTACGGCACTGGAGAGTGGCCAGGCCGCACTGACAGCCTTGGCCAACGCCCCCCTGCCCGACCTGATTTTGCTCGACGCCGTGATGCCGGGGCTGGATGGCTTCGCCGTCTGCCAGCAACTCAAAGGCAGCGCCGAGTGGGCGGCCATTCCGGTTATTTTTGTTACCAGCAGCAGCGACCAGCAAAGTGAAACCCGTGCCCTGGCCTGTGGTGCCGCCGATTTCATTTCCAAACCGGTCAATTTTGCCGTTCTTCAGGCCCGGGTTCTGACTCAACTGGCCTTAGTCGACCAGCGACGTTCGCTGGAATACGCCAATCGCCAGCTCGTTGAGCAGGTCGTCCAGCAGCAACAATGGGTCGATTCGCTGATGAGCCTGGTTCCCGACCCAATCTGGTTTACCAATGGCCACGGCCAGTTGACCGCAGCCAATCGAGCCGCGCTGACGGCCTTTGGCCTGCCGATGCCAGACTCTCAGCACCCGGAAGATTGCCCGGAATCACTGATCACCACCCAACTGATCCGCTTGAACGAACAGGAGCCGGAAGCCGCCAATCCACACTCGCAAATAGGCGAATTCCAGGCAATCAAGCACGGTGACAGTGCGCCAATCATCTGGGAAATTGAGCGAACACCGCTGCTTGACGAGCAGCAGCAAACGACCGGCCATGTTGCGGTCGCCCGCAACATCCTGCGCCGCCGACAACGCCAGGAACGCTTGCGCACTCTGTCGCTGGTTGTCGACCAGATGCCCAACGCCCTGATCATCACCGACGCGCGCGGCCGGATTATCTATGCCAATCCGGCCCAGTTGACCATCACGGGCTTCTCGCACGCCGAAACCATCGGCCAGCAAGCCGGGTTTAATCGCTCAGGTAAAACGCCGGCCAGCACCTACGACAGCCTATGGATAGAACTCCGGGCAGGCCGGCCATGGACTGGTCGTTTCGTCAATCGGCGCAAGGATGGGAGCGAAATCATTCTGGCCGCCTATATCGCGCCGGTAATCGATGAGCATGGCGGGACCACACATTATTTTGCGATTGAAAACGATATTACCCAGGCCGTACGCCTGCAAGCCGACTTCAGCCAAGCTCGCCTGGAGAAAGAGGCTGCTGAGGCAGCAAGCCAGGCCAAGGGCCGCTTCCTGGCCAACATGAGCCATGAAATCCGTACCCCCTTGAACGCCATCATCGGCCTGACGCAATTGATCCTCAAGGAAACCCAGGTCCCAAGCACCAACCAACGTTTAAGCAAGGTCGCCAGTGCGGCAGATCATCTGCTGAACCTGATCAACAACATTCTCGATATCTCAAAAATCGAGGCCGGCCGCTACGAATTGCTCCCGCAGCCGTTTTCGCCGGCCGATATCTGCCGCAATGTCGCAGCGATGATGAGTGAGCGCCTGACCGCCAAACATCTGCACTGGTTCAACCCAATGAGCGACTTGCCGCCAGCACTGATCGGCGACCCCATCCGGCTGACCCAGATCCTGGTCAATCTGGTCGGTAACGCCATCAAATTTACCGAGCAAGGCTCGATCAGCTTGCTGGCGCATGTCGTGGCAGACAGCGACACGCATTGTCAGTTACGTTTCGTGGTCCAGGATACGGGAATCGGTTTGACGCCTGAACAAGGGGCAAGCCTGTTCCAGGCCTTTGAACAAGGCGATGCCTCCACCACCCGGAAATACGGCGGAACCGGCTTGGGACTCTATATCAGCCGGCAATTTGTCCGACTGATGGGCGGCGACATTGGCGTACAGAGTCAGCCTGGCCGGGGCAGCGCTTTTTGGTTCACGGTCAATTTGCCCAAAGCCCGGGCGGACCTCCTCTTGCCCACCCCCGCCGAAGACAGCACGACGCGCCTGGCCAATCTGCACCGACGTTGTGTCGGCCGGCGAATTTTGGTGGCCGAAGACCAACCGATCAACCAGGAAGTCACCCTGCACCTGCTGCAGGAACTGGGTCTTACCGTTGATCTGGCCGACGATGGCCGGGCAGCCGTCAGCGCCGGGATGAGCCGACGTTACGACCTGATTCTGATGGACATGCAAATGCCTGAAATGGATGGACTGACCGCCTGCCGTCATTTACGGGCTAGCGGCCCCAACCAGGACACAGCAATCGTGGCCCTGACCGCCAATGCATTCAATGAAGACCGGAAAGTCTGCCTGGCTGCTGGCATGCAGGATCACCTGGGCAAACCGCTGCTGCCGGAAAAATTGCACGAAGCGCTGCTGTCATGGCTCCCGGAAGCCGCGGTCGCAAGCAGCGCTGGCCAACTTGATCCCGCCCCCACCCCGGCCAGTGATGCACTGCCTCATCTACAAGCGATCAGCGGTTTTGATCCGGACCTCGGCCTGAAACAGATGAGCGGAAACGCCCCGCTTTTCCTGTCCCTGCTGGGCAAGTTTGCCCATGCCCACAGCAAGGAAATCAGTCGCCTGCGGCAGGCTTTGCAACAGGGCGATCTGGTCCAGGCCGGCCGACTGGTGCATGGCATCAAGGGTGCAGCGGGAACGCTGGGTGCGGAACAATTACATGCACTGGCAAAAATTCTGGAGCAATCGATCAAAGCGGGCGACCTGCCGAGCATCAATCACGCGCAGTCATCATTCGAACACTGCTTAAGCGAACTGGCCCAGACCCTGGCTGAACGCCTGGACGCCTGAGCACAGCACGCTGACCCATCGCCGGCAGCGCGGGGTGCTAAGATGCCCAGTGTTTTTTTGACAACACGAGCCGTCATGCGCAAATCCCTGTTTTCTTTATTGATTATCCTGTTGACCGCATGCAACGCCGGGGCCGACAGCGCCGACCCCCAGTTGCTGTTCGCTAGCACGCTGGACAATCCACTCGCCCAGGCCGTGCCGCTCAAGCGATATCAGGGCAAACCCTTGGTCGTCAATTTCTGGGCCCGCTGGTGTCCGCCCTGCCGGGCTGAAATTCCGGAACTGAACGATTTCCAGCGCCGCTACCAGGGGCGGATTCAGGTGCTAGGCATCGGCCTGGAAGACAATCCAGCCCTGGTCAGCGATTTTGTTCGCGAATACGCCATGATCTACCCAGTGCTACTCGCCCGGCAGCAAGCCATTCCGCTGATGAAATCCCTGGGCAACACGCAAGGCGGTCTGCCCTACACCGTGTTCATTGACGCCAAGGGCCGCATCGTCGGCCACAAACTCGGCTTATTGCGGCCGGCCGATCTCGAAGCCGCCGCCCGCCAGTTACTGGCCGACTGACTCGTCGACCACTGCACTCAGGCGCGGCGTACGCCGACCACGCCATCAACCTCGTGAATCAGGGTCAAAGTGCGCTGCAAAAACTTGAGATTGGCCACCTCGACGGTGAAGCTCATGTGCGCCTTGCCCTGTTTGGACTGCGTATTGACGCCGACGACATTGAGTTTTTCGCGAGTGAAAATTTCTGAAATATCGCGCAGCAAGCCCTGCCGGTCATGGGCATCGACAATGATGTCGCAGGCGAAAACGCCACTGGTTTCCAGCCCCCAGTCGGTTTCGATCACCCGTTCCGGGTGGAGAGCCGCCAGGTTGGCAAAATTGGGGCAATCCATGCGATGGATGGAAATCCCCTTGCCGCGCGTCACAAAGCCCTGAATCTCGTCCGGTGGCGCCGGCTTGCAGCAACGCGCCAACTGCGTCAGCAACTTGTCCACTCCGACAATCAGGATGCCCTGATTACCTTCGACCGGCCGGCTCGGCCGAGTCAACACCTCGTCAGCGGGTTCCGGTTCAGACAGTGACTCACCACCACGGGCCACACTCTGAAATTGCCGTTGATTCAAATCGCCGCGCGCTGCCGCGATATACAGGTCATCAGCCTTGGCAAAACCCAGCTTGTGGGCCAGCTCATCGATATTGGCATTGCTTTGCCCGGCGCGCTGCAATTCCTTGCCGATCAAGCCCCGCCCTTCGGCCAGCGTTTCTTCCAAGGCCAGGTTGGCAAACCAGGCCCGCACCTTGAGGCGAGCACTTTTGGTATTGATATAGGCTTGTGACGGGTTAAGCCAATCACGCGACGGCCCGCCCAGCTTGGCGGTAATGATCTCGACCTGTTGCCCGGTTTCCAGCGGCGTATTCAGCGGCACCAGATGGCCGCCCACCTTCGCGCCGCGACAACGATGGCCCAGATCAGTATGGACACGATAGGCAAAATCGACCGGCGTCGCGCCGGCCGGCAAGTCGACCACCTTGCCGCGCGGCGTGATGACGTAAATGGTTTCGTCGAGCGCCGCCTGCTTGTAGTGATTGACCCAATCCGAACTGTCGGCGACCTCGTCCTTCCAAGTCAGCAACTGGCGCAGCCAGGCGATTTTCTCGTCATAGTCGTCGGCCCCTGGCGCCCGCGCCCCTTCCTTGTAACGCCAGTGGGCAGCCACACCGAGTTCGGCATGCTTGTGCATTTCCCAGGTGCGAATCTGGATTTCCAGGCTGCGACCATCCGGACAGCGCACCGCCGTATGCAGCGAACGGTAGTAATTGCCCTTGGGGTTGGAGATGTAGTCGTCGAATTCCTTGGAAATCGGCGACCACAGGTTGTGCACGATGCCGAGCGCCGTATAGCAGGACCTGATGTCATCGACGATGATGCGCAAAGCGCGCACGTCGTAGACTTCGGCAAACTCGACCCCCTTCTTGCGCATCTTGTTCCAGATACTGTAGATGTGCTTCGGTCGACCGTAAATTTCGGCATCGTGGATGCCCGAGGACGCCAACTCGCTGCGCACGCGATTGACCGCATCGCTGATGAAGGCCTCGCGCTCGCTGCGTTTTTCGTCGAGCTGGCGAGCGATGTGCTTGTAGGTCTCTGGATGGAGGAAACGGAAGGACAGATCCTCCAGTTCCCATTTCAATTCCCAGACGCCCAGCCGATTGGCCAGCGGCGAGTAGATTTCCAGCGTCTCGCGCGCCACCGGAACCCGCATCTCATCCGGATTGGCCGCGTAAAACCGCAGCGTCTGCGTCCGGCTGGCCAGGCGCAGCAAGACCACTCGGATGTCCTCGACCATGGCCAGCAGCATCTTGCGCAGCACTTCAACCTGCGACTTCATTTCCTCGGGATTGGCCTCGCCGGCTTCAACATGGCTGAGCGCCAGCCCCTTGGTGATCGGCCGCAAGCGATTGAGCTTGGAGATGCCATGCACCAGATGAGCAGCCCCCTTGCCAAACTGCTCCTCGATCCGTGCCATGCCGTTTTCATCCTGCGCCGGAATGGCGAACAGAACAGCGGCAATGCGCGACTCCACATCCAACTTGAGGCCGGTGACAATGACCGACATACCAAGGGCGTGCGACCAGATCCGTTCGCCGCTGCCCAGTGTCCGGACGCCATAAACTTCCCAGGCATACTCGACCGCATGTCGCAGACGTGCCGCATCCGGTTCGGACAGCCCTTCTGACAGGGTGGCAAGAAACTGATCGAAGTCGCTCTGGGCGGCGACGGAGTGGACGACGGAAACCATGGGGGAATTATATGATGGGCACCGCTTCCCTGTCAGTCATCCACCAGGAAGCCTGTATGGCCGTTCAGTCATCTCTACGCAGACCATACTTTCCGACCTTGTCGCACAGGAAAGCCAGCGCCAGGCACCGATGAGAACGGGGGCGGCCCGTCCAGCCACGGTCGACGCTCAGTGATTGAGAATTTTTGACAGGAACTGCTGCGCCCGCTCCGAGCGCGGCGTACCGAAGAAGGCATCCTTGGCGGCATCTTCAACGATCTGGCCGTGATCCATGAACACGACGCGATGCGCCACCTTGCGGGCAAAGCCCATTTCGTGGGTCACGCACATCATGGTCATTCCCTCCTGCGCCAGTTCAACCATGACATCGAGCACTTCGTTGATCATTTCCGGGTCGAGTGCCGAGGTCGGCTCATCAAACAACATGCAGATCGGGTCCATGGCCAAGGCACGGGCAATCGCCACCCGCTGCTGCTGCCCCCCGGACAACTGGCCGGGAAACTTGTCAGCCTGCGCCCGCAGGCCGACGCGATCGAGCAGCGCCAGACCCTTGCTGACGGCTTCATCCTGGCTGCGCCCCAGCACCTTGGTCTGGGCGATGGTCAGATTCTCGGTAATGCTCATGTGCGGAAACAATTCGAAGTGCTGGAACACCATGCCGACATGCGAACGCAGCTTGGCAAGATTGGTGGCCGGATCGCCGACCGACACGCCGTTGACCGTGATCGTCCCTTGCTGGAAAGCCTCCAGACCATTGACGCACTTGATCAGCGTGGACTTGCCGGAACCCGAGGGGCCACACACCACCACGACTTCGCCCGTGTTGATCCGGGTCGTGTTATCGGTAAGCACCTGAAATGAGCCGTACCATTTAGAGACTTGGTTAATTTCGATCATCGGGCATACCTCGACTGCAGCCGCTTGACGAGTTGCGACGCGGCAAAGGAAATAATGAAATAAATGGCACCGGCAAAAAGCAGCAATTCGACCAGTCGACCGTCACGATCACCCACCTTGTAGGCCGTACCGAAAAAGTCCGACAGACCGATCACATAAACCAGCGAGGTGTCCTGGAACAAGATGACGGCCTGGGTCAGCAGCAACGGCGTCATGTTACGGAAGGCTTGCGGCAGGACAACCAGCCGCATGGTCTGGGCATACGTCATGCCCAGCGCCAGCCCGGCGGCGATCTGGCCACGCGCCACGCTCTGGATGCCGGCACGGATGATTTCCGAGTAATACGCCGCCTCAAACAGCGAGAAGGCGATCAGCGCCGAAGCCAGGCGAATGTCGCCCAAGGCATCACCAAACACCGAACGCAACAATTGCGGCACGATCAGGTAGAACCACAGGATGACCATGACCAGCGGCACCGAACGGAACAGGTTGACGTAGGAGGCAGCAGCAAAGGACACAAGCTTGTTACTCGACAAACGGGCGACGGCAAGTAGCGTTCCCCAGACGATGCCGACCACGATGGCGGTCAGCGTCACCTCGAAAGTCACCATCAGGCCCTTGGCCAGTAACGGCAAGGCGCCAGGGATGGACGACCAGTCAAATTCGTACATACTCATTGCCCTCCGCCAATAAAACCGGGCACCCGAGTCCGCTGCTCCAAGCGGCGCATCAGGAACATGACGACTACGTTGATTGCCAGATAGAGCACGGTCACGGCAATAAAGGCCTCATAAGGCTGGGCGGTGTAATCGACCAGTTGCTGCGCCTGGCGCGATAGCTCAATCAAGCCGATGGTGGTCGCCACGGCCGAGTTCTTGAAAATATTGAGGAATTCGGACGTCAGCGGCGGCACCACGATACGCGCGGCCATCGGCACCAGCACGTAACGGTAGATTTGCGGCAAGGTAAAACCCAGCGCCTGACCGGCCGCCCATTGCCCCTTGGGCAAGGACTCGATGCCAGCCCGCACCTGCTCGGCCACCCGGGCAGCAGTGAACAAGCCCAGACAGACCATGGCCGCCAGAAACTGCTGAGTCAGCGGATGCGATTGCTTGAAGGCCATGCCCCAGGCCTCGGGCAACAACTCCGGCATGACGAAATACCAGAGAAAAAGCTGCACCAGCAGCGGGATGTTGCGAAAAATCTCGACATAGGCCGTCGCCAGGGTAGACCAGCCGCGATGAGGCACCGTGCGCAGCACACCGATGACAAAACCCACCAGCAAGGCGATCAACCAGGCGCTGAGCGACAGCATGACCGTCCACTGCAGGCCTTCGAACAACCAGGCCAGATAGGTCGTGCCGCCGGAAGGCGTCTCACTGAGAAAAACACCCCAGTTCCAGTTGTAATTCATGTTTTTTCCCCAATGACCCGCCCGGCGCATCTGGCCAGGCGGGCGGACAAGGACTTAATCAAACGCCTTGTCGTTTGGTGCGGCGAACAGCGCCTTCAGCTCAGCGGAAATCGGCATGTTCAGATTCAGTCCCTTGGGCGGAATCGGGTTCATAAACCATTTGTTATAAATTTTTTCCGCCTCGCCGCTGGTCTGCAACTTGGCAATCGCCCCATCCACCACCTTCTTGAAGGCCGGATCGTCCTTGCGCATCATGCAGCCATAGGCCTCCTGCGATTGTGCAGTCCCCATCACCTGCCAGTCTGCCGGCTTGCGGGCCTTGGCAATTTCACCGTAGAGCAGCGCATCGTCCATCATGAAGGCGACGGCCCGGCCGGATTCCAGGGTCAGGAAGGCTTCGCCGTGATCCTTGGCCGAGATGATGTTCATCGCCATTTTCTTGTCCTCGTTCATTTTGCGCAGCAGGCGCTCCGAGGTCGTACCCGCCGTCGTCACCACGTTTTTGCCGGCCAGGTCAGGGAAATCCTTGAGGCCCGAGGTCTTCTTGGCCAGCAACTTGGTGCCAATGACGAAAATGCTATTCGAGAAGGCCACCTGCCTCTGGCGCTCGGTGTTGTTGGTCGTCGAGCCACATTCGATGTCGACCGTGCCGTTCTGCACCAGGGTAATGCGGTTGGCCGAGGTCACCGGCATCAGCTTGGTCTGCACGGCAGCCAACTTCAGCTCGGCCTTGATCGCCTCGACCACTTTGAGCATGACCTCCTGTGAATAACCGATGACCTGTTGCTGGTCGTTGTAATACGAGAAGGGAATGGACGACTCGCGGTGGCCCAAGGTGATGCTGCCACTCGCCTTGATCTTGTCCAGCGTGCCCTCGGCTAGAACCGGGGCGGACAAAACGGCCAAGCCGATCGACGCAGCAAGCAAAGTCTTCTTCATGGGGTCTCCTGATGAAAGGATGGAAAGGATAAAACGGATACCATTCTGTAATGCAAGGCCCATGCCCGCCAGCACCAAAACAGCAAGAGCATGATTCCATTTGACTTTATAAAACTGAGCAGCGCCAGGACATTCTCTTTTCCGACGGTCGACCGCGAAAAACGTTCAAAAATCCGACCGCGGATCAAGCCGGGGGATCAGGCATAATCGCCCGACCATGCGCCAACGATTCGCCAACCCTTACCTGCTGCTCACGCTGACGGTCCTTTTCTGGTCCGGCAACATGGTGCTCGGCCGCGGCATCCGCGCCGACGTTCCACCGATGGCACTGGCCTTCTGGCGCTGGGCGATTGCCCTCGCCCTCGTCCTGCCCTTCGCCCTGCCCCACCTGAAAAGCCAGTGGCCGGCCCTGCGCCAGGGCTGGCGGCCCCTCTTCATCCTTGGCCTGCTCGGCGTCGGCGGCTACAACACCTTCGCCTACATCGCCTTGCAATACACGGCGGCGACCAATGCCGTGCTGCTCAATGCCTTTGTGCCGATTGCCACCATCGCCATTTCCTGGGCTTTTCTCGGCAAACGGCTGAGCCGGCGTGAAGGCCTGGGCGTGGCGATCTCGCTGTGCGGCGCGCTAACCATCATTGGGCGGGGCGACCTGCAGGTGTTGACCCATCTGAACCTCAATCAGGGTGACCTGTGGATGCTGGGCGCCGTGCTGACCTGGGCGATTTACACCGTCGGCCTGGCCTGGCGGCCGGGCGGCGTCCACCCGATGCTGATGCTGGCCGCGATGACTGCGGTCGGCCTGTTGCCGCTGATTCCAGCCTACCTGTGGGAAATGTTCATCAGCGGTCGCAGCATCCACCTCCATGCCGGTTCGCTGGCGGCACTGGCCTATGTCGGCATTTTTCCCAGCTTCGTCGGCTACATTTTCTACAACCGTGGCGTTGCCGAAGTCGGGGCCAACACCGCCAGCTTGTTCATCCACCTGATGCCGGTCTTTGGCACCCTGCTGTCGGCCCTCTTCCTGGCCGAAATTCCCTTGTGGTATCACCTCCTCGGCATTGCACTGATTTTTTCCGGCATCGGCCTGACCATGAAGAAGCCCTGAGCCATGGGACTGTTCGACTGGTTGCGCCGCACCGACCCGGTCACTATCGCCGCAGCGCCGTGGCAGGCAACCCTGGCGGCCTATCCCTTTCTCGCCGTGCTCACGGTCGACGAGAAAAAACGGCTGAAAAGCCTGGCTGAAGGCTTTCTGGCCGAAAAGGAATTTTCCACCGTCGGCGATCTCGTCCTTAGCGACGACATCTGCCTGGCTATCGCAGCCCAAGGCTGCCTGCCCATCCTTGAACTTGGCCTGTCGGCCTACCGCGGCTGGGTGGGCATCGTCGTTTACCCGGACGAATTCGTCGTTGACCGCGCCGTCATGGACGAGGCCGGCGTTGTTCATCAATACCGCGACGTGCTATCCGGCGAAGCCTGGGCGGGCGGCCCGCTCCTCCTCTCCTGGCGCGACGTGCAGGCAGCCGGCCACGGTTACAACGTGGTCATCCACGAATTTGCCCACAAACTCGACATGCTGAACGGCGAAGCCGACGGCCTGCCGGCCCTGCATTCCGATCTCACGGTCGACGACTGGGAAAGGGACTTTTTCCCGGCCTGGGATGATTTCTGCAACCAGCTCGATGCCGGCCAGCCCAGTTGTCTCGACCCTTACGCCAGCGAAGCACCGGAAGAATTTTTCGCTGTCAGTAGCGAAGTGTTTTTCGAACAGCCGGCGCAGCTGGCGGCCGAGTTCCCGGCCTGGTACGCCTTGCTACGCCGTTATTACCGGCAAGACCCGCTGGCCCGCCTGCAGCACAGCCTACGCTGAACAGCGCTCAGGGGCGCGTCTCGTGCTCGGGATCAAGCAGCTCAAAAGCCGTCGAGGCAGTCCGCACCATGGGCACGAAGGCCGTTTGATGATCGACATCGGCCGGCCAACGCCGGGCCAGCACCCACGCCACCAGACCCAGGCCGACTTCAACGATGGCAAACCACACCGGCAAGGCATCCGGCCCGAAAATATCCATCGCACTGCCGGCGATCAACGGCCCGATGGCGGCGCCTATGCCATGCACCAGGAGCAGGCTGCCGCTACCGGACAGCACTTCGTCAGGCTGCAGCCGATCCATCATTCGTGCCACCGCCATCGGATAAATGGCAAAAGCCAGGCCGCCATAAACAAACCCAACTAGCAGCACCGTCCCGCTCGCCCCGTCAGCACCGAGCAGCAGCAAGGCCAGCGCCGCCGCCAGCAGCGAGACCACGGTGATCACCTGGCCACGGTCGACATGCGCGGTCAGCCGGCCAATCGGCCACTGGAACAATGCACCACCGACAATCGCCAGGCTCATGAACCAGGCAATGCCCGAAGCATCCATGCCGCTGCGGTCGGCCCACACCGCCCCCAGTCCCCAGAACGCCCCTTGCGCCAGGCCGCCGAGCAGCGAGGCCAGAAAAGCCACCGGCGTCTTGTCGTACAAGGCCCGCCAGGGCAGATGACGGGCATTGTCCAGTGTCGGCTGGGTCAAGCGGGTCGCCGCCACCGGCATCACCGCCGCGCAGACGCTGAGTGCCGCGATGGCGAACAGCACATGACCATCCGGCGTGGACCAGTGGAGAAATTGCTGGGCGACGGCCAGGGCGCCGAGATTAACCGCCATATAAACGGCAAAAATCTGTGTCCGCTGCTGTGGCGCAGCATAGCTGTTGAGCCAACTTTCGATGGTCGTATACAAGCCAACCATGGCCATCCCGGTGATCAAACGCAATAGCGCCCACACCCAGGCCACCGGCAGCAATTCGTGCAACAGCACAACACAGGCGTTAGCCGCCGTAAAAAAAGCAAAGGCACGGATATGCCCCACCTGGCGGATCAGCTGCGGACCGACCACGGTCCCGGCCAGGAAGCCGACAAAGTACATCGACCCCAGCAGGCCGAGCGTCTGGCTATCGAAGCCCTCAACACCTCCGCGCACCGCCAGCAGCGTGTTGAGCAGGCCGCTGCCGAGCAGCAAAAAGGCCACGCCAAGCAACAGGGAAGTGAGCGGTAACAACGGGCTGATCACGAGGCAGATTCTCCGGGCAAAGGGCCATGGTAAGACCATGTGGCCCAATTGACCAAACCCGCCCGCCGTCAACAGCACCTCGTTTTGTGCCTCAACGGCAGCTCGGCAGGAAGTCAGCGATGGCCTGCAAAACAGCCTTGGGCTGCTCGCGATGCGGGCTATGTGCACAATTCGCCAGAGCCAGCAGGCGACTCCCCGGCACCCGTTCGGCAATGATTTCGATCTGGCGCAGCGTGCCATATTCGTCGTCAATGCCCTGCAGGGCCAGCACCGGACAGCGGATGGCCGACAAGTCGTCCTCGATATTCCAGTCGCGGAATTCAGGCGACAGCCAGCAATCCCGCCAATCGGCAAAAACCCGCGGTGCCGCACGGTGATAACGAGCCAGGCGTTGCGGCCACTCGGTCTTTTCCCAAGCCTCGGCAGCAGCCCGAATACCGGCCAGGGTCACCTCCTCGACGAAGGCATGCGGCGCCATCACCACCAGACCGGCCAAGGTCTTCGGAAAGCGGGCAGCATAGAGCAAGCCGATGCTGCCACCATCACTATGACCGACCAGCAAGGGCTGCTGGATGCCCAGGGCAGCAAGGAAGGCGGGCAGAATACGTTCGGCCTCATCGTGCATGTAACGCGGCGTGCGGACCTCGGGATAAGGGTCGGACTGGCCGTAACCCGGCCGTGAGTAGGCAATGACGTGCGCCCTGGTATGCGCCGCCAGTTCCGCCGGAAAATCACGCCACAGGGCCACGCTCCCCAGCCCTTCGTGCAACAGCACCAGCGGCGGCATGCCGGCCTGCCGGGCCGGCCATTCTTGATATTCGACCTGGCGGCCGTCAATGATCAGCTGCTTCATGGGGCAAGCAGAAAATCGCGCACGATATCGATCTGTGCGAGGGATTGAAACATCGGGGCATGGCCGACACCGGGAATTTCGGCCAGTTGCGCCCGTGGACCGCAAGCCGCCATACGCTGCCAGGTGTCTTGGGTCAGCAAGTCGGAGTCGGCACCGCGCACGACCAGGGTCGGACAACGAATGGCCTGATAGAGCGGCCACAGGTCAATGTCCTGATCGACGAAAGCGTTGCGGAAAGGCTCGGCAATGCGCGGATCGTAGAGAAAGCCCCAGCGCCCGTCAGCCCGCTGGCCAATGCTGGTCGCTGTCAGCTGCGCCCATTGCGCATCGCTCAATGGGCCAAAGGGCGCGCTGATCGCCCGGACATAAGCTTCGGCCTCCAGCGGCGTCGCCCAGGTGGGGTCGGTGCCAACATATGTCGCAATACGCTGCAAGGCTTCGACGGTAATCAGCGGACCGACATCGTTGAGTACCAGGCGATGAATCGGCGTGCCCTCCTGGGCAGCCAGCGCCATGCCGATCAGCCCCCCCATCGAGGTGCCCAGCCAATGCACGCTATCGACTTGCAGCCGAGCTATCAAGGTCACCATGTCGGCAACGTATTGTGCGATGCCATAGCCGACAGGGTCGCGCAGCCGGCTACTCTGACCGCGACCGACGACGTCCGGGCAAATCACGCGGTAATGACTGGCCAGGGCCTGGGCCAACTCGTCGAAATCCCGACCATTGCGGGTCAGGCCATGTACGCAGATCAAGACACGCGGATTGTCGCGCGCCCCCCATTCGGTATAGACCATCCGGTGCAGACCGGACGGACTGCTGCATTGCACAGTGTGTTGCTGGATCATCGTTGTCTCCTCCTCGGCGGCCAATGTATCACTGCCGATGCCAGTAACGCTGCCGTCCGGCCCGCCAATGGCTGATCTGGACCAACGGCTCGCCGCCCAGCGCAATGCGGATGGCCCCCTGGCGGTCGGTCCGCCAGACGGTGGCTGGCATGGCATCCAATCGCTCGAGCACCACGGGTGCCGGATGGCCAAAACGGTTGCGCTCACCGACCGGAATCACGGCGTGACGGGCACCGACCGCCACCAAAAAGTCCACCGTCGATGACGAATGCGAGCCGTGATGCGGCACCAGAAGAACATCTGCCGCCAGCGCTGCGCCATGGCGGGCCAGCAAGGCCTGCTCAGCCGGCGCTTCAATGTCGGAGGTCAGCAACATCCGCTGCCCGCCCGCCGTAATCCGTAGCACGCAGGACAGTTGATTGGTACGGGTGGGCTGCACGTAATCGCTGGTCGAGGGGTGCAGGATCAAAAAATCAACCCCATCCCACTGCCACTGCTGACCATCGATACATGGTGCGCCACCCAACTCGCGCGCCGAGGTCACGAGGTCGCCGACGGGTAGGGCGGCCTGTAAGGAAGCGGCCCCGCCAGCATGGTCGGTATCGCGATGGGTGATCAGCAGGCGATCAATACGGTCCACACCCAGCCAGCGCAAAAAAGGCAGGACCACCCGTTGCCCGGCATCTGCCTCGCTGCCGTACTGCGGCCCCGGATCATAAATCAGCACATGCTGGCGGGTCCGCACCACCACGGCCAAACCCTGTCCAACATCGAGCACATCAACCCGGGCCTCACCATTGGCCAGCCGCTCGGCCGGCCAGAACAAAGCTGGCAACAACAAGCAGGCCCCCAGCCCACGCCCCGGCAGGCCGCGCGGCAACAGGCCGATGACGACACCCAAGGCGCCGACCGCCACCGCCGGCCAGGACGGTGCAGCCACCTGCCACAAGGGCCAGTCGGCACACCACAACAAGAAATGCATCAAGCCGCCAAGCAAGGCATAAGTCAGCGTTGCCAACATCGGCCAGGGCAGAATGGCAAGCAGCAAGGCCAGGGGTGTGATGACGAAGCTGACCACCGGCACCGCCAGCGCATTGGCCAGCGGCGACACCAGCGAAAATTGCTGGAACAACCACAACAAGATAGGCAACGAGGCCAGCGTCGCCGCCCACTGCACCTGCCCCCAGGCCCGCACCTGTCCGCGCCAGCCAGCCAAGCCCCCCACCTGCGCCGAACCGACATAAAGCAAGGCCCCGACCGCCGCAAACGACAACCAGAAACCCGCCGCCAGCACGGCCCACGGATCAATCAGCAACACCGCCAGCAAAGCCAGGGCCAAGGTCCGGCTGGGCGCCAAACGCCGGTTAAGCGCCTGGGCAAGCGCCGCCACCAGCAACATGTACAAGGTGCGCTGGGCCGGAATGGCAAAACCGGCCAGCAGCACGTAACCCGCCGCCGCCAGACCAGCCGCCAGAACCGCCACGCGCTGCGCCGGCCAACGCAGGCAGGCGCCTGGCCAACGGCGCCACAAGCCGCCGGCCAGCCCCCCCAGCAAGCCGGCCACCATGGTGACGTGCAGGCCGGAAATACTCATCAAATGCGTCGTGCCGGTGCGATTGAAAACCGTCCATAAAGACTGGGGAATCGCCTTCTGGTCGCCAATGGCCAGCGCCACCAACACCCCGGCATAAGGATGAGCGGCCGGGGGTAACAGTTGGGCGAAACGCTGACGTATCTGCCAGCGCCAGCGCTCAGCCTGCACAGCCAAGGACCAGGGCGCATCGGTCAGCGCCTGCGCTGGCCGCGGCCGGACATAGCCGGTGGCGGCGATCCCCTGCTGAAACAGCCAGGCTTCGTAATCAAAACCACCTGGATTGGCCGTACCATGTGGCGGCTTGAGGCGCACCGTCAGCTGCCAGCGCTGCCCGGGCAGCAAAGGCGGCACCGGCTGCAAGCCGTGGTACCAGGCCAGCGCGAGCCGCTCCGGCACGCGGGCAGACGCGGTCAACACCGATTCGACAGCCATTTCGAAACGCCAGCCCCGGGAAAATGCTTGCGGCAAGCTAACCACCTGGCCAATCAGTTCAATATCCTGCCCGGCCCAGGCGACGGGCAAAGCACCCTGCAAGCGCAGCTCCGCCCGCCAGGCAGCCCAACTCACCCCCAGGCAGAAGGCCGCCAGCAAAATGCCGATACGACGCAGCGCCCCGATGCGGGCCAAAGCCGTCAGCGCGAACAAGACAGCCGCCAGCCCACTCAGCCCGGCCGGCGGCAAATCGGCCTGTTGCTGAACGAAAGCCACCCCGGCGGCAAAAAACAAAATCCCCAATCGCATGCCAATATCATGACACATTCAGTCACACAAGCGGCAGCGCGCTTTCTGGGATAATCAGGTGATGCGCCGCCTGCTCCGCCAATATCTGCCTGATCGCGACACCATCCACCGCAACCCCTGGCTGCGGCCGTTTGAAAACTCCTTACTCCATCCCCGCCTGTGGCAACTGAACCGGCGCTCGGCGGCCGGTGCCGTTGCAGCCGGCCTAGTCTGTGGGCTAATTCCCGGCCCGCTGCAAATGCCCGGTGCCGCACTATGCGCCCTGCTGTTTCGGATCAACCTGCCGCTGGCGCTGGTCACCACGCTCTATACCAACCCCGTCACCATCGTGCCGCTTTACCTGCTGGCTTACCAACTGGGCCGCTGGCTGCTCGGCGAGCAAGGCGAGTTGCTCCTCCCCCCTGCTTTCGACGCAACGCAGTTCGTCGCCTGGACACAAGGCATGCAGGACTGGATGCTGGCCACCGCCCACCCCCTGGCCGTCGGCTTGCTGCTGCTCGCCACCGTCCTGGGTGTCATCGGATTCTTCACGGTCCACATCGCCTGGCGACTGAATTTGCTGCGCCAGCAACGTCGCCGACGCAGCAGCCGATCGGCATAGGGGGCAGCCATTATAGGCTGCGCCCCTGCCACACCACCCGGCATGCGGGTCCGCACCGGGCGGTTCGAGAAATTGAGGTCATGAGAGCCGGGGCACCCTGAGTCGATCAAAGTAAGCAATGGTCAGTACCGTATGCAGTAGTTTGGCAGCGTTCTGCCACCAACAGCCTCATCAGCGGTGCTGGCGGTATAAATTCGTTTCAGGTCGGCAGCCACTTCCGCCCGCATTTTCCAGGAGACGAAGTTCAGGCTGTTGCGCACCATATGGACGACACATAGCTGAACAGCAGC